>Ga0307380_10007757_pt1 | contig 13877 bp, 12 predicted proteins | sample UN3MG_FD_202239 | JGI IMG/M metagenome (GOLD analysis project Ga0307380, IMG submission 202239) | Soil microbial communities from Risofladan, Vaasa, Finland - UN-3 | ecosystem: Environmental > Terrestrial > Soil > Coastal area > Acid sulfate soil | place: Finland: Risofladan, Vaasa | collected... | reverse complement strand
TTTAGATAAGGCGATGGCGAAAATTTCTGGATCCTATTATGGCTTAGAATCATTCGTACAATCAATGGGTCCTGCTTTCGCCTCGATGTTTGTAGGAAGCATCCTCTCTGGTCCAAATGAAGAAAATCCGTTTGTAATTATTATTATATTTATTTCTATTGGAGTATTTTATTTCATCGCGTTTGTTTTTGTTAAAAGAATAAAACTTTCCAAAGATTCTTACTATAACAAACAAATCATAGAACAAGATAGGATATTATTTGAGTAGCTTCAAAGAGTTAATTTCATTCTTTTTTCAATTTAAAAAATAGATTTATATTTCTCAAAATCAAATATATTCACATTAACTGTAATTCAACTATTTAAAAAAGGCTATTAAAAATGACAGTACCCAAATGGTATGTTGATGATAGTAAACCTTGGTTTAAGAAATACCAAGATGGCGTCCCAAAGCATCCTGTGTTTCCAGTAATCAGTTTAGGTGATTGGTTTGATCAAAAAACTGATGAATTTGCCAAAAATAAGTGTATGTATTTTTCGAAAACATTTATGAATTATCGAGTCTTAAGAAAATATACCGATTCTCTTGCTACGTCATTATCCCGACAGGGGGTAAAAAAGGGTGATGTTATCGCCATTCTATTACCTAATTGTTTTCAATTTACAATCACTTATTTTGCTACTGTTAAACTGGGAGGAATTGTAATCCCTATTAATCCAACTTATAAACCTTTAGAAATTCTCCACGTCCTCGAACAAGTAAAACCAAAAGGACTTGTTTGTATGGATGTAATGTATGGTCTTATTAAACCCATACAAGATAAATATAAGTTTGATTTCGTGATTTCTACCTGTATAGTCGACTTAGCTGCTATTCCTCCTGCCGTTAAAGAACAATTAATTGCGGACGGAACAATTCCTAAAGGAGAAGTTCCTGGAGCTTTAAACTTCTTAGATGTATGTCAAAAACGGGGTGAAGTCGATATCCCCGAAGTAGAAATAGATCCTTTAAATGATACAGCAGTCTATTTAATGACTGGTGGCACAACTGGAGTTCCCAAACCTGCTATTATCACTCACTACAATTGTGTGACTAATGCTAAGCAGAATGTAATGTGGATGCCTGATGCTTCCCATCCTATGGCGTGTATAGGTATTTTACCCATGTTCCATGCATTTGGAATGACAATTGTTCAAAATGTTGTAATAGAAGGAGGAGACTATAATATTCTTTTCGCAAAAAGAGAGCTTGAATTAAAAGAAGTTGTAGATACAATTGTAGAGGTTGGTCCTCCGGGAGGGGTTATTTTACCCGGAGTTGAAAACCTTTTCATTGGTTTAACTCGCTACTTAAAGGCAAATCCCGAGCCTAAATTGGAAAAAATGTTTCGTCTGTGCGTTAGTGGCGCGGGACCGCTTCATAAACCCGTAAAGGATGCGTTTGAAGCAATCGGTGGTGGAAGACTTGTTGAGGCTTATGGACTTACGGAATGCACGACTGCAGTAAGTGTAGGCCCATTTAACGGAACAGATACCGCGGGCACCATTGGTTTACCATTACCAGGTGTTGAATGGGCAATATTCGATTCAGAAGATTTCGGTAAGGGACAATTAAAAGGTTACGGAATAGATTTTACTGGAGAAATCTGTGTATGTGGTCCACAAGTAATGAAAGGTTATTTGAATAGACCCCAAGCCACAGCAGAAACCTTAAAGGAATGGGAAGGACGAATTTGGTGTTTAACAGGAGATATTGGATACATGGACGAGCATGGACAAATGGTTATTCGAGATAGAAAGAAACAAATGATTAAATATAAAGGTTATTCCGTTTTTCCAAAGGAAGTTGAAGATTTATTAGGGACTCACCCTGATGTAATGGAAGTAGCTGTTGCTGGGTTACCAGATGTTGAAACGGGAGAAATAGTAAAAGCATGGGTCCAACTAAAAGACGAATCAGTGGGTAAAGTTACTTCTGAAGAGCTAATCGCATGGAGTAAAGAAAATATTACGCATTATAAGTGTCCTAAAAAAATTGAAATTATAAACGAAATTCCAAAATCTATGGTTGGAAAAGTTCAGAGAAGGGTTTTGCAAATTAATGATCCAATCTGGAAAGAGAAATACGGAGATACTTAATAATTAATTATTTTTTTTTATCTATTTTTTTTTTGTGAACCAATATTTTAAAACAAGCTATTGTTTAATGAAATTGTATTTTTTCCCATAATTTTTAAATAGCTTAGTTCCCCCTCCTTCTTGAATTATTCTTAAAGTTGCTTTTGTATCGAAAATTTTCATTCCTCCAACAATATCAACACCGTTATCAAATAAAACATCTGGAATCATGCTTGCTGTTGGTCCGATTAAAATGATATAATTAGCAGTTTTCTTAAAAATATGTAAGATTTCTTCAATAGAATTATTAATCAAAGTAGTTCCTGTACAAAACAAGACATCCGAGTTAAGTTCTTTCTCATCTAATTCATCAATACTTCTTTTTATTTTGAAATTATTACCAAAGTCTAAATTTCTTTGTTTTTCTTCTACTATCGTAATTTCTTTTGTTAACAGGCTTACTTGCCTTACTAAAGGAGCAATGTTTCCAATAAAGGTTACTCTTGACCTATTATTTATCTTTGTAAAATCTATTAAATCTCCTTTTATCTCTTGATAAGGATTGATTATTTCTAATATGTGCTGAGAAACAGCATTTAACGTAGCAATACCAATTATCTTCTTTAAGTCAACGCTTCCATATGACCATTGCAGAAGTTCAGCAAAGATTTTTTTGTTTGTTAAATCACCAGCAAATTCTATTTTTGAACAATCTGTATCCTGTATAATCCCGGGCATGGTGTATGCTAAACCTAGAAATGGATCGTAAGCTAACGCTTCTAATTCAACACCCGTATATCCCAATCCAATAACTACTTTACTGACTCTTGGTGGTATGATTTTATGGTATCTATAAATCTGTTTAACTAATTCGACAGTTTTTTCTAATATCAATATTTTACCTATAATTATTTATTACTTATTTACAATAATAACTACTTTTTTTTATCTTTAAAGTATAAATATTAAAAAATAATATTACAACTAAAAATCAATATTCTTAAGCAGAATTCCTACTTGAAATGATTTTTATAATTAATTTATAGAACTAAATTTTTTTTTCTATTTCAAATCATATTTAATAGTTCATACCTTTACACTAATTATAATGGATGCTAAAGAAAGAATCTTAAAAAGCATGAATCATGAGGAGCCAGACAAAGTACCTTCTTTTGAAATTGCGATAGATAATTTGAAGGTATATGAGCATTATGGTCTTAAATACGGCTATCAAGGAAGTGGAGATCTTTTAGCTAAAACGTTTGATTTGTTAAAGGGAGATACTGCTCTGCTTAAGAAGTTTGTAGATAAATCTAGTAAAGTAGCAGATACCCTTACTCCGGGAATTGAACTCTACCTAAAAGCAGGTATAGACTTATTTTCCCTTTACCTTTCTAATTATCCAGTAGAATATACAAGAGAAGGAATAATTGATGATGTAGGTAGAGTTATGCATTTTAAGAAAAATCCTGCTGATAATATGGATATTCTTTATTACATGAGAGGTCATTTTGAGAATTTTGAAGATTATGAATCTTTTCCTAAGCCAGATCCTGACGATCCTAAAAGAGAATCTGTATATAAAGCTGGTAAATCTATTGAAGAAAAATTTAAAGGAAAGATATATGCTGTGCCTTCATTTTGTGGATTAGTAGAATCGTCTTGGCAATGTTTTGGTTTGCAACAATTTAGTAGGATGTTAGCTCGACCCAAAATCATTAAAAAAATTTTCGATGAAAGAGGAAAATTTCAAGTTGAACTGATCAAACGATTAATTGATTGGGGGGAGGATGGCTTAGTTTTAATGGGAGACGATTATGGATTTAAAAAAGGATTATTAATGGCTCCATCTAATTATCATAAATATGTGTTTCCATGGTTAAAAAGAATGTGTGAAACCGCGCATAAAGGAGGCTTAAAATTCTTTTTACATAGCTGTGGAGATATAATATCCATTTTTGAAGATATCATTAATTGTGGAGTAGATGCAATCCATCCAATCGAGCCTACAACTGCCAATCCCGAATTTAATATCTTTAAATTGCATGAGAAATATGCGGACCAAATTACTTTTGTAGGGAATGTCTCTCCCCAAGATTTAGCAGACCAACCTCCAGCAGTTATCAAAATTTATGTAAAGGAGTTGATAGATAAATTAGCTCCTGGGGGTGGATTTATCCTCAGCTCAGGCCACAGTATAAATCCCGCAGTAAAATTAGAGAACTTTCTCGTTATGCATGAAACATTAAAAAAATATGGCAGATACCCTATCCAAGTTAATTAACATTATTTAAAGATTAATGCGATTAAAATGAAATACATCATAATTGAAAATGAAAAAATTGGTCGAATTCAAGCTAAATTATTAGTTGATAAAAACCCTGAAACATGCAAAGCGATATGGGATAAATTACCTTTTGATCTAAGCCTAGCACGATGGGGTGAGGAGCTCTATGGAGAAATACCGGTTTCTATAGGTATAGAAAATGCTCAAATAGATTGTGAGGTTGGAGATATTGGATACTGGCCTGATGGGAATGGATTCTGCATTTTTTTTGGTCCTACTCCCGCAAGTAAAGATGAAAAACCAAGAGCCGCATCACCCGTCAATATCTTTGCTAAAATTGAAGGGAATGCAAAAATATTTAACCAGTTTTCATCGTTTAAAGGAGTCGTCAAGAGAGAATAGTTATATAAGCATTATCTCTTTTTCTATTATTGATCTAAATATAAGAGGAGATATCTTCAATTTTGATCTTATAAATTTCATTCCATGTATCAAATTCTTCTTGTGTCAATAAATGAAATTCAAACGGATGACTAAGTGGCAATCCCGATTTTTCTTCTATGTTTGCAATTATTTCTGCTCTTTTTAAATGGTTTTTAGGGATATCCGCAATAATTAAAATATCAATATCCCTAGCAGCTACTAAATTTCCTTCAATTATGCTCCCAAATAGATATACTTGAGGTTTTTCTATAACAAGTTTTATGTTCTTGTTGATTATCTTCAAGTATTCTTTATGGTTTTTAATATATTCCTTTGTATCATGAAACATTGTAAATGTCAACCTTCATTTTGAAATCATTCTTTCGCTCCATCCAAAAAGTTTTTAGCTCGCTTTAGAAAAAGCTCTACTTCATCTTAATGCATATATAATAAGATTATTTTTTAACTATATAATTTTACTTCAGAATATATGTTTAAAATAAAGCTAGGAGAATCCATTCAAATTTACATTTCTAAACCTAGTAAAAAAAGTCATAAAATTGATAATATATAGTCAAAAAACTTAATATATAAATATCTCTCCCTAATTAAAGCTAATTTTAAGTTAAAATTTTTAAAGATGTGAAGAATTATCAGTTCGATGCCAAGTGATCTAGATCAAAAGTTTGATAAGCGCCTTTTAATCATTTTCATGATTCAATTTACAGAAGTTTTAGGATTTAGTAGTGTGATGCCCATAATCCCATTTTTAGGGTTATCTTTAGGTTTGAATGCGTTTCAAGTTGGTTTAATTCTTAGTATCTTTAGTATATGTCAACTTTTCGCTAGTCCAATTACTGGCAAACTTAGTGATAGATTCGGAAGAAAACCATTGCTACTTTTCAGTCAAACGAGCACTGTTATAGGATTTTTTCTTCTTGGAATAGCTAATAATGTCTGGATTTTAGTTGCAGCACATCTTGTGGACGGACTTTTAGGAAGTAATATGACAGTTAGTCAAGCGTATATTAGCGATGTGACAAATCCTAAATATCGGACCAAAACTTATGGTTATTCAAGCGCGATTTTTGGTGCGGGATTAGTTTTTGGTCCTGTAATTGGTGGAATTTTATCAACAATCAACTATTCAGTTCCCATGTTTTTTGCTGCGGGGGTTAGCCTTCTCTCAATACTATTGGTAGTAATTTTTTTACCCGAATCATTAGCTACTAAGGAGAATAAAATCAACTTTAAATTTGGAGATATTATTCCAATTAAAGAAACCAAGCTTTTCCTTAAATCTGCCAAGATTCGGGGTATTTTAATAGTTTTTTTCATTTATACTTTAGGCTTTTTTCTATTTATTACAACTTTTGCTCTATTTGCTGAAAAACAAATCAATGTTGGCGTCCAAGAGGTTAGTTTTTATATGGCCTGGATTGGAATTCTTAGGGTCATTTTTCAAAGTGCTCTCATCAATCCATTATTGAAGAAGTTAAGTGAAAACACAACTCTGAAATTAGGTATTTTTGCTATGATTTTCACAATGACATTTCTTATTTTTTCCACTAGCTACTGGATCGTGTATATTCCCATTAGTTTTTTAGCATTTGGATCAGGTGTAGTTCGCCCCATTCTTACAAGCAAATTAACTAAAGCTGTTAAAAGAGAGGAAACTGGTAGTTTGCTTGGTGTAAACAATGCTTTAATCAGCATTGGTCAGATAATAACTCCAATTTTCGGTGGATTTATTTTACAATTTCTACCTGCACAAACGCTTCCAATCATTTCAGCAGTTATATTCGCACTCATATTTCTCTTATGGCGATGGGCATTTGTCAAGCCGGTTCGAGGGGAAAAAGAACAAGTCAGCATCGAATAATTTTTTCATTTTTCCTTTTCAACTATTCTTTCTTAATATTTAATTTTTCGGATGGTAGTATATAAATCCACAATCTACACGAAAATTGTGGAAATTTTCTTTATTACAATTTCTATCAGATAATTTACATTAAAATCTCTGTTTCCAATAACCAGGTTTCCTTTTCTGATGTGCAACAGCAATAATTATTATTATATCTATATCTTTTTCGAAAACGTAAAATAAAGAAAAAGGAAATCGCCGAGTATTATATTTATGTATATTTTACTCATAATAAGGCCATCTTTCTGGACCTTTTTCAATAATTGAAGTGATTTTTCTATTTCTTCTAAGAAATCGAGCCCTAATCCTGAAGATTGTTGATTGTAATATTGTGCAGAAGAATTCATTTCTTCTTCAGCTTCTAACAAAAAAGTGATCGTTCTCATTTCAGATTGGCTTTTGCATCTTCTAAAACCTGATTTGCGGGTCTTTCTGATGTTCTTCCTTGTTTATATCGATTATATCTGCGTTTAGCCTCATCGATCCATAATTCTTCGGCGTTTTCTTCTTCATCTCCTTCTTCTAAGCTTTCTAATAATTGCCGAATTAATAATGCACGATCACGAGCGGAAAGCTCTAATGCTTTTTTTCCAATTTCGTTAATGTTTGATGTCATTTTCTTATACATCATATTTTTTTTTGTTCTATGATACAAATAAAGTTCGAAAAAATAAATGTTTTGTGAACACTAATTAGGATCTCCATATTCAATATCTTTTTTAGGCATTGTTTACACCTCTTTTTCTGTAGTTTTTATACATAAAAAAAGTAATAAATATACATACTTTAAACAAATTCCAAAAAAAATTATTTACTAAAATCCCGTTTGACATATATGGAGTAATATCACCGTAATAACAAGGTAATATTAGTATATATACATTTAATCGTGAAACTCAGCTTTCACGATGATTTTTGCTTGTAATTTGTATATGCAACTAATTTTATGAAAGAGGATTTGTTTTTGAAATTGAAATGTGATAAATACGGTCATGAATTTGACTTAAATGATTTCCCAGAAGAGGTTTTTAAATGTCCTGGCTGTGGTGATGATGATTGTAAATTTAGCTTGGCAGATTAATTTAATTTTCTTTAAAAAAATTTCCTTTTTCTAAGAAGAACCAGTTACATATTTTTTAAAATACCCTAAAAAAGATTAGAATCTAAAATTAATTTTGAAATTGTAATAGAATATTTTCTGTTGGTTTCTCCAATTCCGCTGTATTTCTTAGAACAATTTCTAACATTAAAAAATTAAGACCATTTAACAATTAAATATATCGATGAAAAAACTTAAAAAAAAGATTGTAGAGTTTAATGCAGGGAACAGAATTATATAAAATGTTAAATCTGAAGCCATCTATCTAATAATAACTGGAAGAAATTGTTTAGAAAAATCCTATAATAACAAAAAAAAAAAAATTTAAATTATTAATTTTTACTAGAGATCTCAGTAAGATAAATCCGCTTCTATAAAATCATCTTTTTTGACAGTTATTTTTATTATAACTATTGGATCAGTAATGGGGCCTATTGAAATAATATAAGTGGGGTAATCAAGGTCAATAAAATGATAAAAGCCATTCTCATCTGTTTTTGTACTAGTTATAAAGGACCCATCTTCATCATACAAATTCACAACCACATCCGTCCTAGGATTTCCACTCAGATCTGTAACGAAACCGCATATTCCTGTACTCTTCTTTTGATGCCCTATTAAAATTGATGAAGAATCATATGTTCCAGTGAGGATTCCTGATCCTGAGGCAATAGCATCAAATTGATAAGATTCCAATATACAATTCTCAATAGAATCATGATGAACGCCCTTTAGACCATAATCCATATGAATTGTTACATAAACCATTTTTCCAGAGGGTACATTTGGAACAGTGACTGTGCGTGTTGTTGGGTCAATTGTACATAATCCAGTTATATCAACTCCATCTAAGTATACATGGATTGGCATAGCTCCTTTCAATATGAATTCTGGAGGTAAAACTGCTGTAATTGTGAGTGTATCAATAGGAATAGGCCAAGTATTCACTACTTTAATGTGATAATAGAACTGTCCTGGATTTGTTGCAACAAGTGTGAATCCGTCTGGTTTGTCTTTTCTAAAGATAAAGTCGAAATAAGTTATAGGATTAAAATCGCTGTCTGTTAGGTACGAATTTACATCAAGACTTATTAAAAATACTTCTTGGGTATTAACCGGGTCTCCTTTATTCCCCGCTACATCAACACTTTTATAATAGATCGTATAGGGTCCATCTGGTCCATCTATTGAGAAAGCTGTTCCATACGGCTCCCAAATCTTGCCATCAAAGGAGTAAAATATCTGAGCAACTCCAGAATATTCATCTGCACCTGAATCATCATCAGCAGTGAGGGTAAATAATGTATCTGTTGTGACATAATATTTATTTTCAATAGAATCGTAATGTTTGGGTTCAAAGGATATTATGTTACGGGTGGAGTTTTATCAATTCGAAATAATTCAGTTTTTACACCTTCTCCATTGCCAACTGCATCTATTGAGTAGAAAGAAACGGTTGTATCACCTTCATCCGTTATCGTGAAAGATCCTGTGTATAAGCTCCAACCAACCCCATCATACATATAATATGTTGTGGCAGGATTTGAAAACTCCTCAAATGGATCTAACGTAACAATTACATCGGAAACATACCATCCTTCAAGACCTAATACACCGCTTAAAGATATGCTGGTGTCGGGAGGAGTTGTATCTAATACAGTAATAGTAAAAGGGTCAGTAATTCCTACACCTCCATCATCATCTTCTACTTTTAACTGAACTAAATAGTCTCCCGGGTTAACATATGTATAAATTGGGGTCAACTTATTTAATAGAACAAATCCTTCACCAAAATCCCACCAAATAAAGTGTTCGTCTTCTCCTGGATCTGTGAAAGCTCCAGCAAAAGAAAATTCAATTTTTTCGTCTACCACTAGTGGACCTAAAATTGTTGGTATTGGGGCAACATTGTTGACTGTCACAGTTAAAGAATCAGTTCCTACTCCACCATCATTATCTGTTACCTCTAAACAATATCTAGACTTACTAAAGATAATGTTATTATTAATAACACCTCGAAAAAATCGAGCTTCTCGATTACGATTTCATTAAAAAAGGGTATTCACTCCTTCAATATTTAGAATTCCAGTAAATTCAAAATCTATAAAGATTTCATTTCTAAATTATAAAGAAAAAAAAAAGATAGATTTATTCTCTATCCAAATTTAATGTTTTTATTTGTTTTTAGTTCTTCTTACTTCTTATGTATTACAATTTGCCCACCAGCGATTTCCGTTGGAGGATCTTCATCATCATAATCTCCAAGTCCATTATCGTAAACAATTGCATCACCATTGTCTTTATCCCAGATCTTTATTCTGAACATGTCAACATCCTTGGTTGGATGTAGTTTCGCGTCAATCGCGAAGATCATGAATCCATAGTTTCCTTCACCATTGATTGTACCAGTGCCCTTAAATATCGCTTTGTGTCCCGCAATGACCAACCAATCATAGCTACTTGAGTGGAAATTCAGATCAGCTACTTGGAATTGGAACTCGGTATTTCCAATAGGATTTGATGCTCCTTTCTTGTATTTAGCGACGAATCCAAAGTTTGCTGTTCCTGTAAGTTCTGGGTCTGGGTAATAGGCTCCCTCGGGTGAATTAATCCATCCACCACCAGTAACAAAACCATCATTTGGATCATAGACTACTATATACTGGAATATCTCCGTATCGCTTCCACCGTCATCGTCTTCAACAGTTAGTGTAATTTCATGCACACCAGTCTCATATGTATGAGAACCGGTTACTATTCCATTGCCATCTGTCTCGGTTACTGTTCCGTCGCCCCAATCTATAGTTGCTGTATGAGTATCTGATGTGCCTGGATCAGTAAATGGTGCAGTTAATAATATGGACGTGCCGACTTCGACTAAATCTGCTGATACTGAGATACTTGTGATTGTTGGATCGACATTGATAATTTCTACAGTTGTCGTGGCTGTAGCAGTTGCTAATCCATCATAAGCCTCTAAACCAATGGTATATGTACCGTCATCATCTAAACCATATGATGCTAGTGTAGTCCAATCAACCGTTGGGGTTTCACCTGTGATATCACCGTATGCGGCATCGTTATCGAGATCCCAGCTGTATGTTAGTGGGTCTCCATCAGGGTCGCTAGAACCGGATGCATACAATGCTAGTGAGTCGCCTTCATTGATGGTATAAGGCCCATCTGGGTCTGCTACAGGCGGTTGATTAGCGGGAAAAGTCCAGCTTGCTTCCGACCAAGTTCCCCAACTTGTTCCATCAGACGCTTTAACACGTGCATAATATGTCTGTCCACCTATCAATGTACTTCCAGCATAAACGATAGAGGTATCTGTCCCTGTTCCAACTGATGGATCCCATACATTTGTTCCAGTTCCCCCTGATCCTGTCCATACTTCAACTTCGTATTCTACTTGTGGATCACCATCAGCATCAATATATGTCCAGATTATCGTGGGTGTAGGATTTAATATATTCAGAACTGTCACAGGATTTGTGGTTGGAGGATCGTTAACTATCAATCCTGTCCACATCACTTCAAGCCAACGGTCACGCTGAAGATATCCATTCGGACCAGTGTAGTAGTTTTGAGGCGGTTCCTGTGCATATAACATATATTGATTGTCCGATGTGCTAATTCGTGTTTTTACAAGTCCTGATGCCCAGGGTGTAGGACCTACTACATCACGATTAGCTATATTCCGAAGGTCTACAGCAGTGTCAAGTGTTCCAGCAACAGTACCATGAATAGGGCTTACCTGTGTAAGTCCCACATAATCAATCCTTGCATTCTGGTACCAATAATCCTGCCATAATCTCACTTTGTACTCGCCATCAGGATCAGGCAGCCAAAGGCTTAAATCAAAATCCTTTGTCATATCACTGTTGACGTCTACAGACCAAGCGTCTCTTTGTGCCCAACCAGTTCCATCCCAGGTGTATATAAAAAATGTGCCCATTGGTACGTAATAACCTTCCGAAACGAAAACAAAGTCTCTTACTTCACCTGCAGGAACAGGTACATCAAATGCAAATGCAGTACTCTCCATTGGCGTCATAGATGCATAAATGTCATCAGAATTACTTGTTGAATCAAGAACATCACCATTGACTGAATGAATTGCAGATGTAGCAGATAGGATATTAACTGTCGTTGACGCTTGTGATGCGGTATCTAAACCAACATAGTCAATAACATGATATTTGCCTTCATGACATGAGGTTATATATAGTCTAACCTTTTGGCTAGTTGTCATATATCCGTTAAGATCATACGCACTTGTTGACCATTCCCAACGAGGGTAGAACTCATTTCTGGTCACCCAATCACCATTAGCATCCTGCGTCTGAACATGAACCCCTGGGCTGGCGGAAGTTGATTCTCCAGCTCCAGTATCACTATTCATCAGAAAGCCCTGTACTCTCAAAACAAATGTCGCGCCATTAGTAATATCCAAACCGCTGAAGTCCAAGACGATATAATCATCGTTATACCCCTGGAAACCTCCATCATCTTCAGTAGATATCTGACTTAAAACATCGTTACCTTCATCATCTATAGCACTATCAGGCTGGCTGGGACTGCTATATGTCCAAACATCACCGTTATCATCAGCAGCTATTTCAACACCAGATTCATGATCTATAGTCATTAATTGCACCAGATCGGTATACGAAGATTCATCCTCAGTTTCTCGTAATTCCAACAAATACTGACCATTCTCAGAAACAAGCGGATTATTGAGCGTATAGTAATCAGTGAACTCTTTTGTTTCCCCTCTTGCAGTCGAATAGACGTCGTTGTCCCTCATATATTCTTCACCATTCCATGTATATACCCATGGACATGAGGCTAAAGCTCCTTGATTCTCCCAGGCTTCAAGCGTTAGTGTGGTCTGAATTGTTGGTGTTCCTGTTATTATAATAGCTAAATCATCTATATACCAACCTGCCATATTAACACTAGAATACGGAGGTGGCCCACCATTTTTTATCCAGAATGCATCTTGATAATCAGCATAAAGCCTGAATCTTAAATAGATATTTCCTCCTGCGTAATCTGAGACGTCAAAATAATATTCAGTCCAGTCTCCTTGCATAATATAGAAGAACTCAGCTTTTGTCTCCCATACACCATTTGCTGATACCTGAAATTCACCTCTATCAAACATCTCATCAATTTCAATCCAGCCAAAGAAACGTACTCGAGCAATTTCATTTGGATCTAATACAGGTATTGAGATGGCAGGGGATGTCAGGTATGAATCACTACCCATTGGAACATTTCCATCGAGATTCGTAGCCCAACACTTGCTACCTTGATGCGCTGATAGAGGTCCAGATGTTGGTGAACCCCACTGCCATTGATCATTTGATCCTGTATGCGTATAGCTACCACCGTTTAATTCAAAACCCTCAGAATAAACTATATCACCTACTGCATCTCCTACTTCCACTTCCTCCGCTTTTGCTGTTGGTACCAAAAAGAACGCCAAGGTGCTCATTAGACCTAGTGTTATCAATAATATGTATTTTGATTTGTATTTTGATTTCATTTTTTTAATCTCCTAAATATTTTTTAGATTTTTATTTAGATTTCACAAATGCTAATTTATAGCAATTAACAATTATGTAAAAATAATTTATAAACTCTTCTCAAAAAATGGTTTTTACTTATTAATAAATAGCGTTTGTTTTAATATGATGGAAATTCAGGCAAACCCCCAATCATAAAGGAATCCCAGAATGGCCCGTATTTAATTTAAAAACAAGACCAACAATGATCTTTGATAAAAAGATTGAAGTTATAAATGATCCTCTCTCGGAGACAAGAATTCTCTGGGAAGGAATAATTTGAAATCAAAACATACTATTTCTTTTCATTTGAATCCCTTTTATAAATCAAATAAGAGAAATTTAAGTATTAGGAATTCTATGAAATCTTTAAAAGTATTTATATTCTAAAAAAACATTTTACCATAATGGTCGAAACCTATGACTATACAATTAACTAGCATGATTTTGCAC
>Ga0307380_10007756_pt1 | contig 13878 bp, 13 predicted proteins | sample UN3MG_FD_202239 | JGI IMG/M metagenome (GOLD analysis project Ga0307380, IMG submission 202239) | Soil microbial communities from Risofladan, Vaasa, Finland - UN-3 | ecosystem: Environmental > Terrestrial > Soil > Coastal area > Acid sulfate soil | place: Finland: Risofladan, Vaasa | collected... | reverse complement strand
TAGCGGATGATCGCAATCACCACCCCTGTCACCAACCCGACAACCAATGCATCGGCGAGCTGTTCGACCGGATGCATCCGCAGCGCTGTGATCGGTGTCATGACCTCGGCGGAATGGTGGACCTTGTGGAATTCCCAGAGGAACGGAACCACATGGAACATGTAATGGGCCCACCAAACCGCCGCATCGATTACGATCAGCAGCAGCAGAGTACAGATCAGCGTGATCCAATGGGACGACCCGACACCCACGCCGGCAGGCCCAAAAACCGAGGTCAACAGACCGGCGGCGCCCTGTTCCCAAGCAGCCGACGAAATTATGATCGACCCATAGATCGATGCCGCCAGCATCTGGCTGACGATGAAATAACCATAGTCGGTCATGGCCGACGGATGGGTCAGGATATCTTTCGGCAGCAGCCACCCGATCAGCCCCACCGATTGCAATTTGTCCGTCTTCTTCCGGGTATAAAAATAGGCCCCAATCGCAATAACCAATGCCGTAAACTGGTAATAAATGCTTTGAGCATTCTTGGGCTCAAGCAGTATGGCAACCGGTGCCATCAATACATCAGTTATCTCCTGAGAGATCATTTTCCAGACTTCCCCTGCTCCTCAGCAACGCGGAGTATACAATTTTTATGGTGTAGTCGGCAATCTCGTTGCCAGGGATCGCCAAACGATTAGCATCGACTGTGGCGCAAAAGGGCAACTGCTGGTCCAGGTTCCGAGTTGTCCAAAGGTCAAAAACGGCCGATCAGGTCAGGGTCATAGGGCGTGCCCTGATACACCTCGTTGATCCAGTTGCCGAACAGCAGATGCGCATGGCTGCGCCAGCGGTTCTCCGGCACACGTGACGCATCATCGCCGGGATAGTAGTTCTCCGGCAGCCGGATCGGCACCCCATTGGCCAGATCGCGCTGGTATTCCTCGCCCAGCGAGGTTGTGTCGTATTCGATGTGATTGAACATATAGAGCGCCCGGTGACCCGTGTCCTCGATCAAACATGGCCCGGTATCCGGCGCGCTCATCAGCACGTTCAACCCACGGCCCGAAGGCAGATCAGCCTCGCGGATCTCGGTCCAGCGGCTGACCGGGATGGTGAAGTCATCCGAGAACCCGCGCAGATACGGCGACCCCGGCGCGCAGTTGCGGTGCCGGAAGCAGCCGAACGCCTTGGTCGCCAGTGTATGCTTTGGCACCCCGTGGAAATGATGCAGCATCGCCTGCGCCCCCCAACAGATGGCGAAGGTCGCCTGGGTATGGGTCTGGGTCCAGTCGAACACCTGCGCCAGCTCGTCCCAGTAGTTCACCTCCTCGAACTCCAGCAACTCGATCGGCGCGCCGGTGATGATAAAGCCGTCAAACTTGCGTGCCCTGGCCTCGGCGAAGGTGGTATAGAACGCCTCCATATGCTCGGCCGAGGTGTTTTTCGACTGGTGGTCGGTCATCCGGATCAACGTCAGCTCGATCTGCAACGGCGTCGCGCCGACCAGCCGGGCGATCTGGGTCTCGGTACGGACCTTGTTGGGCATCAGGTTCAACAGCCCGATCTGCAACGGCCGGATGTCCTGGCGGGTGGCAGCCTCCTCCGACAACACCATCACCCCCTCGCGCTTCAGCACGTCATGGGCGGGCAGGGATGCGGGGATCTTGATCGGCATATGGCCTCGCCAATTATTATGGTCAGTCATGGCTTTGCGGAACGCCTCACTTAAGGCGCAGGTGCACATCGTGCAAGTTCAGCGCCGCTGGATTGCCTCGGCGATCAGCGCGTCGAAGTCGGCGGGTGTGTGCAGCGCCTCGATCTCGGCCGCCTCGACCGTCACGCCCCAGCGCGCGGCAATGGCGTCGTAGCGCGGCAGCCGGTGGGCCAGCAGGCGGCGGAAACCCGAGGCCATGAACCGGTCCGGATCGACGCTGTCGCCAGCGGTGCCGGTCTCGTCCAGGTAATCGGCCCAGACATCGCGCAAAAAATCCTCCGGATAGTACATCGGCTTTGGCGCCTTCTCGAAGCGCCGGGCCAGTTCGTCCGCCGCCGCCTCGGTGCCGCGGATCTGCACCAATAGCACATGGCGCGCCAGCATCTCGAGCACCTGATCGGCCGGGTCGGCGGTATCGACGACCTCGCAGATCGAGCCGCCGGTGTCGCACATGAAGTGCGAATAGCCGTAGATCTCGCGCGCCTTGTCGATGAACAGCGGCGTATCGCACAGCGCCGCGATCTCGGCCTCGCGGTGCTGGCGCTGGCGCCGTACATACTCCTCGAACGGGATACCGCCCTTCGCCGGATCGCCCGGTTTGCCGAGATAGGTCGATAACGGCGCCAAATTGTCGAACGAGATATTCGAGGCGATGTAGATCGAGTCGGTCCGCAGCAATTGCCGCAAGAATGGATTGCGCATCGCCTCGTGCTTGAAGTTATCGACGATATGCTCGCCCATATAGCGGGTGCCGATGCGGTAATCGATCGAGTAGTGGAACCAGTCGTCCTCGCTCCGCAGCATCGCCGCCGTGCGGGTCTTGCCCAGGCCCGACATGCCGAACAGCGCCACCGCCTTCTGCGGCGCGTCGAGATAGGATTGCGGCGTTTCGTAGATCATCGGGCGGCTCCCCTTCGCAACCTGCGTTGATTAGCGCAGGTTGCGCGCCTAAAGTGCCAGCTTTCGCACCGGCGCAAATACACCGCTGGCGGCGAGGCGAATATCACCGGTCGAGGTAAATCCCACCCCGTGTTCAGTTCCCCTTTGCTTCAAGCGTGAACATGGGGCTGCGGCCAACACTTAGTTGATCGCCAAAAACCGCCCAGTTCAAAGATGTCGGGGTGAATTTCGCCAGTGGGTGTCCGCCATCGACCATAATATCGGCCGAAACCGGTGTCGCACCACAGACTGCCTCGGCGGACCAGACATATTGCGTGAGGACCATGGGGCCGGCGCCATCCATGCGGCTTGGATAATTCAGCGAGCCAGCGGCCTCGCCACAGGGGTCGTCCCCGATCGCGATCTGGACCTTCAGGATGTCCTTGCCATCGACGGTCGCGGTGCCGGTCATGCTTTTGCCATCGCGTGAAAGCGCCGTCGTTCCATGAACCCCCTGGTAACCCAAATGCGCCATTGCCGCGGTATCACCGCTATCGGCTACCCACAGGACAAACCGTCCCTTCGAGCCAGTGACCGAGTCATGGCCGGCAAAATCGACCCACACATAGCTGCGGGTATAGGGAGCGACCGTGTCGCTGCCCTGTGAGGTATAGACGTTCAACCCGCCGGTCATTCCTTCAGCAGGCTCCAGCCCCGCGGGCAGAGCGGCCCGAACCGCTGCCTCGTCCAGCGTGATGCCGATGATGATGTGCTGGTTGCCCCGGACGATCGAGGGCGCTTGCGTCGAGCCCCCGCCAAACGCCGTGACAGGGATCAAGGCAAGCGCACATACCAGACCGAGTTTCCGTGTGAAGCCAAAAGCGAAATTTATCGTGATCATGCTTGATCTCCATTTTTTCCTCGCGCAGACGATAACAACGAACCGCCAGTCAGTCTACAAATTGCGCGCGAACTGTTCGGCAATGAAATCAGAGGGTTTTTCAGGTGGTTCGGGCGTGGAGACGTACCATCGCTCACAGCTTCTGTGAAGGTGCCTCAGGCAGCAACATCCGGCGTTCGCTCAGCCAGGGGTCCAGCGCCAGCGCCTCGCGTAGCGCCTTCTGGCCCAAGGTAGTTCGTCCCTGTTGCATCAGCATGATCGCCTTGCCAGCCAGCGCCCCGAAATGCTTCGGCTCCAGTTCCAGCACTCGCTCAACATCGACCAGCGAGTCTTCGAAATTCTGCTGGAGATACAGCACGGTCGCTCGTTGGTTCCAGGCCTCCGCCCAATTCGGCGCGCGCTCGACCAGTGGGTCCAAGATCTTCATTGCTCCAGCAAAATCATACTGCCGCCGCCGCTCCATCACCTGCGTCATCATCTCGGCACTTGATTGGTCGGGCGCTTGGCTCATCCAGAACTGCATGATCTGAAATTCGATCGGATCGGCTGCTTCTTCGCTCGGTGCCGTGAGCAGGGCCTCAAACAGCCGGTCGCGTTCAATCGCCGCTTCAGCGGACAGCGGCGTCTGCGCCGCCAGATCGGCGGGTGCTGCAAGCCCTGCAATCAGGATGCAGGCGGCGATGGCGACGAAACGTTTCATGTCAATAATGATGATGGAACTGAAGGGTACGTCAACCCGCATGTCAAAATGCAAAAGAGCCCCGCCAGGGCGGGGCTCTTCAATTTCTCACCAGATATCGAAGCGATCAGCTATGCGCCAACACTGCCAAAAGCAGCAACGCCACGATGTTGGTGATCTTGATCATCGGGTTGACCGCCGGACCGGCAGTATCCTTGTAGGGGTCGCCGACGGTGTCGCCGGTGATCGCTGCATGGTGCGCGTCCGAACCCTTGCCATGGAAATTGCCGTCGCGGTCGGTGAAGCCTTCCTCGATGACCTTCTTGGCATTGTCCCAGGCGCCGCCGCCCGACGTCATCGAGATCGCCACAAACAATCCGGTGATGATCACACCCAGAAGCATCGCACCCAGCGCCGAGAACCCGGCCGCCTTGCCAGCGACCGCCTCGACCACGAAGTAGCAGACCAGCGGCGACAACACCGGCAACATCGAGGGGATGATCATCTCCTTGATCGCCGCCTTGGTCAGCATGTCGACAGCACGACCATAGTCCGGCTTCTCGGTGCCCAGCATGATACCCGGCTTCTCACGGAACTGCCGGCGTACTTCGACAACCACTGAACCCGCCGCACGGCCAACCGCCGTCATCGCCATGCCGCTGAACAGGAAGGGCAGTAAGCCACCCAACAGCAGACCGGCAACGACATAGGGGTTGGTCAACGAGAAATCGACGGTGACACCGTCGAAATATGACCCCGGCGACGCATTCTTGGCGAAGAACTTCAGATCCTCGGTGTAGGCCGCGAACAGCACCAGCGCACCCAGGCCGGCGGAACCGATGGCATAGCCCTTGGTCACCGCCTTGGTGGTGTTGCCGACGGCGTCAAGCGCGTCAGTGGTCTTGCGCACATCCTCCGGCAGGTTGGCCATCTCCGCAATGCCACCGGCATTGTCGGTGACCGGCCCGAAGGCGTCCAGCGCCACCACCAGACCGGCCAGCGCCAACATGGTGGTCACGGCGATGGCGATGCCGAACAGACCGGCCAGCTGGAAGGCCATGATGATACCGGCGATGATCACCAGCGCCGGAGCGGCGGTCGCCTCGAGCGAGATCGCCAGACCCTGGATCACGTTGGTGCCGTGGCCGGTTACCGACGCCTGGGCGATCGACTGCACCGGACGGTAGGTCGAGCCGGTGTAGTACTCGGTAATGACGATAATAGCCGAGGTGACGCCCAAGCCAACAGCGCCGCACCAGAACAGGTCCATCGCGGTGAAGGTGATACCCGGCGCGTTGAACACAGTGGCCATGCCGTCCGGGAAGATCATCGCCGTCAGCGGGTAGAGCACGACCAGCGACATCGCGCCGGTGGCGAAAAAGCCCTTGTACAGCGCGCCCATGATCGACTGGTTGGCGCCCAGTTTGACGAAGAATGTGCCGATGATCGAGGTGATCACGCAGGCAGCACCGATCGCCATCGGGTACAGCATTACTGCCTCACCAACGTTGGTGCCGGCAAAGTAGATCGAGGCCAGAACCATGGTGGCGACGATTGTCACTGCATAGGTCTCGAACAGATCGGCCGCCATTCCGGCGCAATCGCCAACATTGTCGCCGACGTTATCGGCGATGGTGGCGGGGTTGCGCGGGTCATCCTCGGGAATACCGGCTTCCAGCTTGCCGACCAGATCGCCGCCGACATCCGCTCCCTTGGTGAAGATGCCGCCGCCGAGACGGGCGAAAATCGAGATCAGCGACGCGCCGAAGCCCAGCGCGATCAGCGCGTCGACGACGACGCGATCGTTCGAGGCATAGCCGGCGAATTCGGTCAGGACAGTGTAGTAGATAGCGACCCCCAGCAGCGCCAGACCGGCCACCAATAGCCCGGTCACGGCGCCGGACTTGAAGGCGATCTCCAGCCCATCTGCGAGGCTTTTGCTTGCAGCCTGCGCGGTGCGCACATTGGCGCGAACCGAAACCAGCATGCCGATAAAGCCCGCCGCCCCCGACAACACGGCGCCGACCAGGAACCCGATCGCGACCAACCCGCCAAGCAAAAACCAGACCAGCGCGAAGATGAACACGCCAGCGATGGCGATGGTGGTGTACTGGCGGGTCAGGTAAGCCTGCGCGCCTTCCTGGATCGCAGTCGCGATCTCTTGCATGCGCGCATTGCCAGCATCGGCCGCGAGCACAGATTTGATCGCCCAGATGCCATAAACAATGGACAGCGCACCGCCCAGTATGATCGCCAGATTAAGCATTTGATTCCCTCTTTCGGTTCCGAGCGCCGCTAATACGACCAGAACGTGCCCTCAGGCAAGCGTTTGCGTCTATTTTGCGCCTTTTGGCGTACTTATCGGCAAGCACCGTCACAAAATTCTCCATCCAGATGCGTCTGATTGCTGCATTGCAGCGAATGAAGGCCTGTGCGACCTATCACTCCATCCGTAGTGCCCAAAACAATCAGGACACAGCCCATGCGAATTGACGCGATCCCTGTTGGCAACAACCCGCCCGATGAAATCAATGTCATCATCGAGGTCCCGGTCGGCGGCGAGCCGATCAAGTACGAACTCGACAAGGATGCAGGGACCATGTTCGTCGATCGGTTTCTGTACACGCCGATGCGCTACCCCGGAAATTATGGGTTTATCCCGCATACCCTGTCGGCGGACGGCGATCCGGTTGATGTCCTGGTCGCCAACACGCGCCCGATCCTGCCGGGCGCGGTTATCGCGTGCCGCCCGATCGGCGTGCTGATCATGAGCGACGAGGCCGGGGGCGACGAGAAAATCGTGGCAGTGCCGACCAGCAAGATCTCGCGACGCTGGGAAACCGTGCTTAATCATACTGACCTGCCGAAGATCACGCTGCAACAGATCGAGCATTTCTTTGCACACTACAAAGACCTCGAAGATGACAAGTGGTCAAAGATTGAGGGTTGGGGTGACGCCATTGTGGCCAAACGGATGATTGTTGACGCGATGGCGCTTGCGAAGGCGAAAGGGTAACAATCACCCCTGGGCGTGTTCCCTACGCCGCCGCCTCATCCATCGCCGCCAAGGTCGCTTCCCACGCCAACAATATCGAGGCGTGGCGATTCTTGTAGTCGCGGGCTGGGCGCAGCACTTCCAGGTCTTCGAACGGCGCTTCCGGCGTTGGCCCGTCTTCTTTGATCATCGCCTTCAGCTGATCCCGCGCCGCTTCGACCTCGGCCCGGGTCCGCCCGATCGCGTGGGCGCCCAGCACGGATGCCGAGGATTGCCCCAGCGCGCATGCCTTCACGTCCTGGGCAAAATCGGCGATCCGACCGTCCGCCACGGTCACATCCACCGTCACCGTTGAGCCACATAACGGCGAGCGTTTCATCGCCGAGCCTTGCGGGTGCTCCAGCCGCCCGACATGGGGAATCCCCGCCGCCAGCGCCAGGATGCGCTGCGAGTATAGCTTCATCAGGTCTTCCTGGATCGCAGTCATATCTCAGCCTTGATGCCTCGGGTCTCAGCAGTTCACCCGGCTAGATAGCCCTTGACGTGCCACTCGAAAACCCCTCCGTTGCCGGAAACGACAGGATAGCCGATGACCGATGCTGTTTCGCCGCCATTCGACCCCGCCAGCCTCAGGTTCAATGACCAGGGCCTGATCCCCGCCATCGCCCAATCCCATGTCACCGGCGAGGTGTTGATGATGGCTTGGATGAACGCCGCCGCGATCGCCGAAACCCTGGCTTCGGGTCACGTCACCTACTGGTCGCGCTCACGCGGAAAATTCTGGAAGAAAGGCGAGACCTCGGGCCATACCCAGCGCCTGATCGAAATACGCCTCGATTGCGACCGCGATTGCCTTTTGCTGATCGTCGAACAAACCGGCCCGGCCTGCCACACCAACCGGCGCTCCTGCTTCTACACCGCCATCCGCGACGGGGCCGAGGTCGAGGTCATGGTACCCGAGGCCGCCGAGTGAGCGCTGACACCTGGGCCGAACGTCTTCGCTCCGGCAAGCTGAAGAAGCTTGGGCTCGGGCTGTTGCTCGGCGCCATCGGTGGTGCGTTAGCTGATTATTTCGACGTGCCGCTGGCCTGGATGCTGGGGGCGCTGTTTGTCACCATGTTCGCCCGGGTCGCAGGCGCACCCATCGATGTGCCGATCTGGGTGCGGGCAAACTTCCTGATCCTGATCGGCCTGTTCCTCGGCGAAAGCTTCGAGGGCGTCAAGGCCGCCGAGCTGCTGCAATGGCCAATCTCGATTGTCGGCGCGATGCTGTATGTGCCGGTCGCCGCTTTCTGCGCCTACCTGTTCTACCATTACGTCGCCGGCGAGGAGAAGATGACCGCGATCTGCTCTTCGATTCCGGGCGGGCTGATCGCGGTGGTTGTGGTCTCCGGCTCGCTCGGTGCAGATGAGCGCCAGGTGGCGCTGGCCCAATCGCTGCGCATCGCCATCGTCGTCTGCATGGCACCGCTGGTCGCCTTCGGTCTGCTTGGCTACCCGCCGCCGAGCGATACCATCTTCGAAAAGCATGCCCTGATCGCGCTGGACGATCTTGGTATCCTGGTCGCCGGAGCGTTCGCGGTGATGTGGGTGATGCAGCGTTTTCGCGTGCCGATCCCCTATATGATCGGCCCGCTGTTCGCCAGCGCCGTCCTGCGGTTGGCCGGGCTGGTCGAGGGTGTGCTGCCGCACCAGTTGATCGAGCTGGCGCTGGTAGTGACCGGATCGTCCATCGGCACCCGGTTTGTTGGGATAACGGTCCGGCGTCTGGCGACCTTTGGTCTGGTGACCCTGGGCGGCACCTCGATCCTGATGCTGGTCTCGGCGGGCTTCGCGCTGGCGATCAACGCGCTGACCGGTCAGGACTTCCTCGTGGCCCTATTGGCGTTCGCACCGGGCGGCGTCGCCGAAATGAGCCTGATCGCGCTTGCCATTGATGCCAACCCCGGATTCGTCGCCATCCACCATGTGGCCCGGATCATCTTCGTATTGCTGGCGGTTCCGGTGCTGACCGCCTGGGTCGGGCGGCGTTCGGCGGGTTGATAATCCAACTTCTCCGGCCTTGCGCCGGGGCCGCGCGCCGCTGTCTTCAACGGGTCGAGGCCCCGGCTCGGGGGCCGGGGAAGTGCAGGACTATTTTCAACCCAACCGTGCCAGCGCGTGGCGCTTCTTGCCGGCCGACAGCTTTATCGGCTCGGCAAAAGCCTCCGCCGCCAGCATCAATCCGGCATCCGACACCAATTCATCGTTCAGCCGCGCACCTCCCTCGGCGATCAACCGCTTGGCCTCCTTGCCCGAAGCGGCAAGACCGGACCGCACCAAAAGCTGGGCGATCGAGATCGGGAAATCTGTCGCCGTCAGGTCAATGGTCGGCAGATCAGCCCCTGCGCCACCCTTCTCGAAGGTTTCGCGCGCCGTCGCCTCGGCGGCGACCGCTGCCGCTTCGCCATGTGCCATTGCGGTCGCGGCATTGGCCAAGATCTTCTTGGCCTCGTTGATTTCCTGACCCGCCAACGCCTCCAGCCGGGCGATCTCGTCCAGGGGCAGTTTAGTGAATAATTTCAGGAATCGCCCGACATCCGCATCGCTGGTATTGCGCCAGAACTGCCAGTAGTCGTAGGGACTTAGCATATCCGCATTCAGCCACACAGCGCCGGCAGCGCTCTTGCCCATCTTGGCCCCGTCGGCGGTGGTGATTAGCGGGCAAGTCAGGCCAAACACCTCAGCCCCGGCAACCCGCCGGGTCAGGTCGATGCCGTTGACGATGTTGCCCCACTGGTCCGACCCACCCATCTGCAACAGGCAGCCGGAGCGCCGGTGCAGTTCCAGAAAGTCGTATGCCTGCAACAGCATGTAGTTAAATTCGAGGAAGCTCAACGGCTGCTCGCGCTCCAGCCGTAACTTCACTGAATCGAAGCTCAGCATCCGATTGATCGAGAAATGCCGTCCATAGTCGCGCAGGAAGGGGATGTATTGGAGCCCGTCCAGCCACGCGGAATTGTTCGACATGACGGCGTTGCCACCGACCTCCCCAAAATCAACAAAGCTGGCGAAAACCTTGCGAATCCCAGCCAAGTTCTCGCCGATCTTCGCATCGGTAAGCAACTGGCGCGCCTCATCTTTTCCAGACGGATCGCCGACCTTGGTGGTGCCATCTCCCATCAGCACAATCGGCTGGTGCCCGGTCTGCTGCAGCCAATGAAGCATCATGATCGGCACCAGCGAGCCGACATGCAGACTTGGCGCCGTGCAATCGAAGCCGATATAGGCTGGCACGACGCCTGCCATCAGGGCCTTGTCGAGGCCCTCAAGGTCGGTGCAGTCCTGCATGTAGCCGCGCGCGATCATCACGCGCAGGAACTCGGCTTTCGGCTGGTAGGTCATGGCTAGCCCTCGTATGCTTTGGCGCGGGTTCTATAGCGGAATTGGCGGGGAAGGGAAGAGCATGGTCGAGGTCAACCGAGGCAATCCGATCTGGGCGCTGGGCCTGATGAGCGGCACCTCGATGGATGGGGTGGATGCGGCGCTGGTGCTGACGGACGGCGAAAGCATCGCCGAATTCGGCGGCAGCTTATTCCTCGCCTATGACGAGGATTACCGATCCCAGATGACCGCGGCCAACCGTGCCGCTCCGGCGGCATCGACGGCGACCTTGCGCAACCACGCGCGCTGGCCAGAGGCGCTGACGCGACTCGACACCAGCGCCGTAACGATTCATCTCGATGCGATCGACCGGCTTGCCGGCTCCCCGCAAGTCATTGGTTTTCATGGGCAGACCGTCTCGCACCGCCCGGCCGAGGGGTTCACTTTGCAACTTGGCGACGGCGCTGCGTTGGCCACGGGCTGCGGCATTGCAGCCGTCTGGGATTTTAGATCGCAGGACATGCGAGCAGGCGGCGAGGGCGCGCCGCTGGCGCCCTTTTTCCACTATGCGGCGGCAAAGCGTGCTGGCCTCGATGTGCCTGTCGCCTTTTTGAACCTCGGTGGGGTTGGTAACATCAGCTGGATCGACCCCGCGGTGGATGCTCCAGAGATGCTGGGCGCGCTGCTGGCCTTCGACACCGGCCCGGCGAATGCGCTGATCGATGATTTCATGGCGGCGCGGACCGGAGTGGGATACGACGCTGAAGGCGCAACTGCTGCAAGGGGGAGGGTATCCCGCGATATCCTGGCACGGCTTCCGAGCTTTCCATATCTGGATCGGAGGCCGCCCAAGTCATTGGACCGGAACGATTTCCTCCCGGTCCTTGATGCCGTCTCCAATTTGAGCACAGAAGACGGCGCGGCCACCCTGACTGCCTTCACCGCCGATTGCGTTGCCGCTTCGCTCCGCCACATGCCGCGCCCGCCAACCCGCTGGTTGGTCTGTGGTGGTGGTCGCAAGAACCTGACCCTGATGCGGATGCTCGCGGAACGCCTCGATGCCCCGGTTGAGCCGGTCGAAGTGGTCGGGCTCGATGGTGATATGTTGGAGGCGCAGGCGTTCGCCTATCTTGCAGTCCGGGTGTTGCGCGGCCTGCCGACTTCTGCTCCATCGACCACCGGGTGCAGTGAGCCGGTATGCGGTGGCCGGATCAGTTATCCCTGACCGGTGCAACTAGGCGCGGCACGTCCCCTCTCCCCCCCGATTCTGACAAGGGGGCGGGGAGGGTTAGGGAGGGGGCCTTGCAACCCTTACCGCCCGCCTTCGGTCATCCGGGTCGTCACATATGTTTTCACATGACCCACCATCTCCTCCATCCCCTTCTCGAAGAAGTGGTTGGCCTCGGGAACGACAGTGTGGGTGATGGTGATTCCTCGCTGTGCCTTCAGCTTGTTAGACAGTTTCTCGACCTCGTCGTTCGGCACGATCCGGTCGGCGTCGCCGTTAATGATCAGGCCGGAGGACGGGCAGGGCGCCAGGAACGAGAAATCATACATGTTGGCGGGCGGCGCGACCGAGATGAAGCCGCTGATCTCGGGCCGCCGCATCAGAAGTTGCATGCCGATCCAGGCGCCGAACGAGAACCCGGCGACCCAGCAGGCCTTCGTGCTCTGGTTCTGCGCCTGCAGGTAGTCCAGCGCCGAGGCGGCGTCCGACAGCTCGCCAATGCCCTGGTCAAACTCGCCCTGGCTGCGACCGACGCCGCGAAAGTTGAACCGCATCACCGTGAACCCCATTTCGCGGAACGCGTAATGCAACTGGTAGGTCACGGGGTTGTTCATCGTGCCGCCGAATTTCGGATGCGGGTGCAGGATCAGCGCGATCGGCGCATCCTTGTCCGCATTGGGGTGGTAGCGTCCTTCAAGGCGGCCTTCGGGACCGGCGAAGATGACCTCTGGCATGTAAATCCTTCCGCGACGAGGCGGTCCACCCCGATTGCTTGACTTCTTCTGTCGGGTATTCTAGAACAATTCCAAATCAGCCGGATACGGCCTCCCGAGAGGTGCTCAGGAGGTAATGCCGATGAGCTCGCAGGTCAATATCAGTGCGTGCTGTTGGAGGCATCGGGGGCGTATTGGGCCGAGATCCCGGCAGGCCAGTGGAGCGCAGGCGATGAAACTCAGCACAAAAGGCCGTTATGCGGTGACCGCGTTGGCAGATATCGCCCTGAACGGACAGGCCCAGCCGGTGACGTTGGCCGAAATCTCCGAGCGTCAGGACATCTCGCTGGCTTACCTGGAGCAGCTTTTCGTGCGACTTCGCCGGGCCGAAATTGTCGAATCGGTTCGCGGTCCGGGTGGGGGCTATCTGCTGGCGATGGCGCCCGAGCAGCTGCGCATCTCCGACATTATGGTGGCGGTCGACGAGCGCCTGAACGCAATGGGCTGCGACGGCAAGTGGGAGCAGGGTGCTGGCTGTTCGAAGTCGACTGCAGCCTGCCTGACCCACAATCTGTGGGAACAGCTTTCGGCCCATGTCCATGTATTCCTCAACCAGACCACCATCGCCGACGTGATCGGCGACCGCATGGTGCCTTGCCCGGCGGTGCCCGATTTCACCAGCCTGTTGGAATCCGAGCTGTTGGAAGAAGAGGAGGCGAGGGTTTGAGCAGCCCGACCGAAAATCGCGTCTACCTCGACTGGAACGCCACCGCCCCGCTGCGCCCCGAGGCGCGCGCGGCAATGCTGTCCGCGATGGACGTGGTTGGCAATCCCTCCAGCGTGCATGCCGAGGGCCGCGCCGCGAAGGCGATCATCGAGAAGGCGCGCAGGCAGGTGGCGGCGCTGGTTGGGTGCGAGCCGGGCGAGGTGGTGTTTACCAGTGGGGCAACGGAAGCGGCGGCGTTGATAATGGCCGTGGGCGGTCCAGTTGATCAAACCGTGTATGCGTCCAAGATCGAGCATGATTGCATCTGGGAGCATGCCGCGCATTCCCTGTTCATCGGGGTGGATCGCGCGGGTAAGTTTGATCTTACGGGCGATTTCGACTTAGCGATCGTCCCACAGCTTTTGGAGGGAGATTTCGTCGCTTTCCAAACTGCGAACGGCGAAACCGGGGTGGTGAATGACGTAGCTGGGTCAGCACGATACACAGGTGAACGGAGTAAGGGTGTTCGGATATTCAGCGACATGGTCCAGGCGCTCGGAAAATGGCCCACCTGTTTTAACGAAACAGGCGCGGATTTTGCCTGCGCGTCGGCGCACAAATTAGGCGGACCCAAGGGTGTTGGCGCGTTACTCGTCCGCGAAGGAATCGAGATTAATCCATTCATGAAGGGCGGTGGTCAGGAAATGCGTCG
>Ga0307380_10007754_pt1 | contig 13881 bp, 12 predicted proteins | sample UN3MG_FD_202239 | JGI IMG/M metagenome (GOLD analysis project Ga0307380, IMG submission 202239) | Soil microbial communities from Risofladan, Vaasa, Finland - UN-3 | ecosystem: Environmental > Terrestrial > Soil > Coastal area > Acid sulfate soil | place: Finland: Risofladan, Vaasa | collected... | reverse complement strand
CAGCGCCTGGGCCACGAGATCGAGTATCTGGGCGCGGCAGTGAGCGTTGACGACCTCGTGCGCGCCATCCGCGAGCGCGACCCCGACATCGTCGCCGTCAGTTATCGCCTCACCCCCGAGGTCGCGCGCGAGTTGTTCGCCGAGCTGGCGCGGCAGGTGCGCGCGCAGGGCCTTGACGGCAAACGCTACGTCGCCGGGGGCACGCCGCCGGTGTGCGAGGTGGCGGCGGAGTCGGGGCTGTTCGAGGCCACCTTTTGCGGCGCCGAGGAACCCGACGCGGTGGTCGCCTATCTGCGCGGCGAACATCTGCGGCGTGCGCCCGAAGACTTCGGGGTCACCCTTCTGGAGCGCCTCGACCGCAAGGCCCCCTACCCGCTGCTGCGGCATCACTTCGGCCGGCCGACGATGGAGGAGACGGTGGCCGGTGCGCGGCAGATCGCGCAAGCGCGCGTGCTCGACGTCCTCTCGATCGGCCCCGACCAGAATGCCCAGGAGCACTTCTTCCGCCCCCAGGAGATGCAGCCGGAGCTCTCCGGCGCGGGCGGCGTGGCACTGCGCACGCCGGACGACCTGCGCGCCATCTACGACGCCACGCGCACCGGCAACCACCCCCTCCTGCGCATCTACTCCGGCACCCGCGACCTCGTGCAATGGGCCCAGGTGGCGACGGAAACCATTCACAACGCGTGGGCCGCCATCCCCTTGTGCTGGTACAACACCCTGGACCGGCGCTCTGATCGCCCGCCGCAGGAGTCCATCGCCGAGAACCAGCAGGCGATCCGCTGGTACGCCGAGCGCGGCCTCCCGGTCGAGCTCAACGAGCCCCATCACTGGAGCCTGCGCGAGGCGCACGACACGCTGTCGGTCGCCATGGCCTACGTCGCGGCGTACAACGCCCAGGCGCTGGGCGTGCGCACCTACGTCTCGCAGTACATGTTCAACACCCCGGCGACCATGCACGCGGCGATGGACCTGGCGAAGATGCTGGCGCAGGCGGCCGCGGTCGAGAGTCTGCACGGCGAAGGCTTCACCAGCATTCGACAAACGCGCGCGGGGCTGATGCACTTCTCCACCGATCCCGACATCGCCAAGGGACAGCTCGCCGCCTCGACCGTGGTGCAGCTCGCGCTGGCGCCGCGCATCATCCACGTCGTCGGCTTCTGCGAGGGCGATCACGCGGTGACCGCCGAGGAGCTGGTCGAGAGCTGCAAAATAGCCGACGGCGTGCTGCGCAACTGCAGCGTCGGTATGGTGGACCTGCTCGCCGACCCGGCGGTGCAGGCGCGCAAGCGGCATTTGCTGCGGGAGGCGCAGGTCACCATCGCCGCCATCCGCGCCCTGGGCGATGGCGCGCACGACCCGCTGACCGACGCCAAGACCCTGGCGCGAGCGATCCGGGAGGGGGTGCTCGACGCGCCCCACCTGTGGGGCAATCCGGACGCCGCCGGACGCCTGGCTACTCAGGTCATCGGCGGCGGCATCGAAGCGGTGGACCCCGACACCGGCAGCCCCGTCAACGAGGAGCAGCGCGTCGCGCGCATCCTGGGCCGCACGCCGGCGGTGGAGCGGCTCTTCTCCGTCGGCTAGGCCGCCGGTGCGAGTCAGGAATGGATCTCTCGCGCCCACTCGAGGTGACACATCATGCCTGAGCAAGATCGCGTGATTCTGCAGGTGGCGCTGGATTTCGTGGACCTCGACCGCGCGCTGCGGTGCGCGGCGGAGGCCGTCGCCGGGGGCGCGGACTGGATCGAGGCCGGCACCCCGCTGATCAAGAGCGAGGGCCTGGACGCCGTGCGCGCGCTGCGGCGCAAGTTCCCCGACCGCACGATCGTCGCCGACATGAAGATCATGGACGCCGGGCGCATCGAGCTGGAGGCGGCGGCGAAGGCGGGCGCGGATATCGTGGACGTCCTGGGCGCCGCCGCCGACTCCACCATCGCCGAGTGCATCGAGGCTGCGCGCAATTACGGCAACCGGGTGATCGTGGACCTCATCGGCTGCGGCGACCCGGTGGGGCGCGCGCGCCATATCGAGCAGCTCGGCGCCGATTACATCGCCTGCCATACCGCGATTGACGTGCAGATGCAAGGGGGGTACGCCTTCGATATGCTGAAGCAGGTCGCGCAGGCGGTGAACATTCCGGTGGCGACGGCGGGGGGTATCCACTCCGAGAACGCCGCCGATGCCGTCGCCGCCGGCGCGCGCGTCATCATCGTCGGCGGGGCCATCACCAAGTCGGCCGATGCCCGGGCCGCCACCGCGGCGATCCGCCAGGCGATTGACACCGGCGCCAAGGTCGCCACCGACCTCTACAAACGCGCGACTATGGAGAGTATCCGCGAGGTGCTGTCGAGGGTCTCGACCGCCAATCTCTCCGATGCCCTGCACCGCGGCGGCGTGCTGCCGGGGATCCACCCCATCACCCCCGGCGCGCGCATGTGCGGGCCGGCGGTGACGGTACGCACCGCCCCCGGCGACTGGTCGAAGCCCATTCAAGCGCTTGACGAGGCGCGCGAAGGCGACATCGTGGTGATCGAGGCGGGCGGCGTCGGCCCCGCCCTGTGGGGCGAGTTGGCGACCTACAGCGCGCTCCAGCGCAGGCTGGCAGGGGTGGTGATTGACGGCGCCATCCGCGATACGCCCGAGATTCGGCGACTGGGGTTCCCCGCCTTCGCGCGGCACATCATGCCCAACGCCGGCGAACCCCGAGGGTACGGCGAGATCGGCGTGCCGATCAAGATCGCGGGGGTCGCGGTGCGACCGGGGGACTGGGTGCTGGGGGACGACGACGGGGTGTGCGTGGTGCCGCGGGAGCGGGCGGCCGAGTACGCCAACCGCGCACAGGGCGTGCTCGAGCAGGAGAACCGCATTCGGGAAGAGATTCAGCGCGGCAGCACCCTGGGCGCGGTCACCCACCTCATGCGGTGGGAGAAGGCTGGGTGAGGGGCGGCCAACAAGCCATCGTAACCACCGACGAACGCCGAGTCACGCTGAGACTGCACAGGCGCCATGTTACTAGTCGCCGCCAGCCCCACGGAATGTCATTCCGATCGAGCGCAGCGAGGGAGGAATCTCGCTCCCTGTGCCAAGCATCCGTATGAGAGGAATTGGGGGCGCGTCGCTCGCGAGGCGCGTGAACGTTACCATCCCGCTTCCCTCCCGGCCCCGCTGGGTGTAGGGGCCGCTCGTTATCTGCGTCTGTGCCATCCTCTGCCTCGCTATTACACACCTGTTTGCCATTACATTCATGCCTGCTTTGGCGGGGAAGTCAAGGCCGAAGTGAGTGGTTTCTGGGGGTAAGGCAGAAAGAAAGACCCCGCCGCGGCTCACCTGCATCAAGATTACGAGCCAGGCATCTTCTGGAGTATGATTGCGGTGGCATGCCCGGCCTGCGGGCACTTGCGAGGTGGATCGAGAGTGGGCGCGGATACTGGCTGGATACGGCTCCAACTTGCCAAGTGGCACGCACCTCTGGCGCAGGACGAGGGCGATTTGGCCTTGTTCTGGCGGCGCATCTGGTGCCTGCGGTGGGATGAACAACAGTACTGCGTGAAACTGCCGCGCCAGCAGCAGGACATGAGAGCGGAGGCGGATCTTCTGCGCGGTCTCCACGCTGCGGGATACCCGGTGCCTCAACTCCACTGGTACGACGAAGACAGCGGAGTTCTCGTGATGGAGTGGATTGAGGGGCCTTCGCTGGAGGACGTGCTGAAGCAGCCCAAGAGCAAGGAGCGAGAAGCGGCACTGGAGAGCTGCATCCAAGGGCTCGCCCATGTGGAGCGCGCAACCAGGTTGGTGGAAGAGATCATGCCATTGCAGGAACCGACAGTTCCTGACACGCACGAGTTCGCGACGAGTCTGATGCGCCTGACCAGACAGATAGGGCCGGGTATCGATGAGGTCAATCTGCAGGCCGCTTGCCAAGAGATAGCAGAGGCGATCTGCGTAGAGCCAAGGCCGACTCTCGGCATCGTTGACATTCTGCCCCGCGATGTGATACTCGGCAGCGATGGTGCAGTGTTCCTGGACTTCTGGCCGATCGGGTGGTGGTGGTCGGAGAAGCGTTTCTGCCAGTACTTCGCCCGATTCCAGCAGGATGCAGGCGATCGCGCCTACCAGAGCACGTGCTTCCTGCGGCACTTCCTCCGGTCTAATGCAGCCCGACTCGACGCCCATTACCTGTGGCATGACGTTGGTGCTCTGAACGCTTGGCAGGAGATCCGCAATTCTCCCGAGGAAACCAATCTGCCGAGGGATGTGCTTGACTCATTAGTGAGCGCGGCAATCACTGCTGCTCAGGAACGTCTAACCTGGCATGGCGCGTCTGTTGGTGCGAACGAAGTGCGCTCTATGCTCTGTAATTGCCTCTCCGGGTAGGGCCTGGCCGCCCATGCTGGGGGCCTCAATGCCGTGAGGCCTCTCCGGGCATATTGGGAAGAAAGACCCCGCCGCGGCTGAGCGGGGCCTGTCCTCCTGATTCCGCCGCGGCTGCCCTACTCGGTGAGCGCGTCCAGCCACCAGGCGAAAACCGGTAGGCCCTTCGGCAGACCTTATGCGCCTATCACGTGCCAGCGGCAGAGCGGCATGGACTGTTGACATGGGCGGGGGCTGGAAATATGATGAAGGCCGCAGATACCAAAGGGCTCCATAGCCAATACTACCTGTAGCCCACAGTGGCAGAGGGGAGTAGAGTAAAACAGCGTGGTCTGTGCTTCCTGCTGATATGGGCGTTGAGTACTGTGCTGCCTCTCCTTCCGTCTACCCGGGGAGGGATTCCTGCTGCTCAGGCTCAACAGGTGACTGACGACGCCGAGGTCGAACGGGCACAGACGCCAGCCCAACTGAGCGTACTGTTGAAAGCGCACCCGGAGAAGAAGAAAGAGATAGTCCCAAAGCTCGAAAGGGTAATCATTGCGGGCGCAAGAAAGCAGACCTCGACTAAGGGGCGGTTCACCATTCCGGAGATACGCCCGCACAAGCAACGGTACGAGGGATCGCGTCCTCTCTTGCTGACACCCCCCAAAAAGGGTGTGGCCCCTTACCTGACTGTGGGAGCAGCACACAGCCAAGTGCTCTTTCGCCGAACAAGGATTTCCTTCCCTGTGACCCCAAGTAGAGGCCGCTCGTTCTTGCAGTATCATAGGGACATCAGCAGGAATCTTGGGAGGGGCGCGCGACTCCCCACCAAGCTGCTTCGCTCACGCTCGGGATGACAGCGGCCTTTGTTACGACAGGCTCTGAGGAGAGAATATCATGAGATCGGTGATGAGGAAGTTCACACTCCCCGCTGTGCTATTACCGCTTCTCGCCACGACAGCTTGGGCGTGGTATCCATACTCGGAGAAATATGAGCGGTGGCAGGAGCCGCGCCCGCTCACATACGCAGCCATGCACAACTGCGTGCCACGGGATTGCCTCCCCGAGCGCATGGCTCGCTTTGCCGCTGCCAACCTCAACACGCTCATCTGGTTCAAGCCGATGCCCGGGTGCCATATGTTCCAGGCCGCGCACGACGCCGGCCTGGCCTGGGCCTGCGGTACCCGCGGCGGGCAGGAGGCCGTGGCTGCCGCCCTGGCAATTCCCGGCTGTGCGTTCATCATTGCTGGCGATGAACCAGGCTCCACCGAGGCATTGGATCAGATCGCCGCCATCTCCGACTGGGTCCGGAGGACATACCCCGACCTCCCCGTTTTTGCGAACCTCTCCATTACTAAAGTGGACCACGATTCTTACATTCAGAAATGCAAGCCGGACCTCTTCAGTTTCGACGAGTACCCGCTCTTGCGAGACGGCAAGCTCGCGCAGACGTACTTGTATGACTTGGCCTGGGGAAGGCAGACGGCCTCTCGTTACCGGCTTCCGTACTGGATGTTCCTTCAGGCATTCGGTCGTGAGCATGAAAGGCCGGACTACGCCTATCGTGTTCCAGGCGAGGCGGACCTCCGATTCCTCGTTTTCTCGTTCCTTGCCCACGGCGGCACGGGCATCATGTTCTTCATCTACTACGGCTTCCCGGAGGCCATGGTGATGGATCTCGGCGTGGAGGACCCGGAGCGATCTCCCGCGGAGAACCACCGATATGAGAACACCGTCATGACAGCCGCTTGGTACGCGGTTCGCGAGGTCGCCCCGGAGGTGCAGAACCTTGCACGTGCCCTGCTGAACCTGCGCACCAAGGACCAGGTGATGTACGCTGGCGACGGCACATTCTGGGAGCAACCGCCACCGACCTATCCGAATAACAACCCTGCAGAACCCATCCGGCTGCAAGCTTTCGCGGGTCATGGGGCGCTGCGGTCGATTCGGGTTGTTGAGGGCCAGGACCTGGGGTTGATGATAGGCTTTCTGGAGGATGAAGCCGGCCAGGAGTACTTCATGATGGTAAACCTCGCTCATGGCCTGAATATGAGCAAGATGGACGGTGTTCGGCGCGTGCGATTGACATTCGACCGCAGCGTGGAGCAGGTGGAGCGGTTGAGCCGCTTTACGGGAGACGTGGAGACGCTGCGCACCCACCCCCAAGAGGAAGCCGCTGTGCTTGACATGTCGCTGGAGGGAGGTACGGGCGACCTGTTCAAGTGGTCCAATGGCAAGCCTTGGAGGCTGCGCCAGGCGCCGTGACTCTCTGGCAGTGGACAGCAAGAGAGCACCCGCTTTCCTTGAGCGGGCACTCGGGCCGGGCCAGCAAGAACATCGGGGTGACCGAGCAAACCTGCTGGCGCTGGCGGCGCTTGCGTTCGGCATAGTGCTGCCGCTGGCGCGCCGTATCGCCGCCGCGCGCGCAGCAATAGATCTGGTCGCTGCGCGTGGCGGTGCGGGAGGCGGCGGCGGTGGCGCAGGCCAAGGGCATAAGGCTCGCCTACGACGACCCCGCGGGACATACCCAAGAGGTGTGTCGCGCCTCGGCAACGAACGTCAATTCGATGCTCCAAGATGTGCTGCGCGGCCGGCGCACCAAGGTTGAGTTCATCAACGGCGCGCTCGTTCGGGAGGCACAGGGACTGGGGCTGAAGGCGCCCGTCAATGCCGCGCTGGCCGCGCTGGTGGGGGCGATCGAGCGCAACTACGCGCGGCAGACCGAAACCCCTCTCCCTTCCAGGGAGAGGAGTAAAGAGGATCTGACATCTGACCGACAGGTAGGCGGACTGCGTGATTACAATCGTCGGGGAGCGACTGAATTCGACCCGCCGCGGGGTGGCGGCGGCCATCGCGGCGCGCGACGCGGAGTTCGTGCGTGCGGAGGCGCTGAAGCAGACCGCGGCTGGCGCGGATTTCCTGGATGTCAACGCAGCCGCGCGCGTGGGGCAAGAGATAGAGGACCTGCGGTGGATGATCGGGGTGGTGCAGGAGGCGGTGGAGACGCCGCTGTGCATAGACTCCCCTAGCCCCCAGGCCATCGCCGCGGGGCTGCAGGCGGCGCGCGGGGAGGTGCTGATCAACTCGATCACGGCGGAACGGGAGCGGGCGGAGCAGATCCTGCCGCTGGTGCGCGAGCGCGGCGCGCGGGTGGTGGGGCTGACGATGAGTGAGGCCGGCATGCCTCGCGGCGCGGGGGAGCGGCGCGACCTGGCGTTGACCATCCTCGATGCAGCCGCCAGGTTCGAGATATCCGCGGACCGCGTTTACATAGACGCCCTCGTGCGCCCCGTCAGTACCGAGAGCGGCCAGGGGCGGGAGTTCCTGGAGGGCGTGCGCGCCATCCGCGAGGCCAGCTCGGAGGTGCACCTCATCTGCGGGCTGAGCAACGTCTCCTTCGGCCTGCCGCGGCGAAGCCTGCTCAACCGCACCTTCCTGGCGATGGCGATGGCGATGGGGCTGGACGCGGCGATCGTGGATCCGCTCGACCGCGCCCTGATGGCGACCCTGCGCGCGGGCGGCGCGTTGCTGGGAGCGGACGAGTTTTGCCTCGGCTACCTGGGGGCCCACCGCGAGGGGCTGCTCGGGGAGGAAGCGTAGGGGCGCAATTCATTGCGCCCAAATCGCCCACCCGTGAGGACGAGGGCGCGATGAATCGCGCCCTTACCATGCTAGAACACTTCTTCCAACCGCATTCGGTAGCGGTCATCGGCGCTTCCACCGACCCGGTTAAGGTTGGGCACGCCGTCTTCCGCAACATGATCTCCTACGGCTTCAAGGGGGTGGTCTATCCCATCAACCCCAACGCGGAGAACCTGCTCGGCCACAAGTGCTATCCGAGCATCAAGCAGGTCCCGGGCGAGGTGGACCTGGCGGTGGTGGTGGTGCCGGCGAAGCTGGTGGCGGGGGTCATGCGCGAATGCGGGGAGAAGGGGGTAGACGCGGTCATCATCATCAGCGCCGGGTTCAAAGAGACCGGCCCCGACGGCGCGCAGATGGAGCGCGAGATCGGCGCTATCGCGCGCGAGCACGGCATGCGCGTGATCGGGCCCAACTGCCTGGGGCTGGTGGTGCCGGCGTTGGGGGTCAACGCCTCATTCGCGGCGGGCATGCCGCAGGCGGGGCACGTGGCGCTGATGTCGCAATCGGGGGCGCTGGCGACCGCGGTCATGGATTGGTCGCTGGAGCAGGGGGTCGGGTTCAGCAAGTTCGTCAGCTTCGGCAACGGCGTTGACGTCGAGACGATCGAGCTGCTGCGGGCGTGGAAGGACGACGCCGACACGGCGGTCATCGTGGCGTACATGGAGGGCCTGCGCGACGGCGCCGAGTTCATGCAGGTCGCGCGCGAGGTGACCGCGGTCAAGCCGGTGATCGTGCTCAAGTCCGGCGGCACCGCTGCCGGCTCGCGCGCGGTGTCCTCCCATACCGGGAGCCTGGCGGGTTCCGAGCGCGCCTACGACGCGGCGTTTCACCAGGTCGGAGTCATCCGCGCGCCCTCGCTGGAGGAGCTCTTCAACTACGCGCTGGCGTTCGCCTATCAGCCGCTGCCGCAGGGCCCGGGCGCCGCGGTCGTGACCAACGCCGGCGGCCCCGGCATCATGGCCACCGACGCCGTCGAGCGCACCGGCGTGCTGTCGCTGGCAGCGCTCGACAAGCAGACGGTTGACCGCCTGCGCCAGAAGCTGCCGCCCGCCTCCAACTTCTACAACCCCATAGACGTGCTCGGCGACGCGGACGCCGCGCGCTACGGCTTCGCGATGGAGAGCGCCCTCGCCGATGCCAACGTCCACGCGGTGGTGGCGCTGCTGACGCCGCAGGCGATGACCGAGATCGAGCAGACCGCGAGCGCCATCCACGAAGCGGCGCGGGAGTCGTCGAAGCCGGTGCTGGCGTGCATGATGGGCGGAGAGAAGATGCGCCGGGGCGACCATTTTCTAGACACCCATCGCATCCCCTCGTACGCCTTCCCGGAGCAGGCGGTGGGGGCGCTGGCGGCGATGGTGCGCTACCGGCGCCGGCTCGACGAGCCGGCGCCGGAGACGGTCGAGTTCGCGGTCACGCGCGAGCGGGTGGCGGCGGTGTTCGCGGCGGTGCGCGCGGCGTCGCGAGTCAACCTGGGAGAGATCGAGGCGCGCGAGGTGTTGGCGGCCTACGGGTTCCGCGTGCCGCAGGCGGAGCTGGCGGGCTCGGCGGAGGAGGCGGTGCGCATCGCCGAGGGCATCGGCTACCCGGTGGTGATGAAGGTCTCGTCGCCGGACATCCTGCACAAGTCCGACATCGGCGGGGTGCGGGTCAACCTCACCGGCGCGGAGCAGGTGACCGACACCTTCGACCTCATCATGCTGCGCGCACGGCGCTACCTGCCCGACGCGCAGTTGGGGGGGGTGCTGGTGCAAGAGATGGTGCGCGGGGGCAAAGAGGTTATCCTCGGCGTCAGCCGCGATCCGCAGTTCGGGCCGCTGGTCATGTTCGGCTTGGGCGGCATCTACGTCGAAGTGCTGAAGGATGTCGCCTTCCGCGTCGCCCCGCTCGACCGCCGGCAGGCGCAGGAGATGCTGCACGAGATTCGCGCCGCGGCGCTGCTGGGGGGAGTGCGCGGGGAGCGACCGGCCGACGCGGAGGCGATTATCGAGGCGCTGCTGCGCCTGTCGCAGTTGACCCTCGATTTTCCCGAGATCCTGGAGCTCGACATCAATCCCTTGGCGGCGCTTGAGCCGGGGCGCGGCGCCGTCGCTATAGACTCCCGCATTACCATCGCGGAGCAGCAGCACGACCCCGCGACTCACGGAGGCTAGCATGACCGCAGTATTCGTCGGATCGAGCGACTCCTACGCAGGCAAGAGCTTGGTGTGCATCATCCTCGGCCTCAAGCTCCAGCAGGAGGGCCGCAGCGTCGGCTACTTCAAGCCCCTGGGGGGCCTGCCCGCGCGCGTCGAGGGCCATGTGGTGGACGAGGACGCCGCATTCATCCGCGAGGTGCTGAAGCTGCAGGATCCGCTGCCGGATCTGTCTCCGGTGATGGCCGGCGATGACCTTTACCGGCGCGCCATGAGCGAGGACGTGAGCGCCGAACTCGTCCCGCGCGTCCGCGAAGCCTACGCGCGCCTGCGCGGCAACCACGAGGTGATGCTGGTGGGGGGCCACGGGATGGTGGCGGCTACGGGCAAGGCGTTGGGCCTGGATGCGCGACGGCTGACGGAGCTGCTGGAGTGCCGCGCGCTGGTGGTGGGCAAGTATGAGTCGGAGACCTCGCTCGACCGCTTCCTGGCCGCGCGCGACGCCCTGGGCGAGCGCCTGGCCGGGCTGCTGCTCAATGACGTGCCCGCCGATCGGCTGTCGTTCGTGCGCGAAGAGGTCATGCCCTACCTGGAGGACGCCGGCATCAAGGTGTTCGGGGCGCTGCCCCACGACCCGGTGCTGCGGTCGGTGAGCGTGGGCGAGCTCGCGGATCACCTGGGGGCGGAGGTGCTGTGCTGCGAAGGGATGAATGAGCAACTGCTCGAGCACTTCGTGGTGGGCGCGATGAACCTGGAGAGCGCTATGCGCTACTTCCGGCGCACTCCCAACAAGGCGGTGATTACCGGCGGCGACCGCTCCGATATCCAACTCGCGGCACTCGAGACCGGCAGCAAGTGCGTGGTGCTTACCGGCGGTCTGCGGCCCAGCTCACAGGTGGTGACGCGATCGCAGGAGCTGCACGTGCCGCTGCTGCTGTCGCGCGACGACACCCTGAGCGTGGTTGACCGCATCGAGTGGCTGCTGGGCCGCGTGCGCATCCGCGAGCAGGCCAAGATCACGCGCGCGACCGAGCTGGGACGGGAGCATCTGGACTTCGAGGCGATGTGGGCGGCCCTGGGCCTGTAGGGGAGCATGGCTGTGCGCCCCTACAGGCTGCAGGTGCCGCCGCGTCGCCTGTAGAATCCTGGCCCCAACGGGGTGATCGCAGCCTAGACGGCCTGGGATGCCGCAGGACGTACCTGGCAGACCGCTGCCGGCAGGGGGGAGGGCGATGATACTTGATGCGGGCCCTTCGTGCGACAAGCTGTTTCGCATCTTCGCGCGCTGGGTTGGCGATGTCCTGGTCGCGCGCACGCTGGAGCTGGCAGGCGATGGCGTATTGACCACCGCGCAGTACCACTGCCTGACGATGGTGGCCGGGCGCGAGCCGTGCGCGGTCGGCCGTCTGGCGGAAGGCCTAGGGGTCAGCGACCCCGCCGCCACCAAGGTCGTCAGTCGCCTCGAAGGCAAGGGCCTCGTCGCCCGCACCGGGTGGGGCGCCGACCGACGGGTGGTACATGTCACGCTCAGCCAGCGCGGACGCAGCGTGATGACAAGGCTCGAGCGGCGCCGCAGCGAATTGCTGGAAGCAGCTCTCACCGGATTCCCCGCGCGCAAGCTTCAGCGGCTGGCGCACGGCCTCGAGGGCCTTCTCCTGAGCGCCCTCGACTCGCCCGAGATCATCGAGCGAGTCTGCCTGCACTGCGACGGCACCCATTCCGGGGATTGCGTGGTCAGTCGCGCCTACGTACTCGTCTGCGGCGCCGAGATTCCGTGGGTGAGCGTCACGCTCCCATGACCGGCGATCAGCGCCTGCGTCTCGCGCTCGCCCACCGGGAACCCGACCGCGTTCCCTTCGACCTCGGCGCCACCCGCGTCCCCCCGCCGCTGGACAACCGGAGTTCGCGGACACGATCCCGCGCGCGTGCGCATCCCGACCGAGGAGGCACGGCGACTGGCGGCGGAGGGGCACGCCCTGACGCCGGTGGGAGTGACGGCGGGCGTTGCCGAACATGAGGCGTGGGGGCCGAGGCGATGTGGGAGGCGCGGCGCGAGTACAGGGCGCATGGAGGGTGAGCAATGCTCGCCGCCGATGATTTTTTCGACCGGCGGGGGTTCGATCACGCGGAGCTGTTCACAGGGTGCGAGCGCGTGTGGGAGGTCCTGCAGCGCCTGCCGGACTATCTGGCGGCGCACGCGCGGCGCGAGCTCGGCGGCGAAGTGGCGCCGGGGGCCGTGGTCGAGGGCGAGGTGTGGCTGGCGCCGGACGCGGTCATCGAGCCCGGGGCGCGGGTGATGGGGCCGGCGATCATCGGCCGCGGTTGCCGCGTCGGGCATGGGGCGCTGCTGCGGGACGGAGTGATCATGGGCGCGGGCGCGGCGGTCGGACATGGCAGCGAGGTCAAGGCCTCGATCCTGCTGCCCGACGCTGGCGCGTCACACCTCAACTATGTCGGCGATTCCATCCTCGGCCGCGGCGTCAATCTCGGCGCGGGCGCCGTCTGCTCCAACTTCAAGGTCACCAGGACCGCGATCGTCCTCACCGTGGCGGGCGCGCAGTACGACACCGGCCTGACCAAGCTGGGCGCGATCGTCGGCGACGGCTCGCAGATCGGCTGCAACAGCGTCCTCAACCCGGGGACGCTGCTGGGGAAGAACGTACTTACCTATCCGTGCACGTCCCTGCGCGGGTTCTTCCCTGCCGGCACCATCGTCAAGCTCTCCCAGCGTCTCGGCCGCACCGAGCAGCGTTAGCCTACGGTACTTAGGGGGCGACGCGGGAAACCGCGTCAGGCGCCTGCGCGCTTCGCCTCTTGCACGAGCTGCCGCACGCGCTGGCCGCCCTTGCGGCCGATGCGTTCGTAGAAGCTCTGGCCCCGCTCGCGCTTGACGCGCTCCCCGCCTTTGCGTCCGATCGTCTCATAGAACTCTTGACCGTGCCGCTGCTTCGTGCTCTGGCCGCCCTTCTTGCCGATGCGCTGGTAGAACTGCGGCCCGTAGCGGGTCCTGGTCATCTGGCCGCCGCGGCGGCCGGCTTCGCTCACCGTCATGTCCTTGCTCGGCAATGTGCTCACCTCTTCCCCATGACCTCGTGCCAGGAGCGCCCTGACCGCCGCTCACTCGCGTGCGAGCAGCAGTCGCATGCATTGCCCACCACCCGCTCCGCCAAACCACCCGCGACGGTCACCCCGTCTTGCGCTTCACCGACTCCGTCCGCTTTCGGGCCCGCTTGCTTGCCTCGATCATGCGCTTGACCTTGTGCCCGCCTTTCTTTCCGATCTCCTCGTAGAAGCGAGGACCATAGCGTTTCTTGGTCGTCTCGCCCCCCTTGCGTCCCGCTTCCCGGACCGTCATTTCGTTCTCGGTCACAGTAATCACCTCCGTTGCGGCTTCGGCCCGGTGACGGTGCGTGCCACCACCGCCGGCGACCCAGGTTTTGGATCGCGCCGTCACCTTGTGCCACCCCAAGCGCCTACGCCAAGCATACCCAGTCTACATTAGGCAAGTGCTGTTGGACAGAGGAATCAAGCGCTGCTTGTGCAGGGCCTGCAACATTGATGGATGGCCGACATGTCATTGCCGGGGCCGATTGTCATCTTGGGCATACGTGGATCATCTCCGCGCGATGCCGCGTCCGTCAAGTTTCGGTTCTCCGCGCTCACCCGCCCGATGACATCATACACCCAGGTGGTGCGCTCAGCAAAGGGGTTTGCGAGCCATTCCAGCGCATTGCGGCTGTCGCTCTCC
>Ga0307380_10007751_pt1 | contig 13883 bp, 17 predicted proteins | sample UN3MG_FD_202239 | JGI IMG/M metagenome (GOLD analysis project Ga0307380, IMG submission 202239) | Soil microbial communities from Risofladan, Vaasa, Finland - UN-3 | ecosystem: Environmental > Terrestrial > Soil > Coastal area > Acid sulfate soil | place: Finland: Risofladan, Vaasa | collected... | reverse complement strand
ATTCGGGCGCGCCCCTTGCAGGCTCGGATGCAACAGCGCATGCTCACGTTCGCACACGGGGCGCCCTGGTACGATACTGTTCGCTCCGAGCTTCTTCGGTTCCCGGCGGGGAGTAAGGATGACATCGTGGATTCACTTTCCTGGTTAGCGCAGTTGGCGCTGAAGGTGCAGCCGCGAGCCATGCCGCGACTCGGTACGCCGCTCACCAAAAGCTGGCAAGACAAGGTTACGGAAGCGACTAAGGGCACCGGGTCGCACATGGGGGCCTAATGGAACCGATCGAGACAGATCTCGGCAAGTGGTGGAACGACGCGGTGCTTCCGGCTTTTCAGCAGAAAGCGGCTGAGTTGGAGGCACGCGGGATGACGAAGCGGCAGGCGAACGATGCACTCGTCCAAATCATGTTGACGGCGATCCGCCGCCGACATCAACGGTACTTCGATCAAATCAATCAAAGGAGTTAGCCATGGCGATACCTGCAAAAGTCGTTATGAGAACGTGGTGGCAAACAACGATGTTGCCGGTCATCATGGCCAAGAAAGCTGAGCTTGTCGCTGGTGGCATGACCGACGATGACGCGAAGCGCTACCTCACCATGTTGTGTCTGCAGTTTTCACGTGGAATAAGGGTGGAGCTGTGAGAAAGGGCCTTCGCGCCGCTACTGGTGGGGGCATCTACGACCTGATCGATGCGCAGGCTTCACGGCAGGACCAGTCAGTGCAGGCTCAGAATCGCGAAGAGCAGCCGTATCCGGGGGCGATGTCGCAGGCACTACCTGGGATGGCTCGCGGTGGCCGGGTTAATTGGCGCAAGTGGAAGCTCACGCGCGGTAAGGGAAAGATCACGCCGAACGATCCACCGGCGCCAATGACACACGGTGGTCGTGCGCGGCTCAAATCAAGGATGGCCCGATGAGTTACAGCACTGCCTTCTCTGATATTTACGACGAGGTTGCGCGTGATACGTGGCGCCGCTACTCATTTATGCGCGATTGGAGCCACGCCGACTTCGTTCGTAAAGCTGAGAAGTGCGAGATGTTCACGGCGGGTCTTCAATGGGAAGAAGCCGATCTTCGCAAGCTCGCAAAGCAGCGTCGGCCAGCACTGACGCTCAATGAAATCCTCCGAACGCTTTCGAACATACTTGGCGAACAGATCCGTACGCGTTCGGACATCGCCTTCCGCCCCGCAAAGCGAGGCAAGCACGAAACAGCTTCGGCGTTGGGGTATGTCTACCAGCAGATTGCCAGCGCCAATCAGCTCGATTGGCTTCGATCGGAGGTCTATGCCGACGGTCTAGTCACCAGCCGTGGTTTTTATGATGTTCGGTTGGATTTCCAGGACAACATGCAGGGCGAGGTGCGTATCAGCCGCGTGAATCCGAAGAACGTTCTGATTGACCCGGATGCTTCCGACTACGATCCTGATGAATGGCAGGATGTGATTACCACGTCGTGGTGGTCGCTAACTGACATCAAGGCGATCTACGGCGATAGCGCAGTGGAAGAGCTGCGCTCGCAAGCGATTTACAGCTCGTTTTCGTATGAGTACGACGCGGTGGAGAAATATCGCGACGCGTTTGGCCGTAAGCCCGATGGGCAGATTTTGCTGCCGTACAACTACTGGCGTGGTGAAGGCTCAGAGGCTGAGAACCAGGTTCGTTCCATTCGCATGCTCGATCGGCAGTATCGCGAGACCGTGATGATGGAGTATTTCGTCGATATGGAATTCGGGGATATGCGCCCCGTGCCAGCCATGTGGGATCGTGATCGCATCGCGCTCGAAATTGAGAAGATGGGCTACGCCGTCATTAAGCGTCCTGGTAAGCGCATTCGCTGGAACGTGGTTGGCTGCGGTACGACGCTATTCAACGAGTGGAGCCCATATCGGAACTTCACGGTCGTGCCGTACTTCCCGCACCTGCGTTATGGGCGTTCGGTCGGCCTGGTTGAGAATCTGCTTTCGCCACAGGAGCTGCTTAACAAGACGACCAGCCAGGAGCTGCATGTTGTCAACACGAGTGCGAACTCAGGTTGGAAGACCAAGGTCGGCAACATCGTCAACATGACGACTGAGGAGCTGGAGACTCGCGGCGCCGAGACGGGGCTCGTGATCGAGATGAACGACATCACGCAGACCGATAAGATCCATCCGAACCAGGTACCGACGGGGCTTGATAACCTCTCGCGCCGTGCCGAGGATTTCATCAAGGTCATCTCGAACGTCTCGGATTCGATGCTCGGGTTTGACCGCGAAGACGTGGCGGCGAAGGCTATTGCGGCGAAGCAGGCGCGTGGCGCTGTCAACCTCATCAAACCGATTGACAACCTTGAGCGCTCGGATTGGATACTTGCGCGCACCATTCTCGGTATGGTGCAGGACTACTACACCGAGAAGCGCATTGTCCGCGTGACGCTGGACGAGGAGACTGGCAAGACTGAGGAGATCGTGGTCAACGAACAGAGTGCGGCGGGTGAGGTCATTTATGACCTCACCCTCGGTGAGTACGAGATTATCGTTTCGAGCCAGCCCGATAAGGCGACCATCGAGGATAGTCAGTTCGAGCAGGCCAAGACGATGAAGGAAATGGGCATCCAGATTCCTGATCGGGTGATCATTGAGAATTCACGGCTGCATCGCAGGAACGAACTTATCAAACAAATGGAGGAGCAGGCGAAGACACCGGATCCTGGGCAGCAGCTGGAGCTGGAGAAACTCTCGAAGGAAATCGAGAAACTTACAGCTGAAGTTGATCGTATCAACGCTGACGCGGCCAGCATGCGGACACGCGCGGCGCAAACAGCAGTACAGGCAATGAACGAGGCGGAGAAACTGCCCGAACAGCCCGAGCAGGGCAACGACGATGCGCTGATCAAGGAAGCCGCGCGCATCTCAGGCAAAGGCACATCGACCCCACAACCGAGGAGAACTGGAAATGGCGCTAACCGCTAAGGACATCGATCGCGTAACTGCTGAGGCGGAGGTCAAAGATCCGCCGGAAGACGCAGTAGTCGATCGTGGGGATGGGTTTGTCTCCACTGACGACGTCGTTGATGATGAGGATCAACCGGTAGTTGCCGACGAGGTGGCTGCTGTCGTCGAGGAAGAAGCAGACCCGGTTGAGCGCGATCCCAATACTGGCAAATTCATCCCGAAGGCACGCTTCGATGAAATGTCGCAGCGTTCCCGAGCGTCTCTCGATCGGGCCAATGCGCGCATTGCCGAGCTGGAACAGCAAAGCCCTCGGGAATTCACGATTGAAGGGGTTGATGCTGAACTCGACAAGCTAGAAACGCAGTACACAGCCCTTTTAATTGATGGGAAAACTGATGAAGCCACGCAACTTCGCGGACAAATCCGAGGTATTGAGCGTCGCTTTGCCGCTGCGCAAGCTGCTTCGATTGCTACTGGCACGCGCGAGCAAATTGTTGACTCGGTTAAGCTCAACGACATCATCGATCAGCTCGAGGAAGAGTACCCCTTCCTCGATCCGAAAAGCCCGGACTATTCGGACGAAGTTGCCCAGGAAACGCTCGATCTTTACGAAGGGCTCATTGCAAAAGGGTGGGCGCAATCGATAGCCATGCAACGTGCAGCGGGCTATGTCCTGAATTCGCTCGACATCGAGTACGAGGATGACCCTGCGGCAGTTGCTGCGCCAGCTGCACCGGCACGCGCTGATCAGGCTCGCAGAGCTGCAGTGAAGCGAGGACTCGAAGTGATTACTCGTCAGCCGCCGGTGTCGACTGGGCGTGCGGGCGAGGTAGGTTCGCCGCGCGAGGTTCCAGGTGCAGCAGTTGGCAGGATGGCTCAGAAAGATTTCGAGCAGCTGAGTGATGAGCAGCTGCAAAAACTACGAGGAGATGACTTCGATGGCACTGAGTGAACGTGATTATCGGCGCGGTACTCGAAACCGAATCAAGGGGCCAGGGACTGGCACCTCCGATGACATCCCCGCTATGCTGTCAGATGGTGAGTACGTGGTTAAGGCTTCGAGCGCAGCTAAGATCGGAGATAAGGCGCTCAATCACATGAATCGGACTGGGAGAATACCCATGAAAGCGTTGGAAAAAATGCGGTACGGACAGATGCGCGGCAAACGGCGTATGAAGCTGGCTGGCGGTGGATGGGGGCTGCTTGGTAAGGGTGCTGCTGCGTTGGGGGCACTCTATGCGGGTAAAGAGGCGCTCACACCTTCTACGCCTGCACCTGTTTCACCAACGCCTGTTTCACCAACGCCTGTTTCACCGACACCTGCTGCACCCAATCCGAATTACGGCGGGGTAGCGACACCTTTGAATCAGGGCGCTACCAATGCGCTCGAGGAGCGCATCCGTCGAGCTGGCGGGGCCAAAGGTGGCTACGCAATCCGCCGGAAAAAAATGAATCTCGGCGGTATGGCGAAGGCAGCTGGTTGGCTAACTACGGCCGCAGCGACGGCATATGCGGGTAAGAAGGGTATTGATGCGGCTGAAAGGATCAAAAAAGAACGAGAAGAAAAGATGAAGGAAGTGGAAACAGCGACGCCCAAGAAAAAGTACGGCGGCGGCTACGCATGGCCTCGGAAACAGATGATGCGTGGTGGCAAAGTGATGGCGGTGAAGCCAGGACGTGGTGTGATTTCCACGACCGGCCGTGGTCCAGAAGATGGCCGACCGAATGGGTACACCACTCATGGGTATGCGGTCGGCGGCATGATTAAACGAATGGGCATCGCGGTTGGGCGGCTCGCCAAGAAGCATCCAGTTACCCCAGCGGGGATAGCGACGGGAGTGGCTGGAGGTGAAGCGGCCAGGCACGTCGATGTCGGACCTAACAACTACGATACGATGAATCGGCGGTACCGAGCGAGTCAAGTTGCGGGAGGGGCGAAAGCAGAGGATGTAAAGGAGCTATATTCGCCACGAAATCCATTGATTGGACTGCGACGTGCGACAGAAGCCGGTGCTCAAGCTGGCGGCGGCGGCATGGCTGGTGGTGGGCATCCTGGCTTCAAAGCGGTGCAAGCCAAGATCGCGGCTAAATCCGGCGTTCCAATGAAAAACGCGGGAGCGATCCTTGCAGCTTCGTCACGACGTGCAAGCCCAGCAGCGAAGCGGGCGAACCCCCGGTTGCGGCGGGTTTCAGGCGCTTAGTGTTGACAGGATGATAAAAGCGGGCGTAGAGTCCGCTCATCGCCTTGGTGGATGCGATATTCCACCCGAGTCGCTTCTCGTAAACAGCGACCTTCGCTTACCTGGTGCGACAACCCAGGCCGAGGTCCGCCTCTCGTAAAACGGCGCTTCCGTGGCTACGAACGCTTTCGTAGCGAGCAGCAAGTCGCCGTTTGTGGTGACAGCGTGCGGGAGCTTCGCCGTCACCGTGTTTTTTCCTTACGAGAGGAGATACCCTAGTGGCACTGACCAACTATGCTCGGCTCACAAACGAGCAACTAACGGTTTGGTCGCGTGATACCTGGAAGCAGGCTCGGAACGTTGCGTTCCTGACCCGTTACCTTGGCTCCGGCCCCAATGCCTGTTTTCAGCAAATCAATGAGCTGAAGAAGGACCAGAAGGGCGCACGAGCTGTCATCACGCTGATTCCAGACCTTGAAGGCGACGGCGTGGCGGGTGATCGGACCCTGAAAGGGAACGAGGAAGCCTCCAAGTCATACGACCAGGTCATCCGGATCGACCAACTCCGGAATGCGAACAAGCATGAAGGCCGCATGGCCGATCAGAAGTCCGTGGTTCGTTTCCGCGAAGAGTCGCGGGACATCCTGGCCTACTGGATCGCCGACCGCATGGACCAAATTGCGTTTCTGACCCTTGCGGGTATCGCATACTCGCAAAAGCCCAATGGGGCTACGCGAGTCGGTTCGGACCTTCCCTTCCTCGAGTACGCCGCCGATGTGACGCCGCCCTCTTCACGGCGCTTCGCTCGGTGGAATGCGGGTTCAGCCGCTATCGAGGTTGGTGTGGGCTCCAGCGCAGTTACTGCGGCGGACACGCCGAGCTGGAAGATGCTGGTCAACACCAAGGCGTTCATGAAAGACCAGTACATTCGTCCGCTTCGTGGCGAGAACGGGGAAGAGGCATACCACGTTTTTCTGCCGCCGTTGGCGATGGCCAAGCTCAAGCTTGATACGGACTACCTGGAAGCGCTGCGGCATGCGCAACCGCGCGGTAACAAGAATCCGCTCTTTGTGGGTTCAGTTCCGCTGATCGACGGTCTGTACACGCATGAGTATCGGCACGTGCCGAACACGGGTGGAGCTGCACCGGGTTCGAAGTATGGCGCCGGAGGCACGGTCGAAGGTGCGCAAATCATTTTCTGTGGCGCGCAGGCTCTCGGATTCGCCGATATCGGAAACCCAGAGTGGGTGGAAGAGGGCGACGACTACGAGAACCAACAAGGCATCGCGGTCGGGAAAATCTGTGGCCTCCTGAAACCTCAGTTCATCACGCAGTATGCTGGTGGCACCCTGCAAGACCATGGGGTGTTCTCCACGTACGTCGCGACATAAGGAGAATCAGCCATGCGTTTCAATTTTTCCGGTCGTCAGTGGGTTCTAAACCTGCTTTCGGTGTTCGGCTTCGTGGAAGTCAACCAGGCTCCTACCGGGGACGTGAGCTATCTCACGATCCCGCCCGGCGCCCAGGTGACTGCAGCGATCGAGCTGAATGTCACCGCCTCGTTTGTCGGCCCTGCTACCGCCGATCTCATCGTGACGAACGACGCCACTGGTGGCGCCATCGCAACGGTTGATTTGCTGGCAGCACCAGGTGTGACAGCGATCATTCCGGTCGGCACGTACCCCGAAGGTTTCAGGGCGAAGATCGTGTTGGATATCGATGCACCGGCAACAGTCGGTGAGTTCCAGTCGCAAGGGGCTTACCTGGTCGAGAACCGGGCCAACGAGATTCAGCCGGAACACAAGGCCTTCGCGTAGAGGGCTTTGACGCCTGTTGTATGATGAAGGGAGGGAGGTCGAATAGACCCCCCTCCCTTTCACCATTCGCAGGAGGCGGCTATGAATTTCACCCTAAATCGCAACTACACGCTGCGTACGAAGCACGGACATACTATTACGTTCAGGAAGGGCGAACCGACTCACGTTCCGCCTGTGTGCTGGGAAGATGCAGTGGCCATCGGGGCTGAGCCCGAAGATGCGTCGAAGCTCAATTTTGAAGACGAGCTAACCGACCTTCCGAAGCCCCCCGAGGGTATGGAGCGCGAACGAGCGATTCGAGAATCGATCCTCAAGCTCGAGAAGCGCAATCAGCGTGGTGACTTCAATGCAGGAGGAGCGCCGCATGCCGAGATGTTGTCCAAGTTGGTTGGCTTCAATGTGGATTCAAGGGAGCGAGATACCATCTGGCGCAGCATTTTGGTGAAACGCGCAGATCGCGAGAATGACGCCAAGACAGCTGCATGACCTTTTTCGTACGCAGATCGCTGACACGATCGAGCCGTTTCTTTTCTCGAAGGAAGAGATCTACGAGTACATGACTGACGCTCAGCGGATGCTCCTCCGACTCACGGAGGGCATTCCTGATGCGACGTCACCGGATGTAACCAGCCTTGAATTTGGCCCTGATGAAGAGTTCGCGACGATGTCGCCACTCGTACTCTTCATTCGCGGTGCCTCCCGCGCTTCCGATAGGCGCGAGATTGAAGTCCTGAATATCGAGGATTTCCGTTACGGCACTGGTGGGCTCACCATCGACCACGACTATCTGCCTGGGCTCGCCGGGCCGAATGCTGGGTTCTCGGACACGCTGACCTGGCGTGACAAGCGCGGCCCGCAGATCAACGCGATCATCCTTGGCATGGAGCGCAACAAAGCGCGAGCCTTCCCGATCTGTACGACTGGTGAAACCATCAAGATCGAGGTTTACCGTCTGCCTCGGAATGAACTCACTGAATCGAAGAACTGCTTTTTCGAGATTGACGAACAGCATCACAGGCACCTCCTGCTGTGGATGAAGTCGCTCGGCTACGCCAAGCAGGATGTGGACATCCGCGACGACAAGAAGGCAGCGAACTACGACGAGCTATTCATGGCCTATTGCGATAAGGCGAAACGCGAGCAGAGTCGAGCCAAGCACAAGCCGCGCACTGTTCTCTATGGAGGCATCTGATGCCGCAGATCGCAAAAGTCCCGCTTACTATCGTCCAGGGGGCTTCGGCCGATTTTGTTTTCCGGTGGGCGACAGGGCGGAAAATTTACGCCGACATCTCGGCGGTGCCGGATCTTGCGCCGCTGACAGTCACAGCAGTCGCGCACGGTATCGTTGCCGACGCATGGCCCGTATTCCTCTCCGACATGGTGGGGCTCGAAGAAATCAACTCTGATTGTGATTTTCAGCGAGCTGTGATCGTCGATGTGGATACGCTGCGCATTGACGCTGTCAACGCCAAGGAATTCGGCCCGTATGTGAGTGGTGGCACGGTCACGTACTTCGACCCGACGGACCTTACCGGCTACACGGCACGGATGCAGATTCGTCCGAACCAACCATCAGAGACGGTGCTTGAGGATCTGACAACCGCAGATATCCGGTTGCCACTGACAGGCATCGTTATTAGCCAGCCGGATAAGCGCATCGATGTGCTGCTCGATTCACTCGTTACCGGGGCGTACACGTGGCTTTCCGGTGTCTACCAGCTCGACATGATTGCGCCCACCGGTGAGGTGTACACGATCGCAGGGGGCTCGGTGAAGGTCATTCAGGAAGTAACGCGCTGATGGCCACGGTCAACCAAACCGAATTCATCCTTATCATCACCTTGGCTGAATACTTCGTGATTAGCGCGGCTGACACGCTGATCGTACTGACTTACTAGCGGAGACATGACATGAGCGCTTATTCAAGCAACGTCACCATCGGACCACCCACATCGGGGCGGTATCAGGATGGAGACACATTTACGGATGCGACCGGCACAAGATTTACGTGCGTCTCATCTGGTTCTCCTGGTCGATGGGATGCGCTGGGTGAGAATCCGACAAATTTTGGTTGGTGGCAGGTACCGGAAGGCTATTCGCTCCATGATGATTTCGGGATGCACATCGACCTAGGGGGTGGTGTACACATCACGAAAGAGAATCAGTACGACATAGCTCTTGCAGGTGTGGGAGTCGCCACTTGGGACATTTCTCAAGCGGGGGACGCTGCATACAAGGGGTATATGCGGCTGTTCGCACCCGGTGCCGGGGACACTGTGAATGCAAAATTCACAGGAGACGTCCTCATAGGCGGTAACACGCCGCCGCCGGGCACCGAACCGGTTTTGGATATGCGTATGCGAGTTGCTGGACAGGCTCAGGCTGCGGCCAGCATCGCGTACATCGGCCTATTTTTTACGTCTTATGGTGCTGTGCCACCGCTTAATGCGGCGACACGAGGTGTGTGGTTCGAATATGAATGGAACGTGGACCATGCAGAATTGCATGCACATCTTTTCGATGGGACGCTCACCGAAGACATCACGTTGTTTGGGGGAGTTGGTCAAACACCAGCCACGTACAAGTGGCTGCGTTTTGTGGTCAACCTTTTGGATTCAACGTGCGAATTCTTCACAAGCGTTGATGGGAACGCTTGGGATTCAGAAGGTGTCATAACTGGGTTGGATACGCCCTCTCTCCTAGGGAACGTCATGCTTTCAGCCTATACGGCGGGTGACGCTGGAGGGGAAGGTCAGATCAGGTTGGATTATTGGCGGATCGATGCTAACAACATGGCACGCCCATCGGTGTAGTGAGGAAGCTTTTAGCACCCGTTGAAGCTCAGGAAATCTGGGCTACTCGTAGTCTTACCTGGGAGAAGCACAACCTTAATCCCGAGCGGGTGCAGTTTTACCTCGAACTTATGAAGGCGAACCAATCTGTATCGGAAGCATACGACTGCGTGGGTTTGAAGGACGGGAAGTTGCGATGCGGACATCATAGGATCAAAGCCATCACGATGATGGATAAGCCGGTGGAAATCCACATTCGTGACTACTCGGCTCAGGGCGAAAGCAATGGCCGACCAGACAAATGAGCTTACTGTCGAGATCATCGAGCAGGAAGAGCAGAACGTCGCCATCCTGCGGGTGGATCCGTTCGTTATTTCGTACGCCAATCCGCCAGAACTCATGCCTCGGAAGCCGATCACGATCGGCTTCAAGCAAGAACCTCTTGTCGTCGTCACCGAAGAAGAAGCCACTGTCATTGGCTTTGGTGAAGCGGGGACACCAGGACCGCCAGGACCGGCGGGTCCGCCGGGAGGAGCGCAAGCTGAAGTTGAGGTTTACCCCTTCAATGACGCCGCAACATTGGTCATTGATTCCGCTACTGACGGCTATCGCGGCATCGAATGGTTGGTTACCGCGCGCGACATCGTCGGCGGCAAAACCCAAGTGTGGCAAGTACGAGCCGTCAACGATGGAAGCAGCGCGGATTTCGCTGTCTTCGGAAAAATGGTCATCCCCAAGGCAGGGGGGAAGCTAGACGTAGACACTGACGTGAACCTCAGCGTGGGGAACGTCCGGTTGGTACTGACGAACAATTCGGGCATCACTTTGAAAATCACTGCCGTTCGATACGGCATGGTCATGACCTAGGAGAACGGTATGGCGAAGGACTATTTCGATGTGGAGCGGGGTTTTCGGATCGAGACCAGCGAGACGTTCACGCGCGGCACGATCGACCCAGCGCTCGACGAACCGATCGGTTCCGTTTATCTAAAGAGTGACGGCTCGGTATGGCAAAAGCTCACCAGCGGCGTAGGTGTCGACAAGTGGCGCATTATCGCGACGCAGGAATATGTCGATAACGCGATAGACGGTCGCTCCTGGCGTGATCCTGCACAAGCACACGACGACACCCTCTATGCGAGCATCGCAGCAGCAGAAACAAACCTTAACGGTGCGAACCTCTTCGATGGTGTCACGCTCATAGAGGGTGACCGGGTTCTGCTTTCGAACCTGACGGCGGGTAACGAGAACGTCTACATCGTTGTTGGCACGCCGGGTGCGGGTGCGACGTTGGTGGAAGACACCAATCTCGCAACTGACGGCGACGCGCTGTGGGTTGAAGCTGGCACGTTGTACGCCGATACGATTTGGGCTTACAACGGCACGGCTTGGGTGCAGATTGGTGCGGGCGATCAGACCGAGCTGGGTTTCATTCGTACTTTCATCGGCAAGGGCGCAGCGGGTGCTGAGACGCCGACGTATTCGAGCACGAACTTCATCGCCAACGCTGATTCGCTCGAGACGGCAATTGGCAAGCTCGATACTCAGCTCAAGCTCACTCAGGATCAAGTTGATAACGCCTATACGACGTCGTTGGCCGACGGCGTTACGGCAATTACGACGCTCGATTCGGTGTTGGTTGATGTCGTTGCCGCTGCTCACTGGCGGATCTACGCACAAGGCTCAGGCGCACCCGATGCTGCGCGAAAAGAAGCGGTGGACATCTACGCAGTTCACGACGGTCATAACGTTGCGGGCGGCGCGGATGCGACGATCACCGACGAAACGGTGTCGAAGAAACTCAAGATCGGATCGACCTTGGGCATCGCCTACACCATCGATGTGTCGGGTTCCGGTGCAGCGCAGGTGATGCGGCTGCGGGTGTCGGCAGCGACTTCGTCCAATTTCCGGGCGGTGCGTACCAACGTGAACTTCTAACGTGATCGACCCCAGTAAGGCATTTACAGCGGAATCTGGCTTCATCGTTGATGAAGCAGCTGGATTTTTCTCGGGGGCTGACGATCCAACGATCGTCGGCCTCGATGTGCCCCTGGGGTCAATCTACGGTAGGACGAACGGGACATTTTTCATCAAGACAGGGGCTGGGTTTACTGATTGGAGCGTCGGAGCGACAGCTGCCATCCCTGGTTGGGTGCTGGCGCACGGGGCAGCACACGGATGATTAGACTCCCAACAACGGCCCACAAGCTGCAGGCGGTGCTTGCAGGGGCCATCACGACCAATCAGCTGCACGTCGTCGCAAGCTTCGCTGACAAAACGACGAGTGACTACGCTGGTGGCACGAAGCTGTCGCTCACGAACGGCGTATCAGCGGTTGACATCGTCGATGCACCGATCGCCAGCACCATTCGTGACATCGACTACGTCGGTGTGTACAACGCCGACACGGTAGCGGCGACTGTCACGATTCAGGAATTTGACGGCGTCAATACTCGCACGCTTGCAACAGCTACGCTCAATCCGGGTGACCAGCTTATCTACGTGCACGGCAGTGGATGGCAAGCGCTTAACAACGAAGGGCAGCTCAAGGGTTTTGGGGAGAAAGGCGATCAGGGTGTCCAAGGCATTCAAGGTGTGCAGGGGGACCAAGGCATTCAAGGTGTGCAGGGGGACCAAGGCATTCAAGGTGTGCAGGGGGACCAAGGCATTCAGGGCATCGCAGGTCCACCGACTGTCATCCAAGATGAGGGCTCACCTGTTGGTGGCGCTCCACATACCACACTCAACTTTGTTGGTGCTGGTGTCACAGCATCGGATGCAGGAGCTGGCGTCGCGACCGTTACGATTCCCGGCGGCGGCGCTGCAAGTGATCAAGCAGCGGTGCAAGCGCGGAGAACGACCACTCAGGCCATCGGTACTGCATTCGCCGATCTGACGTTTGATGCTACGGATTTCGAGAATGACGCTGCTGTCGTTGAGCACGATGCCATTACGGATCGCATTGTTCTGAAGGAAGCGGGGCCGTACGAGATTTACTATCGCATCGACTTGGACGTTGCGAACCAGACGAGTTTCCAAGCAGATGTACTTGGTCGTGTTCGAGTAAATGACACTACTGTCCTTCCAGGGTCGGAATCACAGATAGCTGTATTAGATGACTCGTCGCTCCTTGGAAACGAAGTTATCTATGGGCCGATAGGTGCCAAGTTCATCTACAACGCGACGGCCAACGATTTCATTACGGTCCAGGTTGATCGAAACGACAACGAAGGTACTGCATCCATAAATACGCGGGCAGGCAGCGCGGTATTCACTGCTACGCGCATGTCGGGCGCTACCGGAGCTGCAGGAGCTGCAGGCCCATCGGGTGGTCCTGTTGACGTCGCTCAAGCAACGCGTTCAACGACCTACACGACTACGCTTGCATTTGCGGATGTCACGTTGGATGTCACCGACGTTGAAACGAACGTCGCCGTTATCGACCACGTTGCGGGGACTCCGGATAATTTCCTTATCGGTGCGACTGGTACTTATCGGATTGATTACAACATCGACATCAACACACCCGGTTCTGCGCCAGAAACATTTGAAGTGCAGGCCCGTGTTCGCGTCAACGATACAACTGTGTTGGTGCCATCAGAAGCACGCACTACTGTGTTTACCGATTCATCCATTGACGGCAGTGATTTCACTGCCCATCTCCACATGAGCTTCGTACGCAACTTTACGGCCGCTGATTTCGTTACGTTGCAGCTCGCTGCTGTCGATGTAGGCGGCGGCGGTACCCCACCGGCTACCCGCGCCAATGGGGTAACCGTAACTGTCACGCGCATGAAGTGAGATCGGATCGATGACTACGAAAATCCAGGTGCGAAAATCGAATGTAGGTGATGCGAGTCTCGATTCGCAGTACTTCATCGATCGCGGCTACACCGTTCTGAGCATAACCTTCATCGGGCAGAGACAGCTCTTCGAGTTGGGTGAAGACCTCACTGATGATGAAAAGAACGAACTTACGGCTGACCTGATGGTTGACCTGTCCCTGATTGATATGGATGTTTCGGATGGAGCCGAGGTAGTTGGAACGGCGAAGCAGCGCTACAAGCGAGTCATCGATCGATGTACCAGGGCGCGCGCTCGACGCGGGTTTGAATTTCCGGCCGCATCAGGGAACTTTTTCCCTCTTGCTGTGGACTCACA
>Ga0307380_10007749_pt1 | contig 13884 bp, 11 predicted proteins | sample UN3MG_FD_202239 | JGI IMG/M metagenome (GOLD analysis project Ga0307380, IMG submission 202239) | Soil microbial communities from Risofladan, Vaasa, Finland - UN-3 | ecosystem: Environmental > Terrestrial > Soil > Coastal area > Acid sulfate soil | place: Finland: Risofladan, Vaasa | collected... | reverse complement strand
CCTTAAGAGTAGCTGGGACCTTGTCCCGATTGACGCACGACAGCATTGCGATGAGGTCGCCCGCGCCATCGGGGGAGAGGGCTCCTACACAATACTCAGGGGTTGTGTAGAAATGGAAACCGAGGCTGCACGCTCAAAGAAGCAATTCAAATTCTAGCGCGCAGCCCGAACAATCCGCTCTCCAGCGTTAGCGATGGGACGCTAGACTAGGTCACCGGCGTGGGCGCGGGATGGGTTTCGCGGAAGCGCTTCAGCGAGGCCGCGGCGTCGGCATAAGCCTCCTGCAGCTCGACGCTCCAATAGCGCAGCTCATCGAGCGGAATGCTGCGCCCGGTGACGGCGCAGCGCACGAAATCGCCCGGCGTGACCACCTGGACCTCGCCATCGAGATATTTCAGCTTGGCCTCGCCCTTGAAGCCAAGATTGCGTTCGAAGCGATTCATCAAGACCGGGCGCCCCGTCTGATGCGAAAATTCATGGCGTCACCATAGCCTCGGCGCCTGCGGTAGGCGAGTCCCTCACAGCAATGTACCCTGATTTTCGCTGTCGCGTTTCCGCGCCCGCTTCGGGCTCGCCGATGGCTTGCGCTCCTCGCCGCCATCCGCCGTCGCCGATACATGGCCATCGGCGAATTCGATGTCCAGGCGCTCATGCGCGCTCACCTCGGCCGCGCGGCGGATCATGCGTCCCTCTTCATCGCGCACCAGGGTGAAGCCGCGTGCGAGCACATTGTGATAGCCGAGCGAGGCCAGGAGTTGCGTGCCCGTATCCAGCCGCTGCCTGGAACGGGCGACCAAGCTTGTAAGCGCGCGGGCTCCCGAGCGATCGAGGCGCAACAGCCGGTCGCGACCTTCCTTCGCCGCGCCGCGCAACAGATGCGGCCCGAGCCTGGAGGCCGAGCGGGCCAACAACACACGGTGTGCATGGGCGTTGGCGTGCAGCGCCCGCGGAAGCCGCGTCGCGGTGCCATCGAAGCGCTGTCGCGGCAAGGCCAGAATGTCGGCCTTGCGCGGCAGGCCGCGAATGATGGCTTGCAGCAAATTCCGCCGCGCCTCCATCAGCCGCCTCAGGGTGGTTGCCACGCGCAGGCCAAAGCCGGTCACGGCGATGGTCAGGTCGGCGCGGACCGGCACGGCGCGCTCGGCGGCCGCGGTCGGGGTCGGCGCGCGCCAATCGGCGACCAGATCGATGATGGTCCAATCGGTCTCATGCCCGACGGCGGAGATCAGCGGGATGGTGCTCGCCGCCACGGCGCGAGCCACGGCCTCCTCGTTGAAGCCCCACAGATCTTCGAGGCTGCCGCCGCCGCGCGCGACGATGATCAAATCGGGGCGCGGCACGTGCCCGCCAAGGACGAGCGCATTGAAGCCGCCTATTGCGGCCGAGACCTCGATGGCGCAGGTCTCGCCTTGCACCCGCACCGGCCACACCAGGACATGGCAGGGGAAGCGGTCGTAGAGCCTGTGCAAGATGTCGCGGATCACGGCCCCGGTGGGCGAGGTGACGACGCCGACGATGCGCGGCAGATAGGGCAGCGGCAGCTTGCGCGCCTCATCGAACAGGCCTTCGGCCGCAAGCATCTGCTTCCGCTGCTCGAGCAGCGCCATCAGCGCGCCGATGCCGGCGGGCTCGAGCTGCTCGATCACGATCTGATATTTCGACCGGTCTGGATAGGTGGTGATACGGCCGGTGGCGATCACTTCCAGACCAGCCTCGGGCTTGAATCTCAATTTGGCGAAGCTCGACCGCCAGATCACGGCCTCGATCGTGGCCTTCTCGTCCTTCAGCACGAAATAAGCGTGGCCCGAGGCATGCTGGCCCTTGAAGCCGGAAATTTCGCCGCGAAGGCGCACGAGGCCATAGGCCTCCTCCACCGTGCGCTTCAGCGCGAAGGCAAGCTCCGAGACGCTATATTCGACGAGATTGGTCACCGCCGGTTTTGCGTCGGTATCGGCCATGCGAGGATAGAGCTCCATTTTGCTCAGGCGACCCGCGTGCTAAGCAGCGCCGGGGGCCGGTGCTTGAGCAATATAGCCCGGGGATCGGCGCAACAAGCGGGAGCTTTATTCCAGTGAATTTGCTGTTGATAGGCTCCGGCGGACGCGAGCACGCACTCGCCTGGAAGCTGAAGCAGAGCCCGCGGCTCGACCAGCTCTTCGTTGCGCCGGGGAATGCGGGAATAGAGGCAGTGGCGACTTGCGTCGCACTCGACATCGCCGATCACGGTGCGGTCGCGCGCTTTTGCAAGGACAATGACATCGGGCTGGTGATCGTGGGACCGGAAGCGCCGCTGGTCGCCGGCCTCACCGACGATCTCGAGGCTGAAGGCCTCATCGTGTTCGGGCCCTCGCGCGCCGCGGCCCAGCTCGAAGGCTCCAAGGGCTTCACCAAGGACCTTTGCGCGCGCGCCAACATTCCCACGGCGGTCTATGCCCGCTTCAGCCAGGCCGCACCGGCCAAGGCCTATCTAGCGGGCCAGCCGCTCCCCATCGTGATCAAGGCCGATGGGCTTGCGGCGGGCAAGGGGGTGGTCATCGCCGAGACGAAGGACGAGGCTGAAGCCGCGATCGACGCCTGCTTCTCCGGTGCCTTCGGCGACGCTGGCGCGGAGCTGGTGATCGAGGAATTCTTGCGCGGCGAGGAAGCGAGCTTCTTCGTGCTCGTCGACGGCCAGACGGTTCTGCCGCTGATCACGGCGCAAGACCATAAGCGCGCCTTCGACGGCGATCAGGGACCGAACACCGGCGGCATGGGCGCCTATGCGCCGGCGCCGCTGATGACGCAAGCGCTCGTCCACCGGACCATGAATGAGATCGTCGAGCCGACGGTGCGCGCGATGGCCGAGGCCGGAACGCCGTTCAAGGGCGTGCTCTATGCCGGGCTGATGATCGAGGACGGTGCGCCGAAGCTGATCGAATATAATGCGCGCTTCGGCGATCCCGAATGCCAGGCGCTGATGCTGCTGCTGCGCTCGGACCTGCTGCCGGCGCTGCTCGCGGCGGCGCAAGGGAAGCTCGAGGGCGTGAGCCTAGACTGGCGCGCCGGGGCGGCGATCTGCGTCGTCATGGCGACCAAGGGCTATCCCGGTCCTTACGCCAAGGGCTCGGAGATCAAAGGGCTGGAGGCCGCCGCCGCCGATCCAGCCGTCGAAATCTTCCATGCCGGCACAAGTCGCGACGGGACGCGCATTCTCGCCGATGGCGGGCGCGTGCTCGGCGTGACCGCGCGGGGCTCGGATCTGCGCGAGGCGCAGTCTCGCGCCTATGGCGCCATCGACATCATCGACTGGGGGCAAGGCTTCTGCCGCCGCGATATCGGCTGGCGCGCCATCGCGCGCGCGACGGCGGAGAGCTGACGTCAGCGAGACGGCCTTGGCGCCACCATGGTGCGGTAGCGATAGAGCTTGCCCTCGCCGTCGCGCAGACTGAGTTCGAGCTCCACCTCGGCCGGCGGTTTGTTCCCGGGCACGAACAGCCAAGCGGTGGGATGCGCCTCGAATGCGAGCGAGGCCGCGCCCTTCGGCGCTTCCCGCGCGCCCACGACGAAATCGAGCGGGATGGTTTTCGCCGGTCTGTCGGTGGCCGGATCCGACCAGATTTGGAAATCGCCGTCCTTGGTGCTGACCGATGTGATCGGCGCCATCAATCGCGCCGCGCGTGGACGAAGGCGGCGAAGCGACACCCCACCCAGCGCATAGGTCGCCCGATTGGTCACGCTCATGTCGACCTGGTACCAGCCTGGGCGGAGCCAGACATAGCTCGCCGCGATGAGCGGCGCCGCGCCTTCATGCCGCCGGCGCAGCGCCAGCCACAAGAGCACCGCGGCGAGCGCGGCAAGTCCCGCAATGACCGCGAGCTCGATGAGCGACGAGAGGTCCATGCGCTATTGTGCGGCATGGACCATGCGGATGTCATGCTCGCGTACGCGCCCGCTTCACTGATCCGTGCTTTCCCCCTCACCCGGCTCGCCGCCGAAGCGGCGATCCACCCTCTCCCACCAGGGGAGAGGGGAAAAGCGTGCCTCAATGGTCATGTCCCGTCGCCCCTTGAGGGAGAGGGCTTTCTGCCGCGATCTCGCGCGAGCGAAGCTCTGCGCAAGTCGCATGGCGGAAAGGGTGAGGGGTGAAATGTCGGCGAAGTTATCCCCGGCCTCCAATCCGCATTTATCATGGCACCCACCTCGTCTGCTGAAGGGGCGTTCTCATGAGGCGTCATGGAGCGGGACGAATCGAGGTGGCGCGTAGGTTTTCCTCCCCCTGCAAGGGGGAGGTCGGCTCGCCTTCAGCGAGCCGGGTGGGGGGTCGGGGCCTGTGGAGCCCCCCCCCGGCCCTCCCCCTTTTTGGGGGAGGGAGTGACCCACCCGACGCGCCGGTTCCCCGATGGCTGACACCCAGGTGTCCGCCGGTGCGGCGCCCCGCGCGGCTCGTTCGCAAGCGAGCCACCCGGGCGGCGGCGGGGCTCCGCCCGGGCCCAATATGAGGCCCTGCCAGGAGCTGGCTGACGACCGTCTGGCCTATCCCAAGCGCGGCCCGCCCGATCGAGAAATCGCCGCAAATAAGCATGCGCTAACGCTTCGCTGCATCAGCGCAATTTTTTATTGCGCTAGCGCTTCGCTGCTTGAGCGCATGTGGCGCGCCGAGAGGCGCCCGCGCGTCCCCGCAAAGGACGCGACACCATAAGGTTTGCGCTTTTCGGCGCGCCATCCCCTTCGCTCAGCGCAGGGGAAGAAAGGAGCAAAGCCCGGGCGCGGTAGCGTCGCGGTGACGGAGAGTCATGTCCATGAGCATCCTCCGCGTCACTCCGGCGAAAGCCGGGGTCCAGCGCGCGCAGCGCCAAATAGAAAACTGGATACCGGCTGACGCCGGTATGACGCAAAGGAGCGGGAACTCAGCGGCGGGCGGCGAAGAAGCTTTTCAGCAGCGCCGCCGCTTTAGCCTCGCCGATGCCGCCATAGATTTCCGGCGCGTGATGGCAGGTTGGCTGGGTAAAGAAGCGCGGGCCATGCTCGACGGCGCCGCCCTTCGGATCGCTCGCGCCAAAATAAAGCCGGCGGATGCGGGCGAAGGAGATGGCCGCGGCGCACATGGCGCAGGGTTCGAGCGTGACATAGAGGTCGCAGCCGACAAGCCGCTCGCTCTCGAGCGTCTCGCAAGCCTGCCTGATCGCCAGCAGCTCGGCATGGGCGGTGGGGTCGCGGAAGCCGATGGTGCGGTTGCCCGCGTGCGCCAGCACCTCGCCATCGGCGCCGAGGATAACGGCGCCGATCGGCACTTCGCCGCGCGCCCCCGCGGCTTCGGCTTCGGCCAGGGCGATATCCATCGGTCGCTTGCCTGGGTGGGCGACATCTGCAAGCTTCTCGGCCATCATGGTCAGTAAACTGGGCGCAAGGGGAAGTCGGGGTCAAGGGGCGAAGCCGCGCGCGCCGGCGGGAGCGTCGACGCCGAGACTGGCGGAGCCGATGCGCATCGCCAAGGCCATCGCCCATGCCGGGCTCTGCTCCCGCCGCGACGCCGAGAGGTGGATCGGCGACGGTCGCGTCGCCGTCAATGGCAAAATGCTGACCAGCGCGGCTCATGTCGTCGGCCCGAGCGACAAAATCCGTGTCGACGGCAAGCCGCTGCCCGAAGCGGGGATCCCGCGGCTGTGGCGTTACAACAAGCCGAAGGGGCTCGTGACCAGCCACAAGGACCCGCAAGGCCGGGAGACCGTGTTCGATTCACTGCCAACCGAGCTGCCGCGCGTGGTCTCGGTCGGGCGGCTCGATTTCAACACCGAGGGCCTGCTGCTGCTGACCACCGACGGCGAGCTAGCCCGGCATTTGGAGCTGCCGAGCACCGGCTGGCTCCGGCGCTATCGCGTGCGCGCCTATGGCAGGGTGACGGAGGCCGGTCTCGAGCGCCTGGCCACGGGCATCACCCTGGACGGGGTGCGTTACGGCCCGGTCGAGGCCAAGATCGACCGCGCCCAGGGGGACAATGTGTGGCTGAACCTGGGCTTGCGCGAAGGCAAGAACCGCGAAGTAAAGAAGCTCGCCGAGGCGCTGGGTTTGACCGTCAACCGGCTGATCCGCATTTCCTTCGGGCCGTTCGCGCTTGGCGATTTACGGCCGGGCCAGGTGAGCGAGGTCAAGCCGCGGGTGCTCAGGGACCAGTTGGGGACGAAGCTCGCCGACGCGCTTGGGCTGGCCAGCGAGGGCGAAAGGCGGCGCGCGGCGCGCAGCCGATGAGGTCCGAGCAGCGCCTGCCAAATTGCCGATGGCCATCATGCGTATCGTAGCGGGCAAGTTCCGGGGCGCGCGGATCGAGGCGCCGAAGGGTCTGGCCACGCGGCCGACATCGGACCGGGTGCGGCAGGCGCTGTTCAACGTGCTCGAGCACGGAACTCCCCGCCTCGATTTCGACGGCGCTCGCGTGCTCGATCTGTTCGCGGGCTCGGGCGCGCTCGGGTTGGAGGCCCTGTCTCGGGGCGCCCGCTTCTGCCTCTTCGTCGAGGACAGTGCCGAGGCGCGGGCCGCCATCCGCCGCAATGTGGAGACGCTCGAACTCACCGGCGCGACCAAGATCTGGCGGCGCGACGCGACCAAGCTCGGCGCGGCCGGACCCGTCGCCCCCTTCGATCTCATCTTCCTCGATCCGCCCTATGGCCGAGGCCTTGGGGCGGAGGCGCTCGCCTCGGCTGCAAGCGGAGGCTGGGCCGCAGCGGGAGCGGTGGCGGTGATCGAGGACCGTGCCGATGCCGAGGTCCCATTGCCCCAGCCATTTCAGGAGCTTGAGACTCGCATCTATGGCGACACCAAGATCGTGTTGGCGCGCCGGGGAGCGGATTAAGGCTGCCGCCCCTGAGCCATGGCCCCCCTCCCCCACATGTGCTTGAATGGGTTCACCATCTCTGCGGGGGGAGGGTGTCATGTCGCGTCTCAGAGCCATCCTGCTTGCGTCTCTGCTGATCGCGGCCGCCGCCCCGTTGGCCTCACCAGCGAGCGCGTTCACATCGGGGGTGTGGGAAGGCAATCCAAGCTTCGACGAAGCGGGCAAGCTCACCGACTGCACCATGACCGCGCAGTCCGACAGCGGCATCCTGCTCGCCTTCATCATCAGCCGCGACTTCGATTGGGGTCTCGTGCTCTACGACGACAAATGGACATTGCGCGTGGGCAGCACCACCGATGTGGAGCTCAGGGTTGATGCACTGCCGCCGATGTTCTCCACGGGCAAGATTGTCGATGCCCATGGCATCCTGGTGCCGCTGGAGAACACCGATCCCGTGGTCGAGGCCATGCGCCATGGCGAAGTCCTGATCGTCGCCACCGAGCTCGGTAAATTCAGCTTCAGGCTGACCGGCACGGCCGATGGCATTGTCGACCTCGCCGGCTGCGTCACCGAGCATTTGGAGGCCGAGAAGGTGATGGGCGGGGCGACGGTCCCCCCGATCGAGACCAAGGCGCCGGCCGACGGCCCTGATGACGAGAACAGACTTTTCACCGAGGAGGAAGCCCTGACCTTCGTCTCGGAGCTACTCGCCTCGGCCGGCATCACCAACTACGAGCTGATCGATCCGGATGAGAACCCGATGCCGAATTTCGACGTGGTCTGGACCTATGCCAACGGCATCGTGGCCGCACTGGTGGGCTATAAGGGTATGAGCGCGGTCGATCTCGACGAGGCCACGGGCGTGGTCATCGCCGATGACGCCAAAAATTGCGAGGGAGACTTTTTCTCAGGCAAGAAGGTGAGCGAGCCGGCCGAAACGGTGAGCGTGAAGCGGGTGTTCACCACCTGCCGCACCGACGGTAAAACGGTCGAAATCCATTACACCCTGGTGAAGACCGAGAGCGGGCATCTGATCCAGATCGCTCATCTCAATCTGGGCGAGGCGACCGGCGACGTCGCCACCGCCGACCGCGCCTTCCTGCGCACCGCGGTGTTGCAGAATTTCAAATAATTATCCTCGCCCCCCGTTCCGCCCGGTACATTCAGATTTTGCGTGGGCCTAGCGGCGCTGGAACAGCTTTTCGATATCGGTGAGCTTGAGCTCGACATAGGTCGGACGGCCATGATTGCACTGGCCGGAGAAGGGCGTCTCCTCCATGTCGCGGAGCAGCGCGTTCATCTCGGCGGCGTTGAGGCGGCGGCCTGCGCGCACGCTGCCATGACAGGCCATGGTCGACAGCACGTGATCGAGGCGCTCGGCCACCACCAGTCCCCCCTCCCCTTCGGCCAGCTCGTCGGCGAGATCCCGCATCAGCCCCTGGATGTTGCCCTGACCGAGCAGGGCCGGCACTTCGCGCACGATGATCGCCGACGCGCCGAAAGGCTCGACCACCAGCCCCAGGCGCTCGAGCTCTGGCGCCGCGGCCCCGAGCCGCTCGGCCGCCTCGGCATCGAGCTCGACCACTTCGGGGATCAGGAGCAATTGGCGCGAGAGCCCGCCATTGGCGAAGGCCTGCTTCAGGCGCTCATAGACCAGCCGCTCATGCGCCGCGTGCTGATCGACGATGACCAGCGCGTGCTCGGTCTCGGCGATGATGAAGGTGTCGTGCACCTGCGCCCGCGCCGCGCCCAAGGGATAGCCGACCGCGGCGCCACCCTCGGCGCCTGCCTCCGTGGTGATGGCGCTTGGGGCGGAGACCGGTCCGAGCGGGGCCTGGGCGCGTTCGGCAAAGCCGTAGGCCCGGGGCGATGCGTGGCCGGAACGATAAGGCGCCTGCCCCAACCGCTGCGGCTGCATGGTGCCGTCTGGCCGTTGCGCCATGCGCGTGAGCACCTCCTGCGACAGGCTCGCGGTGGCGCGATGCTGGGCGGCGCCAAGCCCCTCTCTCAGGGCGGCGATGACGATGGAGCGCACCGCTTGCGCATCGCGGAAGCGGAGCTCGGTCTTGGCCGGATGCACATTCACATCGACCTCGTCGGGGGGCAGCGTTAGAAACAAAGCGAGCATCGGATGCCGCCCGTTCGGGACGAGATCGCCATAGGCCGCGCGCACCGTCCCGGCGAGGAGCCTGTCGCGGACGGGGCGGCCATTGACCACGAGATATTGCTGGAGGCCGTTCGGCCGATGCAGGGTCGGAAGCCCGGCAAAGCCTTCGACCGCGATATTCGCGCGCGACATGCGCACCGGCAGCGCATCGGCGACGAAGTCTTCACCGAGAATGCGCCCGAGGCGCGCCAGCCCATGGTCGAGCAGGCCGGGCGGGCAAGCCTCGAGCCGCAAAGAGGTTCGGTCGCCGCTCGTGAGCGTGAAGGCGATCTCTGGCCTCGCCAAAGCCAGCCGCTTCACCACATCGGCGATGGCGGCGGTCTCGGCCCGTTCGGACTTCATGAATTTGAGCCTGGCCGGCGTGGCGTAGAACAGATCGCGCACCTCGACCCGGGTGCCGGTCGCAAGCGAAGCCGGCTTGAGCGGCGTTTTGCGTCCGCCATCGACTGCGATCTCATAGGCCGTGGTGGCGCCGCTGGCGCGGCTCTGGATCATCAGCCTCGCCACCGCGCCGATGGACGGCAGCGCCTCGCCGCGGAAGCCGAGAGTCAGGATCGAGGAGAGTGTGTCGTCCTGGAGCTTGGAGGTGGCGTGCCGCTCCACCGCGAGGTCGAGATCATCGCGATCCATGCCGCTGCCATTGTCGCTGACGCGGATCAGGCCCAAGCCGCCGCCATTCGCGGCCACGTCGATGCGCGACGCGCCGGCGTCGATCGCGTTTTCGATCAATTCCTTGACCACACTCGCCGGACGCTCGACGACCTCCCCCGCGGCGATGCGGTTGATGAGGTTCGGCGGCAGCTGAATGATGGCCATCGCGTCCCTTAGGTCTGGCCCAAATAGCGGCGCGCGATGAGCTTACCCGATTCTACTGCCGGCTGGTCGAAGGGATCGACGCCGAGAAGCGCGCCGGCGAGGATGGTTTCGAGCATGAAATGCATCATCATGGCCCCCAGAGCCCGCTCGTCCAGCCGCTCAAGATCGATGGTGCGGACCGGCCGCCGGGCGGCGATCAAGGAATCGGGGATGGCGCGCTGCTGGGCCGCGACGAGATCGCCGGCCGTGTGCCCGGCGAGATAATCGGCATGGGCGATTTTGGCCAAATCCGGCGCCACGCGAGTGCCGGAGCCGGCGCAGACTTCGCGCACCACGGTGATCATGTGCTGTGGCGCGCCGTCGAGATAAAGCTGCAACTGGCTGTGCTGATCGACCGGACCGAGGGCGGCGACGGGCGTGGTCCCCTCGCCGTTCTTGCCGAGGCTCTCGCCCCAAAGCTGCAAATACCAGGCGGCGAAACGCGACAGGCGATCGCTATAGGGCCACATGACGCTGACCCGGACGCCCCGCTCCTTGGCGAGGCCAATAGCGGTGGCCGCGCCGAGGGCGGGGGCGAAATCCTTCGCCTCGCCGCCCGCAAGCAGGGCCTCGACCACGCCGCGGGCGCCTTGCCGCAAAGCCTCGACCTCAAGCCCGCGGGCAAGCGCCGGCAGCAGACCGACATTGGTCAGAACCGAGAAGCGCCCGCCGATATGAGGATCATGCGGCAGCGTCGGGATCGACAGGGCCGCGCACAGATCGCGCAAGCCGTTGCTCTTGTCCTTCGCCGCCGGCTCGGTGAGACCGAGAAACAGCTCCGGGATGCGCTTGGCCAACCCCGCCGCGCGCACGGCCTCGATCGCCGCCATGGTTTGCACCAAGGTCTCGGGCGTATTGCCGGATTTAGAGATGATAACGAAACGCGCCGTGGCGAGGTCCAAGCCGGCAAGGGCCCGCTCAAGCGTCCTCGCGTCGAGATTGTCGTAGAAGCGGGTGCGCGGGCGCGTGCCTCGTCCGCCATTGCCCTCGTCGCCGGGGATGCCCCAGCCGCCAAGTTGGGCGAGCGCCTGGCCACCAAGGCTCGAACCGCCGGTGCCGAAGAAGACGACCGTCTTGGCGCCTTGACTGAGCTTGGCCAGCGCCGCGCGCGCCGCGGCGATATCCTCGCGCCACTCGGGCACGCGCAACAGCGGCAGGCTGCCCGTGGCATGCGCCTCGCGCAAGCCATCGAGGCGCGGCTTGAGGCGCTCCAGATAACGATCGAGGGATGCTGTGGGAAGACCGGCATCGCCGATGCCTGCCTCAAGGCAGCCCTCGATCGACTGCAACAACGGCATGACGCCCCTTCCTCCCAAGCTTGGATCAGGCCTTCACGCGCCAGTCGCCTCGCTCTAGCCGGGCACGGCCTTGCGTTCGGCGTTCACCGGCTTGCCAACGATGGTGGTGATCAGGCGATCGGCGTCGATCAGGCGCTTGGCCACCCGCTTGATGTCGTCAAGCGCGACCGCGTCGATCAGGTCATTCCGCGTGTCGATATAATCGACGCCGAGATCCTCGATCTGAATCCACAGAAGTTGATTGGCGATGCCGGATGAGGATTCGAAGCGGAGCGCGTAGGACCCGGTGAGATAACTCTGGGCGTTGGCAAGCTCCTCTGCGCTTGGCCCTTCCTCGGCGATGCGCTTGAGCTCGCTTTCGATGACATCGAGCGACTGGCCCACGGCTTCGTTTTGCGTGGCGACACTACCGATGAACACGGCGCCGTGCTGGTAGGGGAACAGGTTCGAGTGGACCGAATAGGCAAGCCCGCGCTTCTCCCGCACTTCCTCCATCAGCCGCGAGGAAAAACCGCCACCGCCGATGATGTAGTTGAGCAGATAGGCCGCCATGAAGTCCTTGTCCTTACGGGCAAAGGCGCGATGGCCGAACTGGGCATAGGATTGCGGCACGTCCATCTCGATGATCTCGCGCGTCGGACCAATGGCTGGCAGCGCTTCGATTACCGGGGCCAGGGACGACTGCTGTGGCAGACCGCCAAAGACCTCGTCGAGCTTGCGGCCGAGCGTCTCGGCATCGATGTCGCCGACGACCGCGACGTAGAGCTTGTCGCGGGCAAAGACGCGCCGGACATAATCCTTGAGGTCATCGGGCGTTAGGGCCGCGATCGAGGCCATGGTGCCCTTGATCGGACGGCCATAAGGGTGATTGCGAAAGGCGAGCCGGTCCCAGGCGAGCGACGCCACCGATTCGGGGTCGTTCTCGTCGAATTTCAGCCCGGCGACAATCTGGGCGCGCACCCGCGCGACCGCGTCGGCATCGAAGCGCGGCGACGTCAGCGCGAGCCGCAACAGGTCGAAGGACTCGTCCATATTGGCGGTGAGCATCTGCACATTGCCGAGCATCACGTCGCGGCTGGCGTCGAAATCCATGCGCATGGCAAGCGACTGCGAGCGCTGCTGGAAGCGGACCGAGTCGAGATCGCCCGCGCCCTCGTCCATCATGCCGGAAACGAAATAAGCGAGGCCGTCCTGGTCCAGCGGATCCTGGGCAGCGCCGCCGCGGAAGGCAAAGCGCATGGCAATCAGGGGGTTGTCATGGCTCTCGACCAGCCAGGCTTCGATGCCGCCGGGGCTCGTGACGCGCTTTATCTCCATGGCCTCAGTCCGGGTTGGGATGAGCGCCGCGAACAGCGCAATCGCCGCGGCGAGTCCAACGCCGTGCCGGCACCATGGGCGCGGAGAGGACCATATCGCCATCGCGCCTAAGACCTGCCGGGAGTCGGCGCATGGGCTGGCTGCTCACCGCTACGGCTCGTCCGGCTGGGCGCCGGCGACAGGACCCCCGTGACCGAGTTCTTGTCCAACAGATATTTGCGCGCCACGTTGCGGATGTCCTCCACTGTCACTTGTTTCAACCGCTCCGGCCAAGTCTCGACATCCGCGACGCTCATGCCGGTAGCGACCCTCCAGCCATAATGCCGGGCCATGCGCGACTGGCTGTCGGAGGTATAGACGAACTCGGCGAGGAAAGCGCTGCGCGCCCGGTCGAGCTCGTCCTGCGTGACGCCATTCTCCCGCAATTCGGCGATGACGCCGTCGATGGACTGTTCGAGCTCGGCGGCCGAGATCGAGTCGGTGCCGATGGCATAAAAGGCGAGCTTGCCGTCGTCGAGATTGGAGTCCGAATACCATCCCCCGGCGCTCGCGGCTTTCTTCTGCTCGATCACCAGGCGCCGATAGAGCGTGCTGATCGAGCCCTTGGCGGCGATCCGCATCAGGAGGTCGAGCGCCTCGGCTTCGCCCGGCGCGGCCGAACTGTAGCTCGGCGCGAGGAAATAGCGCTGCACCGTGAGGCGTCCGGCGCGTGGGTCCTCAAGCTCGACCCTCACCGGGGTCACATGTTCGGGCTCCTGCGGCCGCGCGCGGCCATTCAAGGCAGGATTGGACGGAATCTTGCCGAAGGTTTCCTCGGCCCGCCGCTTCACCTCGTCGGGCTCGACGTCGCCGGCCACGACCAGGAGGGCATTGTTCGGAGCGTAGAAGCGCTTGTAGAAGCCGAGCGCATCCTCGCGGTCGAGCGCCGCGATCTCGTGCTCCCAACCGATCACGGGAATGCCGTAAGGGTGGTTGGTATAGAGCGCCGCCATCATCTGCTCTTGCAGGATGCTCGAGGGATCGTTGTCGATGCGGGAGCTACGCTCCTCCAGGATCACTTTCCGCTCGGTCGCCACGTCCTCCTCGGAGAGACGCAGATTGGCCATGCGGTCGGCCTCCATCGCCATCACCATCGGCAGCCGGTCCTTGGCCACGCGCTGGAAATAGGCCGTGACATCATGGTTGGTGAAGGCGTTGTCGTCGCCGCCGTTCTTCGCCACGATCTTGGAGAACTGGCCGGGCGGAATTTCCTCGGTGCCCTTGAACATCAGATGTTCGAGGAAATGGGCGATGCCAGAGGAGCCCGGCGGCTCGTCGGCGGCGCCGACCTTGTACCAGACCATCTGGGTCACGACCGGAGCGCGGTGGTCCGGGATAACCAGAATGTGCAAGCCATTGGCGAGAGTGAATTCGCTCGTGCGGGGGGAAGCCTTGGCGCC
>Ga0307380_10007747_pt1 | contig 13885 bp, 13 predicted proteins | sample UN3MG_FD_202239 | JGI IMG/M metagenome (GOLD analysis project Ga0307380, IMG submission 202239) | Soil microbial communities from Risofladan, Vaasa, Finland - UN-3 | ecosystem: Environmental > Terrestrial > Soil > Coastal area > Acid sulfate soil | place: Finland: Risofladan, Vaasa | collected... | reverse complement strand
CTAATTCCCGACCCCACATGCCGGCACAGTTAACCACAATTTCCGCTTCGATCTCGCCCTTGTTGGTAACAACGCCAGTGACCCGGCCATCTTTTTTCTTTATACCGGTAACTTTACTTCCTTCCAGGATGCGTGCGCCGCCCATCCTGGCCCCTTTGGCCAGGGCCATGGTGAAGTCTACCGGATTGGCCCGGCCATCATTGGGCGTATAAATACCACCGACAAGGTTATCTGTGTAGAGGAGCGGCCACATCTTCTTGATTTCATAGGGAGAAACCTCCTCAATGTCAACGCCAAAACCGCGGCCGAAATCTAAAGCCCGGCGGACCGCCCCTAACTCCTCCTCGTTGTTGGCCAACTCTAAATGGCCGATGGGTCTGAATCCCGTGTCCTGGCCGGTCTCCTCTCCCAATCGGCCGCAAAGGGCCACGGTGTGCTTGGCCATTTCGATCGTTGTTTCAGTCCTAAAACCACCACTGCTGATCAATCCCGCGGCGTGCCAGGTTGTACCGGCCGTCAATTGCGCCCGTTCCAGCAAGACAACATCCCGCCAGCCAAGTTTGGTCAAATGATAGGCGACACTGCAACCAATCACACCGCCGCCAATGATCACTACTTGCGCATGAGTTGGAAATGAAGCCTCATCACTATTTGCTGCCTGACCGCTACTCATATTCTGCTCCTGGGCTGCCTAAATTCAAACTCATCTAACCGGCTACTTTCGACCCTAAGCCCAATTCCTTCGCCCGCCGGTATACGGCCGGTAGGATGGCTGCGTATTCACCCCAAATACCCAGGGCTATATATAGAATTATCTCGTCAGGTGTCTGCCGGCCAACTACCCGACCGGCGATGATATCCGGCCATTCCGCATGGACATCTTCTTCGCTCAATCTGCCGGCCTTAATAAGCTCGACCATCTCCGGAACACGATAGCTAACATACGCCCAGCGATCAATGACGAGCTTGTCGGCTTCTAGTAGTAGATTCAGGGCAACTTCCTGGTATGAACCCATGCGGGCAACGAAGGCGCCCGGCTTCAGCCAGGGGAGTTCAACGTTCACAGCGCTACCGGTGGTCACCGTGACGACTAGGTCGGCATCGCGCACGGCCGCTTCGGGCGAGGCTGGTCTGATAATAGAAAGTCCCGTCGCTTCTCCCATTTCCTCGGCGAAACGTTCCGCGGCTGCCGGGATCACGTCTACCACCCGCACTTCGTCCAAATCAAACACCTCATTGAAACATAAGAGATGTGTCCTTCCTAATCCACCAGCCCCAAAGATAGTCATCACTTTGCTATCAGAATTTGACAGGTATTTCGCCGTCACGGCCGTCGAGGCCCCGGTCTTCATCGATGTGATCCAGTCCGCTTCCATGATGCAAGCAGGCAGGCCAGTATCGGCCGCAAAGAGCAATACCATCGAATCGGTGACCGGTAATTCCTTTGCAACATTGCCCTCGAAAAAACTAAAGCTCTTAATAAAAGCATATTCTTCGCCGGCCATATAGCCAGAGAAAGGCTTTATAAAGCCCGCGTCACCTACATTCATGTAGAATTTTTCCCCCGCCACCTGCCCGGCTCCATCTGCCTTGATGCCCTTTTCGGCGAGGCGAACTGCTTCTCCAACCGTCAAGCTTTGGGCCACTTCGTCTTCTGTCAAATAGAGAATATCTTTTGGGATCATGTTAATACCGTCGTTTAAACATCACAATATTCGTCGGCTGCCGCCAGTGCCTGATCAAGCATAGCCAGGCCTTCCTGAATCTGATCCGGGTTGATGATTAAGGGCGGCGTGCAGAAGATCCAGTCCCATTTCACGAAGGTGCTCATACCTTGCTTCCTGAGAATGGTTCCCACTTTACCCATGGCTTCGCTGGCAGGCAGATTCCAGCCACTCATTGGCTCGCGACTTTCGCGATTCTTTACCAGTTCCACCAATTGCAACAATCCCGTCCCCCGGACATCGCCTACACAGGGATGTTGTTCGGCCAGGTCCAGCAAGCCTTGGCGAAGAACCTTGCCCATCTCTCGGGCCTGCTCAATCAACCCTTCTTGACGATACACTTCGATGTTGGCAATAGCGGCGGCGCAGGAAAGCGGATGGGAACTGTAAGTCAAACCGGCCCACAGTGTATTGTTTTCGAAATGGTCGGCGATTTCAGCGGTAATCATTGTCGCGCCCATCGGCACGTAGCCGCTGGTTAGCCCCTTGGCCAGGGCCATGATGTCTGGTTTTACAGATGGGTAATGGTTGATGCCAAACCATTCGCCGGTCCGGCCGAAGCCGCTCATCACCTCATCGATGATGAGTAATATGTCATACGTGTTGCAGATCTCCTGAATGCGCTGCCAGAAGAAAGGCCCCCCCTGGACGATGCCGCTCGAGCCACTGTAGCCCTCCAACAGGATTGCGGCTATGTTATTCGGCCCCTCGTAGAGGATGGTCTGTTCGATCAAGTCGGCAACCACAGCATCCCCTTCATCAGCGCTACGGCCGCGATAAATCGGGCTACGATAAGGATAAGGACCATGCACCCGGACAATCCAGGGGACGCCCGGTTCGTTGGCCAGGCGGCGTGGATCTCCGCCGGCGGTCATCGCCCCAAAGGTAGCTCCGTGGTAAGAACGGTAGCGGGTGACAACCTTCTGTCTTCCTGTATAGAGGCGAGCCATTTTCATGGCATTTTCAATGGCATCGGCCCCGCCTATAGTGAAAAAGCTCTTGGTGAGACCGGCCGGTGCTATTTCGCGAAGGAGTTCACCCAGACGGGCTCGGGCCTCTGTGGCGATGCCAGGATAGGCATGGCCAATCCTGGCAGCTTGGTCCTGGATAGCCTTGACGATATGTGAATGGCCGTGACCGGCGTTAACATTAAATAATTGAGAGGACCAATCGAGATATCGTTTGCCGTCTGCATCCCAAAAGTAAACTCCCTTGGCCTCGGACATCGAAAGCGGATTCCAGGCGCTCTGGGCAGTCCAAGTGGACAGGGTAAAGGCCTTGTTTCGCGCTACTAATTCGGCATGTTTCGAGTCCATAACAATCGCTCCATGAAACACCAATAGCAGCATAGACCGCGCACGACGATCCCCTACTGGCAAAGCACCAAAACTCTAAACGTTATTTTAGTAGTAAAACGTCAATTCAAAATCACTACCTCGAAAAAATGAGGTGTCAATCCAGAATTAAAATGGCAATCTAGAATTGCACTGGCCGTTTAGAATTGCCTCGACCACTGCTTCGGCCAGCGTTCCACGACGACCTTGGTCTGGGTGAAGAACTCGACCGCGTGGTTACCCTGGCCATGCAACGTGCCAAAGAAGCTCTCTTTCCAACCGCTGAAGGGAAAGAAAGCCATCGGGGCGGCTACACCGACATTGATGCCGATATTGCCCGCGTTTACTTCATGACGGAATTTCCGGGCGGCCGCGCCGCTACTGGTGAACAAGCAAGCCATATTGCCGTATTGGCCGCTGTTGACGTAATTGATGGCCTCATCAAGCGTATTGAAATGAACCAAACTTAATACCGGGCCAAATATCTCAGTTTTGGCAATCTCACCATACGGATCCACGTTTTGCAGCACGGTGGGACGTACAAAGCTGCCGTTTTCGAAACCGGAAATAGCCGGTGAGCGGCCGTCCACCATTGCCGTGGCCCCGTTGTCGATTCCTTGCTGGATCAGATTCTCAACGCGGTTCCGACTGGCATGGTTGATGACCGGTCCCATTTGCACACTTTCATCTAATCCATAGCCAACCACGCGAGAGCTGGCTGCTTCGGCGATGGCCTCGCTGAATGGTTGATGCACCTCACCCACGGTCACAGCGACTGATGCCGCGAGGCAGCGTTGACCGGCGCAACCAAAGGCCGAATCGGCCGTAATTCGTTTGGTCATCTCCAAGTCCGCATCGGGCAGCACAATGATAGGATTTTTAGCCCCACCTTGAGCCTGTACCCGTTTGCCATTGGCCGAGCCCCGGCTGTAGACATACCTGGCCACCGGGGTGGAGCCGACAAAGCTGATGGCCCTAATGGCCGGATGGTCCAAAATCGCATCGACAGCTTCTTTCGAGCCATGGAGCATATTGACGACACCCTTTGGGAATCCGGCTTCCTCCAATAGTTCAAAGATTTTTCGCATCGTCATTGGCACTTTCTCTGAAGGCTTGACGATGTAGGTATTCCCGCAGGCCAAGGCATAGGGCATGAACCAAAAGGCGATCATGCCTGGAAAGTTGAAAGGGGCGATGGCGGCGCAAACGCCGACTGGCTGCCTGATCATCAGCTCATCAATACCCGAGGCGATGTCTTCTGACACATCCCCCTGCATCATCATGGGGATACCACAGGCCACCTCCACGTTTTCAATGGCCCGTCGCATTTCTCCCCTGGATTCACCGATTGTCTTGCCACATTCCATGGTGATGATCCGGGCGATTTCTTCAAATTGCTCTTCCAGCAGGAATTTCAGCCGGAACAAATATTGGATACGATCCGGGGCCGGCATACGCCGCCACCCTTCGAAAGCAAGAGCGGCCGCCTGGGCTGCCTCGTCTACTTCCGAGGCCGGAGAAAGAGGTACATGCGCCAAGACCTCGCTGGTGGCCGGGTTTATCACTTCTAAATGCTCGGCCGCCGTCGATTGGCGCCACTCACCATTGATATAGTTAAGTAATCTGCCATTTATTGTCATTTTATGACCCTTAATTCAACGATTAGTTCTTATTGAGCGCGAATTTCAAGCCCTCTTCAAAGGCCTGTAATGTTTCGGCGGCATCTTCAACCGTGTGGTCAACGCATAGGAACCAGGGCTCAAATCCCTCGGGATCGGGCATCACGCCATTTTCTACCATGTGGTTCGTAATGGTTTCATATAAATCCCAATCGGCTTTAAACAAGTCCCGCCAATCTCTGGGTTGGGTGTCCGTATAGCAGATGCCGAACATGGCCGGTGCGCCATTTATAAAATGGGGGACGCCATGCCGGTTGAGAATCTCATCAATCCCTTCCATGAGCATGCCACCAACTTTATTCAATTGTTCAAACACCTTTCCGGTCTGGATATATTCCAGGGTGGCGTCGGCAGCGGCCGTCGAGACAACGTTGCCGGTGTAGGTGCCGCCTTGGAACACCCTGCCCGGCCGAATGGACATCATCACCTCTTTCTTGCCCCCAAATGCAGCAATTGGATAACCATTGCCCATGGCCTTGGCAAAAGTGGAGATATCGGGAAGTACGCCAAAATATTCACCGGCGCCACCTGGGGCGAGGCGAAAACCGGTCTTGACCTCATCAAAGATCAAGATGATACCATACTGATCACATTGTTCGCGCAGGAATTCGAGGTAGCCGGGTCGGGGCATCAGTCCGGCGCCATTACCGAGCATGGGTTCGACGATAACGGCCGCTATCTCTTCACCCCGATGTTGCAAGATATCCCCTAAGACCTCAACGTCGTTCCAGGGACACAATTGGATTAGATCGCGCATGACCTCAGGGATGCCGATGCTTTGTTTATAGGCCAGGGGATGCTGCCGATCGCCCACCTCTTCGATATTGCCACTGGCAGTGCTCCAAAGAACATAATCGTGGGCGCCGTGGTAACAACCCTCAAATTTCAACAGGATATCCCGGCCCGTGTGACCTCGCGCCAATCGTATCGCATGCATGGTGCATTCAGAGCCCGTATTGGACAATCGCACCATCTCAACGCCGGGGCACATATCAACAATTCGTTCGGCGACTTTTACCTCATATTCCTGGGTGGCGGCGAAGCTAAGGCCATGATCGATCGCTTCTTTAACACGGCCGTTGACGAAGGGGTCGGCATGTCCCAAAATGACCGGGCCGTAGCCAAGCCGGTAATCGATGTATCGCTTTCCATCAAAATCATAGACATAGCCATCGCGGGCGTCGGCTACTACCAGGGTTTCATCGCCTGAATAACGAAAATTGGAGTTGACTCCGTATGGGATTACTTTTTGTGCCCGCTCAAAGAATTCGCGTGATTTTACTCCATGGTGTGGCATTTTGAACCTCTCTTTGTTGCTAATGAGACAACTGCTATAAAACAATTAGCCAAGGAAATGACCCTTTGGAGACTATTCAATTGGGCATGTCCAAGTGTGGGGAACATCCCACTTGCTACGATATTCGTAATCCAATATTGGATTTAGTTTGAAGATCGCAAGCCTTTCCTGTATAATACTGAACAATCGCAGAATTGCAAGTATGCACTATGGATACATTAGATCTTTCAATCATTGCCTTCCTCCAAAAGGATGGCCGGATGCGCTACACAGATATCGCCAAAGCCCTGGATGTTACTGAGGGAACTGTGCGCAACCGGGTGGCAAAACTTCTTGACTCCAAGACCATCCAGATCATAGGCGTGCTTGATCCCCACCGCACGGGCTACAATGCCCCGGCCATTATTGGGGTCTCCATTCAGCCGCCTTTATTAGAAGAAGCCGCTGCGGAAATTGCGGCGATGCCAGAAGTTAGTTATCTGATTATGGTTGCCGGAGAATATGATCTGATCGTCGAGGTTTTTTGTCGCGACCGGAAACATCTGGCCGTTTTCCTCAAAGATCACCTGCTTCAAGTTGCCGGTGTGCAACGGGCACAAACTTCTTTTATCCTGCATACTTACAAGGTGGCTCAGGGGGCACAAACTGTCCTGACCCAGAGTGCACCGGACAATAGCGTCTGAGTTGCCGAACTGGAGGCCTGTCTATCAACCAGCTTCAGCACTTCCCCTGATGGAGACATTGGCATGAACCAGCAAGATAAAGCGTACCTGCTCGGATTACTGGCCCAAACCCATGACGCTATCCGGTTGATGCTGGAAGATATCGATCTCGAACTACCCGTCTACTCAGATTCAGGCTGGCGAATTCGAGACATACTTGCACATATTGCGACCTGGGATCACCAGGCAGCTAGCTCCTTGAAGGCCTACCGGGTTGGGCAGGAATACTCGACTCCTGGTCTAGACGAAAGCAAATTTAACGAACAATCTGTCCTGGAACAGCGAGACAAGACCGGACAACAAATTTTCGACGAGTGGGTACAGGCTCGCCGGGAGTTCAAGCGAGCCGTCGAAGAGATGCCCCGGGATCTATTTCCCGGCGATCTGCTCTATCCTTGGGGTGATGAACGCGGCACGATCGCCTATTTGGTAGAGATGATGACCGACCATGATATTGAGCATCGGGATGAAATCATGAAGACTATAGTAATAGGAAGCTCATGAAAATAAAACCTATTAAACACCGGGTGCGAGCAGAGGTCCTCAACACGGAACAATTGGCCGAGATCAAAACAGCCACCCTACACGTCTTGAAGACAATAGGCATCCACTTCCCTTCAGAGCGAGCATTGAAGATCTTTGCGGAGCATGGCGCCCAGGTTGATCACGAGAGCCAGATCGTGCGGCTTTCTCCTGACCTGGTCCTGGAGGCGATGAGCCATGCACCGCGCACCTACACCCTGGCTGGACGGGCTGAAGGGAGTGATCTGCTCCTGGATGGCACCGCCAGTTTCTTCTCAACAGATGGCTGTGGCACCGAAACCATCGACTTTGAAACCGGCCAACGTCGTAGCTCATGTAAAGCCGACGTGGCCATGATGGCCCATGTGGCCGACTATCTTTCTTCGATCTCTTTCTATTGGCCGATAGTCAGCGCCCAGGATTTTGGGCAGCTTGCTCCGCTACACGAACTGGAAGCCAGCTTCAATAACACGGTCAAACACGTGCAGAGTGTGACCATCATGGGCGAGAAATTGGCCCAATATTCATTGCGCATGGCTGAGGCGATCGCCGGAGGAAGTGAACAACTGCGTGCCCGGCCGCCGCTTTCGAGCCTGGTTTGCACGATTGCGCCCCTGGGACAGGATAAAGCCGGGATCGAAGGGGCGATGCTCTTCGCCCAGGCAGGCGTGCCCGTGGGCTTTATGGCTATGCCCAATATTGGCTCAACATCACCGGCGACGATGGCCGGCGCTCTGATTATCGGCAATGCCGAGGTGGTTAGCGCGATGGTGTTGATGCAATTACTCGCCCCCGGCGCGCCGGTTTTCCACTCCGTCTTGGCCTCGGTGATGGACCCTCGATCAGGCAATTACCTTTCCAGCTTATCGGAGAAGTATCTGTGCAATGCGGCCGCGGTGCAGTTAGCCCACGATTGGGATGTTCCCACATTGGCCGGGGCTTTTGGTGTAGATTGTCCGGAACCGGCCTCATACCAATTGGGGCGGGATAACGTGTACACGGCGCTGATGTCTCCCCTATCGGGAGCGGACCTGGTTGATGGCCTTGGCTTGCTCCGGGCCTCGACATTGTTATTGCCGGAACAGATCATCTACGACGATGAGATTTATCACACCAATCGCAAGATCGTGGAGGGGATTGACACCAGCACTAACCAGCAGGCCCTGGACGTGATCGCGGCCGTCGGCCCAGGCGGCCATTTCCTGGCCCAGAAACATACTCGCCGGACAATTCGTGACATCTGGATTCCCGAACTCACGCACCCCGCTCCATCCATGGCTAATCAGCCCCCATCCGATATCCGCGAACGAGCTAGAGCTACCTTTAAAAGAATCCTGACAGAACACAAACCCGAACCGCTATCGAAAGAGCTTCAGATTGAATTACAAAGAATTCTCAAGGCAGCTGAGGGATATATCTAGGTAATCTACAAAGATCACCCAGGAGTGGTCCCCTTTTGTTTAGAAAGTGGTCCCCTTTCTTTAGAAGGCACCCTTCTTGCCTTTCGTTGAACTCACAGGAGGTAAATAGTATGGCCGAGACAATACGAGAATTAGGCCGCGTCAAACTGGTGCAGGTGCAACCATCCGGGTTAATAATCGAGACGCCAACGGGATATTTTTACGATGCTTCCCGGCGTATGGAAGTAGATAGTTTACTCATCACGTCGTTGGGAATCGAGGCCACGACGCCGGATGGGCAGCATGTACTCGATATTCACCACATTTCTCACCCTGACAAAGCCTATGATAACGACGACCTGGTATGCATCGGTTTCACTGCTCACTATGAGGCCATGTGCGGCCACTTTGGGGAGCATATGGTGGACGGCATCGCCGGAGAGAACATCATCATCGACTATGAAGAAGAAGTCTGGCCGGGTGACCTAGGCCAACGTCTGGCCATTGAGAACCAGGATACCGGACACAGAGTGATGTTGGACCTGGTAAGCTTCGCCGCACCTTGCCGGGAGTTTAGCCACTTCGCCACCCAAAGCCAGCACAAGGATCTGCCGGCCAAGAAGCTGAAGGAGACGTTGCAGTTCCTGGGTAATGGGCGGCGCGGCTTCCTGTTGGTCTTGAGCGATGGTCAGGAAACGGCCGTTGTCAGGCGCGGGGATAAAGTATTTGTAGTTGGGGATGGCTAAACTCGTCACTCTCGGGTGGAAGCGAGGTTTTTTTTCTCGTTCAAACCGAAGCCGGATCATCGGGAGGAAGATTGAATGAAACCAACGCCCTTTTACCCACGAACATCATTATTGTGTGACAGTTTTAACTGGGCTGAGTGGTCTGGCTGGCTTACGGCTAATACGTATGGAATGGACCATACCCAGGAATATATTGCCATTCGCACCGCGTGAGCTGTATTCGATTCTTCACCGCCATATAAATATCATATATTTGGACCGGACGCACTGAAACTGATGAACCGGGTAGTCACCCAGGATGTCTCTCATTATGCTGCCGGCCGGTGTATGTACACGTCCTGGTGCGACGATGATGGCAAAATCTTTAACGATGGCGTCCTGGCCCGTTTGGAAGATCAACTCTTTCGGTTGACGGCCGCCGTTCCAACGCCCATTGGCTGGAAGATAATGCCATTGGCCTGGATGTGACCGTTGAGAAAGTAACTGAAGCCCTGGCTGTTTTGGCTTTGCAAGGCCCCTATTCAAGCGCGTTACTCAAGACACTCTCTGACTCGGATTTTGACCAATTACCCTATTACAGCATCATCAAAACGAACCTAGCAGGCATCCCGGTTGCTGTTTCCCGAACCGGTTATACAGGGGACCTGGGCTACGAACTCTGGGTTGAGCCGCACCTGGCTGAGCAACTGTGGGATGATTTGTTCGAGGCCGGCCAGGCATACCGATTACGTCCGTTTGGTGAATACGCCCTGGCTATGGCCCGGATCGAGGCCGGGATGTTACTTGTTGAAGTGGACTTCCATTCCTCAAAAAAGGCGCTTTATGAATTTCAAAAATCCTCGCCGCTTGAACTGGGCCTGGGCTGGACTGTCAAGCTGAATAAAGTGGTTTTCGTCGGCCAGCGAGCCCTAAGACGTGAGTTGGCCCGCGGTTTGGCATGGAAGACCGTGGGTTTGGAAATCGACTTTAAATCCCTCTAAGCCATTTTCGCCGAATTTGGGATGCCCCTCCATTTACCTTATCAATCCTGGAATGAAGCGGTACCGATTTATTCTGGCGGCCGGCAAATTGGCAAAGCGACCAGTGGCACCTGGTCTCCAATGCTCAAGAAATATATTGCCATTGCCCGGCTCAAACCCCGCTACGCCCGGTCGGGCAAAAGGGTAAATTTGGAGGTGACCATAGACGCCCGGCGCAAAGAGGCCAGGGCAACAGGGGTCAAGATGCCCTTTTTCAACCCGTCGAGAAAGGTGGCCCAGGGATGAATACCAAGATACGCATCGCTGTCGTAGGCGCCGGTTTTGCCGGCCTCGTGGCAGCGTATGACCTGGTCAACCGTGGCTATTCTGTCACGGTGCTAGAAGCCCGACAGCGTGTAGGTGGCCGGGTTTGGTCAAAAGAATTGCCGATTGGCGCCATTGTGGAGTTAGGTGGTGAATGGATTTCCTCCGGCGATTATACTGTGTTCAAGATGGCCAAACGCCTTAACCTGCCCCTGGTTCAGCTAGGAGTTAATTTTTGGATCAGAGAGGTGGCGAACGGGGCTACTGTCTCTGCTGAGGACCAACGCAAAGCACATCGTATTGCGGTCGCAGCTTTGGCTGGCATGGACAAAACGATCATTTCCCAATCGACAGTTGGCGGATTCCTGGACGATTTACCATTGAATCAAGCACAAGCATCGCTCTTGCGCGGCCGATTGCAAGGTTCGTTTGGCGTAGATCTACACAGTATCGCTCTACGCATGCTGGGCGATTATAGTCTTGGCGAAGCGGGCAGTTATTACCGAGTTGCCACAGGCAATCAATCATTGGCGCACGCGATGGCAGCCCAATTGCCTGATGTGCGCTTAGGACATGAGGTTATAACCATAACACATCATCCAAGTGTTGTTACCATCAAGGACGAGACTGCCCATGGCGCCTTTGAGGTCGAGGCAGAGGCCATCATTATGGCCTTGCCTTTCACACGCCTGGGCAAATTGATATTTATCCCAGCCCTCCCCCAGGATACAACCGCTGCCTTCTCGTCCATCTCCATGGGCGTCGGGGCCAAGATGGCCATAGGCGTACGAGCCACGCCTACTCTTCGAGCTATCCAGGATGTAGAGATGCCTTATTGGTGCTGGACTGGCAATGGCCAAGGAGATGGCCAAAGGGATATCCCTAGAAAAGCCCTGACCGCCTTTTGTGGCTCCAAACAAGCCCAACGTGGTTTTGCCACGCCGGTGTGGACAGTGCGTCTGGATTATTTAGCGGCGGTAATCACAGGAGCGTAATGGTTGGCAGAGCTGTCCCCCATGAGCTATATTACAAATCAAGTAAGCCAATCGAACAACCGCGGTTCGTAAATACCGGTTTCGGGCAGCCCAGTACCCATGGGTTGCGATTTTAACTGGGGTCACGGCTATTAATGTTTGATGAAAAATTCTACGGCAACGAAGAAATAGAGGATTGATGATGCGCAATGATAAATATATTGGGTTTATCATCCTGGTGCTGTTCTTGCTGGGGGTGACGGCCAGTTTGACCCTTAGCGTAAATTTCTATAAGGCTGAATCATCGTTCGATGAAAATCGGACCTCAACTATTTCGGAGTCGCAGATTGGGTTTCCAGGCTGCCGGTATGGCGTCACCTACGGGAGCACCGTTGACGAATCATCTCAGCTTGAATGGCTTGATGATCTTGGTGCCGGTTGGTTTTCGAGCTTTAACACTGACGCAGGCGGGGAGGCGCCGAATGGTTCCGAATTTGTCCCCCTCATCTGGGTGCAGCAACATAGATTAGCTGGAGAATATCTACCCACGTTCAGCATCTCGCCTCAACTTACAGAGGCAGGGCTGGGGAGCTTGATCGCTGACAGACGAGGGGCATTATGGATTGTTGGCAGCGAGGTAGATCGTGGTCCTCAACCTGGTTCGCAGGCGCCAAGAGGCACATTTCCAGAAATCTATGCCCAAGCTTATCATCAAGCTTATCACTTTATTAAAGATCGCGATCCAACAGCTTTGGTTGCGATTTCGGGATTGGTTGAAGTCACTCCCGGCAGATTGTCATACCTTGATCTGGTATGGAATAGCTACCTGGATCGCTACCATGTTCCTATGCCCGTGGACGTATGGAACATGCATATCTACATCCTCCCTGAGGTAAATTCGCAAGGCCAGGCCAATGGGATAGCCAGCGTCGCTATGGGCACGGACCCGGCCATCGGCAAGAAAGGTAGCTATGATCCCGACGGAAGTGGCCCATTATCCAATAGGGATACATGCGATTTGGAGGAAGTATATTGCGTCGCAGAGCATGATGAAGTGACCATATTTGCCCAGCAAGTTGAGGCTATGCGGAGATGGATGGCCAACCACGGCCAGCGGACCAAGCCCTTGATCATGTCGGAATTTTCACTGATATATCCTAATGAGCAGGATGGCGCCACATGCTGGTTGCAGGATGAATTTGGTAAGTGCTTTACTCAAGACCGCGTCCTTGAATATATGGATGATACGCTGGCTTTTCTAACCACTGCCCGAAACGAAACGTTTGGTCTCGCCCTGGATGACAACCGGCTGGTCCAACAATGGCTTTGGTTTAGTATCGCTAACACACCGTCGGTTGGGAACATCAGCGATTTAGTCGCCTTTGATGATCAATCGGGTAGCCTGACTGGATTGACACCTGTCGGGGATCGCTACCGTGCCTGGGCTAAAACCGAACAGCTTTTCCCAAATCTTCTACTTGACGGATTGAGTAGCTCGATTGCCTTTACCAGTGATCCAGGGGGGACGGCCGCAGCCAAATTGAAGGTGATTGTTGGAAATAATGGCAATATCGATGTTTCCGTGCCATTTTCTGTGACATTTTACGCCGATTCAGATCTGACCCAAGTTATTGCCTCCACATCGGTACCGATAACGGGCACTGATTCCCCCGGCTTCCCTGTTCCCGGCTGTGCCCGACGGACAATTATGGCCGAAGCGATCTGGGGAGATCTTTCTCCTGGACTACACCAATACTGGGTGGTTATCGATAGTAGTTCGCAAATCGTTGAAAGTGATGAAGGCGACAATGGGATTAGTGGCTTTGTGATCATAAATCCCCAACAGATATTCCTACCAGTGGTGCGGCGCTAAAGTTAACGCCAGCAATAGATCCGGATGGAGGCGCAATTTGATTGGCTCTGATCATCCACCTCTATCAGCCCAATCCCGGCAGCCTAATATCTCTGGCCGAGATGGGACACCATATCCGATCAGTTAGGGAGGATATATTAATTCGCGGTTAGAGAATGGCTTCGTCCCCCGAAGACCCAGTTGGGAAAATGTGGCAGGAATTTAAGGTGAGACTCAGCCGGCCGGACCATTGCTTGAGCTACCGCTTTCATACGTGCGATCCCGTTTCATCAGATTTTTTATTATCAGAGCGGCGCGCCAGAGATAGGCTAAAGGCCAGAGTTTGGCATAC
>Ga0307380_10007744_pt1 | contig 13887 bp, 10 predicted proteins | sample UN3MG_FD_202239 | JGI IMG/M metagenome (GOLD analysis project Ga0307380, IMG submission 202239) | Soil microbial communities from Risofladan, Vaasa, Finland - UN-3 | ecosystem: Environmental > Terrestrial > Soil > Coastal area > Acid sulfate soil | place: Finland: Risofladan, Vaasa | collected... | reverse complement strand
AGAGCAACTGCTTGCCCGCAGCGGCTGTGAGCATTGCATCGTTCGTGTGGAGTGGACCTACGGCTCGGCCGGCAATAATTTCGTAACTAAGCTAATCCAGCGTGCAAAATCACAGGATACGCTGAAGGTCGTTGACGACCAGACAGGTTCGCCGACGGCGACAATTAAAGCGGCCAGGGTCATCTGCGAATTGCTGCGAAAAAAACCCAAGGGCATATATCATTTTGCAAGCGCCGGCTACGTCACCCGGTACGGCATGGCGGAATTCATATTGGACAAACTTTCGATGGATGTCAATCTGCTGCCGTGCAAAACCAGCGATTTTCAAAGCCCCGCGACAAGACCCTTGAATAGCCGCTTCGATTGCAGTAAAATCATGCGGTTGCTCGATGAGCCGATCGAGCACTGGCAGGCTCCATTGGAACTTTTTTTAAGGCAGTTATGAAAAGAATTCTGGTTACAGGCGGTGCAGGATTTATAGGCAGCAACTTTGTGCGGATGGTGCTCAGTGAACATCCCGATTGCTTTGTAGTCAACCTCGACAAGCTCACTTACGCCGGCAATCTTGAAAACCTTGCCGAATTCTTAGAGCATAAAAATCACAAATTTATAAAAGGTGATATATGTGACGGCGCACTGGTTGAAAAAATCATCGACGAACACAATATCGATGCGATAATCAATTTTGCCGCCGAGAGCCACGTGGACCGTTCTATCACCGAGCCGAAAATCTTCATCGAAGCCAATGTTACCGGCACACTCACATTGCTCGGAGCAGCCCGCGATAAGAAGCTGGAACGATTCATCCAAATCTCTACCGATGAAGTATACGGAGCACTTGGTTCGGAAGGAAAATTCACGGAAGAAACGCCGCTGAGTCCGAATTCGCCGTACTCAGCGAGCAAGGCCGCGGCAGACCACCTCGTCAGGGCGTTCGGGCATACATGGGGCCTGAAATATAACATTACCCGCTGTTCGAACAACTACGGCCCATACCAGTTCCCGGAGAAACTGATCCCCCTGATGATTAACAATGCCATCAACGATAAGGAGCTGCCGGTTTATGGCGATGGATTATATGTGCGGGACTGGTTGTTTGCGTATGATCATTGCACGGCGATCTGGCAGGTGCTGCAAAAAGCTCCGCCCGGCGTGATTTACAACATTGGCGGCTGCAACGAGAAAGCAAATCTGGAAGTCATCGATCTGATACTCAACCGTCTGGGCAAACCGAAATCGCTGATAAAGCACGTAACCGACAGGCCGGGACACGACAGGAGATACGCCATCGATGCAAGCAGGATAATCAACGAGCTTGACTGGCAGCCGTCTGTAAGCTTCGAAAAAGGTATCAACAGAACCATCGACTGGTACCTAAAGAATACTGATTGGCTCGCAAACGTCGTCTCCGGCGAATACCAGAAATATTACGAATCAATGTACAAAAACCGCTAAATCAGGGAGAGGATCCTTAGAGATCGTCAAAGTTACTCTGTTAGATGATTCTCTTGATGGATAACAATACGAGATTATATTGTGTGAGCTAATGAAACCACATCAATAAAAACCAGGAAATGAAGGAATACATTTATTATTATTGTAAAGCTGAACTGTCACGTAAGCATCGAAAAAAACCCATCTAATAAACACGCATATAAATTCTACAGGTTTGAATAGTGAATTTACTCATCCTGACAAATAACCCTAATCGGGCGAGTTTCAGACTGCGGATTGTGGTTTATCTTGATATTCTGCAAGCTAACGATATAGATTGTGTAATTGCTAAATTGCCGTCCGGGACATTGGCACGTCGAAAACTTTTTCAGAAAGCAGCGGATTTCGACGGTGTTTTCCTTCACCGCAAAATACTGAATTTTTTTGATGCCTTCTGGCTGCACCGACATAGTCGAAAAATTATATATGATTTTGACGATGCTTTGATGTACAGCGACAGGAAACCAGAATGCAATTATTGGTCCCGGAAAAGGCGTTTCCGCAGGTCTGTTGAACTTGCCGATTTAGTAATTGCAGGTAATCCCTATCTTGCAGAACACGCACAGAAATTCAATCCCAGAGTTGAAGTTTTACCTACAGGCCTGGACATAAAAGCATACAGGACGGAAAGGAGAGCCAAAAACGACGGCAAGATTCGCCTTGTTTGGATAGGCAGCAAAAGCACACTTAAGTATCTCGCCGAAATCAAACCAGCCCTTGAAGAAATTGGCTCGCGTTTTGACAATGCTATATTGAGAATAATATGTGATGATTTCTTTGACCTGCAAAACATGAAGGTAGAAAAACATCAATGGCATAAAGATACTGAAGGGGCCGATTTAATAAACAGCGACATTGGTCTGGCCCCACTTCCGGATGACCGATTCACAAGGGGCAAATGCGGCTTTAAAATCCTGCAATATGCAGCCGCAAAGTTGCCTGTTGTTGCTTCTCCGGTGGGGATGAACGCGGAATATGTTTCTGACGGTGTTACAGGATCTCACGCAATAAATGCTTCACAGTGGATTGACAAAATTAGTAAGTTGATTGAAAATGCTGAGTTAAGAAAAACAATGGGTCAAGAAGGACAGGCCAGGGTGAAAAATTTTGATATTGATGAAATTGGAAAACGCCTTCTCGATTTGATTGTGGGGGCCTTGTAAAACGATGGATGCAAATATTAAGACCAATATTGATAGTTTGATTAAAAGCGGCAAAAGCTTAATTGTCGAGTTGGGCTGTGGTCCCAAAAAGAAAGATGGAAGAATCGGGGTCGATAAAGTTGACTTGCCGAACGTTGATATAGTGGCTGATCTGGAAAACGGACTTCCTTTTTTCCCGGATGATTCCGTTGACGAGATTCATTGCAGGAGTGTTTTTGAACATATTGAGAACTTTGAAAATATAATGAAAGAGATTGTCAGAGTACTAAAAGATAACGGTAAAGCCCATGTCTCTGTTCCTCACTTTTCCAACCCATATTATTATTCAGATTACACGCATCGGAGGTTTTTTGGATTATATACTTTTTATTATTTTGTAGATGCCGAACGTCAACTGAAAAGAAAAGTTCCCAATTTTTATACGGACATAAGAATAAATATCATATCCCAACGGCTCATATTTAAATCTCCATTTTGGTTCTCACGGCAAATCAAAAAGCTTCTGGGCTTTGTGTTTAATTGCCACCGGTCGATACAAGAATTCTACGAAGAACATCTATGCTACATTTTTCCTTGTTATGGAATAGAAATAATTTTTGCACCAGACAAGTCTCGGTGTTATACGAAATAGCTACGGGAAAACCCAAAAAAAGCATAAAACGACGTGCTTAGACCCTACGATTTGTACCAATTGTATTTAATATGTGCGCTTGTAGCGATGGGATTTTGCGAAGTAACAGCTATTTCCTCTTTGCTAAGACACCGGAATGCGAAAAAACTGGATTCCCGCCTTCGCGGGAATGACAGTGTGGCGCAAAAACTAATTCCAATTAGTATTAGTTGTGAAGAAAATTTGTGGAACCGCCCAGTCGACATTTCCCAAACCGTTGCAAGTCTTTTGCTCGCCTAAGCTTATATGTCCAATTGCATTTATGCACTTTCATCCCGTCAAGGTCTGTCAAAACAGGACCGTTGTCTGTAATTAAAATATTCAGGTGTTTCAAATCACCGTGGGTTATACGGTATTTTCCCAGCTTATCGAGTAGGTCTTTGATCTGCTGAATTGCATTTGACCGCCACTGTTCGTTAGTTTTATCATCCCGAAGAAAATAATGAAAGTTCTGTCCTTTAACATATTCGGTTACAAGGTAAGATTGCCATATAAGCTTTCCCTTATACTGCTCGATATAAGCCGATGGCGTCGGCGTGGCTATGCCCAGCACCCCAAGCCGATGTCCGTGCAGCCAGCTTCGCCGGGCACGGGACCTCTTGATAGTGTGGCGCAGTGAATGAATAAACCCCCTGTGATTATATCGTTTAACTACCACATCTTTGTTGTTCCACGTCAGGCGGGACACATAGGAGGTATCGCCGTTCTTAAGAATCTGTCCCTTATCCATAAGCGCATCTATTTGTTCTATAAAATCAAATGGCTTGGCTTCCTGACAAAAAGCTCTGTCAAACATTGCAACATACCTGCCAGTCTTAATTCGCAGGTATCTGGCGTTTTTCCTTAGGCACTTTCTCAGTTCTCTATAAACTTTTCTTTTCTTACTTAAACGCTGATTAGTTTTACGGAGAACTTTTTTTATCAAGGCTGTTTTCTGCTTTTTGATACTTCGATTTTCAGCCCAATATTCTTTGAAAAATCTCATCCGGTCTGTATTGGTTATCATATGCCGGGGGATCATATTGACTTGAACCAGGTTTTTTAGCTGAAGCTGAAAAGGTAACCTGCGGAATTTTTTCGTGCGCTCATTGTCAAGAAAATAAAAACACCAGCGGTTATTCTCCTGTCTGGCCAATACGTTACCCAATCGCAAATCGCCGTGAAAAATAGCCTTTGCGTGCATTCTGCCTATAGTTCGTCCAAGTGCTCGTATTAGTTCGCGTTTGTATCGCAATTGTTCTTTGGTCGAGTTTCCCGGCGTCTCGGCAAAAAAATGATAAATATCTTTTGCGTCTTCAACCTGAGAAGTAACAAAAATATTTCTTGTATTGAAAAAGCTGAACCTGCATTCACCCATCGCAATGATAGTAGGAACATTAAAGCCGTTTTCGGCCAGCATCAGTGACGCCGTAAAGGCTCGCTTGGCGCGACTGTCGCGTACAAGATGTTTGATAATATCCCAAACAGACCTATGTAGATACTTTTTATAATAAAGCTCTCTGCTAACACCGTCAAATACGACTGTGAATTTATATACACGCGTAAACTCTGATGACGGGATTGCTTCTGTCGCATAGTGTTTCTGCAGCTCTGTTTCGCCAGCTAATAACCTCTGTTCAAAAATACCTTTGCTGAAATTCTTGTTGATATATATCGTGCGATTATTGCGTCGTATTTTGTTGAAATTGCTATGCAAGATATTAGCGCCCCAGAATAGTTATGCCTAATTTATTGGCAAGTTTTATTGTCTCGGGTTTGTCGATAATGATCGTTTTTTCCGCCTCAACAACCAGACACTTGCCTCTGTTCTTAGCCAGACTTCTGATAGTATCAGGTCCTACGCACGGGACGTCAAATCGCATGTCCTGCTTAGGTTTGGAAACTTTGATCAGCGTCCAGCCACCCGATCTGCAAAGCCGGCCCGCTCTCTCGATCATCGCGGCCGTGCCTTCTATTGCCTCGACAGCAATGACCTCCTTTTCTTTCACGGCAACAGCCTGTCCTATATCCAGCTCACCGAGCTTCTTGACTATATGCCAGCCGAACTCGATATCACCTTCGACTGACGCACGCACCTGTGTGCCCGTCATGACACCCGCCGTTGCCAGATGTTCCTTACAATACATGATTGAATTCTCCAGTACTATCCCTCCGCTGGCCAGTTCATCCGCCACAGCACACAGAAGTGAGTCCGGTTGTGTGTTTTTCCCGCGCAGCCGCCAGTAATATATCCTGAATGCCCGCCAATCGGGTAAATACTGCACAATTCGCCATGGCGTAAAAAGTCGTCCTTTGGAAACTCGCCCAACCATAATTGTTCTGGTTACGCGATGTTTTCTCAATCTTCGTATCCATCCCCCCGGTCGAGCAATGGCAGCTCTGTAAAATACATCAACCTCGTCAGCCAGGTTACTATCTGCCGTCTCCGCCAAGCCGACACAAATTACTCTTAATCCAGCCTGCTTAGCGCCGGCGGCCACAAGAAAGGGTAGTCTGCCCTCTCCGGCAATTAAACCAAGCACATCGTGCGGCTCGTATTTCGTATCTTGTATTTTATTCAAACAAGTGCCCTGTTCGAAAATCAATAGGCCTGTCGAAAGTGCATTTTTTCAACGTTTGTTATTCGATATTCGTATCTCACACACCCCTTTTCAAAGCCCACAGCGTCAATCACGAGTTATGAGTTATGAGTCACCATCCTGCTCTGCCGGTTCTTCGAAATCAGTTTCAATAGACGAAACGATCTGTTTAAATTGACTCTGAAGCTCCCGAATACTTTGCCGCATTTCAGGCAGGTATTGTATCATACTGTACGCTCGCCTGCCCATGTTTGCATCGATAGCAGGTGCTCCCAGGATGACTTTGTTGTCTGGAATGTTGTTAATAACGCCTGCCTGCGCTGCAATCGTAACGTTGTTTCCAATATTTATATGACCCACAATACCGACCTGCCCGCCTATTGTGCAACCATGCCCGATGTTGGTTGAGCCGGCAACTCCCACCTGCGCCACAAGCAAACAATGTGAACCTACTCTGGTGCCATGACCTATCGTAACCATGTCACCTAACTTGCTGCCCTGGCCTATAACAGTATCACTAAGTGTGCCTCGTTCAATTCCGCAGCAAGCACCGATTTCAACATCATCTTCTAAAATGACAATACCAGTCTGTGGGATTTTGTGATGTATGCCCTTATAGGTGGCATAGCTGAAGCCGTCTTCGCCGATCGTCGAATTTGCATTTATAATTACACGATTACCGATTTTACAACCATCGTAAACGGCAACATTAGGGTATATTATACTATCATTGCCGATTTGGACACCTCGCCCAATGTACGCACCGGGATAAATTATGCAGCCGTCTTTGATTCTTGCATTATCGGCTATTGTCACAAAATCATGGATATGGCAGTCCACACCAATTTTCGCGCTATCGGAAATTGAAGCCTTCGGGCTGATCCCTACTTTTTTATGCTTACGATGCCCATGCAGGAGCACCATTATTTGCATAAAGGCATAGTAAGGATCATCGGCTATCAACAGATGGACTGAGGCGGCGGGCGTTTCTTTTCCTACTATTACTGCACTTGCCTTGGTAGTTCGCAACTGTTTTTCATATTTGCGATTTGTCAGAAAGCTAATATCACCTTCATCCGCCCGCCCAAGCGTAGAGGCAGACTTGATAATTACCTTTGGATCGCCGCAGACCCGTCCGCCTACATATTCGGCTAATTCACCCAAAGTTCTTTCTTGCATACAAACACCTCTATAAAAAATCCGTTATGTGCAGTACCGCCCCTTCTTCACAAATTACAATCCGATTCCTTGCTTTGGTCATTATAACAAAAACGCTGATGTGGTCAACAATTCTACCTGCGAACACGTTAAGCAAGCATCTTTGCCATTGCCGGATTCTAACCAAAAACAGCTTTTTTCATCTTATAATCCCGCCGAAACTACAATAATCCAATTTCCTTCAAACATTACGCCGTTAAAACATCCAGGAGCTTTCGCTGTAAACTCACTGAGGGCTTCCTGGCAAAAGATGCTGTACTGCTGGCAAATACTGTTACAGCCGGCCCGATGGATTTATACACCGACGGATTAGTCGGGCCAAAAATACTATACGTCCTGATGCCCAGGGCGGCAGCCAGATGCGTAATCCCGCTGTCGTTACCGATAAATCCATCCACACAGCTTAAAAGCCCCAACACCTGTGTTAAAGACAAATCCGTCAGACACCTTACAACGCTGCTGATTTTTTTAATTGTTGCATCGCTGAATCTGTCCAGCTCTGCCGGCCCCAATAAAAAGATGATTTCAATACCTCTTGAGTCAAGCTCTCTGGCCACAGCCAGGAAGTTCTCCAGGTGCCAGCATTTTCTTGTTCCGCCACTGCCCGGCTGAATAACCATCAGCTTCTCACCGGAACCAAGACCTATTTCTCTCAGCAGCTCTTTGCCTGAGTTTATATCCGCTTCGGTCGCTTTTATTAAACAGTCGCCGGTCTGAAACCTCCGGGAATGCAAGGAATAACCGCTTTGGTCTATAAATTGCCGGATGTAAAAGTCGGCTAAATGTTCAGAGAAACCTTTTGGTGGTTTTAAAGAGAGTGTTATAACCTCTGCGCTATGGCTGCAATTGGCGGTATAAATCAGGTTTTGTTCGAAGTTGCTGTCCGGCTCACCCAAAAACGTCGCGATCCAGGCATAGTCGCCAAAAGCGCTTATCAAAGGATCCCTGTCTTTAAGCACAAATGTGTTCGTTTTAGCAAACAATCGATGTAAGTCCATCGAATCCATGGAACGAACGCCATCGACACAGGACCTGCCCGGCAAAAAGCCAACGTATTCAGTATGCCCAAGAATATCAATTCCGCCCAAACCCAGCGCATCTTTCATATACGCAGCTAACGGCAGTGTTAATATACAGTCGCCAATCGCACCAGGCTGCAAAATTAACCCTCGCTGCATTTTTTTTACCGCCTCAGCACTCTTTTGCCGCACTAACTCCAAAATGTCATCGTGTGTCTGCATACCTAAAAGCCTGAATTGTTGTCAAAGTAATACTAACCGTTAGCCGGCCACTATGTCAATCCATCCGCCGCCGATAAGCCTGTTGTTTTTTTCCTCCTGAATATAAAAAGCGGCCAATTGACCCGGCGTTATTGCCGATACCGGCTCATCAAATTCAACCGCAACACTATTATCCTGTGGAGTAACCGTCGCTAAAACACCTTTACTGTTATAGCGTATTTTTACCTTCGCTCGAAAAGGCGAGACCGGCTCATCAATAAGCCAGTTCGTACCCGCTGCACGAAGTTTTTTCTGCATGACCTCTTCTTTCGGGCCAAGCGTAACCGTGTTGCTTTCGGCATCAATTTTCGTAACATAGTAAGGCCTGCCCATGGCCACTCTCAGGCCTCGCCGCTGACCGATAGTGAACCTGTGCACGCCATTATGCTCGCCGAGAACTCTGCCGCTGCTATCGACGATGTTGCCCTTGCGAACAAGCTCAGGACATCGTTGCTCCAGCACGGCGGCATAGTCATCGTCAGGGATAAAGCATATCTCCTGCGATTCTTTGCTTTGTGCGGCGCGTAAACCGAATTTCGCCGCCATTTCCCGCGTCTGATCCTTGGAATAATCTCCCATTGGAAGAATGATGTTGGGCAGCATATCTTTCTCAATCATCGATAACACGTAGGACTGGTCTTTAGAAGGATTGGCAGCTTCGTACAATCCGACGTTGTTGTTCCAATTGAGAATCCTCGCATAGTGGCCGGTAGCAAGAAACTGAGCACCATGACTTCGCGCAAAGTCCCACAACTTGCTGAATTTCATATGCCTGTTGCAGAAGACGCACGGATTGGGCGTTCGGCCTTTCCTGTACTCACTGCAAAAATAGTCGAGAATTCGCTCGAAATCTTTGCGAAGGTCCAGCACATGAAGTTTTATTCCCAATTCACCGGCAACCATTTCTGCCTCTGTCTGCGCGTGGCGGGCACTGTCGTTCGTAATCATGAACACGCCCTCGCAGTCAAAATCATCCCGCTGCAATATTGCCGTGGCGGTCGAGCTATCCACTCCGCCGCTAAGTGCAACAAAAACCTTATTTCCGTTACCGACCATTTTTTGCAAAAGCTCACTTATGAACGTTCAGGCTATTCTGCTACCGGCTGTCAACTGTGAGCCTGTTCGCTTTGAATGGATTTGAACGATTTGAATATGAATCCACCTAATACCAGTGCCACTATGACCATGACTATCAGCAACAATACCTTATGCTTTTCCGTCCAGGCAGCAGGTTTCTGCTCGGCTTGTCCAAATAACGGATTGCCGGCAATCCCACTGAGCTTAGCCATTGCAGCTTTGACCTGCAAAGGATTGCTCAGCCTGCGTTCGAGGTCATACCGCGGCGCCCCGGCCGATTCCGAGCCGACATAAAGTACCGGTGCGGCGTTATCCTTATTCTCAAACACTATCTTATGCGCTATCATATTCGCCGATGCCGAGTTCACTATGACGGGCCTGTCATCGTAGTTACTGATAATAATCCTTATATACCTGTAAACGCGCCTGTCCGAAGGGATACGCAAAATCAGCTTTTCATGCTTTTTCCCGTCAGCCGCGGTATATCTGTAAATCGTGTCATTGATTATTCTTTCCCACCCAACCTCAACCTCTTTGAACCGCTGCCTGTTATCTTCGCTGGCGATTTTAACCTTCCGCTGTTCCGCATCTCTGCCTGCGAGGCTAACGTACCGGTAAAACGAATCGTCAGCGATATCAAGCTCGATTTCACTTACAGGCAGACGACAGTATGCAAGGTCATAGATATAAATACTCGAATTGTTTTTTTCATCTTCGCTGTGCTCTATCGGCGCCATTTCCACCGTCTGACGCTCGGCAAAGCTTTCCTCAACCTTAAACGCCCTTGCTTCATCAATCACAGGACTTTTTTCCTCTGTCGCCATTGGCAAGACGGTAATCCGCAAATAGCGGTAATCATTCGGCGGCAAATCAACCTGTTCGAATCGCCTGTCGAAACTGACCGCAAAGAGGTACGCGTACTCGACGAGCGTAAAAAATTCGATGTTGTCGTTGGAACCCTCAACCTTGACGGCCCGCCTGAAGTTATTCCCGCCTGTTTCGACCTCGATGGAATTCTTTATTACCTGCTTTCCGAAGTCCAGTGTAATCATCGCTGCTTTGTCCGCACCTGTTGAGCGGTTTATCACCACCGGCCTATACTTCTGCCTCTTCGTGATGTCTTTTGGCTTAGCCGGCACGTACGGAATCTGTTCACCGTCAGTGTCAACAAGTCGAACATCCCCCAAATCGCCTCTGGCCGCGTTGTAAATATCAGGTGTAAGTGTCAACCTGCAGTACTGGCCGGTACTATCTTCAACAGTTACCGCAGCTTGATATTTCCACTGGGTCAAATCAAAAGCAGAAACTTCACTTACCATCCCAGTCAGCAGTATAACTATGACCGGGACAAAAATTATCGACCTTGTCATATTAAACCTCACAATCACTCACCCACATCTTTCTCGGACATCATCGTCTCGAAAAAGCCTTTCTTCCTTAAAAACTGGTATAGATAAGACACTGCCACTAATGTAATTCCCGTCGCCAAGAACGCCGCTATCCGATACACGCTTTTTACTGCACTCGTATCCAAAACAAAAACCTTCAACAATAGCAGAGCAAATAATCCTAACGAAATATACCGTAACATACTGTTCTTTCGCCAGAATCCAACCGTCATCAGGACTGCACCATAAACCGCCCACATCACAGAAATATACATATGCGATAAAAAGCTCCAGTTAGCGATTTTTTCCGCGAACCTGTTCCGGCAATACCAGTAAAGATATATCTCTTCTGTCAATAACACCCACAGCACAAATATCCCCGCCAGCGCAAAGGCAATCGCGAAACTTCGAGTGTATTTATCATCTTCCTGTTCCCTGCTGAGCAGCCGGCCGGCTGCAAAAAGTGCTGCAACGAATACAAGGACTATGCCAAATTCCACATTCGCAAAAATCACGAATCTGTCGCCGTAAAACTCGCTAAACGCCAACATAGTAAAAATTGAGCCAGCCCCCGCTATAATCATCGCCACAACTTTACACAATATCCCCTGTGGACAGATCGGACGAACAAGAAGCAGCAGTGGGAACGCCGTGATTATTAACACCATCCCCTTAAGGAATAATCTGTCCCCGGCAGCACTTTCGGTAATGTTGTAATCGCAGTGCCAGTACCATTCCATTGCTAACGCCGCCATCAATAAAAGCATTGTCGCAGCATACAGAACCTGTGCAATTAGTCCTCGCAGCTCTTGTGCCAATTCTGAAGTCCTTCTGTATATGATATGACAGACAAGCAGCACACCTGCAACAAAACACCACGTGCCAAATGCAGGATTGAATACGAGTGTAAATGCTCCCGTATGCATCGGCAGCTCACGCAGCAACTGGCCGAAACTTAATAAAAGCGCAACGGCCCCTCCAACCTGTGTCCAGATACTGCGATACTTCAGCCCGATTACTGCCAAAATCACACCTTCTATCGCCCAGGCCATAGCTATCGCATACATTTTCAGGTAAAGCGGCACAGCAATCGTCAGGAAAAAAAGCCCAATGACAAGCAGCGCCAGCCGCAAACGCAAATCTTCTTTACAACGTTTGATTACTACAGTCATCATAACCAAATGAGCCGCACACAAACCAAGGGCACAAAAAGCAAGCTCGGTGCGGTATTTTGCAAATAAAATATTCCACAGGTAAAAAAACACAACCGCCGCATTTGCCAGCACAAGCAGTACATCTTCCTCCTGAGCCTTGACCTTTCTTACTAATTCGTAAAGCATCGGCAGCACGAGATAGGCCACGAAAAATATGCCAAGCCACGCCAATGCTACGGGCATTTGTTCCGGCATCCCTTCAGCCGTTCGGACAGCAGGCCTGTAAAACTTCTCGAACCATCCGATGTACAGCAGGAATGTCCCGACAAACGCAAGAAAATTTACGGCTCGCCATTTTCTGTAGTACGCGCACAGCATCGCGCCAACACCCAGAATCAAAACATAACCGAACAAAGGAATCGGCAGATTCTCTCCGGTCGAAACTATCACCGGCGTCAAAAAACCGCCAAGCAGAGATAAAAAGGCAACCACATTCTCGTTCAGGCTCACCGCGTAAAGCATTGCCGCGGCCGTAATAAAAATCGCCAGAACAAAAGCCGGCGTCGGGCCAATCAATCCATAAAATCGATAAGCCGAAAAAACCGCCGCATACAATATCGCAAAGCCCAGCGCTGTCACTCCTTTCGCAACGATTCCATATCCGCGCCTGCGCGTAACCTCTCCAACTGCCAGAGCAACAAGGCCACCAACAGCAGCAATAACCACTCTGCCCAGAGGCCCTATTAAGTTGGTGTCGTATGCGTATTTAAGGAAAAAACCCACCGCAAAGATTACCGTAATAATACCGGCGATAAGGACCCACCGCGTACCAATCCGCTGCTCAAGAGTACCGGTTTTACGACCGGTAATTACTTTGGACTTTTCCTTGATTCGTTCGGCGGCTGCTTTAAGAATCTCCTGCTCGGCCTTTTTCTTATCTTCTGGTCTTGCTATTTCAGCCGGCTCTACGGTTCGCTTATCCTGCCTGACTTCAATTGCCTCGGGAATTACCGCTGCCGGTCTTGCAACTTCTTCTTTTGCCGGTTTCTCTGCTTTTCGCAACGGCTCATAGGATATCTGTTTTGTCTTATTTAACGCAATAATGCTGATGATTAACGCAATCGGCCCGCAGATAATACAGGCAATAACCAGCAGAATTAAAAGAATGAAGTAACCTTCCATTTGCTCCGCTCCTTAAAATTACTGCCTTTTTCGATTTTTATTCAAGGTTAGCCGAAGTTTATGAACACTCAGGCTAATCCTGAGGATAAATAATTATCCGGTCGTGGATAACAGTTACCAAATCATCTTTGCCGTCGCCAGTCACGTCGGCAACCGTCAGCTCTCGCGGCTCTGCGCTGGCCTTGGGGCGACCTTTAGCATCGCGATAACTTTTTTGCTCGAATATCTTAAAGCGCATCGCGGGAACAGGCTTAATCCCGGCATCAAGCGCGAGTATCTCGATGTGATTGCGTCCGTACTCAACCATGATAATATCAGGCCGGCCGTCGCTGTTTATATCGCCCGCTGCAAGGTTGCCGTATATCCCGTCTTTAATTCTTGTCTCATAGCTGAATTGCTGCTCCAGATGCTGCGCAAAATTCTCGCTTCTCAGCGGAGTAACAAGCGCAAACTTCTTGCTGTCGAACAGCAATAGGCTTTCGACCTCGCTACCCGTCAGCGGGGCAAACAGCATTTTTAGATGTGCCGCACTGTTCCAATTGCCGACATCCAATGCCTTTTCGACCCGGTAGGTCTTATCATTGCCGGCTTTGAGAATCTGGAGCTGGCCCTTTTGTCCGTCCAGAAGCAGAATAGAGGGCCTGTCCGCCGGACCCCCGGCGTCGAGATCGAAAGCTGCAAC
>Ga0307380_10007742_pt1 | contig 13888 bp, 16 predicted proteins | sample UN3MG_FD_202239 | JGI IMG/M metagenome (GOLD analysis project Ga0307380, IMG submission 202239) | Soil microbial communities from Risofladan, Vaasa, Finland - UN-3 | ecosystem: Environmental > Terrestrial > Soil > Coastal area > Acid sulfate soil | place: Finland: Risofladan, Vaasa | collected... | reverse complement strand
GCCGAGGTAGTTACCGGCTCTCTCCACTGCGCTAAGTGCGATGTCAGCTATCCCATCACCGATACCATCCCCAACCTGCTGCCACCAGACCAGCGTGATTAGTCCGGGCGGTAAGATATTCCTGTCTGGGGGGATTCCCACACCTCAATGGCAGAGATAGAAACCGGGGCTCCGCCCAGCTTACCCTTCATCTCATCATAGATATTAGCCGCAATATTTTCTGAAGATGGGTTTATTTTATCAAATGGCGGCACCTCGTTGAGGCAGGTGTGGTCAAACCTGGATATAATATCCGCTAGGCGCTGCTTCAACTCGGCAAAATCATAGGCTATACCTATGTCATCAAGCTCAACGGCACTGACTTTGGCTACCACCCGAAAGCGGTGCCCGTGCAGCGCCTCGCACTTGCCTTTATAGCCCCGCAGAAAATGGGCCGCATCAAAATGCTTCTCCACAGATATTTCGTACACTATTCCTCCTGATTATTCAACTTGAGGACGCCCTGCTTCTCCTTTACACTATCGGCAAGCTCCTTAATTTTCTTACCGCTCACCGGATGCGCCAGGTCGGGGGCAATCTCCGCCAGTGGAATGAGGACAAAAGCCCTCTCCGCCATCTTGGGGTGGGGAATAACCAGCTCCGGAGTTTCAACAACCTGCTCACCGAAAAGGAGGATATCTATGTCAATGGGGCGGGGGTTACCTGATTTACCAGCCCGGCCCAGCTTTTTCTCTATGCCCTTGGCCAGAGCCAGCAGTGCCTCCGGGGTCAACCGTGTATAAGCCTGGCACACCAGATTAAGAAAGCGGGGCTGCTCCACGTTACCTATCGGCTCGGTATCATATACGGATGAAATCTTTCCCATCCGCAACCTCTGTGATAAAAAATCTAACGTCCTGTCCAGATTCTCCTGACGGTCTCCCATGTTTGAGCCAAGACCAAGATACACTGTTGTCGCTTCAGTCACCAATTTACCTCCTTAGCATGATACATCGCTCATAGTACCGGTGTGCACCACATCAGCGTCACCGGCAATACTAGCTGTTACTTCTCATAGAGAAATATGGCCGACCCAAAGGCCTGCTACTTATTTTAGCACCTTCTCAAAGCTTGTGAAACACTGCCGGTCAACTTGCCGGTAAAAAGGTCAATGTGATAAGATTACTTGTCTTTACCAGTCAAGTACTACTGGAAGTGAATAGCGCTAGAGGTGAATAGCTATGGAAGATGAACTGGACAGACTAAACAAGCTAGAGGAACAGGTAAAAGCCAGCGGCGGTGAAGAGCGCATCCAGCGACAGCATGCCTCGGGTAAGCTCACGGCGCGGGAGAGGATTGACCTTCTGTTTGATGCCGGCACCTTCCACGAGCTGGATTTATTTGTCCAGCACCACTGCACTAACTTCGGCATGGAGAAGGTTTCTATTCCTGCCGACGCAGTGGTTACCGGCTACGGCAAGGTGAACGGTCGCACGGTATGTGTCTTCTCTCAGGATTTCACCAGCAGAGGCGGTACTCTGGGGGAGATGCACGCCAGGAAAATATGCAAGGTCATGGATATGGCGTTGACCATGAAAGCGCCCATGGTCGGTTTGATTGACAGTGGTGGCGCTCGCATTCAGGAGGGAATTAACGCCCTTAACGGCTACGGTAATATCTTCTTCCGCAACTCCTGCGCCTCCGGGGTTATTCCCCAGATATCGGTTATTCTGGGACCTGCCGCCGGCGGCGCTGTCTATTCACCGGCAATGACCGACTTCGTTTTCATGGTGAAGAAGACAAGCTATATGTATATCACCGGTCCCGACGTGGTTAAAGCCGCCACCAGCGAGGATATGAACGACGAGGAGCTGGGCGGAGCCATGACTCATAACATCAAGAGCGGTGTGGCTCAATTTGCCTGTGAGAATGATAAGCAGGCTATTGAACAGATAAAGAGGCTCCTGAGCTACCTGCCGCAGAGCAATGCGGAGAAACCACCCTATATCCCCCCGACCGATTCTCCTGACCGCACCGACCCGTCTCTGGATGAAGTTGTACCGAAGAAAGCGGAGAAAGCTTATGATATGAAGACAGTTATCCGCTCCATCGTGGATAATGGCGAATTTCTGGAACCATCCGAGCGTTATGCGATGAACATAATTACCTGTTTCGCACGCCTGAGCGGCCATGTAGTCGGAATTATTGCCAGCCAGCCTAACTACCTTGCCGGCTGCCTTGACATCAATGCCTCGGACAAAGCCACCCGGTTCATCCGCTTCTGTGATGCTTTTAATATTCCGCTACTCACTATTGTTGATACCCCCGGCTACCTTCCGGGTAGCGGTCAGGAGTGGGGAGGAATAATCAGGCACGGTGCCAAGCTACTGTGGTGCTACTCCGAAGCAACCGTTCCCAAGATTACCCTGATTACACGCAAGGCTTATGGCGGTGCCTATATCGCCATGTGCAGTCAGAGTCTGGGGGCTGACTACTGCCTTGCCTGGCCCAGGGCTGAAATTGCAGTGATGGGAGCGGAGGGAGCAGCCGCCATCATCCACCGCCAGGAAATCAAGAGCGCTGACGACCCCAAGGCTAAAGAAAAAGAAAAGATTGAGGAATACCGCAGTCTATTCTATAATCCATATGTGGCTGCCAGCCAGGGGTATATCAATGCCGTTACCCACCCCAAGGATACACGTCCAAAGATAATTGCCGCTCTTGAGGCACTGTACAATAAGAAAGAGACCCGCCCGGCAAGGAAGCACGGTAATATCCCGGTGTGAAGTGATAGAGACTGAGATTCTAATGAAGGGCTGAAATTCATGGGCAAGACATTAGCCGAAAAGATATTAAGTGAAAAATCTGGAAGTGCCGCCAGGGCAGGAGATATTGTTATTGCCGGCGTAGACCTGGTTTTCATCCAGGATACTACGGGACCCCTGACTGTAAAGCAATTCCAGGCAAGCAAATTTAAGGGATTGACTAACCCGCAGAAGACCGTCTTATTTATTGACCATGCTGTGCCGAGTCCCAGCAAGAGCCTGTCTAATGACCACCTGCTCCTGCATAAGTTTGCTCAACAGACCGGTGCCATCTTCTCCGGGATTGGTGAAGGTGTCTGCCACCAGATAGTGGCTGAATCTCTAGCCAGGCCGGGTGATGTCATCGTCGGCTCTGACTCACACACGGTGACTGCCGGGGGAATGGGTGCTTTTGCCACCGGCATGGGCTCCTCTGATGTGGCAGTGGTCTTCGGGCTGGGCAAGACCTGGTTTCGTGTCCCTGAGAGCATTAAGATAGCGCTTTCCGGTAATTTACAGAAGGGGGTCTATGCCAAGGACCTCATCCTTCACCTTATCGGTCAGATTGGTGCCGACGGGGCTACCTATAAGGCACTGGAATTTGGCGGTGACTCTCTGGGGGCATTATCAGTGCCTGAGCGCCTGACAGTGGCCAATATGGCGGTGGAGGCTGGAGCCAAGGTCGGGATTTTCCCGGCTGATGAAATTACACGGGACTATCTGGCTTCACAGGGTCGGGGCGACCACTACCAACCAGTCTCCGCAGATACCGACGCCACCTATGAACAGACCATTAACATTGACCTGGCCAGTCTTGAGCCGACCATATCTAAACCCCACACTGTGGATAACACTGCCCCGCTCAGGGAGCTAAAAGGAACCAAAATCCAGCAGGTCTTTATTGGCACCTGCACCAACGGGCGTCTGGAAGACCTGGCGATAGCGGCTAATATATTGAAGGGGAAGAAAATACACCCCCAGACCAGATTAATAGTTGCCCCGGCTTCCCGCCGGGTTCTGCTTGAAGCGATTGATAAGGGCTATATCCGGAGCCTGATTGAGTCCGGAGCGACTATCCTGCCGCCGGGCTGCGGTCCCTGCCTCGGTCTCCACCAGGGGGCACTGGGTGACGGGGAGTCATGCCTGTCCACCGCCAACCGGAACTTCCAGGGTCGAATGGGTAATCCTGAAGCCTTTGTTTATCTGGGCAGTCCGGCTACAGCGGCGGCTACCGCAATAGCTGGCGAAATTACCGACCCCAGGGAGGTGCTGTAGTGCTTAGAGGGAAAGCCTTCAAATTTGGCGACAGCATTTCCACCGACCATATTATACCCGGGCGCTTTGCTCACCTCAGAAGCAACCTGCCTGAACTGGCGAAGCACGTTCTGGAGGATGCCGACCCCACCTTTGTTTCCAGGGTAAAGGAAGGCGATTTCATAGTTACCGGCAGTAACTTCGGCCTTGGCTCCAGTCGGGAGCACGCACCTATGGTTATCAAGATGGCCGGGGTGAAGGCGATACTGGCCAAATCAGTTGCACGTATATTCTTCAGGAACGCTATCAACTTGGGGCTTCCCGTATTGATATGTGATACCGATAGAATAAATGATGGGGATGAGCTGGAGATAAACCTGGGGGCTGGCACAATCAGGGATATAACCAGTGGTGACCGGTTTACCTCTGGTAAAATACCGGAGGTGATGCTGCGTATTCTTGATGAGGGCGGGCTTATTCCCTATATCCAGAAATATGGCGACTTCAAGCTGTAACTAAAGGAGATACACTGATGGTTCATAATGTTACTCTCATTCCAGGTGACGGTGTAGGGCCGGAGGTTACCGAGGCAACCAAACGGGTCCTGGAGGCAACCGGTGTCGTTTTTCACTGGGATGTAGCCTACGCTGGTGCCGAGGTAATGGATGAATACGGCACCCCCCTGCCCGATTATGTGCTTGAATCCGTCAGGAAAAACAAGGTGGCACTTAAAGGACCAATTACCACGCCGGTGGGTACCGGCTTCAGGAGTGTTAATGTCGCCCTGCGCAAGGAGTTAGACCTTTACGCCTGTGTCCGTCCCTGTAAAACTTACACCGGAGTTATTTCACCGTATGAAGGCGTGAACATTGTTATCGTCAGGGAAAATAAAGAGGACCTCTATGCCGGCATTGAGTTTGAGAAAGGAACCCCGGAAGCATCTAGACTTATCAAGCTAATCACTGAGACGAAGGGTAATACTCTCGGGGAGGACTCAGGTTTTAGCATCAAAATGATTTCTGAATCCGGCAGTCGTAGAATCGTTAAATTTGCTTTCGAATATGCCCGTGCCTATAATAGGAAAAAGGTAACCGCCCTGCACAAAGCCAATATTATGAAGTTTTCCGACGGATTATTCCTGGCTGTTGCCCGGGAGGTGGCTCAGGAATATCCCGATATTGAGTTTGAAGACAGGCTCGTGGATAACATGACCATGCAGCTGGTGAAAAGGCCAAAACAGTTTGACGTGGTGGTGGCACCCAATCTTTACGGTGACATTGTTTCCGACCTGTGCGCCGGTCTGGTCGGGGGGCTGGGGGTGGCTCCTGGAGCCAATATCGGTGATGAGATAGCTGTTTTTGAACCAACCCACGGCAGTGCCCCGAAATATGCCGGACAGAATAAGGTCAATCCCATGGCAATGATGCTCTCCGGAGTGATGATGCTCCGCCACCTCGGTGAGGTAAGAGCCGCTGACCGGCTGGAAAACGCTATCGCCAGGGTTATCGCTGAGGGCAGGAATGTTACCTATGACATGAAACTTAATATTGCTGGTGCCGTCGGCACTTCACAGGTGGCGGATGCGGTGATTGAAAAACTGGGCAGGACATAAAGACTTAGAAGCAGGTGAGGATACAGTTATAAAACTGTTTTTACCATAAATAAGAATTTAAGGAGGTCAGTATGCGCAAGAAAATCAGTGTTATTGGTGCCGGCAACGTCGGTGCCACCTGTGTCCAGCGAATTGCCGAGAAGGGCTATGCTGACGTAGTCATGCTGGACATTATAGAGGGTCTGCCGCAAGGTAAAGCCCTGGATATGATGGAATCAGCGCCTGTCCTCGGCTTTGATGCCAAAGTCACCGGAACTAATGACTATAAGGATACGGCTAACTCGGATGTGGTGGTCATTACCTCAGGCCTTCCCCGAAAGCCAGGCATGACCCGTGATGAATTGCTGCAGGCTAACATGAAAATCGTTGGTGAGGTTACCCGTAATGTCGTGAAACACTCACCCAATTGTATACTCGTTCTGGTTACCAATCCGCTGGATGCTATGGTCTATTTAGCCTACAAGGTGAGCGGATTCCCGGCAAGCAAAGTGCTTGGCTTATCCGGTGCCCTGGATGCCACCCGACTGAGATACTTCATTGCTGAAGAGCTTAAAGTGTCGGTGGAAGATGTTTATGCATGCGTGGTCGGGGAGCACGGCAAGAACATGGTGGTTATCCCCAGGCTGTGCACGGTTGACGGCGTACCGATAACCACTCTCTTGCCAAAGGAGACTATTGACCGGCTGATAGAGCGCACCATAGGTGCTGGCGCGGAGATTGTCGGCTATCTCAAGACCGGCAGCGCTTTCTACGCACCTTCCGCCGGTGTTGCCCACATGGTGGACGCAATTATGATGGACAAAAAGCAGGTGGTTCAAAGTGCTGTTGTCCTTCAGGGAGAATACGGTATTAAAGATAGTGTCATCAGCGTCCCGGTAAAGCTGGGTAGCAAAGGGGTTGACGAAGTGGTAGAGATGGAGCTTACCCCTGAGGAAAAGCAGGCACTGGCCAGCTCCGCCGAGGCGGTCAAAGGACTGATAAAGGCAATGGACCTGAAGTAATAACCGGCAGGCACTTCACCCATTTTCATTCAAGTCTTTCTTCCCCTCCTTCGAGGAGAGGGAAAGGAGGTGAGGCATATAGTTACTAAATTGAGAGAGATTGAAGCCAGCGCCATTACTCAGACTGTCGCCCAGCTTTGCCAGCAGGCTAACTTCGCCCTCGGCGAAGATGTATTAGCCGCCCTTGAGCAAGCCCGACAGACTGAGGAGGCCCCTCTTGGCAAAGAAATTTTAAGCCAGATTATTAAAAATGCCCGGGTTGCGGAGGGAGAACAACGACCCCTGTGTCAAGACTGTGGTATGGCTGTGGTCTTCTTGGAAATAGGTCAGGAAGTCCATATTATCGGCGGCGACCTGCATACTGCGGTGACAGAAGGTGTACGCCAGGCCTATACTCAAGGTTATCTGCGCAAATCCGTGGTCAACCAACCATTCTCAGCCCGGGTAAATACCCAGGATAATACTCCACCGGTTATTCATACCGAAATAGCGCCGGGTAACCACATTAAGATTACCTGCCTGCCCAAGGGAGCCGGGGCGGAGAATATGGGCCGACTGGCTATGTTGAAGCCAGGGCAGGGCAGGGAAGGCGTTATTGATACAGTACTGCAAACCGTTGAAGAGGCTGGAGGTAGCCCCTGTCCCCCCCTCGTCATCGGAATAGGTATCGGGGCTACATCGGACAAAGCAATGCTAATGGCCAAAAAGGCATTATTGCGCAAGGTGGGTGAACCAAACCCCGACGCGGAGGTCGCTGAACTTGAGAAAGAGATTCTAGCCCGTATCAACGACTTGGGCATTGGCCCGCTTGGCCTGGGTGGCACTACTACAGCTCTGGCGGTGCACGTCAATACTATGCCCACGCATATTGCCAGCCTGCCGGTAGCCGTTAATCTTCAGTGCCATAGCGCTCGCCACAAAGAAGCGGTGTTATAAATGGAAACTTTGCAGATTACATCACCAATTGATGCCAAAACAATAGAAGAACTTACGGTAGGCACTCAGGTTCTGATTTCCGGAGTCGTCTATACGGCTCGTGATGCTGCCCACCACCGGCTTACCCAGTCGCTGGATAAAGGTGAGAGGCTGCCGGTTAACCTCAGGGGGCAAACTATCTATTACGTTGGACCAACTCCAGCCAGGCCGGGACAGGTTATTGGCTCTGCCGGACCTACCACCAGCAGCCGCATGGATATGTACACTCCACGCCTTATCGCTGCCGGAATCAGGGCCATGATTGGCAAGGGGAGCCGTTCACCGGCAGTAAGAGAGTCTATACAAAAGCATAAGGCGATTTATTTCGTCGCCATAGGCGGCACCGGCGCTTTACTGGCACAGTGTATTAAGCGGGCAGAGGTGGTAGCCTATGAGGACCTGGGTACCGAGGCCATCCGCAAACTCACCGTAGAGAACTTCCCGGCTATTGTGGCCAATGACATTTATGGAGAGGACATATTTGAACAGGGCAAGGCTAAATACCGAAGGGAGAAGCAACAGTGAACTGCATCTTCTGCAAAATTGCAGCCGGTGAGATACCCGGTGAAATCCTGTATCAGGATGAAGAGGTGATTGCCTTTCGCGACATTGAACCTTTAGCACCGATTCACCTGCTTATCATCCCCAGGCGACACATTCCTTCTCTCACTCATCTCTCCGATACTGATGCGCCTCTTATCGGGCACATGGTAATAATTGCCAATCAGTTAGCCAGAGATGAAGGCATTGCCGGGAGCGGCTATCGGCTGGTGATTAACTGCGGTGAACATGGAGGACAGCTAGTAACTCACCTCCACATGCACCTTCTGGGTGGTAAAAGGCTGTCAGACTCAATGGGTTAGTTAGACTATTACTGCGCTTTCTGTTTCTCCAGAAAGGCAAGCAGACCAGCGATACTCTTGGCATCGCAAATTTTACCTGAGTCAATAAGACCGGCAACCTGGCTAATCGGCACCCGGACCAGTTCAATACCCTCAGTATCCTCGGCATGAAGCGGACTCGGCACAAGGTCAGTAGCCAGATAGAGATATAGATACTCGGTGCAGTAACCCGGTGCCGAATAAAAACCGCCCAGCCTCTCTATCTTTCTTGGTAGATAACCAGTCTCCTCTCGCAACTCACGGCGAACGGTTTCTTCTGGAGCCTCACCGGGGTCAATGCCACCAGCCGGTATTTCCAGCAATTCCTTCTCTGCCGGCTTACGAAATTGATTGACTAAAAGAACATTATTATCAGCATCAAGGGTGACAACAGCCACACAATCAGCGTGCTCCACAATTTCCCGGGTAGTTTCCCGCCCCCCGCCTGTCCGCACGGTATCTACCCGCAGTCTTACGGCTCGCCCGTCGTAGATTAACTGGCTGGATAGTGTCTTTTCCTCAGCCAAACTCAAACCTCAAAATTATAGATAAGGGCTACCTCATCACAGTCGGGGAATTTGGGACAGTGATAGCACTCGGTCCAGATTTTGCGCGGCAGTTCCATCTTGTCTATCTGGCAAAAGCCGAACTTTTCAAAGAATGCTGACTGGTAGGTCAGGCAAAAAACGGTGGGAATGCCAAGTTCCTTAGCCTCATTGAGACAGGCTTTCACCAGACTGGCACCAATGCCTTGCTCCTGACTATCCTTAGCTACCGCCAATGACTTTATTTCGGCAAGGTCCGACCAGCTGATACGCAGTGCCGCACAGGCAATTACCTGCTCGCCCTGCCTGATGACAAAGAAATCCCGGATATTTTCATACAGTTCACTCAGCGGACGAGGCAGCATCTCACCCTTATCCGCAAAGCGGTTAATCATCCGGCGCATCTGGGGTACATCCTGGATTCTGGCTTTTTCTATTTCTTTCAACTATCGTTTCCCCTTCAACTTTTGCTCCAGAGAACCGTAAAAAGAACTCTCCGGATGAATTCTTAAAAACCGAACTGTATTGGAGCTATGCTTCACCGTAATAATAGTACCATCTGATAGCGGTAGATTTATATGACCGTCAATATTCAGTGTTGCCTGATGAACAGTGGTAAGGTGCAACTTCAGGATAGTTTCCGACGGCAGTACCATCGCATAAGGTGGGCTAAGGTGGGGGTTTACCGGCGTCAGCAGGAAATCCTTGGATTGCGGATGGAGAATGGGTCCCCTCGCCGCCAGCGAGTAGCCAGTGCTTCCTGTAGCCGTCGCCACAATCACCCCGTCAGCCTTATAGGTGGCCAAGTGCTGGCCATTGACGCTGGCTTCTACATAGACCACCCGCGCCACCGCTCCCCTCGCCACGACAACGTCATTAAGGGCATGAAAAGTGCGGGTTGGCTCCTGGTCGGTAGCTGAAAGTTCTGCCTCAAGCATAGCCCGCTCATCAATCCAGCCCTCTCCTGCCAGCAGTGAGGGTAGCTTCTCCTCAGCCTCATCAGCGCTCAGCTCGGTCATGAAGCCCAGCCTGCCCAGGTTTACGCCAATAATGGGAATTTTCGCCGGGGCGGCAACATGAGCCGTTCGCAGAATTGTACCATCACCACCAACACTGAGAAACAGGTCAGTACCATTCAGCTGAGCCTCAACCTTCTCGGTTTCCCAGGCAGAGCACAACCAGACAGAAACACCACTGGAGTCCAGGAACTCCTGTAATTTATCAGCTTTAGTGCGGGCAGCTTTAACCATAGGATGATAAAGAATGCCAACCTTGTTCACTGTTATAACCTACTCCACCAGTCTAATGGAAATCGTAACCTAAGAGGACAACGGAAGTGTAACAATTTGTGCCCCAGGGTGTCAAGCTACGGCAGTTGTTCAACCAATTACATAATGATGGATTGACAAACAGCTGCGACTTTAAAGCTGATATATTATAGACTGACGTGCTATAATGTTAGTTTAAGTCAAGGAGTAATCTTATGGTAGGCCCACGAAGGAAAGCAAGAGCCATTGCCCTCCAGGCACTATATGAGATTGACTCGGCAGGGCATGATACAAAAGCAGTGCTAACCCGCCTTCTGGATGATGAAGAAATATCCGAGGAAAATAAAGTCTTCATCTGCGAGCTGGTAAATAAAGTAATCCAGAATAAGGAGCAAATTGACCATAATATTCAGCGGTTCGCTCCAGCCTGGCCAGTAAAGCAGATACCGGTGGTTGATAGGAACATTCTCAGGCTTGCAATATTAGAGATTTTATTTGATAATAAGGTGTCCGTGAAGGTAGCTATCAATGAAGCGGTCGAGTTAGCCAAGAAATTTGGTAGTGATAACTCATCAAAATTCGTGAATGGAGTTTTAGGCTCGGTTAGCGCTTTTGCCAACAGCTGAAATCTTGAAAGGGGGAAAAAGTGGCTACTATCTTTGAGCGAATAAAAGCGATAGCTTTGGAGCAGCTGGGTGCGGAGGAGGCGGATGTGGTGCCCACAGCTAGCTTTGTTGAGGATTTAGGTGCTGATTCTCTGGATTTGGTAGAACTGATAATGTCTCTGGAAGAAGAATTCAGTAACCCGTCCCGGAAGGTTGAGATACCGGATGAAGCTGCTGAAAAAATAGCAACCATCCAGGATGCGGTTGACTACCTGAAAGAACTGGGGATTGAAGATAAATAAATCAGCGTAAATATCGGGGTTGTCACCGTGGCTAAAGTATGGCGCAATGCCATTGCTGAGGTCATTGACATAGGTAACTCACCAGTCATCGGATAACAAAGTTTATTCGGGAAAGGGGATACTTCTATGTTGATGTCATGGCCACCCCAATACGACCCTACCTATGTTCCGCCTCTGGATTCCAGGTTTTGGAACAAGAAAATGGAAACCATGGACCCGGAGGAAAGAGAGCAGACGGTAATTCTACCCAAGCTTCAGGCACAACTCAAATATGCCTATGAGAAGGCTTCTATCTACCGGAAAAAATGGGATGAAGCCGGTATAAAGCCGGAAGACATCCGTTCCATGGAAGACTTCGAACAGATTCCATTCCTGACCAAAGAGGAGATGCGCCAGGACCAAGCGGAGTATCCTCCTTTCGGCAGCTATTTGTGTGTTCGCCCAGATGAAGTGCAGAGGGTACATGGAACCTCTGGAACCACCGGCAGACCTACGGCTTTCAGCGTCGGTAAGGATGACATGAAACGCATTGCCGAAGCCCACGCCAGAACAATGTGGGGGTTCGGGGTGCGCCCGCAGGATACGGCCTTCATCGGCTCATTCTTCAGTCTCTACTGGGGGAGCTGGGGGGCACTGGCAGGAACCGAGCGTCTGGGAGCTACCGCTTTCCCCTTTGGCGCTGGCGTTGCCGGGCAAACTGAGAGGGGAGTCAACTGGGTTGTACAAACCAAACCCACCGTTTTTTACGGGACGCCCTCCTACAGTCTTTATTTCGCTGAGGTGGCTAAAAGGATGGGCGTTGACCCGGCCAAAGATTTCAATTTTCGCATTCTCTTCTTCTCGGGCGAACCGGGAGCAGGTGTTCCTTCAACTAAAAAGAAGATTGAAGAGACTTATGGCGGAATCTGTATTGATTCAGGTTCCACCGGGGAGATGGCTCCCTGGATGACCAACTGCGAGTGCGACGCACGTCAGGGGATGCACCTCTGGCAGGATATCGTCTATGCCGAACTGGTGGACCCGGTGACTAAAAAGAGAGTGCCCTACGGCAAAGAGGGTGTCACCGTTTATACTCATCTGGAGCGCACCTCACAGCCCATGATTCGTTTCTGGGCGGGTGACATCTCCTACTGGGTAAATGACCCCTGTCCCTGCGGGCGGACCTACCCCCGCCTGCCCAAAGGCATATATGGCCGGGCCGATGATATGCTCTTAATCAGGGGAGAGAACGTGTATCCCAGCGCCATTGAGGATGTAATCAGGGGGATTGAGGGATTTGGTGAGGAATACCGGATCATTGTCACCCGGGAAAAGACCATGGATGAGCTTGTTGTCCAGGCAGAATACGACAAGGGAGTGGATGCCGCAGCCATCCCCCGGTTGAAGAAAGAGCTGGAGGATAAATTGAAAACACGAGCGCTGAGGGCAGTGGTCCAGATGATGGAACCCGGCAGCCTGGAAAGAACCGAGTTCAAGGCAAAGAGAGCTATTGATAAGCGCGGTTTATACGAGGAGATTACCAAGCAGGAATAAGTAAACAAATTCCTCTTAATATTGTCCCTGCAATCAATCTGGCGAAGGTCTTTCAGTAATATAGACCGCAATCACACTTTAATCAGGCAACCTATAAGTTCATCAACTATCGGCTTTGCCTCTTCTTCGGGCAGGCAGTACCGCATCTTAAGGAACTTTTGTCTGAAGTCAGCCACCGGCGCAGAGACATCTTTTCCCTTAAGAATTACCTCCGCCATGTACTTGGCCAGCTCGCCGAAGTCTGCCTCTTTCATGCCAAATCTGGTCATCTCCTGAGTGCCCAGCCTCAGACCGCTGCTGGCAGTGAACGCTTCGTCATCAGGCAGTGCCTGGTAGTTGACGATTATGTTATTCTTTTCCAGCCTATCGGCAACTTCTATGCCCCTGGCATAGCCTACTCGTAAGACAACCTGATGCGTCTCGGTGTAGTTGACCGATGGGTCGCCCTCTACCTGCAGTCCCTGTTCTTTTAGCGCCATGGCGAAGGCTTTGGCATTGGCGATTACCCGCTTCTGGTAATCACGTCCATAGGTATTCATTTCGTAGGCTGCCATCAACAGTCCGAGCATTGTGCCAAGGTGATGATTACTCACGCTCCCGGGAAAAGTCCTCCTGGTTATACTCTCCCACAGCTCGGCATAATCCGACCCCTCACTCATATTGCTGGCAACTACTCCTCTCTGCGTGCCGAAGAAGGTCTTATGTGTTGAGGCAGTTACAAAGTCGGCGCCTTCGGCTAACGGCTCCTGGAAATAAGGCCCAAGCAGACCCAGGACATGGGCAGCATCATACATAATTATTGGCTTTGGTTTTATGTCAACTACCTTTCTGGCTAGCTCGGTGACCGGCTCACGATACAGTATCATGCTTTTACCAAAAATGATGAGTTCCGGCTTATGCTTTTCAATAAGTTCCAGCGCCCGGGGAACATCTATTCGGTACGGGTTATCCGGCAAAACTGGGAAATTGACCACCGCCCATCTCTCCGTGACCGGGTCAATAGAAACGTAGTTTCTTAAGGCACCCATTGGTTGCGCACTCAGGTGACCTCCCCGTCCAATATGATGGTTCATCACGCTTCTCAGCCTCCTGGGCTCTGACCGCCTGTCCACCCTGTTCAAATAATCCG
>Ga0307380_10007739_pt1 | contig 13893 bp, 14 predicted proteins | sample UN3MG_FD_202239 | JGI IMG/M metagenome (GOLD analysis project Ga0307380, IMG submission 202239) | Soil microbial communities from Risofladan, Vaasa, Finland - UN-3 | ecosystem: Environmental > Terrestrial > Soil > Coastal area > Acid sulfate soil | place: Finland: Risofladan, Vaasa | collected... | reverse complement strand
GAGTGCCCAGGCTGACGAGATCTATGTAGCGGATGACGTTGGACGTGGAGAGACCGAGAACCCAGATGTGTTCCTTGTCACGGTCGATTTCGGATTCCGTGGAAAGAATCGAACGAAGGATTTCAGACACCTTCTCGGGATTCGAGATTTGGTCCTTCCACGTCTGTCTGACTCTGATTCTCATCCTAGAGCTCCTCGATGACCGGAACGATCAGCTCTCCGGTGGTTCCATTGACGCTGTAGCCCTCGAACCCGGTCGGTCGGGCCGTGTAACCGAAATCTGAATCGCTTACGCTTACCGAGAATTCGTCCTCGGGAATGAGAGCGAGTCTGGAGTATGCGTTCCTGTCTTCCATCGATTCCTTCGTGGTGTTTTCCTGGTTCATCTTGAATCTCCTTTCCGTCCTTGTGTTGGCCTCTCGAAAACGTGAGGAGGCCGACAAAGGCGGAAAGAGGCACGACCGGCTAATCAGCGCCGCCCGGTTGCGGCAAAATTCGATGCTGAGTGACAAGCGAAGTTCTTGGCGCGACGGCTCGAGCCGCGGCGGTGCTGATTCGCCGAGGAGTGCCGGGTGAGGAAAGTGAAGCAGGGAAAACCCAGCTTGAAGAAGCGGATCGGAAAAGGAACGTGGTTCAAGGATCGATCGACTCGGACGGGATTCTAGTTACGGCGGGGCCCGGTCGCAGGTTCGGGTCGCAGTTGGAGGGCGGATGGATACTCATGGGCACGGCTTAGGTTCCATGGTGTCTATGGTACCTTCAGGTGCGCCGAAAGCCGGAGATCGTTCCGGTCATCGAGGACTAGGAGGAACGGACGGGGGCGGGAACACGAAGTGGAGGGACAAACAGGCATTTTAAAAACGAAGCGCTGATTCGCCGGCGGGCATTTCCGTGTCCCCATGTGGACCGCAGGTGGCTTGACGTAAACTGCATTCCGATAGAAACTCTGCTGAAATCGTATCCGATACCAAAACAAGGAGATCAAGAATGGTCAAACAATACACTGATAAACAAAAGTCGAACATGCTGGCAAAGTACTACGAGATACGAAAGTCCGGAACCAACGCCGAAAAGGCGGCCAAGGCCGTCGGCGTGCATTACAACACGATTCTGAAATGGGAGAACAAGGTCGGCAAGCCGAAGGTCACGAATATCGCCGGCAAGACAAAACCGACGAAGACGGAATCCAAAACCATGGCGCCTAGACGGAATGCCAATCAGAAGAAGGGCAGGAAAAGGACAGCGCCGGCGACGATGAAGACCGGCGATATCGTCCTGGTTACTCCTGACGGGTTCCGGATCGAGGGCATCGCTCCCCAGGATTTGGTTCGGGTGCTGCGGGAGCTGAAGTAGGGTTAAGCTTTTGAAGAAGTAGATTGAACGGGGCGCGGGTTCAGTAGCGTGGTGTCTGTGTGGGGAAATCGGGGTTTGCGTTTTAGATAGTTGAATTTGATGGGTGAGGCTATGAATTACGAAAATCAAACCGATGTGCCCGGCACGGGGCAGGTGAGCTCCGTCGTCGCCGAGACTCTGGTAGAGACATTGGAAGACGTTTCGACACAACTCCTGTGCCTGGCCGATGGACCGGGTGCCGTCACGGCTGAAGAGGCGCGGTTCTTCGCCGCGGTGCTAAACCAGGCAGCCCGGGTTGCAGCCGTGACAAACATGCGGCTTGAAGAGCTGGAAAACTCCGTTCGGACCATGAAGGAGCTGGGAGAGTCATGAATAAATTCCTGATCGCGTTTTCGTGCCTTCTCGTCTCCTTCTGCGTATCAGCCCACCCGGGCAGGCGAGACAAGGACGGCTGCCACGTCTGCCGGACAAACTGCGCAAAGTACGGGGTCAAGGAGGGGGGTCGGCATTGTCATCGGCCGGACGGGAGCATCTACTATCCCGGCGGCGAGGCGGCACAGCCGGCGCCGTCAGATACGCCAACCCTCAACCCCCAGAATTCGGGGGCCGTTGGAAAACACGGAAAACGAGGGCCGCTTGAAGGCGCGGAATACAAGGTTACTGATCCTCGGGCTGAAAAACCGCTCAAGGCCTACGTCGAAAAGGTCTCGGACGGTGACACAATTAAGGTCCGTCTCTTGCCAGGAGGCAGCGAAAAGCTGACTGTGCGGCTGCTGGGGATCGATTGTCCGGAATCACATCGGAACGCCAAGTGTCGACGCGACGAAAAAGCAGGACGACACGGCTGCGACTGGCAGGTCCCACGAGGGCTGAAAGCGTCCAGGCGCGCCGCCGCGCTGCTGAAGCACAAGAAGGTGTACCTGGAATGCGGAAGAAAGTGTAAGAAGGGCGCGTACGGGCGGGCCCTGCGGTACGTTCGGATGGAAAACTCCCTCGATTACGGATTGGTCATGGTGCGCGAGGGCTTGTGCGAAGATTTCGGGTGGAAGTACCCGCACCCCAGGGGCGAGGCGTACTTGAAGGCCCAGGAAGAGGCTAAGAGAGCTGGTAGGGGGATTTGGGGGAAGTGATGCTGGGTTGGTTGTATCGTTATCGAAAAGGGGAGATTCGGAAAATGAGATTCTCGGCAATACTTGTTATTGCCGCATTGGTTTTAACGGTGTTGACACCTTCTGCCGCGAAGGCCGATGAGCGGAAGCCGATCGTGGTTGTATTCAACGTGGAGGCCAGGGGGATAAACCTCGAAAAGGACATGCTCGTCAGGCTGAGCGACTATCTTGCCTCACGTCTTGCCGAAAGCGGCGAATTCATGGTAGTGCCCCGTGATCAGCTCAAGAAGCGCCTGATTGACCAGAAGGCCAAGAGCTACAAGAAGTGCTACGACGAGAAGTGCCAGATTGAGCTTGGCCGGGAAATGGCGGCCGACAAAACGCTGGCCACCCAGGTAATCAAGCTCGGCTCCCGGTGCATTGTTACTTCAACCTTGTATGACCTGAAGAAGGCGGCTACCGGAAGGGCCGCCACGGTACGCGGCAAATGTTCGGAAGACGAGATTGTGTCTTCGCTTGACACGGTTGTGGACAAGCTTTCCGGAAAGAATACGTCAATAAGCGGGAAAACGACCGACGGAGAATCCGGAAAGCAAACGCCATCGGCGACTGCCCAGGCACAGGGCAACAGCGACTACGCAAGCCTGGCAAGACAGATGGAAGAAAAGGAAAAGAATAGGCCTCTAGAACTAAAGAAAGCATGGGAATCAGCGAAGGGCGTGGCTTCCAATAAGGAAATTGACAAGAAAATAAGAAAAGCCGTGTTGGAGAAATTCCTTAGCGATTTTCCAGAGGACAACGAATACAAGCAAGAAGCGGGAGAGCTTATGGCCTCCCTTTTAGATTTGAAACAGCCCGGTACCAATTTGTATTGGTTGCGCTGCCCGCTGGGCCAGACCTGGAACGCGTCGTCCTGCCGAGGGAAGAGCTTGTCGATGACCTGGGCCGATGCCATGAAGGCCTGCCCGGCAGGCTATAGGTTACCCACCCGGCAGGAATTCGTGAACCTCCTGGGTGGCTGCGACGAGGGGGCGCGCGGTGGGGGGATTGGCCGCTGCGAGAGCTGCGGGAGGAGCGCGAGGTGCTCGTCCATGTTTGGGAAGGACACAGGTTTTTACTGGTCGTCGTCGTCCAAAGAGGGCGACTCGTCACACGCATGGTACGTCGGATTCGACTACAGCAACGTGAACTACGACTGGAACACCAACCTCAAAAGCGCGCGTTGCGTGCGCGGGTGGCCTTGACGGCACGAATGAACGACGATACTAAAATCCGAATCGAAGCATTTCAATTCCTGGAGGAATTGGTTGGAATCCACGGCGACGTTCTGTCAAGGAATATCCTTTCTCGCGGCTTCGTATTCAGAGGGATTCGGGTTCCGCTGGTCGGGCCTCAGGGCATCTTCAAACCGCGGCTCATGGAACTGCCTCTGAGCATCACGACCGCTCCTCCCAAACACGGAAGCCGGAGAACATACGACGACGGAATCACCGAAGACGGGATTATTGTCTACAGGTACCGAGGCCAAAACCCGGATCATCACGAAAATGTCGGTCTCAGAACCGCAATGAAGAAAAATGCCCCTCTGGTCTACTTCCACGGAATCGTGCCAGGGAAATATTTCGCAGTGTGGCCGGCTTTCGTGGTTGGAGACGACCCGAGGTCTCTTTGCTTTACCGTGATGCCGGATGACCGGGTAAACAACTTCTCAGACGGTAAATGGTCGAACGCCGAAGCCGGCGATGAAGCAAGGAGAGAATACCGTTCTGTCCTTGTCAGGCAGCGACTACATCAGAGCGCCTTCAGGGACAGGGTGATCTCTGCCTACCTGGAGCAGTGCGCCGTCTGTCGCCTGAAGCACAAAGAACTGCTGGATGCCGCCCATATCATCCCAGACAGTGACCCGAAGGGCGATCCGGTGGTATCGAACGGACTTTCCCTGTGCAAGCTGCATCACGCAGCATTCGACAAGAACGTGATCGGTATTCGACCAGATCTAGTTGTCGAAATACGAACAGATGTTCTCCTCGAAACTGATGGGCCGATGCTCCAACACGGTCTTCAGGGTTTTCAGGGCAAACGCATCACGGTTCCAACAAGGAAAATATGGAAGCCGAATCCGGAGTTCTTGGAGGAAAGGTACGAGATCTTCAGGAAGGCGGGGTAGGGGATTTGGGTTGATGGTTGGTCAAGGAAAATCAGGCTGTTCCGAGCCAACCAACGATTGGCTACTTGTCGTCCTTGTCGGATTTGTTCAAACCAAGTTCGTTCGCCAATAGCTGGAATTGGTTGTCGACGTGCTTCGGCCACATGGGGTTGGCGTCCTGATACTGAACCCATGCTCTTGCTGAATCTAGCTCCTCATGGGTGGGATTGAGAGCCAGGCAGTCTTCCTTGTCGGCTTCCCGGTCGCAAAAAGCAAACAGTTTGGTCTTGAGAAGTGTGAGGCGATCCAAACTGAACAATCGAAGAGCCTTGCCCTGGTAGAGTGGTTCGAGCTTGGATTGCCAGTCTTCTGGAAGTGTTCTCTTGAGAGATTCGGGACCATTGTTGAACCAGTTCTCGATCAGGTCGGATCCGCGTTCCCACTTCCCTTTAGCGAAATCGACCGAGGCTTGTTTGACATCCTCGGGAATTTCGGGATCGAGAATGTCACAATCGTCTGTGGGGCGAGCCACGACATCAGCCAGAATCAGGCAAACCGCTCCCACCACGACTCCCTTGAAACTCAATCCACGTTCATGAAGGAACGCATCGAATTCCTCAATGAGAGCGGCTGAGACGAATCCTTCTCCTTTTCGATCACTAGGCATGGTTCACTATCCTCCAGTCACGATGGGCATTCCATGCCGTTGAAAAGGAACCGTAGGTTCTACGAGCAAGTTCCGCCGTGGTCAATTCCGGGTTCAAGTCCAACATGGCCCACATGTCAGCGCGGTATACCGGACCTATGATGAGCCGGTAGCGGACAAACAAGTTTCTCTCCTGCATCTTCTCGATGGGCCAGATATCCCGATCGCGTTGCCTGAGAACGTTGGCGGGAACACGAAGTGGGCCGTCCTTGAAACGTTCGTCTTCTCCATGACGCATGACGTGAAAACCGGTACCGGAGGTAAGATCAATCCGCTGTCCCTTGTACACCTTCGCGAGCTTTCGGAACCTCGGATCGTTATTCTTCCATTTTGCTATGGAGGCCCAGTAGACACGTACACGAACGGACCGTTCCTGCTGGATCAGCCTGGTCAGTCTATCCACGTTGACAATCCTCGAATGGAAATGCAGCCAATGGGTCATGACGGCCAGAGTTCTCAGCAGGTCGCGGTCCATTCCGTCGATGGAGGCAAACACCAGCGTGTCTTCGATGTTAGCCTCGAAATTCGAAGGCGCATTGATGTTCATGCCGATGCCGGCCATGTCGCTCGAGACCTGCTCCATGGACGGGGCGGCGATTGGCATGATGTTCTTCTGGTAAGCCATTGTGTTTGCCTCTGATGGGTATCGTAACATAAGATACCCATCAAGTAAACAATCTGCGGATGTGAACCGGTTCATTTAGTTGTTTTGTTTATGTTTTTCTCATTCTCGCTCCTTCCTTTCCGTGTGGCTGCCATCTCACCCCGGGGGAAAGTCGAAAAAGTGAATCAGGACATCCGGCTTTCGGCAGAAGTCGCGGAAACGTAAATTGATGAAGCGGTTCCAACCCGATATCATGACCACCAACCAGCGAAGGCAAAAGGAGGGTTGCGCGAATGGCTCTGCCGGAATTGGTCAAGGCCCTGGTCGAGAAGAAGCTGGGCGACTACTGCGAAGAGAAAATACCGGAATGGGTCCGGGACAAGGTGAAGATCAACTTCAAGTTACGGGGCAATAGCGTGACGCTGGTGGAAAACAGGCCGTTTTACATGGATCCCAATAAGTGGACCGAATCCGTCGTTGCACAGTTTCGTTACAACCCCCATTCAGGAATGTGGACCTTGTACTGCGCAGACCGGAACGGCCGTTGGCATCTGTACGACTACGCCAAGCCGAGCAAGAACTTCGACGCCATGCTGGAAGCTGTGGAGAAGGACCGGACTGGGATTTTCTGGGGGTAGAGGCGGTTCGGGGCTTGACCGCCAAGTCTCCACCTGAAGGCCCAGGAGCAGGCCAAGAGGTCGGGTAGGGGATCTGGGAGTGATTGACGAAGTATCGAGGGAGGATGATCGGGCACCGACGTCTTAGACTTCCCCGCGATCTTCTTGATCGGTTAGACCTCCTTCATGATATTCTTGAACAAGTTCTCATTATTTGGAGGCATGGCATGAGTAACAAAGCCATCCTGCCGGGGCTAGCGATCCTGTCAGTTGTCCTCGTTCCACAGATTGCTCATTCGGCTGATCACAAGCCGGTGGTGGCGGTGTTCGACATTGATTGCGGCCCGAGAGTCAAGCTACCAAAGCCAGCCCTGGACGGGATGACCGAGTACATATCCTCCCGGCTGACCGAGTCGGGACGTTACCAAATCGTGCCCCGCGACCAGATCAAGCAGCGTCTTGTTCAGGAGAAGACCGGCTCGTACAAAAAGTGCTACGACCAGTCCTGCCAGATCGAGATCGGCAAGGAATTGGCAGCCGAGAAGACCCTGGCAGCCCGGATTGTCAAGCTCGGCAAGCACTGCACGGTGAGCCTGACTTTCTACGATCTGCGCAAGGCAGCCACTGAGAAAGCCGCAACCCAGAACGGCGGCTGCGGGGAAGACGCGGTAGTCGATTCGCTGGAAAAAGCGCTGGTCAAGCTGCTCGGCAGCCCTGGCAAGTCTGTAGCAACGGTCAGCGAATCCGGAACCAAGGCAGTAGTATCCAAAGCCGACTTTGTGTGGGTTCACAGCAAGCCGGCCGGCATAGACTTCACGAAGAGCGAGGTGACAGTGGCTCAGTATGGAGCCTGTGTCGAGGCCGGTAAGTGCGAGCTGGCGCACTTCGACGATGGCACCTGCGTTGTCTTCGATGGAAAGAAGATGGTCAAGGGGAAGCTGCCGGAAGGCTTTAGAGGCGACTCGCAACCGGTGGTATGTGTGGACTGGAATCAGGCGACTGCGTTTTGCGAGTGGGCCGGCGGCAGGCTGCCGACAGGGCAGGAGTGGTACGCTGAGGCGTCCAAAGGCGGAAAGCCCTGGGGTGACGAGCAGGTGAGCTGCGACTACGCGGTGATGGATCAGGGAGGCTTAGGGTGTGGAAGAAGCTCTACCTGGCCGGTGTGCTCGAAGCCCCTCGGCAATAGCATAAGCGGGCTGTGCGACATGAGCGGGAACGTCTGGGAGTGGACGTCGTCCTGGTACGACAGCTCGCAAAAAAAACGCGATTTGCGCGGCGGGTCGTTGATCGACAGGGGTCCTGATGGCCTGGGAGCTTCGAACCGCGGCGGGGGAAACCCGACGGACAGGAACTGCGCCCTCGGGTTTCGTTGTGGTCGGTCCGTGACCCCTTGAGGGACAGGAACGATGGACGGCCAGGCAGGTTTTCGGAACGGCACCAGTGAGCGCAGCGAACGATTTGGTGTGTCACGGTGACAGAAGCGGGAGGAATAAAAAGTGAAAACAATAGTCATTCTCATGGCCCTGATGATACCGGTCTCAAGCTGTTCACGAAAAGACAGCACAACCCCCGAAGGCGCAGGTAGTGAGTGGGAAACACTTAATCAAGAGGCCATGAATCTTCTTCGTGCGGGTAAATATGACCGTGCAGTCGTTGTCGCAAAAAAGGCTCTCAAAGTGGCCGAGAAAAACGTTGGACCCAACCACCCAGATGTCGCCACGAGTCTGAACAACTTGGCTGAGCTATATAGATCCAAAGGCAAGTATGCCGAGGCCGAACCACTTTACAAACGTGCGCTGGCAATACTGGAGAAGTCGCTGGGACCAGATCATCCATATGTGGCTACGAGCCTGAACAATCTGGCCAGGTTATACCAAGACCAGGGAAAGTACGCCGTGGCCGAGCCACTTTACAAACGCTCATTGGTAATACTGGAGAAGTCGCTCGGGCCGGACCATCCAAATGTTGCAATGAGTCTTGAAAATCTGGCGGCATTGTATCGGGCCACGAAACGGGACGAGGAAGCTGAAGTTCTAGAGAAACGGGCGGCGGGGATACGGGCTGTAAGGAAATGAAGCAAGGGGATATTGGTTTACATAATATTACTTCGTTTTCTGACGCCCGTACTGTTGGCGGGTGCTCTGGGTGTATAGTCCCATAATCTATTTTATGGTAACTAAAGGCTAAGGCCGGCCTGGGCTCGAAGATTGGCAGTTTGGTCTCGCTCAGAATACTCTTTCAAGGATAGTTCGTCTTCTTGTTGAATAGCCCGCGCCGCAAGATCAACTTCGGGTATCAACAAGAATCGTCGTTTCCCGAAATGGTCGAGGTTCCACTCCAGCCGGCGCCAATGAGCTGATCAAGGATGGCAAGTGCCAGGGAATTGCAAAGGACGGCGTTACCGGTAATGGTCAGATCCCCCCCGGTTGTTGAAAGGATTGGCATGGCCAGGCTTGTCAGGCCGGAGTTGTTTTGTATGTACATGTCCCCCGCGATATATGTGAGGGCAGGTAGCTCCAAGCTTGTCAGTGCGGTGCTGTAGATGCCCAAGTACCCACCGGAGTTAGCCCCGATTGACGTGAGAGATGGCAGGGAAAGGTTTATCAGCGATGTACCGTAGATGCTTAGGCAACCCCCAACAGACATGAGGACCGTTAGATCCAGGCTAGTCAGGGCGGCGTTGTTGTCGATATCCAGGTTCCCCCCGACGGTCGTGAGGGCCGTCAGTGTCAAGCTAGTCAGAGCAAAGTTGTGCCCTATTGTAAGACCTCCCACGACGGATGTGAGGGCTGTAAGATCCAAGGTGGTCAGGGCGGAGTAGTTGTAAGAGATGTTCAGATACCCCCCGACGGACGTGAGGGTTGGCAGGTCCAGGCTTGTTATGGCCGTGCCTGAGATGGTTAAGTCCCCATAGACGGTCATGAGGGCTGGCAGGGTCAGGCTTGTCAGGTCGGCGTTGTTTTGGGTGTACATGTTACCCCCGACGGACGTAAGGGCCGACAGATCCAGGCTCGTTATAGCGGCACCGGAGATGGTTAAGTTCCCCCCGACGATCTTGAGGGCCGATTGTTCAAGACTAGTCAAGGCGGCGTTGCTGTCGATGATCAGGTCTCCACCGACGGATGTGAGATTCGTTAGGTCCAGGCTGGCCAGGGCGGTGTTGCTGGTGATATTCAAATCCCCCCCGACAGACGTTAGGGCCGGAAGGTCCAAGCTTGTCAAGGATGGGGCATCAACTATCAGGTCTCCCGTTATTGACTCGATGGACGAGATCAAATCCGCGTCCAGGCTGTTGTGGATGGTGTATGAGCCCTGGAGAATCCCTGTCGGACTAGCGTTTTCGCCGTCCAGGCCGTTGCACAGGTAGGACGTACTTTCAATCTCGTCGCCCTCTAGTAGTCCGTTGCCGTCGCTGTCGATGCCGGTGTGAACGGCGATTCCGCCTGTGGGGCAGTTGGAGTCACCATCCTGAAGAATCTCGTTGACGACGAGCGAGGTACTGCCGTCGTGGCCGTCGTTGACCGTGACCGTCGTGCCGTCGGTGCACGAGATTGTCTTGGTGCCGTCGCCGTTGTCCTGGACGGTACAGGAAGCGCCGTCTTGGCCGTTGTTGACCGTGACCGTCGTGCCGTCAGTGCATGAGATGGTCTTGGTGCCGTCGCCGTTGTCCTGGGCGGTGCAGGAGGTGCCATCTTGTCCGTCTTGACCGTTCTCGATGGTCGTGGACGTACCGTCCGGGCAGGTGATCGTCGCCGTGCCGTCGCCGTTGTCAATCACCGTGCAGTTGCCGCTTGATCCACCGCAGCCGGTTGCTGACAAAAACATGACGGCAGACAACAACACCGAAACTAGCGCGGAGAAGCAAAAATGGTCGGTTGATTTTTCTGGAAGCATATTAGTTTCTCCCTTCGGTTTGGATTACGTTCGAACAGTTGCGATCAGCCAAGGTCGCATAACTGGCGTCAGTTCTCGAAAACGTTCGGAGTGTAACGCAAAATCACCTGGGGAGGGGGAATTATCCAACCGCTCGAATGGCTGTCAATGCGTGGGTTGTCTGCTTCATCAATGCCCCCTGCCAAAAATGGCCCCCCGAGGAACCAACGGCGACGAGGGGGGGGGTCGCCACCGCCGGCTCCAGGGGGCGCCTAGACCGCTTGATAGGGAACGATCTTCACACTTGACGGTATTTAAGAGTTTTATCGAAGGCAACGGCGCATCCCTCGGCAAGTCTAGTGCCGCGCAGTATGCGGTGCTATCTGGACTTATCGCGGTCATGTTGCAATTTCTTTTCACGGTCAAGGATCTCTTTTACCTTTTCGTACTCCGGACGCATCTTTTCGAGTTTCTCGCAGGCCGTCTTGGTTTCCTCGTTGTACTCCCACGCCCTCTCCTCGGCCATGGCTTTCTTCTCGGGATCGTTGATTAACCGATCGAATGCCTCCCGGGCTAGATCGAAGGCCTTTGCGGATTTACCTTCCTCTTTCCGAAGACGCCTGATATCCCCTACGCCGAGCTTGGCTTTGATCTTGTTCTTTTTCTCGAATTCATTCCGGGCCGCCCGGGTACGATTGAATAAACTCTCCGCGGTCTCCCTGGCGAGATAGCACTTCTTGAATTCCTCCGTTTGCCTCAGTTCGTCCATAGGCTTCAGTTCGGGCCTCTTTGCGATCTTCCGAATCTTCCAATAATCATCGACTATTTCAGAGGGTGATTTCGCGAAGCTGTGCCCGGTTTCCGTGCATTCCAACGGCTCCCGCCTTCCGTGCTTTCCCACGGCCCCCGTCGTCTGGGGGTTGGGAGTTGGGTGTTCGAGTTTCATTTCCGAATTCCTTTCGATCAATTCGTTCTTGAGCTTTGTTAGCTCGTTCTCTACATGCTTCGGCCACATGGGGTTGCCGTCGTACTCCTTCACCCAGGGCATGGCTTCGTCGATTTCTTTCTCGGTCGGATTCATATCGACACAGTCATTGAGATCGGCGCCGCGATCGCATAATCCGAGCAGCTTTGTTCTGAGCCCGGATTTCCCAGTTGGGTCTCTATATGTAGTATAACGAACCATGCAAACACCGCATGAACACTGTCGTAAAACGCTCTCGGGAACGAAGAAAGGGAGATTTCCGGTGGGTGAAAGGCAAAACGGCGCTCTCAGGCCCGATTTCGACCGGTCCTTGAAGCTGGAATTCCACGGATCGAAGATCACATCCGACGCTGGGCTCCTCGCCTATCGTGAGCTGGATGACGCCATCGGCCTTACCGATCTCGGTGGCTCAAGGTTGCGCGACTGGCGAACTGGCTCAAACGTCCGTCACTCGATGGCAGCAATGCTTCGTCAGTCGGTGTACAGCCGACTTGCCGGGTATGAGGACACCAATGACGCAGAAAGGCTCGCTGTCGATCCGACGATGCGGACCGTGGTCGGTGGACGTGCCAAGAAGAAGAGTGCTGCCTCGATCAGCCAGATGAGCCGCTTCGAGACCGACGTGCTGACTTACCACAGAAACCTCGATGCTTTGCTGGTGCTGCAGGGGCAGTGGATTGACCTCGTCCACGAGCGTAAACCGATCCGTGAAATCATCCTCGACCTTGACAGCTCGGTCAGCGAAACCTACGGCGAGCAAGAAGGCTCAGAGTACAACGGCCACTTCGGCTGCGAGTGCTATCATCCTCTGTTCTGCTTCAACCAGTTTGGTGACCTTGAGCGGGCTTTGCTCCGTGATGGCAACGTGCATAGCGCCGACGACTGGAAGGCTGTGCTCGAACCTGTCGTTGCCAGGTACCGCTCCTTGGACATCCGACGGCGTTTCCGTGGCGATGCCGCATTCGCCAACCCCGAGATCTACGAGTTCCTTGACGTAGAAGACTACGAATTCACGATTCGGCTGCCCAGCAACCAGCGCTTGAACCGCGAGATAGCACACCTGCTCACCAGGCCGGTTGGTCGGCCGCCGAGGAAGCCCCTCGTCTTGTTGCACAGTTTCATGTACCAGGCCAAGAGCTGGAGCAAGCCGCTACGGGTGGTCGCTAAAATCGAATGGCACCAAGGCGAGTTGTTTCCTCGGGTAGGCTTCATCGTAACCAACCTCAAGGGATCTTCCAAGTCAGTGATAAAGTTCTACAACGGTCGAGGTGTTGCGGAGCAATGGATCAAAGAGGGCAAGAACGCGGTCAGATGGACGCGGTTGTCCTGCCACTGGTTCGAGGACAATCAGGTGCGGCTTCAGCTCTTCGCGCTGGCGTACAACCTGGGTAACTTCCTGCGCCGCCTCGCCTTACCTCGTTCGGTGAGCCAGTGGTCCATGACCACGCTGCGTGAGAAGCTGATCAAGATCGGCGCCAAGGTGGTCACGCACTCCCGCTACACGGTCTTTCAGCTGGCCGAGGTTGCTGTGTCCCGGAAGCTGTTCCATGCGATCCTATCGCGCGCTCAGCGGTTTCGGCTGCTGCGACCGGTGCCTGGATGAACCTGTCCGCAATACCGACTGTTAGCGCTTCAGAGACCTACCGCTCTATCGGTGCGACCAGGCTCGTGCCATCAGGTGGCAGAGGTGGCAGAAAGCGGCAAATCGGTGCCACACCACGCAGCCGAGGTGTGTGAGAAACCCGAATCGAGGTGTACATTTGGACAAGAACGCGGTACACTATCAGCCAACCGGGAGGGAAAGCATGTGGAGAGGGTCAACTGGTTTATTCCCAATCAAATCATCGGATAAAATCTCTAGGGGGCACCTGAGAAGTACGAGGGAGGTTCACTCTGATATGGGGAATGCCGTATTACTATTCTGCAAGAGTCGACAAGTATTCAAAACAAGCGGGAGGGTTTCATGCGAATCATGTACATTCGTCCTTCGTGTTCTCTACTAACCACCGTTTTGTGGTCGCTGTTTTTCACAATTTACGCATTTAGCCATCCACAAGCTAGGGGGAATGAAAAGGTCTTTGAATTAAGACAGCCTCATCGAATCGGTAAACAAGTAGTTGCTGGTACGAGCGCACTTGAACGTGCCTGTAAGAACTTTGTAGAGCTCGGCAAAAAGACCGAAGGCGGATTCGATTCAACAATTAAGGGTTGCATGAAGGACACGAGGAATCAATTGTCTGTCTGCAAGAACATGAACGAGGTACTAGAGTGCTACGCAAGAATGAGCAATTGGAACGAGATGAACGGTTGCATGGAAAAGTGCAATATATTGAAGAAGGAACTCGAAGCTGAAATGACGAAGCTTGTTGAAATCATGGATTCATCGAAGTGCCTGAAGTGGGTTGAACCAAAGTTGGTTTTCATGAGTCGCATCAAGAAATTCGAAAACGCCGGAAGGATTCTGAAATGTGCTGCGCCGGCGCTGAAGGATAGAGCTAAG
>Ga0307380_10007738_pt1 | contig 13893 bp, 20 predicted proteins | sample UN3MG_FD_202239 | JGI IMG/M metagenome (GOLD analysis project Ga0307380, IMG submission 202239) | Soil microbial communities from Risofladan, Vaasa, Finland - UN-3 | ecosystem: Environmental > Terrestrial > Soil > Coastal area > Acid sulfate soil | place: Finland: Risofladan, Vaasa | collected... | reverse complement strand
CTAATTAATATAGACCCTATACATCCAGAGTAAGAAATGGTTGTTGGAGAATAAAAATGAACCTTCAGATTGATATTTCAAATGAGTGTAAAAACTCTTGTCCGATTTGTATCTCTAAAATGCACAAACCTTTCCCATTCAATGAGGCATCAAAACACGTTTGGCTTAATGGACTAAAGCGGGGTAGAGAGTTGTGTGATACTGCTACAATATCTGGTAGAGGAGAACCACTTTTATTTACTGAAAATACTCAAACAGGGAGACTTTGGGCAGTGTTTAAGTCTTTTCAACAGGTTGATAACATATTTAAGCAAGTTGATGTACAAACGAGTGGCACTGAATTTAGTGCAAACTCGCTTAATATGATGAGTGATTGTAATGTTAGTACTGTTGCAATCTCGGTTGCTAATATGTTTTCCTCTGAACAAGATTTAGCCTTCAAGGGTAGGAGGCACCTAGATTATAGAATTTCTACTCTTTGTGATAGAGTAAAAAGCTGGCGTTTTACACTTCGTCTTACAGTATTACTCAATACTATGCACAGCGTTCCTTATCCAGAGGAACTCATTGATTATGCTGGACTCTTGGGGGCAGACCAACTCACATTTAAAGAACTAAAGATACCAGAAAACTCACAAGCTCTTTTAAAAAGTAGCTGGATTAAGCGAAATAAAATGAAGCCTTATTTAGTTAATGAGCTACGAGCATATATTGAAAAAGAAGGAGTTCCAATTCCAAATACCAATCCTTCTCTTTATAAGCTTTTTGGTATGACTGTTGCTTTAGATGAAGATTGTATGAGCGAAACTCGATATTTGGTTCTTAGACCAAATGGAAAGCTATATTATAGTTGGAACTCTGTTGTACCCATTGAATAACTCGGGTCTTGAGTATTATAATAACTGATACTCACCCTAGATTAATTTGCAATTTAATGGTATAATTCTTTGAGTAGGAGTTCTGCAGCCAAACTCAAGGATAGTGGTAGAACTCGAAACTAGAGAATTATGAAGGAGTTAGACATGAAGAATAGAGATTCGTTTTTGTACTTCCTGGGGGAACTCAACTCTTCCGAGGAACGTAGGGTTGTAATCTCTATCCGTGAGGGTGGGCAGCTGATTGCTGAGCTTGAAAAGAAGGACGGCAAGAAGTTTAAGAGAATAAAAACTATTTTACTTGAGTTTACTGCTACTTCCCACGAAGAAGCTCTTCCAATTTTGAGTTCTGTTGAATGGGATGACGAGAAAGAAATCGTTCAGCAGAGAATTCCTGTAAAATACCTCATGAAAAGTCAAAGACCTCGATTTCACACTCACCTTTATGGTTACAAGCGGGGAAGAAAAACTCCAAGAAAGAGTTTAGAAGATTTTATTACTGATGTAGAAACTGGAAAAGAAGAGCCATTCCCTTGGATGTAAAAATATAACTCTTCTTACTAGACTGAAGCACTTGAGAGAGTGCTTCTTTTATTTAAGGATGATTTATGCTAGTTAGTAGTTGTGTTTGAGTTTTATAACCCAATAAACTATAATAAAGGAGATTTAAATCGTATGAAGCTTTTAACTCAAACTATTGTGATGATTGCTGGTGGAGTTTGCTGTAAAGATATGGCTGCGGAACTCACCAATGGTGCTCCATATGTTAACCACCAACTTGGATGCACACAACTCAAGGCTACTGAGGAAATGCTTCCTCTTAAGTTTTGTCCTTTTTGTGGAAAGCCAGTCATTTACGAGAGTGAATTTAATAATCAAACTCTAGATGATGCCAAGAAAACTCGTTTAGATACTCCCAGGGATGAATGGAAAAACGAGGAAAAAGGAATAGCCGAAGAGTAGGCTAAGGAGACATATGATAGACGTAGAGAAGTATATATATTATGCAACTATATTAATAGGTTTTCTCTGCAGCTCAATCATTCTAATAGCCATTGGGCTATTTGGATTTTTGCTACGAAGTATCTCAAGTAAGAACGAGATGTAGCAAAATAAAAACTAAGGGGAGGAGAAATTCTCCCCTTAGTAGTTTTAGTAGAAGTAAAAATCTAAGAAAGGATAAAGTAATGTATAGCGAGGTAAAAAAGTCTAAAAAGACTGAATTTATCAAGCAGTATTATTTCTCAGTTAAAACTGAGATAACTACTGTCGAACGAGTTGTTGTAGTATCTGATGATTTAAGCTTAACAGATGCTTGGGAAAAACTTATACCTGAGCTTTTCCCAAAATACGAGAAAGAAATAAATTTTCAGAAACCACTCGAAACTATTGGAACTCCTTTAAGTATTGAGTTTACAAAATCTACAAGGGTTTCTACAAAGTATTACTCTAATAAAAGGAGATAGCTGTGAATACTTATATTGACAGCAACTATGTTGATAGACTCGAAAAAAAGGAGCGTCGTCGTAAGGATATTGAGCGTAAAAAGAAAGATAAAAACAAGTTTCCAGATAGAGAAAAGCTTAAGAATCCAAAAAAGGAAGGTAACTAATGAGTAATAATGACACTATTCCAGAATTTCTTAAAAGCTTTGGTGTTGAGATTGAGTTTCTTTATCCAACACAGAATAAAATGGCAGGATGCTCTGCAATTAAACAAGTTGGTGCTTATATAACTTATGATGCTTCTGCTGAAACTCAAACACAGGTTTGCAGAGAAACTGGACTAACTCTAATAGAATCTCCATATATCCTTTCAAAAAGTAATGGAGAAAAACTTGGAGGTGAAATTGTAACTGGCATTTGGAATTTTAGACTGGGCACTCCAGCAATTTTAACTAGACTCGGAATGATTACTTCAGCTCTAATTAATAACGGAGAGCCATCTAAAAGTACTCGCGGCGGAATACACTTTCATATAGCATTCACCAACGAGTTAGATTCATTAAAAAGAGCAGTTCTTTTAGGCGGATACCTAGAAAAAACCTTTTTCACTCTTGGTGGAATGGGATATGAACATAGAGGTATGTCTTCAGACTCAATCTACTATAGACCTATAACTCGTAGTGGTCCAATTGTAGTTCCTGTTCCTGGAGGTTGGGCGCAAAACTTTACCATTGAACAATTAGTTGGAGCTAATAGTTTAAATGAGTTTTTTATTCGCTATGGAGATGCGCTCACTTGGGCTGGAACTAAATACCCCATTCCGAGATACCATTGGCTTAATCTAGTAAATCTCGTTGTTCCTAGAAAAACTATTGAGTTCAGAGTTTTTAACATAACGCATGATGCAAATAAAATACTTTCAGTATTACTCTTTTGTAAGGCTTTTGCTGAATTTTGTGTTAATACTCCTTGGAAAAACTTTTTAAGCCTCGGATTTGACCAAGAAAACTCTGTATTTGATAACATTCCAATAGTTAAAACTCTAGAAAGAACAGAAAAGTTTTTAAATCTAACAGACATACCAATAAGAAATAAAGATACTCTTATTGATATGATTTGTTCAACTCCGCAACCAATTTTAGAAGAGAGATTTGTAAGGAGTCACCTTCATGACAGACATAGTGTTCCTGTACATTGGGAGTATGGAAACTATGAACCAGAAAAAATCTCTACTTCTAAAATCTGCCATCCAAAGTATGAAGATTTTTATACTCGTGGTGGGAGAAATACCAGTTCGCTAGGTGGTCCAACACGAGGAGTTAGAGTTTTTGATAACTTTTCAGAACTAAGACGAGCATCAGTATCATCTAGGAGATAAAAAAGGAGAAACTATGTGCCAATTAACTTTTGCTCAACTACAACAAAAAGACCTTCTTAAGTTAATACTAACTAATACCCTCGTTACTAATACTCTTTCTGACCATAAAGAAGGAGTTGGATTATGTTTTTACTCAAAAGATAAAGGTAAAGAAGAGTCAGTAAATTACATTACTCGAGACCAAACTCCACCAGCTGAAAACTATAACTTCTTTAAAGAGTTACTCGATGAAAACTTTGACCTGTCTTTTCCAGTTATTGCTCATGTTAGAAAAGCAACAATTGGAAACTACTCTTATACTAGATTTGCAACTCGAGTTAAAGCAGAAGCTCCTCCATTAGAGCATGTACATCCATTTCAGGATAAAGATAAAAGATTTATTCTTGCTCATAATGGAACACTTAAATTTGCTGATGAAGAACGAGATAAAAATGCAGAAACGGAGTTTCCAAATAAAATAGACAGTCAAATTTTTACACAGCTCTTAGGAGAAACGTTTAATAAACTGGAAGGAAAGAGTAAAACTTTACCAAATGCTCTTAGAAAAACAATGAAACTCTTTTATGGAAAGTTTGCGTTCCTTATACATGATTTAAAAACTCGTGAGTACTACATAATCCGTGGAAAAGCAACTCTCTATATATCTGAAGTTTCGATTGGTGGCAAACCAAAAGGATTTGTTATTAACACTGAGTACGCCTCAATGGTACACTCTCTGTTTGTTTGTAAACAAGTATGGGAAGCCATGAAAGGAACAGAGTTTGATTACACAAAGCCAGAGCTTTTAGATGAGGAAACTATCTATATTTCTACTAAAACGGGAGTAAAAAAGCATAGTAAAATAACACAGAACGAAAGAGTTTACCCAAAAGCAAGGGGCGGTATAGATACTCCGACGAGTTCTTTAGTTCCTGTTTCGATGGAAGCTACGAGTGCCGCCGCTGCAACTACCAGTACACCTGTAACTGCGGGTATTAATACTCCGTTAAGCAGACTTGGCGTAATACAATCCGCAATCTCAATGCTAAATAGCTGGATGACTACTTTTGGGAATATCTCTCTTCTTGAGTTAGACCAAATTTATAATGTTTTTATGGGTAGCGGGCTAATCTCTGCTACACTACATGAACTAAAGGAGTTTAATACCCAAATTGCAGTACCAGTAAGAGAGTATAATAAGGTTGATGTACACAAGAAAAGAAAGAGGGATGCTTGGAGAACAATTAAACAAAATCTGTATAGCTCGTCAGATGGTAGACGAGTATACACCAGGTTTCCAGAACTAAACTTTCCATATTTTTATACTCCAATAGAAGTTTTAGAGGCTATAGAAGAGCAAACATCTAAAAAGGAAAAGGAGAGTGTTAATTGATTGTATCTTCAAAAGTAACAATTCCTTCTGCGAGATTACTCAGAAACAAGATATATGAACTCACCGGAAGACGAATTCCACTTACGAGTAATATTGAAAGAGTTGTTAGAAAAACTCGAAGAATTACTTTGCGCTATGGAAATTCTGATGAGCTACCTCAAGGAGAAGAATGGAGAGAAACTACGTTTAATAGTAGTAGTGATATTAAGTTTCTTGTAAATAAACTTACGGTTTGTAATGCTTTACTCGAGGCTGGTTTCACTGCTCCAGAATTTAAACGAACTGTTCCTGATGAAACTCAAGACTTTCCTTTGATTATAAGAAGAACTCTTACTTCTTATAAAGGAATTGGAATTATTCCAATACTCTCTCGTGAAGAGTTTATCCGTCGCTGGAGTTCTGGAATGTATTGGTGTAACTATCTTCCAGTAAAGAGTGAATTTAGATTTCACATTTATAATTCTGGAGTTCCAAAAATTATTCGGGTTTCTAAAAAACTTCCAAGAGAGAATATTGAAGAAGAAGGAGAAATTGTTATACGACACTCAGATAGGTACTATTATTCTTTGAGAGAAAATCCAGAAGAAAAGTATCCTAAAATGACAAGAGCTGTACTAGATGCAGCTAGAGTTCTTCCAGGAAAATTTTATTCGCTCGATGTTGGCTGGTCACTAGAACGAGGAACAATCTTTTTTGAAACTAATACCGCATCTGGTTTGGATAATGGAAGTTCTTTAGCTCTAGCAAGAGCTCTTGTTGAAGATGGAGTTCTCAATGTTAGTTCAAACACTCGAAGGTAGATTTATAGGTCAGAGTAAAATAGTATCAGAACTCTCGTTTATAGCAGAATCTATTCTTTCTGGAGAAAATCATAATATTCTACTCGAAGCCCCATCTGGATATGGTAAAAGCACTCTTGCTATTGCCATACTTAGATATGTTACTCCTAACTTTACCTCTTCATATAAATATAGGATTAATAGTTCTGGAATTAACTTTCAGGAGGGTGCTCGTTTTCATTTTATAGATGAAGTTCATCTACTCAAGAGACCAGAGGATATTTATGAGCCAATGAGTTCTAGAAACTATTCTTTTATCTTAGCTACTAATAACTATGACTTACTCGAAGAACCACTCAGAAATAGATGTATTCGTTTTCTTTTTACAGAATACTCTAAAGAAGAGTTAGCACACATAATCTATAAAGTTTTTAAGCGTAGAAATATGTCCGATGTTCCTAGCTCTTGGTGTTTAGCTTTATCTGATTATTCAAGGGGTACTCCAAGAATAGCAGAAGAGTTAGCAACCAGAGTTTCAATCATAGTTGAATATAGTGATAACTATTCGTTTAGCTCTTCTACTGTACACGAAATTATGTTTGATATTTTAGGAACAGAGCGTGGTGGAATTACAGAGAGAGATAGGCAATATATAACTACCCTTAAACACTTAGGAGGTACTGCGAGTTTGGAAAGACTTTGTTCTACTGCAAAGATACCAAAAACTGTAATTGAGCATGAAATAGAACCTTTCTTAATTAGAAAGGGAAAACTTTTAATTACATCAAAAGGAAGGAGTTTGGCAGATGAGTAAAAAGAAAAAGAAGAATAACTCAAAGTTGAATTTTCAAGTAGACCCTGAATATATAAATCTCCAAGTAACATTTATTTCTGAAGAGGTAGATGTTTGTAACATTAAATATGTAGAGTTTTTCTACAAGTTTGATGCTTCTAATCTTGCTATTTTAGTGGTGAGACAAAATGGTACTGGTACACTAAAAGTAGCTACTGTAGAGCAGGTTGTTGAGACTGAGCCATATGAAGCACTCTTAGATGGTCTTACTGCGGGAGATTATCTCCTTGACTTATCAACTGGAGAGCTTATTTGGAACTTTTCCGGTAATTATCTTGAAGATTACTCGGGAATAAGCTACACTTTAGGAAAGGAGGTAGAAAAGAAGATTTCACTTTTTGGAAACCATAGTGGAGAGCTTTACTTAGCTGATGGAGATGGTTATTTTGAAGAGATTGCATATGCACATTACAAAGCAAGCTTTTTAACTCCATCTAAACCAACAACCCTGGGAGTTTCTATTTTTTCTGGAGCGTTACTTCAAGAATCTAGTAGAATCTTTCCACACTATATGACTCCAATGCTTATAAAATACTTCGATGAGCAGAGACAAACTGAAAGAAATGTACCAATTTTGCACAAAAGTCAACTCGATACTGCTATAGTTCTCTTAGAAGAAGCCGCCAAAGAAAAAGTAAAAAAGCAGCTCGATGATGACGACAGTCTCTACGATGGTGTACTTTCTCTTTCTAGCATTATTGAGCACCATCCTACAAAGTGGAGTCCAATTGCAGGTTTGAGGTATAAAGTATCAGATGACGTTGGGCTTCCATTTGAATTTGTTAAGTCTTGCTCTTGTAGAAATAATGTACTCACTTTCTATGTTAAAGACTTGGCAACTACTCCTCGAATGATTGCAAAGCATCTCGGATTACCCGACATGACTTTAAGTAATATTATGACAACCTGTATTTTAACTGAGTAAAAAGGAGTTTTAAAATGTTTATTCATCGTAGTTGTGGTGGAACAGCTTTACTCACAGTTCCCAATTTAACTGTACTTGGATTTCCGAGTATAGATTATCGAACTGGTTTGTCTATTTCTCACATCTCACTTAAATGCAAACAGCAGAGGGTTGTAGATGTGAGAACTCGATTTTACTGCACCTCTTGTAAAAAAGAAATTGATGTAAATGAGATTCTCATTGAGTGTACTCATTGCTATGATTTCTTTGAACCAGAAGACCTCACAGTATTTCGTGATTATGGAGGTTACTATTGTCCAAAAGAAGCAAAAAAGCTTAAGAAGGAGCTTGATTCTGCTGTTAAAGAGAAGAAACTAAGTGAACTAATAAAAACAATGACCCTAAAAGGAGAAAGATAATGGGCATTTCTGAATTACTCTTTGGTTCTGATGTAGAAGCTGCAGTTATTAAGTCTACGGACACAAATAAGATTCCAACTCTTATTCCTCCAGCATTACTCTTTCATACAAAAGAGTTTAGTATTCTTAAGGAAGTTTGGGATAGGTCAAATAATAAACAAGTTCCGCATCATATCTTCCTTAAGTTACCGGAAGGTGGCTCTTGGTATCAAGACTCAGCTCTAATCGAAACTGATTTTACTCCTTCAGCTAGTCCAGAACAATTCTTTAAGAAATACTGCCTCTCGGTAGAACATCTTGAGAATTTCTTAAGACCAAAGGGGTATAAAGTTTGGCTTGCTCCACTAGCAAGATTTGATGCGGCTTCCCTTAAAGAGTTGGACAGAGAGGATATTTATCAGGCTTCCATAGCTGGCTGTAATCCAGACCTCGATGCCATTGACCCCGCTTATGATTGTACTACTGTTTCTCTCGAAGATTGGGAGTTTAGAGGAATTGGTGGACATCTACATATGAGTATTTCTAAAGACTATGGAGATATTCTTCATGAGAATCAAATGCTTTTAGTAAAACTCCTAGCAATAACTGTAGGAAATGTTGGAACTGCTACTACGGATAATCCTCAACTAGAAGCATTAAGAAAGGAGGTATTTGGATACCCAGGGAGGTATAGAGCAAAGACATATCCAGGTGAAAAACTTGGAATTGAGTATCGCTCTTTATCTGGTTCTTGGTTAAGAAGTCTTGATATTGTTGAGCAAGTATTTAAGGCAGCTAAATTTGCACTAACTTTAGTTTTAGAAGATGTAGAGATTGGTCAAGATTTAGTAGATGCTTACTTAAGTCGTAGTATACAAGCCAGTCTTGCTATTGATGTTGATGAGGCTAATTCAATATTAGCCATACTTGAATTAAACTAACAGAGAAATAAAAGGAGAACTACAGATGGTAGCAGAATTTACCCTTAATACATATATTAACTTTCCGAAAGATGTATCGAGAGAAGACTACATTTTAGATAAAAAATCTACGATTTACCAGATGGAAGGAGGTATTTCAGAAAATATAGTAAAGAATATTATAAAAAAGTATTACCTTAAAGGAAAACCAGCTGTTCACTCACAAGCATATGGTTGTAGGGAGTACATAACTCGAGATTATAAAATTTTTGCAGAGGCAGCTCTCTTTGCTGAAAGATTTTCTCTTGATAATCTGGATTGGGTTCAACCAGTTACGAGTTATAGTCGAAGAACAGAGCTTTATAGCTATAAACAAGTAGTATTTGAAATTTGCTTTAATCAAGTTGAACTAACAGAAAAAGCTCAAAACGTGTTTTCAAAACTTTGGACAACTTTTCTTACCTCAAATAAGGAAGTACCAATAGAGATTTTCTCTAACAAAATGGTTATAACTGGACCAATAAATAGGCAGCTCATATCTACAGCTTTATGGATGGTAAGACATTATGCTCGTAGGTTTGATACTTGGGGAATGAAAACAGCAACTGTTGAGCTTTGGAATGAGGAATTTAAACGTCAATCACGACTCTCTCAACCATATATGAGCGCAGCTCTTGGTTATTTTCTTGTAGAATATCTTCCTAAATCTCGTTCTTATGGAAACTTAGGAATGAGTACAACTGGCACACATAGTAAAAATGGTGTTGGAAATTCTGCCAATGGTCCTGAGAATTATATAAGAGGGCTTTGGAAAGACTCTTTAACAGAGTCTTCAATTACTTTTACAGCAATAAAGGGCTATGAAAAGAGTGACTCTATTGTTGCAAAAAGACTTAAAAAAGAATTTCTACAATACTCGCCAAGATTTAAGATTTTTGAAAAGCAAGCAGAACTTCTCGAAAAAGTAGCAACGTCTGTTACTATTGGAGAATTATCTTTAGCCATAGCTAACATACAAAAGGAGGTAGTAAAACTATGAGACGATATATAATTTCTTCCGTTCGTGAAGAGTTTTATAAATCAAAGGTAGAAAACTCTATTGTCTTGGGAAACCATGTATTATTCTTCGATGCAGATGGACTGATAATTAATCTCGAAAAGGTTTTAAGTTCTCTATATACTAATACTCGTAATAATACTTTACCAAGGAGAAGCTATACAGAAACTGCTCGTATTAGTGGAGTAACTTTTGATGAAGCCCTAATCGCTTTTGATAGAGCCGTCTCCCAATCTAGCTCTAGTGCTAGTGCTAGCTCCAATAATGATGTAGAGCTGGAACGTGAAGAAAGAACTCCAAGAAGTGCTACTCCTCCAAGTCTCGTTATAGCTCAACAAACAGAGGAAGAAGAAGAACTTGGCTCTAAAACAATAAAATCAACCTCACAAATCTGTACTATCTATCAAACATCTAGATGGAACTCTGGAAAAGGAAATACTTTAAACTCTGTAATCCGGTATCAAGGATTAGCTATCCTTGTTTCTCGATATGATGTTAATGCCGCTGTAGTTGCTTTTGCTTGGACTTCGAGTAACTTTTCAATCTTAAGCTCATATGAAACTAGGCGACTCGAAAGAAGTGATATGCTTTCTGTTATAAGAGGAATGGCTGAAAGTTTTATAGCAGAAGACCTTCTTCCTCGTAAGTTTGAGTCATTTGGGAGAACACTATGATGACAGTGGAGACACCTGTAGAGTCAATTGCAGATTTATTTTCTGATGGGCTTGTTAAGTATAAAATTGATAGATATGAGCGTAACATTGCTGCAAGACTTCTAACTCCATCTAATATCTCGTTTTCATACTATCAACGAAGAGAGCAAGCCTATATTAGAGAACACAAAACAATCAATGGAAGAGAATTTTCTATTATAAGACTTGCTGGATACTCTCCACTATTCTTACCAAAAGCCAAAGATAGTGTTTGGCTAATCTCAAATCAAACTTCCAATATTATGATTAAGTGGAGATTAATTTTCTGTTGGAAATCAAGTTTTTCCACAGCAAAGTTTCATATTTGTTATGAGTATCTTGGTGTAAAGACAGCAGAAATGGACAAAGACTCATTTCTTACATTTTTTCCAAAAGCAATAGAAAAGACATACGGAGGTTACTCAGAATGACTGGAGAAATAAAAAACGAAAAAGTATTAGACGAGTTTGTTAAAAAACAAATTGAGTTTATTACTTTTGAAAAGTATCCATTTAGCCCAAAGGAGACTTACTGTATTAAAGTCTCCTTTAAAGATACTGAAAACATCTTGTATTTAAATTCTAATGGTTATCCCTCGGATGGAAGATGTTTTGTTACTAGCGAAGAGTTCTTTACTAATGCTGAAGGTAAAAACTTTGTTTCAATTAAACCAGTAGATAGACTAGCAACTTTAACTGAAGTAGAAGAGTTTTTATTATTCTCTCTCGAAGAAACAATATATCACTGGTATGGAGATACAACTAACTTAAGGAAACATTGGGAAACCTATTATGGAGTAACATTTTGGAAATTTACATATGGTAAAGGAGATTACTTTATATTTGCTACCTGTTTTACTGACTTTTCTAGTAGAAGTGCTCTTCTTCTAAGCCAAGTCTTAACAGCTTCCTCAATAAAGCCAAAGAAAACTGTAGAGGAAGCTCCAAATTTAAATACATTACCGGAAGGAGTTCTTAATGAGTGGCGATAAATTGATTAAGGTATTTGTTTATGGAACACTTTTAACTGGTATGGGAAACTGGGAGTATCTTTTATCCCCACGAGAAGGAATTCCAGACCAAATCTATGGCTTTGTAATGTACTCTTTAGGAGGTTTTCCAGGAATTATTCCAGACTCAGACAAAGGAATAAACCTTATCGAAGGAGAAGTATTTGAAATTACTGAGGAGGACTTAAAAAGGTTTGATAGGCTGGAAGGATACTCTGGTAAAGACTCTCCATACAATATGTATGTTAGAAAAGTCGTTAAGACTGTTAGTGGTGAAGAGGTATTTACCTATATCTACAATGACCCTGACCACCTTAGAGGGCGTGCTCTAATTCCTGATGGTGATTGGAGAAAGTTTGTAGAAGGGAAGTTAAAATGACAATACAAAATGAAACTGGTTTAATTCCAAAAGACCTTATGAGTCAAATCTGTGAAGCTTTACAAGTAAAAGAAGAGGAACTCTCTCTAATAGTAAACGAAAAATCCTACCAATATCTTGACCAAAAAGGATTAATTAAAGAAGTAGTTTTTAGTTTGCAACTCAATACTACTTGTATTGCACAGTTTACTTTAGCTCCTCTCATAGGGTGCTGTGGAGTTTGTATTTCTACTGGAGCAGTTGTACTTAGAAATTGGAGAAATAAAGGATTAGGTAAACTCCTTAATCTTCTTCGTATTCATATTGCAACTCATTTAGGTTATGGATTACTCTTAGCAACCAGTAAAGAAACTAATGAACCTCAATCGAAAATCTTTTTTGCTAATGGTTGGGAGGCTGTACAACAGTTTGTTAATCCACGAACAGGAAACCACCTCGTGGTTCATACTTATGTTCTAGAGGGAGGAAGATAAATGATTAAGTCCTATATGACGATTGAGAATTTCCATCAAGATGCGATAGACTATGTACAAAGGAGAATAAAATGATTGCTACTGAGAAAGTAACTGAGGTTCGAACTGGATTTGTTGTAGGAAACAAAGAGGGAACTAGGTTTTTTACACATCCAGACTCATGGGAGTTTGTTAAACTTAATGAAGAAGTTAGCTGTACCCTTTGGGAGGAAAAATGGGAAGCTGAGGAATTAGCGGAAGATAACAAAGATATTCTTAAGAGTTTTCGAGATAAAAGAACTGTTGAAGAGTGGGAGGAAGAGTATTACTCTATGGATACCGTTTTCCCTGTTATAGTAACTCTAACTGGTGATGCAAAATTTAAATAGGAGGTGTATTGACGACTATTTCTTAAAACGTACAATTACTGACTCACAGACATTTATTGAAGCTTTAGCTAAAAATGGAAGCTACTTAGCTGAGATTCACTTTCTCGATGGCTGTGAAAATGCTGGTCATTTTGTGAGACTTTCCTTTAGTGGTGGAGAAGAAATCCATATTTCCGCTACTTCTGGTTTCTTTAATACTCCAGAAGAACCAGTAGAGCTTGAAGCAAGACTACAATGGGGGAGGGGAAACTACATTCAAGATATGTCTTGTCAAAAATCTAATAGGTGGGAGAAAGAATACTAGAAAGAAAGTAAAAATCTAAAAAGAGAGGGACCTGAAAGAGTTCCTCTCTTCTCTTTTTTAACTCTCTTTAATGGCGAGACTCGTTTTTTCTGGAGTCTTTTCCTGTGTTGAGTATCTGAAATGTTTTGCTTCCGTCTCTATAAATCGTACCACCTTTCAATCCAGACTCCCACATATACATGATAGCTTCTTCTAAATCTCTAGAAGTAGAATCATTACTCATGTTTATAGTTTTACTTACAGCATTAGTAATATATCTCTGCCAAGCAGCTTGAATATCAATATGAGCTTTCCACGAAAGTTCGTGAGCGGTCTTAAAAATATCCCTTAACTTCTGTGGTATATACTCAATATGTTGAATACTTCCTGTTTCTTTTACCTCATTTATAATCTGGTTTATCTGGAGTTCATCAAAACCATACTTCTTTAGCTTCTTAATTAGTATTGAATTAAACTCCGTTACACTATCGTTTGCTTTATTTTCAATTCCAGATGTTATATTTCGAGTATAGTATAGAGAAAAGAAGGGTTCAATAGCAGAGGTTACACCAGCAAGGAGTGAAATAGAACCAGTTGGAGCTATGGAAGTTACAGATACATTTCTAACTCGTAACTTTTCAGACCTAAAATCAATTCTATTTTCTTTCTCTTGTGCTTGCATAAACTTAGACTCTAATACCTTGTACA
>Ga0307380_10007737_pt1 | contig 13893 bp, 12 predicted proteins | sample UN3MG_FD_202239 | JGI IMG/M metagenome (GOLD analysis project Ga0307380, IMG submission 202239) | Soil microbial communities from Risofladan, Vaasa, Finland - UN-3 | ecosystem: Environmental > Terrestrial > Soil > Coastal area > Acid sulfate soil | place: Finland: Risofladan, Vaasa | collected... | reverse complement strand
AGCCCGTCTGGTAGCGGAAAAGCTGAGAGAAACCGCGGCGGGGACGGGATTGAGCGAAGGTTAGCTGACAGAGCGTGACGAGTACAAAGTCGGGGTGAGATCAAGCGGCTTCACACCCGCCCAGCTCCGAGGGGTTCAGGGTGTAAATTGCCATCATCCCTAACACTACGCCGAGGATGCCTTGCGTGCTGCTCCGCGGTACCGAAGATATAGTCCACCGTTTCCTGCCAGGTTCGGGCCATTTGAACCACAGGAATCCATCACATTCGGTCTTATGAGCCTTCCCTGCGCACGTTGCTGGCTATGCTCGTCGTGTATTCGATGAATTCGCGGAAGCGAGTAGTGAGTGTGTGTGACGCAGGGCGGACTTCTGGAAAAGTAAACAGGACCGAAGCGGTGATGAACGAACACTTCGGCTGGCGGCAGGGCGGCAGGACGGCGTCCGTGTACACCCACCTCAGCGGCAAGCAGGTGGACGATCAGATTCTGGCCGCGTTCGGCAAGAAGAAGATCGACCTGGACACCAACGTGGCGGTCGACGTTGTGCGTTGCCTGCGGTGCGGCCTGGAGAATGTCCCGACTTCGGTCCAGTGCGGGAAGTGCGGGTTCCCGCTGTCGGACGAGGCGGCAAGAAAACTTCTCCAGAGAAGGCAGATGGCGGATGCCATCCTGGATCGGCTTACCAGCCGTCCTGAGTTCGTGGAGGCAATGGAAGAGATGCTGACGAGAGAAGGGGCTGGATGCGTCGGCGGAATGACGGACGGCGGCCCGGGTGCGGGCGGGATGGAGCGAGGCAAGAGGCCGGGTGCGTCCTTATCCTCATGAGGGTCACGTCTTCTCGCGCTCTGAAACAGGCTTGCCAGCCTGCGGGCTTGTTGGGGAACCTGCGGTTACCCGCTCTGTAATGGAAAGGACCTTTCCTATCCATTCGGGTTCGGCCGGGGTGACCCTGGGGTCATCAATTGACTGCGAGCCGGGCTTGGTGGAAGGGCTTTCCTTTTTCATGCGATCACCGAGGAGTGTGATCTGGACAGGCTGGGGGTTGAGTTCACAGCCTGTTCATGGTAATCAGGTCTTGAAGAAGATTGCGCGGTCATGTCGCAAAGCAAGCGTCTGAGAGGGCGATGGCTCCGTGATCTGGGAGCCGCTATTCTGAAGATTTAAGAGCAGTTCCCTCGCCAATGGGCGCCGCTCTGCGAATGCACCGCTTCTTGTTTGCCGCTACTTCGGGAACAACCAGTCGCACCCATTGTGGCAGTTGATCCGGTTCCATTGAACGAGACGGCGCTTCCATAAAATCCCTCTGCGTCATATAGCCAGGCTGCCGCCTTCATCACGGCCAGAGTCGTGACCCATTGACCACTTTGCGTCTGCATGTTGCCGCTCATGCCAAGGGCGTGAGCGAAAGCAAATCCGTGGTGCGGCCCCACCCAATTTACACGGAACACGTTACACTACCACGGCTGCCGGAAAGACTACAGCGCGAATGCCCTTTCGGCCGACTATCCAGGGAGGCTTGTGCACCCCTTGAGTGTTTCTAATAAGAGGAGTTTGGCGCATGCACCCATTGATGAAACAGATTCAGAACCGTCAGGCAACCGTCGGCATCATCGGGCTCGGCTACGTCGGCTTGCCGCCTGGCGCGAGAACTTCCTCCTGGCCGGTGCCGCCGCTCTCAAGACCGGACGGCCCGATGCCGACAACACCGAGGCCAAGGTTCTTCTGCTACAGGCCAAGATCGGCGAACTGATGATGGAGAACGAACTCTTGCGCGACAAGGCCGAGCGCCTGGACGCCCAACTCCCTTTGGCACCGAAGAGGTCGAGACCATGAGGCGCACCGTCTCGACTTCCACCGGTAAACGCTTCGGCCTGAAGCGCATCTGCCGCGTCTGGAAGCGGCCGCGCTCGACCGTCTATCACCGCCGCCGCCTCCAGGCTCGCGATCCCGCCGCCCCGTCGAAGCGCCCCGGTCCCCAAGGCCCCTGCGACGACCAAACGCTCTTGGGGCGCATCCGAAAGGTCCTCGCCGACTCGCTCTTCCACGGCGAAGGCTACCGCAAGGTCTGGGCACGCCTGTGGTTCCAGGGCGTCCGCACCTCCAAGGAACGCGTCCGGCGGCTCATGCGCGAGCACGGCCTTCAGCGCCTGGGCTACCGCACCCCCGCCCAGGCCCGAAAAGACGCTTGCCAAGCTCACGAGGCAGCGGCATAATCACGTTCAGCCCCATCTCCAAGAACCCGGGGCGGAACAGCAGTAACATGCTCCGTCTTCTGTTGGCCCGGATCAGTCGTGAGGTATGGTGAAGATCGTGAATGTACTTGAGGTCAGAAACCTCGAGGTTCGCTACCGAAACAGCGGACGCACTGTCTTCGCCGTCAACGGGTTGAGCTTTGCTCTTGAGAAGGGACAACTCCTGGCTCTCGTTGGTGAGTCTGGCTGCGGCAAGACAGTCACCTGCCTATCGGTCCTTGGCCTAAATTCCAGCGCCAGCATTAGCGGGCAGATTCTCTTTGATGGCATTGACATCTCGCGATTACCAGAACGTGAATACCGAGAATTCCGCGGCCGCAGAATAGCCATGATATTCCAAGATCCATCCTCATCCCTGAACCCGATGGTAAAGATTGGAAAACAGGTAGTTGAGGTGATACAACTTCACCACGAGGTGTCCAAGAACGATGCCAGGGCAATCGCCGTCGATGCCTTTCGCCGGCTGTCCATTCCGGCACCCGAGGAAAAGCTCGATCAGTATCCCCACGAACAGAGTGGTGGCACAAACCAGAGGATCATGATGGCGATTGCGCTGTCCTGCAATCCTGAGGTGCTCTTGGCAGACGAGCCTACCTCTTCGGTGGACGCCACCGTGCGACGACAGTTGCTCAGTGTCCTGGCCAAGCTCAGGAGAGATCGTCACATGGCCATCCTGTTTGTGACTCACGACCTGAGCCTTGTTCGGACTGTTGCTGACCGCATACTGATTATGTATCACGGCATGCTAATGGAAGAGGGGCAGGCACGCCGGGTATTCGAGAATCCCTTGCACCCATACACGAAAGCGTTGCTGTCGGCTGAGCCCTTGGACGAAGATGCAGGTGTTGCTGTCAGAGGTGATTCTCCTTCACCGTTCTCCCTGCCAGCAGGCTGTGTATATGAGGCTTGTTGCCAGGAGCGCATCGGAGAAGTGTGTTGCCTTGAGCGGCCCCGCATTCTGAACAACGGGCGGCAGGTGCGGTGTCATTGGTACGACCGCGAGATCGTGGAAACAGGAGTCAGGCCATGGCCAAGCGAGGACTGCTTGTATTAGGTATCTGCGTTCTTGCCGCACTCGGTGCCGTCGTGGTGTTCTCAATACGGCGTAGTCCTCCACCTGCCCCGCCGACCAATGAACTGCGGGACGTTCTTCTTCTCCAGAACGCCCAGGTGAGTTCTCTTGATCCCCAGGACGCATACCATGCCGGGCACATTCACATGGTCAAGCAACTCTACAACACTCTCGTCGACGTCGGCCTTGATGGTCGTCCAGTAGCTTCTCTGGCGGAGAACTGGTCGACCGACGATGGCAAGACGTGGCGGTTCCATCTGAGGGCGGGTGTGCTATTTGCGGTTGATCCGTGCTTTAAAGATGCCTCTCACCGCAGATTTACGGCGGCAGATGTTCGGTTTACTTTCGAGCGTCTCCTCGGAAAGAACTCAAAGTCTCTTGGGGTCTCCTACTTCATGGGCCTTTTGGGAGCTAAGGAATACCACGAAGGAGCGGCGAAGGCGATAGCTGGCCTCAGAGTTGTGGATGAACGTACGCTTGAGTTTGAACTTTCCGACTCAGATTATTCCTTCCCAGCGAGGCTGACTCTGCCCTATGCAAGCGTTGTATCCAGAGACGCCGTTTCCTATTACGGCGATGAGTTTGCCCAGCACCCGGTCGGAACCGGGCCATTCGTGCTCGTACGGCATGAGGCGAACAAGCAGCTACAATTCAAGAAGAATCCCGAGTACTGGGAGAAGCAAGATGGCCAGCGCTTACCATACATTGACCATCTCACAATCAACCTGATGGCGGACGACAATCTGGCTTTGCTTGCATTCAAAGATGGCCTGACAGATTTCTTGGAACTGAACCGTCCCACGTATGAACAATACAAGGGCATGAAGTTCGCTTTTCGCACGGAACTGGCATCCCAGGCTAACCCTCAGATTAATCTGTTCTTGTGCAATCTGCGCACACTCAAGTCGCCAGCGCTTCGCAAGGGCCTGTCATATGCTGTAGATAGGAAGCGACTCCAGAGTATCTTGGCGGAACAAGGACAAACTGCCAAGAGCCTCTTTCCCGATTCCCTGTTTCCGCAGTTGGCAGCCGCGAGTGACGCACTGGGTTACGATCCCGCCAAAGCAAGAGAGGCCATCCAGGGCAGTCAGCAGATCAAACTTGTCTGCTTTGAGGACGTTCTGTCCAAGGCGATTGCCACAAATGTCTCGGACAGCTTGAAAGGATGTGGCGTTATTGTGCAGATCGAGGCTGTGTCGTTCCCCGTGCTTGTGGAACGCCTGACAAAAGGTGAATACGACCTGATTCAGATCTACTGGGGGCTACTGTACGCTGATCCGTGCCATTATCTTGCGCCATTCCTTACCAGTTCGTTTCCCCCCAGCGGAAACAATTTCAACAAGTACAGCAACCCCACATTTGACGCCTTGGTTGAAAGTGCGCTGCATTCTGAAGGAGGAACTCGCTCAGACGCTTTACTTAAGGCGCAGCAGGTAATACTTGACGATATGCCGTTTGTCTTGCTATATTTCAAGAATACGGTTCGCATTTCAAATGGGCGATTCACGATGCCGCTTCATCCACTTCAGTACCGGCTATATAAGTTTGCCAAGCCGACCGAACAGAACAAGAAGGACTAGGGCGGTATGTTGCGAAGGGCAGCCTACAGATTGGCGCTTCTTGGGGTCACGCTGCTTGTTATTCCCGCGGTCCCGATACTCATTATCTATGCGGGAGTCAGTTCGCCCGAGTATGTTATTAAGGGCGCTTTGAACATTCAGTTATCCGAGAGAGGCTTGCCGTCCTACTGGGACGTATACACTGGGTTTCTATGGCGCATGCTGCATTGCGACTTCGGGCATTCCACATCATGGGGAATGCCGGCCACTCGTGTTGTTCTTGAAGGACTGGCCGAATCCATGCCGGTCATACTGACATGTGCGATTCTGACGTATCTGGCTGGCACGGCCCTGGGGGCATGGAGAACAAAGAACTTGGACGCACAAGCCGCATGGGCGGGTGCCCGCTTCGTCGTCTTTGTTCCGGCTGTGATTCTGGCGTATCTTGGGGCCTACGGTTTGTCACACCTGGGCCTGCTTCAATCAAGCGCAAGATATCTTCTTGCAGGCGTAGTCTTGTCCGTTTACCCCATCTATGTGGTGAGTCGTTCCTTTGGGAGCGTCATTGCCGCCACTCGCAACAGTAGCTTCTTCCGCTGCCACCAGGCCATGGGCTTTCGCCCCGCGGATATCTGGCTCAAGTTTTGTTGGAAAGCAGTTGTCATTGACTACCTGTCTTCGGCAGTGAACCTCCTGGTGTTCATGCTCGGCTTTCTCTTCTTTGTTGAAGCCCCACTCGGCATTGATGGCATGGGGCGGAGGTTCGTCATGGCCGTGCATCGGTATGACTATCCTGTGGTCATTGGGTACTGTATCGTGGCATTGATCGTCATCGCTATTGTCGGATTTTTTGTCGACCTGGTTAGGGCGCGGCTGGATCCTCGTGTAGAAAATGCATAGTCTTGGAAAGCGACAACTTCTCGTATTCTTGACCGTCCTCATGATACTGGCGATCGGTCTGATCGTCGTCTCGTTCAAGGTGCCCGTCGAAGGCTCCATTCTGACTCCACCATCTGTGACACACTGGTTTGGCACGGACTTGGCCGGGGAGGATGTTCTGGCGCTCGCGGTGCAATCAACATGGGTTGAACTCGCTACCATCCTTGGGGTTGCGAGCGCGATATACATAGGGGGGATGGTTCTGGGGGGCTTGCTGGCAAGCACAAGAAGTAAGTTGGCCCGGGAGCTTGCCATCAACCTCGTCAACTACTGGCTCACGCTCCCGATATTGCTTATAGCAGTGTTTGTCGTGATTCTCATTGGCCCAGGCCAGTCGAAACTGGCTGTAATACTGGCCATGGTACTGTTGCCAAGCCATGCGTTCTTCGCGTATGTAAGGTTTACGGAGGTCTGGAAGAAGCCCTTCGTCCTTGTGAAGCGAAGTCTCGGTTTTTCGAGAACACGAATTCTCTCGACAGACGTGATCCCGGGCACTGCCGCTGGACTTTTCTCTTACACGCTATCGCGGTTGCCCGAGATTCTTTCGATGGATCTTGCCTTTAACTTTCTGGGCCTTGGGGTTCAGCCGCCGAAGCCTAGTTTCGGTCGCCTTCTTTATGAGGGCCTTCCGTTCATGTTCTCCGCATGGTGGATCTGGGCGCTTCCGATGTTTTTGTTGCTGTTCTTGGTAGTGGTTTCGTCATCAGTGCCGCTTTCTGTGCCAACGGGGGACAGAAATGACTAACACAATGAATAGCGAATCCAGAGCTGTCCTGGACCGCATGAAGAAGGCGTGTCGTCGAAGACAGTTGATACCTTTTGTGGGTGCGGGCTTTACCCGTAATATTCAGCCCGCATTAAACTTTAAGGATTTCGTTAACAACGTGATAGCAGATCACCTTCCCATTGCCCTCCCCTCGAAGCCGCTGTTGGCTCTCTTTGAGGGCGACACGGCCAAGGCGCTGGACTTCGTTGCATGGCGCACGGGGTTTCACAAGAAGACATCATATCAACATGCATACGACAACGGCAAAGAGTCCCTCTGCCGCGTCATCGCCGGCCATTTCAGCGCTTACAAGCTAGAGCGCATCACTCCGCGAACAGAACCCCTATGGAGCCAGCATCTGGAACTGTTGCGGATTCCGACGTTTGATAGAGTCTATACGACCAACTGGGATCCGTGCCTGGAGACTGCTATTCGGCACTTGGCAGACTCGTGCGATGTCCCATTGAGATATAGGAAATATACTTCGACTCGCGGTGAGGCGAACCCGGAGCTTTGGCCAGCGGGTTCTCGGACCCGGGGCAGTCGGCAGATTGACATAGTAAAATTCCATGGCGACATAGAGGATTACGAGACCGTGATTGCTACCGAGACTGACTACTCCAAACGGATAGCCAAGCCCGATGATCTAGATGAGATGCTCAAGAGGGACGGAGGCACGCACGGCCTGCTATTTGTTGGCTATAGCTTCGGCGATGCCAATGTGCAGTATGTGCTGAGTCATATCAATCATGTTAGCGACCTCCTCGGGCAGGGCGGCCGAACGGCGAGGAAGACGTCGTTCATGATTGACGTGGGTACCGCGCCGCGGCAGCATATATATAGAGAACTGGCGAAGTATATAGCACACAAGATGAATCTGGAAATCTGTTACCTGTTCGGTGGAGCTATCACTGGAGGCAAGAAGAAGAGAACGCGGGAAGCGTTGGCCAGGCTTTTTAAGCAATTGGCATGCGCATAAGGGGAGATGAAACATGGCACTCGGCCTGTCTGGAAGCAATGGCGGCATCACAGGCGATATTCATCCATACAGGGTTGCTCAGGGTGGAGAGCGATCACGGCAAGGCGGTCCTGGGCCCGTCGAAGTCTCTTACTTCGTGAACAACGTCTGCAATCTCAGATGTAGGCACTGTTATGTTGGATATGCCCGACAGGACAATCCGCTCACGATAGACCAATGGAAGGGTCTTTTCGATGCGCTGATCGGCGCGGGCGCTCGAACATTCGGTAACGTTGGGAAGGAACCGTTACTTTCGTGGCGTGAGACCGAGCGTCTCCTGATGTATTTTTGCACGAGGCGCCGTCAACTCCCTGAACTCCGTTTTGGTTTGGTCACCAATGGCACAATGCTTGACGACGTTCTGGCCCGCGAATTGGCGAGGATCGAGCCGAATTACATTGACATTAGCCTCGACGGGGACGAACGCGCGCACGATTCGATTCGGGGACATGGAGCATTCGCGCGAGTCGTGTCCAATCTTGCTGTTGCCGTGAAGGCCGGGTTGAGCAGTCGAATCTTCATCAGTTGTACTCTCACCAGCGCGAACGCTGATTCTGTGGGAGGCCTGGCGAAGGTTGTGTACGATCTGGGCATCCGAAATCTTCTCATTTCCCCATATGTTTCGTTGGCCGAGAACGATCCTCTGCGGCTACCGAATGACGCATTAAGACGGTGGGCACAATCTCTATTGGATGGCAAGGTGGTGGACTATAACCACTGCTCTGGGATGAATGTGTATTTCAAGAGCGAATTTGCCTCTACGCGGCCGGTGATGCGAGCATTAGTGGAGGATCATATCATAGACCTTGACCGTCTGTTGATTGACCGATATGGCGTCGTCTTCTGCAAGTACGAAATCGGCGGGAACACTGTGTTCTTCAACTATCAAGAAAGGGATGACTTCCCAAGTCGCGCAATCCGCATCAGCCATGATGGCTATGTGAGCAACTGCCTGAGCATGTTCTATGCGGATTACCCCTGCCGAGCTATCGGCAACGTCCGGCACAGGGGCATCCTGGACATTCTGGGAGATTTCAGCAGCACAAGGCCAGACCTTCAGTGCGTCGGGGCGAACCGATGAACTGTGGAACAGAACAGCAACGTGTACATTGGCGGCTTGGGCCGGAGAAGTTTCTCTTCTTGCCCGATCCATAAGACTCGATGCCGAAAGGGGCGGGTGTTGGCATCCTGTCCTCGGTGCCTCGGCAAACGTGTCCGGTATCCCGGCGAGTTGACAACAGCCAAGAGGAGTGGAGAAAGCTACTCCCCTTGGTGATCCGGCCTGGGCTCATGCTGTAGGAGATGAAACCAGTTCGCAGGCCAGCAAGTTCAGCACCATGTCCGGCTCGACCGGCAGTCGCCTGAGCCACTTGGTGGACTGGGTGAGCATGAGGCCGGCGGCGACATCAGTAGGTTGTCTTCCCGCAGCACTTCTTGTACTTCTTCCCGCTGCCGCAGGGGCACGGGGCGTTCCGGCCGACCTTCCTGCTCGCAGGGGCAGTGTCGTGCGGTTTGGATGTCGGCGGTACTGGTGAGTCAAAGGCCGTGGAGGGCGAGGGTTCAACTGCCAGGCCGAGTTCGCGCAGCATGGCCTCGCGGGGAACGTGCACGGGCGCCGGTCCCATCGGGTCCGGGGTGGTGCGGATCAGGATGGCCACCTGTTGTCGGCCGGCGGGTGTCGCGCAGGCTTGTCGCGGCGTCTTACCGCCCAGAATTGGCAGAGGTTCGTCCAGCCACTCCATGTATTGCTTGTTCACCATGTTCTGCACGCCCGCGACCAGATCCGGCGTCATCTCGACGGGCTCGGGCTTCGCGATCCGCTCGTCCATCGGACGCTCCTCGTCCGGCTCATCCAAGCGACGGGTCGTGACGTTGCGGAAGACGACGCCCGGCAGTTTTTCCAGCCATTTGCGGGCCCTCTTGAACCGCCTGGCGGAGTTGACCGACAGCACCAGTTCGTCGCCGACGAACTCGATCCTGCCGAGTGTCACCGGCCCGCCAAGCATCCTTCGGCCGTGCGCCGTGCCGCCGACCCAGACGAACTGGTCATTCCCCTCGTCGTATGCAATGTCCTGCCGCTCAAGCAAGGCTTGACGAACCGCCTGCGGGTTGGGCACGTGAAACGAGGCCGTGTGCCAGAGCAGGTCGTCGCCGTCGGTGTTGCAGAGGTGCGGCGGTTGGCGGTTCGCCTCCCACTCGTCGGACCAATCCCAGAGCCGGCCAAACAGGTGGGCGTCGCGCCGCAGACCGTCGCGGGTGAACTCCAGACCGCAGTCCTCGAGGAACTCCGCCGCCTCCAGCCCCATTCCTGCGCCGAGGGGCGGGCCGACCAATTCGAGGAAATGAAATCGCCCGGCCGGATACGCTCGGGCGGCGATGAAGACCCCGTCCTCGACGTTCTCGGACAGGAGTTGGTCGCACACCGTCACCTCGCCGCCGAGCAGCACATCCTCCAGGCGGACCGTCCCGGCCTTCGGGTCGTGTCCGGCCACTCGGTACAAGGTGGGGTGGGCCTCGATTCGAGCCCTCAGGAGCAGGGCCTCGGCCTCCGGAAGGCCTTCGGCCAGCATCTGCTCGGCCGGTGTCTTGCTTTTCTTGGTGGAGCGGTAGTTCAGGATCACCCATGCTGCGTAGGCTTGGACTACGCTTCGCGGCCCATGCGCTTCAAGGAAATGCATCAAATCGTCGCGTCCGAAGTAGCGCTTGACGGCGCGGGCGGCGCGGAACCGGTCATCACACTTAACGAAGGCGGCGAACCGTCTTCCTACCCGCCGGTCTGCTTCCTTCCAGCCCGCCAGATCGTCCGGCGCAGGAACCGGATGGGCGTCGGCAGCCTCAAGATGCTCCGCGAAGGACGGAAAGTCCTCGCCGAAACTGTCGAGAAAGCCGGCGGCGATCTCCTGGAGTTTCGGGATGGCTGGCACATAAACGCACCTGACCCCCGCCTGCCGAAGGGCCGGCGCCATGGCGTCGTATAGTTTCTTGCTCGAGAAAACGATCTCCCGCGGCAGACCCTTCCGGCCGCCCATGTTGGCGCCGCGGAGGGTCTCCGCGAGAGCGTTGATCGCCTCATCGAGTTCGCCGGCGAAGACGGGCCGACCCTGGAGGAGGAATCTACTGGCATCCTCCGCGACGAGCAGCAATTGAAGAGACCTGTCGTCGCCGTCAATCGTGGCGGGCAGGACAAACAGGCCAACGAGCCAGGTTTCGTCCAGGCGAGGAAGACCCGCAAGATCGGGCATTGGCGAGGGGAGTGGAATCGTCCGGGGCGCCTCCTCGACCGGACACCGCTCGCGCGTCACGGTCACCTGCGGGGCGGCCGGATCGCCGGTCAGGACCAGCGTGCACACGCCGAGCCTGTCGTCCATCGTGGCCGGGTGCAGCAGTTTCCTTTGGTCCGCCTCGATGGCCCCTCGCAGGACCATCAGGAGCAGGCTGAGTTCAGACTCGTCAGGCATGCGCGGCCGTCGGCCGGCGGGTTTGGCCAGGAGACTCGGGACCTCGTCGGTGTATCTCGGATGCAGCCCGGCTTCCCGGATGAGTTGCTGCATTTCCGGTGCCAATTCGCCGAACGTATCCATGGTGAAGCCGACCATGTCGGTGTCTTCGGTCGCGCCGTCCCCCGGCCCGTCCGTATCGAGGATGGCGGCGAGAGAGGCGGCGGCCCTCTCTCCTCGGAAGAGCGAGAGGCCGAACTGCTCCCCTGCGTCGCCCATGACGACGCCTAGCATCGACTCGCCCCGGTCGGGAATCTTCACGGCAAAGCAATCGAAGTTGCTGAACCTCTCCCAGAGGCGGCGGGCGTTAAAGTCCGAGGCGGCCTGCAAGACGTCATGTAGGAGGTCCTTGCGCTCCATCAGCATCCTCGGCATGCGCGCGGCCTGTCGGAACGGTCGCGATTCTCCCCGCTCTGGTTCGCCATGTCAATAAACCTTGGCTTGCTGATCGCGGCCATGAGACCCTGCGGCGAGGCCGCGGAAGCCGGACGGCAAGCCGGTGGCCGATGGAACGTATCCCTTGTCAAAGCCCCCTCGTATTGTATGTGTCGCCGCGGGCGAGCGAAACGGCATAGACGAGGGCGGATTTGATGCGTTCGGGCCAGCGTGTGCGAAAGGGAAGGCTCCGGTAAAAGTCCGCACGGGTCATGAAGTGCCTCCGAAAACTCGTCGAGCCTGTGGGTCGTCGAGGGTACGCGAGGAACCCGGAGAGTCAAGACTCGGTGCGTTCTTCGGCAGGAAGGTATCTTCAGGATTCGCTGAACCCGCGCTCCCGCCTCCACCCGCTGAGCCCATCCTCTGCCTGTAGGGTACAGGGGCCTGTGGATATGGCAAAGCAGGAAGTTCCTGTAAGCCGCCTCTCGCAGGGCCGCGTTATACTTGACCGACAATAACGACGCAGCACAAGTCCGCCCGATCCCTGTACGGGACCGTCGGCGCTGATGTAGTTCGGGGCCGGGCGGTTGCCGGAGAGGTGCGGCGCAAGGCCTGTGGCTTTGAGGGATCGCGGAGTTGCATCTGATCGATCGGCACGTCCGCAGCTCAAGGGATTGGCGGTTAGGGGGAGGCTGTGGGAGAAACGCTTAACATTCTGCTGACGGGCGCCGGTTGGGGCGTCAGCCTCGTGGAGGCTTTCCGGCGGGCGCTCGCCGACCTCAGCCTAAAGGGGCGCGTGCTCGTCGCGGAGCAGTCGCCCCTCGCACCGGCCTTCCACCTCGCCGACGAGGGTTTTGTTGTCCCGCTCGCAGCGGATGCACACCATGTAGAAGCGTTGCTGGCAATTTGCCGCCGCCACAAGGTTGGTCTCGTTATCCCCGTGGCTGACGAGGACGTCGAGGCTGCATCATGGGCGCGCGAGCAGTTTACCGAGGCCGGCGCCCGCATGCTCGTCTCTTCCCCGCATGTGGTCGAGATCTGCCGCGACAGGCAACGAACGTTCGATTTCCTCAAGGCCGCCGGTCTGCGGACGCCGGAGGTCCTGACCTACGCGGAGGCCCTCGCGGGGAGATTCCCACTGGCCGTCAGTCGGCGGGTTGTTTCGTCTGCGAACGGGGCACAGGTGGTCCCGGACCGCGAAACCCTGGAAGAGTGCTGGGCCGACGACCGCGAGAACGTGATCCTAACGCGCGTCGATGGTGACGAATTTTCCGTGGACGTCTACGCGGGCCTCGACGGCGTGCCACGCGTTGCTGTCCCGCGGGAGGCGCTGGAACTCCGCGGTAACGCCATCTGCAAGGCCAAGACGGTCCGACATCCCGAGATCATCCGCCAGAGCATGGTCCTGGCGGGCGCGTTGAGGGAGTGCGTCGGCGTGATCTCGATCCAGTGTTTTCTGTCGGGCGGGCAGGACGTAACGATCGCCGGGGTGAGCCCGCATTTCGACGGCGGCGCGGCGTTATCCATCCGCGCCGGGGCGGATTTTCCGCGGTGGATCATCCAGGAACACCTGGGCCGAAAACCCGACTGTGACCCCGACGGGTGGCAGGACGGCCTCGTAATGCTCCAGTATGACCGTGAGGTTTTTTGCCGTGCCGTCGATATCCCCATGGCGTGGTCGGCGATGTTCGAGGACGGGGCTTTGCGCGACTTCCACGAAGACGTCGGGACTGAAGCCGCGGGGCCGCGAAAGCCAATCGAGAATCAGATCGAGGAGGACCACCGCGACAGTGCAACTGTTTGTGGCGGATGATCGGCAACGGGGCGCGGCAGGGATTCTGCTCCCTGCCCCGGTCACAGGGCGGACGATGGAAAACGACGCGAAGGGCCGCAAGAAGGCACGTCCGAAACGACCTCGGCGCAGGTCCAGGCAGACCGCGAAGGCCCCGTCAAGAACGGACATAACCGAGCGCAAACTGGCCCAGCAGGAACAGGAGGCATCCCTTGAACTCCTCCGCCTCCTCAACGCGGCCGGGACCACGCGCGAACTGCTCCGAAGCGTGCTCGGTTTCTTCCGGAATCAGTCCGCGTGCGAGGCCGTCGGGATAAGGCTCCAGAGCGGCGACGATTTCCCTTACTACGTAACCACCGGTTTCGCAGGAGACTTCATCCAGGCCGAGAACTCGCTCTGTTCTTACGACGAGGCGGGCAAGTTGGTTCGCGACAGCAAGGGAAGGCCCTTCCTGGAATGCATGTGCGGCAACATCCTGCAGGGACGGGTCGACCCGTCCCTGCCTTTCTTCACCCGGTTCGGAAGTTTCTGGACCAACAGCACGACCGACCTGCTGGCCCGCACCACCGAGGCGGACCGGCAAGGTCCGACCCGCGACCGCTGCAACACGGCCGGATACGAAT
>Ga0307380_10007736_pt1 | contig 13896 bp, 7 predicted proteins | sample UN3MG_FD_202239 | JGI IMG/M metagenome (GOLD analysis project Ga0307380, IMG submission 202239) | Soil microbial communities from Risofladan, Vaasa, Finland - UN-3 | ecosystem: Environmental > Terrestrial > Soil > Coastal area > Acid sulfate soil | place: Finland: Risofladan, Vaasa | collected... | reverse complement strand
CGATCCGAAATAATATAGCAAAACTTATTATTATAGGTCGTATTATTAATTCTCTTGTATGAAGGAGGACTATAATGTGTAAAAAAATGGTTTACTTTTTTATTGTTTTAGTACTTGGTACAGTACTGGCGAACACAGCCGATGCCTCCGACCCTAATCTTGTTGGCTGGTGGAGATTTAACGAAGGTTTCGGCACAGTTACAATTGACTCGTCAGGCAATAATCGCCATGGTGAACTCGTCGGTGATCCTTTGTGGGTCAGCGGAATACAGGGTGGTGCACTGGAATTTAGCGGGGGCAACCATGTAGCAGTTCCCGGCTACGATGGCATATTGGGAACGCACGCCCGAACCAGCGTGGCATGGGTCAATGTAACAAAAACCTCAGCCAGTATTATAACCTGGGGTCCGACCGGAGGCGGCACGAAGTGGGTAATGCGCACTCATAACGGCCCGGCCACTATTCGTCTTGAGTGCGGGCAGGGAAACACCTGTGGGACCACCGATCTGGCAGATGGCGAGTGGCACCACGTGGCGGCAATTCTGGAAGACGACGGCACGCCGGATGTCAGTGAGGTCATATTCTACGTCGACGGCCATCTGGATCCCATAGCGCCGGGAGGTCTGTCAGGGGCTATGAACACCTCCAGCGGCGGAGAGTTCCGGATTGCATACGACCTGAATAACGCTAACAGGACATATGTTGGCTTGATAGACGATGTGTACGTGTATGACCGCGCGCTTAACGCCGATGAGATCCGGGATCTCATGGAGAATCCCCGGATGGTCACCCAGGCCTTGGCGCCCGATCCCATTAATGGGGCAGTGATTGACAGCACGTGGTACATGTTGAGTTGGAAACCAGGTGATCTCGCCGTCTCGCATCAGATCTATATCGGTGAGAACTTCGACGATGTCAACGAAGGCAGAGTAGAGGCTATTTCCACGAACGATAATTTCTATATCGTTGGCTTTGCCGAACCGTATCCGTCGGGGCTGACCGCCGGGGCAAGTTATTATTGGCGTGTAGATGAAGTCAACGAGGCCGAGCCTGATAGTCCGTGGGAAGGCCAGATCTGGAGCTTCAGGGTTCGGCCAAAGACGGCCTGGAATCCCGTGCCGGCCGATGGGGCCAGATTTGTAGATCCAAATACGGACTTGAGCTGGGACCCCGGCGTGCGGGCACTTGCATACTATGTTTATTTCGGAGACAATTTCGAAGACATCAATAGTGCAACAGGTGCAAATTTCATAACTGAAACTACCTACGACCCGGGTCCGCTGGAATCGGGCAAGACCTATTACTGGCGAGTTGATGGTACCGACTTCGTTACAATACAAAGGGGCAACATCTGGAGCTTCACCACGGTGATACCGGGCGGTGGGCTTTTGGGTGAGTATTTTAACAATATGAATCTTAGCGGCCAGCCTGTTCTGACCCGGATCGATCCGACCGTGGACTTTGACTACGGCAACGGCTCACCGGAGCCCAACCTGGTACAGGCGGACGGCTTCTCGGTCCGGTGGCGGGGTGAGGTAGAGGCTGCCTTCTCAGAGGTCTATACATTCTACACACGGACTAATGACGGCTCGAGATTGTGGGTGGATGACAAATTGATCGTGGACAAGTGGACATGGGTCAACAGGGTCGTCGATACCCGCGGTGAGCCGATACAACTCGTTGCCGGAGAGCGATACAGCATACAGATGGAGTGGTACAATGAAGACGAAGAAGCAGAAGCGCATCTCTTCTGGGAGAGTGCCAGCCAGCCCAAGTCAATTATACCACCCGCAGCGTTCTCATTACCGGTCAGGGCCGGCAGTCCGAGTCCCGCAAACGGAGCGACGGGTGTGAAAATGACACCCACTCTCAAGTGGGCCCCCGGCGTTTACGCCGCTTCGCATGAGGTATATTTCGGCACGGATATGGATGTCGTCAAAAATGCAACGAAATCGTCGCCTGAGTACATGGACAGCAAAGTGTTAGGATCTGAGAGTTACGACCCTGGCAAGCTTGCCTGGCATACGACTTACTACTGGCGAGTTGATGAAGTCAACAGCGTCCGTCCCGACAGCCCGTGGACAGGCAGGGTATGGAGCTTTACCACAGGTGATTTCATTGTCATTGACAACTTCGAAGACTATACCGATGATGATGTGGCCGGTGAAGCCATCTGGCAGACATGGATCGATGGCTATGGCATTCCCAGTAACGGAGCGCAGGCCGGTTACTTATTCCCGCCGTATGCCGAGCAGACGATTGTCCACAGCGGCCTTCAGTCCATGCCGGTCATTTACGATAACACAGCCGGAGTAATGAATTCGGAGGTGGCGACGACCTTGACCGACACGCGTGACTTCACAGAGGAAGGTGTTAAGGTATTGTCTCTGTGGTTCAGAGGTTATCCACCGTCTGTCGGCAGCTTCACGGAAGGCCCGGTTGGCACCTATACGATTACAGGCTCCGGTGCAGATATTGGCGGTAACTCCGACGAGTTCCATTTTGCCTACAAGATGCTAACCGGCGCCGGCTCGATTATAGCTAAGGTCGAGAGCGTGGAGAATACGCACAACGCGGCCAGAGCCGGTGTGATGATCCGTGAGACACTTGATCCGAACTCGAAAAACGCCTTTGCGTGCATTACGCCCGCCAACGGTATTATGTCACAGGGTCGCACCGATACGGGCAGTACAAGCTACAGAGCAACCCAAAGCGGGATCGCCGCGCCACACTGGATTAAATTAGAGCGCGATATTGCGGGCAACTTTACGGCTTATCAGTCGACTAACGGCTCTACATGGGAGATGGTAGAGAATTCCACACCGCAGAACATCATGATGAATGCTAATGCCTATATAGGTTTGGCTATTACCAGCCATAACGCCAATCTACCCTGTGAGGCCAAATTCTCCAATGTCCAGATCACCGGTACTGTTGGTGGCCAGTGGATGCACCAGGATGTAGGTATAGTCAGCAACGCTGCCGAGCCGATGTATATAGCTTTGTCCAACAGCACAGGCACAGTTGCGGCGGTTTACCACGAAGATACCAATGCAGCAATGATAGACACCTGGACCGAATGGACAATAGACCTCCAGAAGTTTGCTGATCAGGGCGTGGACCTGACCAATGTTGATAAGATTGCACTTGGTATCGGCAACAGAGATAATGTGCCGGGGCCTGGTGGTTCAGGTACCGTGTACTTTGACGACATTCGTTTGTATCGACCCACTCCAACACCGTAGGCTGAATAACAGGCGAAGGAGCTACTAATTTTGCACGATTTCGGGGCCTATATCGATTGACTCGGTATAGGCCCCAGTGGTTTTAACGGTTAGAGAAAATTTCTTTTGTTGTCGACCGTGTTATCTTTCCATTCCTGCGAAGGAATAAAGTTTATTTCGAGCAGACGACCGCCTCGATGTTGTTCTGCTCAACAGGATAAATGGAACTATGGCTGAGGAACAAGATTTTCTAAGGTCCAAAGGTAGTACTAAGTCGAGGGCAAGCTCTTAAAATTTCAGCATTCCACTATTAGACGGCATGGAAAATCAGTCACTACCTGTCACCAACCTCCACCACGTAAATCATCGTGGGTTCTTTTGGGTTTTCGGGCTTGCGATCCCGGTTGGGTGAGTCTGTTTCCTGCTGCATGTAATGCTTCATGCCCTTTGGCAACGGCCCACGATTGACGGCACGGATATTCGCTATACCAGGAGCAGCACTTACCGAATTTTGGGCGGGATATTGGCCCGGCCTCATTGCCAGCAACTGCTCTGGCGTGAGGACGAACTGTCCTCTCCGGATCTGTGCATAACGATTGCTGTAGACAATCTGAATCTTCTGATCTTCGGTGATTGAGACTTTAGGAATCGGGGGATACTCCGGAATCGTACCCCTGCCTTCAAAATAAAAACGATGTTTCCAGTCAGAAAGCTGAATTATCTTCCACTTGTCGTCAACCGGCGTAGCTATATAGATTTGATTGTGGCCGTTTTCATCAAAGCGAGTATAGCCGATATAGGGCCGCCCTTTACTGTCCACAGCTAAAGTGCCGCCATTAATGAGTCCGCTTTTCTGTTCGATAGACTCGACCACATGGGCGTTTTCCGGTGTTATAGGCAATTCCAAATCACGCCCGTCCCAACTCTTCCACGAGAAACCGCGATCGAGGCTCTTGGCATAGCATATATCAAAATTAGTTATGACATCAGGAGTCTCTCGCCAGCACCAGGCAATATGCCACACTCCGTTTTTGTCCTCCAAAATACCGAACGGATAGGCATTGCAGGTCGGATTCCTGTCACGACCATTGGTCAAAGCCTGTACCGCCTTTGTCCATTGCCGGGTCTGTTCGTCATATTGGACCAGGATTCGCATCCCATTACCACTTCCTCCATGCCGATACATGATATAAATTGAACCATCGCGAAGTTCAAACAAGGTGGGATATGTAACTCTGTCTTCATAATCACCCGTCCACTTATGAATCGGCTGGAAGGTGTGTATATCCCCGGGGGCCTTAGTTCGATAATACCGCAAACGAGCGCAGTGCATATTTCCGGTAATGTGAAGATATCCTCCCCTGTCCTGAAATAATACAATCCGGTTATGCGTGTCCCATCCAACCCGTTCCGGCAGTTTAACGAAGTCCCATTCCGTCTCGCTCAGTTTTCGTTTTCCCACGGTTAACTGGTGGTCGCCGTCATAAAAAGCTATGTACTGATATTCGCCATCCGAAATTAAACAATTACCGCCATTGACCGGATGCGAGGCTAAACCTTTTGCGACCGGAATCTTGCGTATTTCCTTTTCCAGTGCGATAGAATCGCCCAAAGATACCGGTAACAAAGAAAACAAGATAAGAAAGGGTATCAAGTATTTTACCAGCATGATGTTCACTCCTTAAAACTACTACTTCTGCATCAACCGTGCCCAGTTGCATCACCGAGCCTTGCTTCTGACTAATATACCAAATTAAGAGGTCCACTGTTTGCTTTTTTATCCTTTTGTTGCAAACCCAAGAAATACAATGCAATGCTGGAATTTCATTCGAGCCTGCCTATCTATAATGTTAATACATGAAACAACTGATTGCGACAATGGTCGTTCCATATCACAGAGATGGCTGGGTACATTGTTGCAAGTTGATAAACGTCCGCTGAAAGAGGTGGAATAGAACGCCTGATTTTGATATGATGATGGTTGGATAATCACGGCGACTTTACTGGGCCTTTATTGTCTTTTGTTCTTCCTGTAAGCCTGGTAATGGGGCCATGCAAAGGTTCACAAATATCGAGCTTTAATTTCTAATATTGACTATGAAGCAAACAAACAGGAACAGGAAATCCGAGGCAGTGGATAGCGGAAAAGACGGCAAGACGGCTATCCTTGGTATATCCGCGTTCTATCACGATTCAGCGGCGGTATTAGTCGTTGACGGTCAGATCGTGGCCGCAGCGCAGGAGGAACGCTTCACGCGTAAAAAGCACGATGAGCAGTTTCCGGAACACGCCATAAAGTACTGCCTGGCTGAGGCAAATCTTGATCCCGCAGACGTGGATTACGTTGGATTCTACGACAAGCCATTGATGAAATTTGAGCGTCTTCACGAGATGCACCTGGCATATGCACCTTGGGGTTTTCGTTCATTCACAAATTCCGTCGCCGGCTGGATGAATCAAAAGCTGCACTTGGCACGTCATATCCGGCGGGGACTTGGCGGTGCCTATCGCAAACGTATTATATTTACTGAACATCATGAGTCACACGCGGCGAGTGCGTTCTTTCCATCGCCGTTTGAAGAGGCCGCGATTCTCACGCTCGATGGTGTGGGTGAATGGGCAACAGCCAGCTATGGTATGGGACGGGACAATCGCATCGAACTGACGCACGAACTACATTTTCCCCACTCGCTGGGCCTGCTTTACTCATCGTTCACATATTTCTGCGGATTTAAGGTTAACAATGACGAATATAAGCTGATGGGACTGGCGCCTTACGGCGAGCCAAAGTACACACAACTGATGCTCGAGAAGCTGATCGATATGAAAGAGGATGGCTCGATACAGATGGACATGTCGTACTTTAACTATTGCCGGGGCCTGACAATGACGTCGCGGAAGTTTGAGCGGTTGTTCGGCGGACCGCCGCGCGGTCCGGAGTCCCCAATCACGCAACGAGAGATGGACATGGCCGCTTCGGTGCAGTACGTAACTGAAGAGATAATACTTCACATGATACGTCACGTACACAATGAGACACAGATGGAGCATTTATGTCTGGCCGGTGGTGTGGCGCTGAATTGTGTAGCCAACGGACGTGTGCTGCGGGAGGGACCTTTCGACGATATATGGATTCAACCGGCTGCCAGCGATGCGGGTGGCGCACTGGGAGTGGCACTTTTCATCTGGCACCAGTTGCTGGATAATCCACGCCATACCGGCAGTACAGATAACCAGCAAGGCTCGCTGCTGGGAGGTTCTTACTGCGATGATGAAATCCGCACATTTCTCGAAACTGCTAACGCAAATTATGAACATATCGGGGACAGCAATATTCTTTGCGATCGGATAGCCGATGACATCGCAAACGACAGGGTCGTTGCGTGGTTCCAGGGCCGGATGGAGTTCGGCCCGCGAGCCCTGGGCTGCCGCAGCATCCTTGGTGACGCACGCAAAGGCGTTTTGCAAAATATTATCAACAGGAACGTGAAGTTCCGTGAGGATTTTCGTCCTTTTGCGCCGGCTGTGCTTAGAGAACACGCCCACGAGTACTTCAGCATGGCCGCCGACAAGGAGAGCCCGTATATGCTGCTGACGGCCTCTGTGCAGCAGGACAAGCGAATTGACCTGTCGCAGGAGTTGGCTGATATAAAAGGCACCGATAAGCTCAAGATATGCCGCTCTGAGATTCCTGCGGTTACACATGTCGATTATTCGGCCCGAATTCAGACCGTCGATGCCCTTCGTCACGGCCTGTTCCATAAGCTGCTCAAAACATTTTATCGCAAGACGGGCTGTCCCGTCGTTATCAACACCAGCTTTAATTTGAGCTGGGAGCCGATCGTCCGATCACCACGAGATGCATACGAGACTTTCATGACGTCAGAAATTGACACACTTTGCATGGGACATTTTATTTTGACCAAAACTGCTCAACCATCATACGTGTTTAGTTCAGCAGCAGATAAGCGAGATGAGGTCCTGGGAGACCTTTTATGCAGTCCCTGTCACGGAGCTGATTTGAATTTCGATGAAAGCCAGGCCGTTTGTACAGAGTGCGGCCATTCGTTCGTGAAGGAAGATGGCATGTGGTTGATGTTCTGCCCGCACTGTGGTTTCGATGATGTCACTGACATTACTGAGAAAGTCAAGGCATTTTACGAAGAGAATCCCTTCCCAAACTATGATGAGCACGATACTTTGCGCTCGTTGATCGGAAAGGCCAGGCAAAGTAACCTGCCGTCAGCGCTCGACAGCGCAATCCCTTACAACAGCACTGTGTTGGAAGTGGGCTGCGGCACGGGACAGTTGACAAATTTCCTCGGCATCTCCTGCAGGCGCGTTATCGGCACAGACATCTGCATCAATTCACTGCGTCTCGGCGAAAAGTTTCGCAAAGAACATGAGCTTGACCGCGTCCAATTTGTGCAGATGAATCTGTTCAAACCATGCTTCAAGCCGAATCAGTTCGACGTAATCCTTTGTTCCGGCGTGCTGCACCACACGTCCGAACCGTTCGCCGGATTTCAAACACTGCTGCCGTTGCTAAAATCTGGCGGGCACATCGTAATCGGGATGTACAACCGTTACGGGCGGCTGCTGACGGACCTTCGCCGTCAGGTGTTTTGTCGTACCGGGGGACGTTTCAAATGGATCGATCCCGTCTTGCGCAGCGGTTCGCGCAGCAAAGCACAGAAACAGGCCTGGTTTGCCGACCAATACTCCCACCCTCACGAGTCGAAGCATACGATCGGCGAGGTACTTCACTGGTTTGACCATACAGGCATTGAATTCGTTCGCTGTGTTCTGCCGGGTAGGTTCGTGGGACCACATACGGATGTCGGCAATTTGTTCAATCCCCGGGAGCGCCCAACCGCACCTGACCGCCTTTTCATGCAGGCCCGGGAAGTGTTCACTGGGGGCCGTGAGGGCGGTTTCTTCCTGATAATCGGGCGAAAATCCGGAACATGCCACCGGTAGAACAAAAGAAAAAGGGTGAATATATAATGCACTTTCAAAATGATGTTATAATAATCGGAAAGATAAAATATTAGTTCTTAGCGTTTAAGATAAGGCGTGCAGTTATGGCAATAATCCAAAGAAATCGTGAACCAACACCTCACGAGTTGCGGATATTCGGATTGCTGCTTGCCTTATTCTTCGGCCTGATCGGCGCACTTGTATTATGGCGGGCCCGGTTATGGACAATCGCAACCTTGTGCTTGGCAATAGGATTACTCTCGGCGATAGTTTACTATTCCGTGCCGTCCTTAAAGCGGCCAATGTATATGATGTGCGTAGCCGTGACGTACCCAATTGGCTGGACTATCACACATTTGCTGCTGGCGCTTGTTTATTTTGGATGGATCACACCTGTTGGCCTGTTAATGCGACTGTTTGGGTACGACCCAATGCGACGCCGAATGAATCGAAGGGCTATATCGCACTGGATACCGCGAAAACCGATCAAGGATGTTAGCCGATATTTCAAACAGTACTGACCAGGGGATTCGTGTAATGAAAGATAAACACCATACAAAGTCATCCGACGCCGGTGAACAATTTGCCCGGCAGGCTAAAGAGGCTTCGGCAGGATTGCTGAGTGAGTACTTGCACTTTTTACGGCACAGCAAAAAGTGGTACATCATACCGACCATAATCTTGCTGCTGCTATTAGGACTGCTGGTGGGATTGTCCGCCTCGGGATTAATGCCGTTCATTTATGCAATATGGTAATTGTATGACAAAGTCAGGCGATAACAATAGCGGGCCAATACGAGGCAATCATAAAGCGGTGGCTGGGCAGGCCGGTGCGAAGCTGCCTGTTTGGAAAAAGTTGCTGTTTACAGTAATCACGATTACGTTGTTATTCGCAACGTTTGAAATGGTGCTGATAATAATTGCTGTGCATCCGGTGCTGGACGACGAAGACCCATACGTCGGATTCTCATCTCATATACCTCTTTTTGTCGAGCAGGCCGGGTCGGACAGTCAGACAGCTATGGTGACAGCGAAGAATAAACTGAGTCTTTTCAACTACCAGCGATTCGCACGGAATAAGCCTGCCGGCACATATCGCATCTTTTGTATGGGCGGCTCGACCACGTTTGGCCGTCCCTACAATGACATGACTTCTTTCTGCGGCTGGCTGCGTGCGATGCTGCCCAAAGCCGATTCATCACGTCAATGGGAATTGATTAATGCCGGTGGTGTCAGTTATGCCAGCTACCGCGTGGCTGCATTGATGGAGGAACTAATCCGCTATGAACCCGATCTGTTTATCATATACACAGGTCATAACGAGTTCCTTGAGCTTCGAACGTACGGCCGGATTATCGATATGCCCGACCCAGTACGCAGCTTGGGAGCCATAATGAGCCGAACACGCACGTACACAGTGGTTAAGCAAACCGTTGATGTGCTGGGCGGGCAATCCGGCACGATGGTTGACAGGCGTGACTATCTGCCCGGAGAGGTCGAGACGATATTAGAAAATTCTCTGGGCCCGAAAGAATATCATCGCAACACCAAACTGCAAAAAAAAGTGCTCGACCACTATCGCTATAACCTGGTACGCATGGTCAATATGGCGCGATCAGTCGGGGCAAAAGTTATCCTGGTTACGCCCGCATCAAATTTGCGCCACTGCACGCCGTTCAAGAGCGAACACAAAGACGGACTCAGCGATACAGACTGTAAATACTGGCAAACGCTGTTCGACAACGCGAGCAAGTATCATACAATGGGCCAATGGAACGAGGCAATAACTGCAATTGATAAAGCTGTAACCATAGACGACCGCTACGCTCACGGGCACTACCTGCGCGGACGTGTGTTATGGGAGTTGAGGCGTTATGATGAGGCAAAAACGGCCTTCGTGCGCGCAATGGATGAGGACATTTGTCCGCTGCGAGCGCTGACATCCATTCTGAATATTATCAACGAGGTCGCCAGGGAGCAAAAAGTCCCGTTGGTCGATTTTGTCGCACTGCTTGAGCAGCGATCGGAGCACGCCACACCCGGGGAAAGCCTGTTCCTCGATCATGTACACCCGACCATCGAAGGCAATCGCCAACTCGCCCTGGCGCTTTTGGGATCGATGAACAAGCAGGGCATTGTGCATTTTGTAAGCACCTGGGGCGATGAGGAGATCAATAGGGTAACACAAGAAGTAGAAGAACATCTTGATCGCAGGGCTCACGGCATCGCGTTATGCAATCTCTCGAAGCTGTTCAGGTGGGCAGGCAAGTATGAAGAGGGACGCAGGCAGGGTCTGCTCGCTGTAAATATGATTCCCAGAGATGCAGAGTCACATTTCCAGGTAGGTGCCAATACCATGGAGACAGGCCGAATCGACGAGGCAATAAGTCACTATCGTCAGGCACTGCAAATCGAGCCGGACTATGCCTTTGCACACTGCGGCCTGGGTATCGTGCTTCAATCACAGGGCAAGTTTGACGAGGCGATCAAACACTATCGCAGGGCGTTACAGATTGCTCCCCAATACACCGAAGCGAACAGTCATCTGGGCAATGCGCTGGCCGCACAGGGCCGATTGGACGAGGCAATCAGTAACTACCGTCAGGCACTACAGACCAGGCCAAACGTCAGCGAAGTGCTCAGCAATTTAGGTAATGCACTGGCAGCAAAGGGTTTGTTGGACGAGGCGATTAAGCACTATCGTCAGGCAATACAACTCGATCCAGATTGTGTCAACGCACACTACAACCTCGGATCCGTACTGCGATTATCCGGCAAGCTTGACGAGGCAATAAGCCACCTTTGTTACGTACTACAGATCGAGCCTGACTATGCTCATGCGCACCGTGGCCTGGGCATCGCGCTTCAATTAAAGGGTGAGCTTGACGAGGCGATCGGCCACTATCACCGGGCATTGCAGCTCAAGCCCGATTATTTTGAAGTTTACGGAAATTTGGGTGATGCCCTGGCAGAACAGGGTAGATTAGACGAGGCGATAAGCTACTATCATCAGGCACTCCAGGCTAATCCCGACTACGCCTACGCACACTGCAACCTGGGCGTTGCGCTTCAATCACAGGGCAAGCTTGACGAAGCGATCAGCCACTACCGCCGGGCACTGCAAATCAAGCCCGACTACACCGAGGCACACAATAATCTGGTCAGTGCTCTGGTTGCACAGGGTAGAGTAGATGAGGCGACAAGCCACAAACATCAGGCAACACGAGGCAATGGTCTGTAGAACCTCATATTACACGAAAAATATCGGCGGTTATTTTACACCTCGGAAGCCTGCCGTGACGGGTTTGAATCGGTGGGAGATATTTGTGGGTTTGCGGTATTGCGTTTATCCGGTCCGTGTTAGTCCGTCCTTTGCTTCGAAACATCAGGGCAAAATTCTTTTCAGGTTATCTCAATGGAAAAGTCCCGTCTTGGCAACAAGCCGTTCCGCAGGAATGACAATTCCTAAATTGATCTGTGAAAAACGTTAGCGCCCATCGGACGGCCTTGCCCTACTGTCCAGAAGTAATGCACCCTTGGGAGTTTTCCAAACACAACATAAAGGATTTTCCATTCGAATCCAGCTTTTTTCATGCAAAGCTGGTTTAGTTGAATAGAGGCGTTGCTCCGTATCCGCATGACGATACTCATAGAGGGACAGTATACATGAATTCTCGTTCGCCGGAGCATCAGGCGGCAAAGCATAGAAAAGTGGATTGGCAGATGGATTAGGACGTTCCACGGTCAGTCTGATTTCCCGCTCTTTATCAGCGTAGATTGGGATAAGATCGCCGTGAGCCCTTTTTGGCTCGACGGCATAGAACGGTATCGATTCGACTGAGTACCATTGATTTGTCTTTTCCACGCCGTCGCGCAGCAGATAATCAATTACACCCCGTTTGTCCCGTATCTGATAGACCGCAACCGGCAGAGCCAGGCGAGGATCGTCGAGGTTCAGGCGATACATTATCTGATTGTAATCGTAGCGTGGCGTGGAGGTTTCGAGTGAGCCGGAGAATGTGAAAGAATATGTACCTTCAAAGAAAATCACGCGGCCGCCTTCTTTGTCAAAAAACGGATGCTGCTTCGGATTGTAGAAGGAATATTTGTTATGCGTAGCAATTTTTCTGGCATAGGCCCACGGTCCAACGGGCGTATCGGCCTCGGCGTACCAGAGCTCGCCTAAGAATGAGTTTTCGCCGAACTGCTGCACGAAAATCGCGACCCATCGCTGCCGGTGGTCGTTGAAATAGACACTGCCGCCGTGAGGCGTGATTTTTTTGCCCGAGTTTACATCGTAGAGATGCGTGTCTTTTTTCTCTTGCTTTAGAGCTTCGATTAGCGAAGGCATTTGGGAGGCATCATTGCCAATCAGCTCTCCGGCGCGGATCCAGCGACAGGGCTCCGGCGGCTTTGGAGACGTCAAAACTTCGTAACGGTTCGGGTCGAGCACGTGGTCCCACTCGGCTTTGACGCGCATGCGAACCGACAGAGGAAACTGCGTGGCAAAGTAATAATATTGCTCACCTTCCACATCCACGGCGAATGCATGCCCCGAATCATGGAACGGCAGAAAATCCGGGCCCGAACGGACAATCGGCTCAAACGAGCCTGTCGAATCATTGAAAACAACCAGTCCTCGTTCGAGAACATCGCCGAGATTTTTAAGCCGGGCCAGTTTGGCGACCATCCGCTGCCGGCCCTCATTGTCTTTTACTGTCAAAAGTCCATCCAGCCAGACCAGGCCAGGCTCTTTCATAGGACAAACCGGCCTGCTGAATCCGTCCGCGGCAACGTAGTATTCGAGATCGACACCGACAGAAGGATCGAGCCCACCCTGTCCGGGCAGGTCCGAAACGGCACCTGCCATGGCGAAGTGGCCGAGCGGATAAGAGGGTCTTCCCGTATCGCCCCACATCCAGAACAGCCGGCCGTGGTATATACAGGTGAATACCGAATCCTGACCCATGACCTGCCCGTTGAGTACCGGATTTTTAAGCGGAACAGGAGTGCCGGTTAGAATGCTGTCACGGTAGATTCCCTGGCCCGTGACGCGATAAAGCCGCTCGGCAACATTGAGCCGGTCGATTTTGATAACGGCACCGGTTCCGGGCGTGGTCTTCAGCCTCGTTCCATTCATGCCGAATCCGTCTTTAGGAAATTCGTAGCCGTGGCTTTCGACGAAGAAAAAGACCTCTCTGTCCATCAGGCCCGGCTCGTAATACGCCACGATTCCGTTGCTGTCCGTAAAATACCGCGTGTTATTGGTCGTCCGCAATTCGACTAAAGGCACGCCCCGGCCGGTTTGACGGTCCACCACCTGAATCTTGAAATACTTACATGAAGAATCCCGGGCGGATAAAGGCTGCTGCTCAAGGGCCATAACCAAGCTGGGCAAAACCAGAGCCAGGAGAATTGCCGTAAAAACAGACCATAGATGACTTTTATGCACCGTTTTCATTGCTCTATCCACCATATAGCTCCCCAGTCGATGACTCGCCGGGAGCCGTTGCGCTTTTGCGGCCTGATATTCGGTAACGAGTACCTCGAGACTGCTGCTATCTGATGACGGCAGCCCAGCCGCCTCCGGGGGCCAGCCTGATTTTCATTTTATCTTCGTCGGAAACCTTCGTGGTCTGCTTCTTGTAATCGTTGCCATATCTGTCGGCGTTGATTCCATCTTTATAGATGT
>Ga0307380_10007735_pt1 | contig 13897 bp, 9 predicted proteins | sample UN3MG_FD_202239 | JGI IMG/M metagenome (GOLD analysis project Ga0307380, IMG submission 202239) | Soil microbial communities from Risofladan, Vaasa, Finland - UN-3 | ecosystem: Environmental > Terrestrial > Soil > Coastal area > Acid sulfate soil | place: Finland: Risofladan, Vaasa | collected... | reverse complement strand
GCCATCCACCGCGGCCTGCACGGAAGCGTAGCACCCTCCGCCGCAGACGGCGTCACAACGCGGGTGGGGTTCCAGTAGGCGCCGGAGGGCGAGATTTCGGTCCACAGTTCCGCCAACACCCTGGCATACGCCTTGCCGGGCAACCCGGCCTGTGGGCCGCACCAATCGGGCAACCTGGGGCCCTCGATTTGCGGCAGCGCCTGGCCGCCGGCGCCGGTGGCCTGCACCAGCAGGATCAGGTGGCGCAGGGGGGAATCGGTGGGCACGCCACCTTGGCTGTCGTCGTGCACTGGCTGGAGTCACAAGATTATTATTGCAGTGTGATGCCAGTATAGCGCAACCGTGCGTAAAAGTCAATCAGGTTACTGGGTGCTCTTTCCGGCGTTCTACGCGCTGATGCTGACTTTCGCCTGGCCGACGGTAGGCAAGTCGCTCACGCTGATGGCGCTGGTCCTGTGCGCGCTGTTGACGCTGACACCAACCGACCACCGCCTGGCGCTGCTGACGTTCGTCGCCGGGGCGGGGCTGGGGTATTTCCTCGAGCGCTGGGGCACCACGCGCATGTGCTGGACGTATTACACGCGGCAGACGCCGCCTCTGTTTGCCGTGCTGGCGCACGGGATGGCGGCGGTGGCCTTCTGGCGGGTGGGGCTGCTGTTCAAGGTATGCTTCGCTCGCTACGGCGTCCTGGGCCGTCCGAAATCCACGATGAAGTAATAGTTGCCCCGCCCACTGGGTACGACGGCCGCGCCGGCCTCCGTGACCCACCTGCTGAGCAGCGTGCGGCGGTGGGGATCGTCGGGCGGCGTCTCGCCCATCCACCAGTCCACGGCCTGCTGCGGGGAGGCAGCATACACCAGGACCTCCGCCGACCCGGCTGCGTCGTACCCGGCGCGCTCGATGCGCGTCCTGACGTTCGAGCCGTCGGAGCCGGTGTGGTCGCACGATCCGCGCTGCTGGCAATCCTGGCCGTGCAGTTCTGCCGCCCGCTCCAATGTTTCGTTGTACGTGTAGGGCGGGAGGCCATTCTCAGTCCGCACCTGGTTGATCAGCCGGAAGACTTCGGCAGGCCACGTCGCGACGTCCGTGTCGGCCGGCCGGGGCTCAGTCGGCGTCGGGGGCATCGTCGGCCGCGGCGCAACGAGGTCGGCGTTGTAGGCGGTGACCAGTGGGCCGAAGACCCACCCTGGTGCATCGTCGTAGCGGATCTGCCACCAGTCGCCGTCGCGGCCGGTCAGTGCGGCCTGGGCGCCGGGTTCGAGATAACCCAGGCGGGTATAGGCGAGACCCGGCCCGCTGCGGACGTTCACCCCGTCAGCGCCGGCCACGAGGTACGGCGTGGCGGGGGTCAGTGTCGGGGGGAGCGCCGTGGGCTCTGGCGTGGCGCTCGGCGGCGGCGTGCCTGTGGGGGCGGGCGTGCCGGTCGCCATCGGTGACGCCAGGGGGGTGGCGGTCGGCCAGACAGTTTCCTGAGCCGACAGGGCTAACGCTGCGCCGGACGATGGCGTGTCCGCGATTTGTCCACCTTCTTCGGTCCACGTGAAGCCGTACCAGGTAAGCCCACTCCCTAGCCCCACTAAGAGAAACCATCCCACTATGCGCCATACACTGCGGCTGCGGGCGCGCTGCGGAACCAGGTTTACGTTCATTGGCGGGTCCTCCCTTTATGCGGAGGTCATACTCCGCAAGCCCGCCCTGCCAGCCAAGCCACACCAAACCGCCCCAACCGTCGTCACAGGTCGGGGTAGGCGGCCAGGTTCTTACCTGGCCTCATGCAAGTGTGGTACACGGACCATTTTGACAGGCAGCGGTATAACACAGGTGAACCAAATATAAGAAAGCAATACAAGTCACACAATTGGGACCAAAGTTATAGGCGCCGGACCATCCTGCCCAGTTTCCATTCATCTCACCTGCAAAACTGAGCATGAGGGGCTGTCCCCAACTCTTGATGTGCTGCGCAAAGGTGGTGATCACGTCGTAGTTGCTACTGAGGACTTTGCAGCAGTTCAGATCCCTCGGCCTAATCAGGCGCATTGGATTCCCCTGAACAACGAAAATGCCCGCCACACCTTTTGATGGTGAGCGGGCTATATAGTCCTACAATACCTACCTCCAAAGCGCTCTTGCTGCCCCGGTCAGTGCCCCAGGCTTACACCAATTGAGGGGCACGTTCATTATGTGTTCAGTATAGCACAATGCTGCACAGAAGTCAAAGCTTTGCATGACGACTACTGCGAGCCATCAACGTAAAACCACCCCAATGGGCCATACTCATACTCCTCACCCCAGGCACGTCACCGCCCCCTGCCCACAGTTGGCGCACTCGAACTGGATGGTCGTGTGCTGAATGTCGAATCGCATCACCTCACACCACTGACCTCGTCCCCTCTTGCTAAAGGACTTGCACAGAACAGAGATAGGAGTATACTGATATACGAGAGCCTACGCCAAAGCTCGCAGCCCCCGTCTCGGGGGCATCACTCCGCCGCTGAGTACTCGACGGAATCGCCGCAAGGTGCGGCCGATTGACACACCCGGCATCCAGCGCAAGAGGAGAACATGGCCCATTCTCGCCACCTGGCCCTGGAAGACCTGCGTCTAGCGCGCGACCCTGACCATCTCCTGGCGCTCTTTCGCAAACTGGCCTACCGGGTCGAGCCGGAACTCGTGCCCCTCGATCCGGCGAACCTCGAGTTCCCCGAGCGGGCCGGCATTCAGCGCTGCTTCCTCCTGACCGGATCAGGCGCGGGCCGGCCTGGCGGCGCTAAAGGAGCGCTACTTGGCCGCCGAGGAGAAATGGGAATGGGACGACCTGCGCGTGCAGATCGAGCGGCGCTGGACGCCATCGAGGAGCACCGCTTCGCCCCGCGCTCGCCGGAGGACTTGAGGTGCGGCTCGGCACGCGCAACGTCCCTTTCGCCACCCGCGTCTGCCGCCACTGCGACGCCCGCTTTTCGTGCGCCTCCTACCGGCAGTACGGCTGGCAAACGGAGCGGCGCGGCGTGGCCGAATCGTAGATGCGCCAGCTCTACGTCGAGCATTTCACCGACGCCGAGCAGGAACAGTAGCGCACCGCTGGCCTCGATGCCGCGCCCGACGCGGGTGGGCTGCGGGTGGATTATTGAGGGCGGGAGACGGGAGAGGAGGAGAAACAAATGACTTCCAAAAACTGGACCGATTCTGCAACCTTGTTCAAGTATGCTTCTGGAAAGGCTGAAATCTGGCGTAGTCTCAAAGGGGCTCGCCTCACACATAACAAATGGGGCCAAGGTGTTATGCTTGAAGTCGAAGTTGTGGATGAAAAGAGCGTACGTTTCCACGTGCAATTTGGCGATGATGCTGAAAAAACCGGCCAACGTGTTCGAATGCTGGCGCCTAAGGCGCTTGAGATAAACGCCATTACCGAGATCACCATACCCAGTCAACTTTGGGAATTGTTAAGGAATTTCCAAGGTACTGAACTCGAAAGTCAGCAGAGGCAGCAAGCGCAGCGGCGACAACGAGCCCTTGAAGCAGGAGCGGTCGAGGAATTCAAATCATTGAAACAGAAGTATGGCGTTATGTTTTATTCAGATGATTCTCCGGTCTCGCCTCTATACGCAATTCTTCTGAAACTTGAAAGTAAACAGGGTCTTTTCATTGATGAAGTTGCCTGGCTGGAGGATGAGGAGCTCTTCCACCCCGTGCTGGCTGTCTATTATCAACAAAGGGGGCTTTTGGCTAAAGCGGGTAGTGAATGGCGGAGAGCTGGCAAGCCTAGCAAGGCGCTTGAGATAACTGACCATGAAGAAACGTGCGAAGACAGCATGATTCTTACAATGCGTGGTGGCGCCTATCGAGATCTACAAGAACTTAACAGAGTTGAGTTTTGTGCAAACAAAGCCATTAAGATCCAACCAGACAGTCACTACCCCTGGAATCTTCTTGGCGCGGTTTATTATCAACGTGGCAACATTGAAAAAGGGGAGGAGTGTTTCCAGAGAGCACAAAGTTTGGGGTCTGGAGAGCGTGAAATAGACCGAAGCATTCGATCTGCGGTAGACAATATGACTGACGCGGCTCGACGACAGGAAGTAGCTCGGTGCTTGCTGGAGAAAGACCCACAGCGTTATAGTTGGGCAAAACACTATCTCTCGCGCTAAGTCTGCGCTGCCTGGATTTGGGCACAACTTCAGGGTCAGAAATGTCGGTTAGTGAGTCGTGAAATGTCATCCTATTGTCTCCTCTGCTCTCTATATTCTACACTAATTCCCAGAGCAGAGTTGTCTCACTCATGTTAGCACAGAGGGTAGCAGTGGCTAAAGGCGAACTGGTTGAGCGGATATCGGGCGTGGCAATGGACTTGGTCAACTTTGAGCGGTTTCTGGCAGAGTGGTACTTTGTGAAACGTATAGCGCCGGGAGAGTGGGACGTTAGACACAAGAAATGGGAGGACTTGTTTCCTTTGGGGATCGTGACGGCGCTGAAAGTTGGAGATGGGTTGAGTGTGGCAGTGTGGTGCTATGAATGGGATATTCCCCGCGAAGGCTTCGTGGAAACAGACGCCGATGGGAACGTATGGGAATCTCTGGACACTACCGAGACCTATGGCTGGTCGGCGCACAATTTAGCTCGCGATCTTCGAGATGCGCTCCAGCAAGTAGGTTCTATGACGGTGGCAGGGTCAATACCTGTGGAAGGTAGACCGAACTTCGACCAGCGCGGGCAGAGTGTCGGCACGCAGATCAACGTGGCCGGGGACTATATTGCCGGACAGCCTGCGCCCCACGTAGAATCTGCTGCCGCGTCCACCGTGCTCGACCCGGCCATCGTCCGCATCTACACAGCCCAGGGCCGCGTGGCCGGCGCGGGGTTCCTGACCGGCGAGCGGCGCGTGCTCACCTGCGCTCACGTCGTCGCCGCCGCGCTGGGCCTGCCGGGCGACGCGCCGGCAGCGCCGCAGGCCGAAATGCAGCTCGACTTTCCGCTGGTCGTGCCGGGGCGGCGGTTCACGGCGCGCGTGACCGCCTGGCAAGCGCAGGCCGACGTGGCCGGGCTGGCATTGACCGAAGCGCCGCCTGCCGGGACCGCTCCCGTCTCTCTGGTGGTCGCCGGCGACCTGTGGGGCCACCCCTTCCGCGCCTTTGGCTTTCCGGCGGGGCACGAGAACGGCGTGTGGGCCTCCGGGCGCATCCTGGGGCGCCAGGCCGGCGGCTAGGTGCAGATCGAGGACGTGAAACTGACCGGCTACTTTGTCGCGCCGGGCTTTAGCGGCGGGCCGGTGTGGGACGAGACGGCGGGCGGCGTGGTGGGGATGATCGTCGCCGCCGAGCGGCAGCCGGGCCTGCGGGCGGCATTTCTCATCCCCGCCGCGGCGCTGCGCCTGCGAGGAACGCAATCCTGACGTTCGGAGGAACCGATGACCCACTATATCCAATTCGAAACCGAAGACGGCGCGACGATCCTGGTCGAGGTGGCCGAGGATGAAACGGGGGCCGGCGTGGTCAAGGCCGGCCTGCGCGATGCGACCCAGGGGGTCGTCTCCCAGGCTCAAGACAGCTTCGAAAAAGGGCTGGAGGTCGTGCGTCACAACGCCGGCGCCTTTATCAAAAAGGTGCGCTCCCTGTCCGACCCGCCGGACGAGGTCCAGGTCACCTTTGGTCTCAAGGCCACCGGCGAGGTCGGGAACTTTGCCGTGGCCAAGGCCGGCGCGGAGGCAAGTTACACCGTGAAGCTCAAGTGGAAGCGGGAGGTCAAAAAGCAAGCGGGCCAGGACGATAAATGACAAGGGCCGCGTCGCCGGTGCCAGGGGGCAGGATGAAAACACGGCCTCGTTGCGCACGCGCTGCGCGGCGAGGGGCCAGAGGCCGCCGCCCTGGAACAGGAATTGAACGAGCGCGTCTACCGGCTGTTTGAACTCACGAACGAGGAAATCGCGCTGATTGAGGAGAGTTTGGGGCGAAGCACGGCCAGATAGAGGGAGAGCGATGGCTTTTCTTGGCGGTATTTTTGGTCGAAAGCGCAAGCCGGACCATCAGGAACTCGCGAAACTCCTGCCTGCCTTCATCCGTGCCCGCACCTGGGCCGAAGCGCAGCATATCGTCAAGCAGCACCCAGCGCTGTTGAGTGATGAGGCTGAGGCCCTCCTAGACCAGCGCATCGCCGCCGCACGCGAACAGGGCAAGCAAGACAGCGCGCGCGTACTTGAAGAACACCGTACATGGCTGCGCCGTTGCCGGCAGACAAGCGCAGAAGCAGCCCTGGCGGAAAGGGCCAGCGCAGTCAGGGCACAGCGCGCCGCAGTACCTGTCCCCCCCGAATTCCTGCATGACCTCCGCCAGGCACAAGAGGCCGAAGGACGCTACCTCCGCACCGGCGACCACGCCGCCCTCGACGAGGCGGCGGCGGCCTGGGAACGCATTCTGGGGCACGCCGCCTTCACAGCCGCCCCGGAGCGCTTTCAACTGGCCGCCCTCAACAATAGCGGTGGGGTCTTTCTGCGTCGCTACTGGGCAAGCGGCCGCCCAAAAGACCTGGACCAAGCCCTCCGTTGCCAACAGGAGGCAGTGCAGCGCACGTCACCCGACTCCTCCGACCTGCCTTCTCGTCTCAACAGCCTGGGCAACGGTCTGCACGCCCACTACACCCACACGGGGCAGTTGGAGGACCTGGAGCAAGCTATCACTGTCTACCAGCAAGCGGTGCAGCGCACACCGCCCGACTCACTCGACCTGCCGATGTACCTCAACAACCTGGGCATCGGTCTACGCGCCCGTTATGCCTGCACGGGGCGCCTGGAGGACCTCGAAGAAGCCATCGCCGTCTCTCAACAGGCAGTACAGCGCACGCCCCCAGACTCGCCCGATCTGCCCGCCTGTCTCAACAACCTGGGCACCGGTCTGCGCGACCGCTACGCCCGCACCGGCCAGTTGGCCGACCTGGAGGAAGCCATCCGCGTCTATCAGCAGGCGGTGCAGCGCACCCCCCCAGACTCGCCCGACCTGCCCGGCTACCTCAACAACCTGGGCACCGGGCTGCGCGACTGCTACGCCCGCACCGGCCAGTTGGCCGACCTGGAGGAAGCCATCCGCGTCTATCAGCAGGCGGTGCAGCGCACCCCCCCAGACTCGCCCAACCTGCCTACCTACCTTGACAACCTGGGCGCCGGGCTGCGCGCCCGTTACGCCCACAGCGGGCAGTTGACCGACCTGGAGGAAGCCATCCGCGCCCATCAGCAGGCGGTGCAGCGTACCCCACCCGATTCCCCCGACCTGCCTCCTCGTCTCAACAACCTGGGCATCGGGCTGAGCGACCGCTACGCCCGCAGCGGGCAATTGGCCGACCTGGAGGAAGCCATCCGCGTCTACCAGCAGGCGGTGCAACGCACCCCTCCAGACTCCCCCGACCTGCCCGGCTACCTCAACAACCTGGGCACCGGGCTGAGCGAGCGCTACGCCCGCACCGGGCAGTTAGCCGATCTGGAGGAAGCCATCCGCGTCTATCAGCAGGCAGTGCAGCGCACCCCCCCAGACTCGCCCAACCTGCCCGCCTACCTCAACAACCTGGGCGCCGGGCTGTGCGCCCGCTACGCCCGTACGGGGGAGTTGGCCGACCTGGAAGAAGCCATCCGCGCCTATCAGCAGGCGGTGCAGCGCACCCCCCCTGACTCGCCCAACCTGCCAATGTACCTCACCAACCTGGGCAACGGGCTGCACGACCGCTACGCCCGCACGGGGGAGTTGGCCGACCTGGAGGAAGCCATCCGCGTCTACCAGCAGGCGGTGCAGCGCACCCCCCCAGACTCCCCCGGCCTGCCCGCCTACCTCAACAACCTGGGCCTGGGCTTGCGCGACCGCTACGCCCACACCGGCCAGTGGGCCGACCTGGAGGAAACAATCGGCACCTACGAACGAGCCCTGACCGTCCTGGATCGCGTCTTCCTGCTTTCCCCGGTGGCCTACCAGTTGGGACAGCAGGGTCGCTGGGCCGGTCTCACCGCCCGCGCCGTGGAGGTCCACCACCAGGCTGGCCGCGCTGCCCAGGCCCTCGCCATCGCCGAAGGGAGCAAGTCCCGCCTGCTGACAACCTTGCTCGGCCGGGGGCAGATCCCCGCCCCCGCGACGATACCCGGCGACCTGGCGGAGCGTGAGCAGACCCTGGTGGTCGCGCTGGTTGACCTGGACGCGGCGGACCTGGCGCGTCACGGCTCAGGCACCGCCGAAGGGAGCACGCTGCCCCGGCGCCAGGCCCTGGTAGCGCAGTTGGTATCCCTCTGGGCGGAGATGAAAGGACACGGCCCTGAGGCCAGCGACTACGTGGCGCTGCGCCGTGGCGACCGCCCGGACTGGGAAGACCTGGCCCGCCTGGCCACTGACCTGGGGCCGGAGACGGCGCTCGTTTCCCTCTTCACCACCGGCGAAACCACGCTCCTCTTCGTCCTGCGCGCCGGGATGGCCGCGCCCCAGGTCGTGGAGATGCCCCTGGACGGCGCAGGCTGGCAGGACTTGCTGCGCCGCTTCCTGCGCGAGGTGCACTTTTACGACGGCACCGGCCGCCGTGCGGAGACCTGGCCCACTTTCCTCCTCCCGCTCCTGCAGGAGGCCGCCCCCCACCTGGACGGGGCGCGATGGCTCGTGCTGGCGCCACACGCTGCCAGCCACCTGCTTCCGTGGGGCGCGCTGGCCGGCCGGGCGGGATCGGCACCGGCCCTGGCGACCGTTCCGGCACTGGGAGTGCTGGCGCGGGTCCTGAGCCACCCGGCCGGGGAGACTGCTGGCGCACTGGTGGTGGGCAACCCCCTGGGTGACCTGCCCCACGCAGAGGAGGAGGCACAACAGGTGGCAACGCTGCTGGGCGCGCGGCCGCTCCTCCGGCGACAGGCGACGCGGGCGGCCGTCCTGCAACGACTGGGACAGGCCGGGCTGGCCCACTTCGCCACCCACGCCTACTTCGCCCCCGGCTCCCCGCTCGACTCCGGCATCGTCCTGGCCGACGGCGTGCTCACGGCGCGGGAGATCCTGGAGCGAGGATTGCGCGCGCCCGAGTTTCTGGCCCTCTCCGCCTGCCAGACCGGGATGGCCGGGTCACTGGGCGGGGACGAGATGGCCGGGTTGAGCCAGGCCCTCCTCTACGCCGGGGCGCGCTCGTTGCTGGTGAGCCTGTGGACGGTGAACGACCCCGCCACCGCCCACTTGATGGCTGGCTTCTACCAGGGCTGGCGGAAGCAGGGGTTGGACAAGGCCACCGCACTGCGCGAGGCGATGGAGGCCACCCGCAACGCCCGCCCCGCGTGGGCGCACACCTACTACTGGGGCGCTTTCACCCTGGTGGGGGACTGGCGATGACGAACCTTCCCGAAAGTTGGGAACTTTCGGGAAGGTAAAGATGAATGCACTGTGCCTGATGTGGTGCGTAACGAAACGGAACACGCACCACGCAACACGGTTGAGGGAGGAGGTCAAATCATGTGGCTGAAAGCACCTGAGACCATTGACCAGGTACTCTGGGAAGGAGCCCTGGAACCGGCCACCGAGGAAGCGGTGGAGCAGGTAGGCCGGGAGTGGGCCGCCCGCGGCGTCAAAGGGAACGTCCACGACGCCATCTGTGACCTGCCGCTGGCCAGCATCGGCCGCCCGGAGGTCTGGACATTGCCGGAGGTCTACCCCCCGGACAAGATGCCCCATCCCCTGCGGGCCAAACTGGGCGAGGCCGATTTCTACCTGGTGCGGCTGGCCTGCTCCTTTCGCCCACGCCAGGCAGAGAGCCGGGTCGAATGGGCGCGCTTTATCGTTCACCTGCTCCCCGACCCCGCCGCGCGCCAACCGGTCGCCTTCGACCTGCACCCGCTGATGGTGACCCAGGAAGTGCGGCGGAACGTCAAGGTCACCCTCAGCCCTTCCCTCAAGTTCCAGGAGATCGGCGCGGAGATCGGCGGGGTCGAGTTCGGCTTCGAATACCCCGAACTCCAGCCGCTCATCAGCGCGGCGGGAGCAGGAGAGGAGAAACCCAGTTGGGACTACGAGGAGGCCAGGGGCGTGGCCGTGCAGGGGAGCAAGTGGATGCACCTGCTGGTCAAGGCACCCCTGGGAATGGAGACGGTGCGCGCCTTGCTGGACCTGGCCGCCGACGTGCAGGTGCGGGACTCGCGGCTGCCGGTGCTCGCCATTCGAGTCAGGCAGCAGGCCCGCGACCACCTGACCGCGCGGTTGGTGTGAGATGTCCTACATTCCACCCGATTTCCTGGACAACACCGCAGGCCACACCCTGGCCGACGCGCTCGTGCGCCTGATCACCGAATGGGAGCAGACCGAACTGGACGCCGCCACCGGCTTCTTCGAGCCGCGCGCCTGGCACTATCTCCAGGAGGCCTTTCCCTGCCTCCAACGGCTACGCCTCCTCCTGGGCCGCCCGCCGGAGGTCGCCCCGCAGGGGGAATCTACCCTCGACCTGCGCCGCTACTTCCGCCGCAAACTGCGCGGCGACCTGGAGGCGCTGCCCTTGAACTCCGACTGCGCTGCGCTGGTGGACTCGCTCCTGGCCTTCCTCTGCCGTGACGAGGTCGAGGTGCGCCTCTACGGCCAGCACTTCCTCCACGCCAAGGCCTACCTCTTCCCCCGGGTCGCCATCGTCGGCTCCTCCAACCTAACGCCCAGCGGGCTCACGCGCAACTCGGAGCTGAACCTGGTCCACAAGTCCGACACCGTCGCCACGGCGCTGCGGAGAGAATGGTTCGAGCCCTTCTGGGAGCAGGCCGAGGACTATAAGGCCGAGCTCATCCAGACGCTCGAACGATCCAAGTTCGGCACCACCGAGTACAGCCCCTTCGACGTCTTCATCAAGGCGCTCTACGAGTACTTCCGCGACCGGCTGGATGTGGAGGCGCAGGGGCCGCTCTCGCTGGGGGTGGACCTGGCCTCCTTCCAGCAGGAGGGGCTGCGGGAGGCGGTGCGCCTCCTGGAACGCCACCGCGGCGTGCTGGTGGCCGACGCGGTGGGATTGGGCAAGACCTACGTCGCCATGGGGCTGCTGGAACACTACCTGCTGGGCCGCCGCCGCCGGGGCTACATCCCTCGCGGGCTGGTCGTCTGCCCGGCCCAGTTGCGCGACCTGCTGTGGCAGCCCAAGTTAGACGAGTACGGCATCAAGGCCACCGTCATCTCGATGGAGGAGATGGGCCGCACCGATTTCGACTGGCGCGCCCACAACGAGGCGGACCTGGTCGTGGTGGACGAATCGCACAACTTCCGCAACCCCTCCACCGGCCGTTACCGCAACCTGATGAAACTGCTGGCCACGGGCAAGCGGGACAAGCGGCTGGTGCTATTGACCGCCACCCCCATCAACAACACCGTCTGGGACCTTTACCACCAGGTCAGCCTGATCACGCGGGCGGAGGACGCCTACTACCGGGACTATGGCATCCGCAACCTGCAGACCTTCTTCCGCGCGGTGGAGCGGGGGGAGGCGGAACTGTTTGACCTGCTGGAAGAGGTGGCGGTGCGCCGCTCCCGCCACGACATCCGGCGGCGGCAGGAGGCCGGGGAAGTCATCACGCTGCCGGGCAAGGGGGAAATCCGCTTCCCTGCGCGGGAGTTGCAGGCGATCCACTATGACCTGACCCGCACCTACGGCGGCTTTTACGCCGAGGTGGCCGCGGCCATCGAGGCGCTGGCGCTGGCGCCGTACAACGTCGAACGGTACCGGCGGGAGCGGAACGCCGAAGCGGAGCGCATCCTGGAGCGCAACAACGCGCTGATCGGCATCCTCAAGACCACCTTCCTCAAACGGTTGGAGAGCAGCCTGGCCGCCTTCGAGACCAGCGTCACGCGCGCGGCCCACTTCCAGCGCCGCTTCTTCGACGTGCTGGTGCGGGAAGGGCGGCTGCTGGACTCGCCCCACTACCGCCACATCCTGGCGCTGGAGGAGGAAGGCGAGGAAGCGGGCGGCTCGACCGGGCTCAGCGAAGCCGTGGAGGCCGTGTTCGCCACTCTCCCGGAGGTCTCCATCGCCGACTACGACCTGGCGGCGGTGCGGCAGGCGATGGAGGCGGACCTGGCCTGCCTGGATGGCATCCTGCGCAGGCTGGAGCGGCTGCGGGGTGAACCTTCCCGAAAGTCCACGGGTGTACTCACCCGCACTTTCGGGAAGGTGATGGACGGCAAACTGGCCGCCGTCAAAGTGCTCCTGGCCCAGTTGCTGGCCCAGGGGCACAAGGTGCTCCTGTTCACCTACTACCAGGACACCGCCCGCTACCTCTACGATCAACTCCATTCTGACGCGGCCTGGCGCACGCAGGCCGGGGAGCCGGAGATCGGCCTCATCACCGGCCAGACCGACGGCGCGACGCGCACCGCCCTGGTACGGCGCTTCGCCCCCCGCGCCAATGCGCCGGACACGGTAGGGGCGGCCCTTGTGGCCGCCCCAGGGCAACCACACACCCCAGGAGGGCAACCACGAGGGTTGCCCCTCCAGTTGTTGATCTCCACCGACGTCCTCAGCGAGGGGCAGAACCTGCAGGACGCCGACGTCGTCCTCAACTACGACCTGCACTGGAACCCGGTGCGCATGATCCAGCGCGCCGGGCGCATAGACCGGCTGGGCTCCTTCCACCCGGCGCTGCTGATCCTCAACTGCTTCCCGGAGCAGGGGTTGGAGGAACTCCTGGGGCTGGTCGAGCGGCTGCAGCGCCGTATCCGCGACATTGACCAGGCGGTGGGGCTGGACGCCAGCGTGCTGGGAGAAGCCGTCGGGTCGCGCTCGCTGGAAGAGTTGCGGCGCATCCGGGCCGGGGACCGCACAGTGCTGGACGAGTTGGAGCAGGCCATGGAGTTGACCTCCACCGACGAGATGCGGCTGCCGCTGGTGCTGGCGCTGCAGCAGCGGGGGGAGGAACAGGTGCAAGAGATCCCGCTGGGCATCCACAGCGGCAGACACGGCCCGCTGCGAGGGGTCTTTTTCGCCTTCCGCGCCCGCGAGCGCCACTTTTGGCGTTTCTACCCGGCGGACGGCGCCCCTCCCATCACCGACAAGCGGCAGATCTTTCGCTGGATCCAGGCCAGACCGGAGGAGAAGCGGTTCCCGCCCGACCTGCAGGCGTTGAAGGTCTTCGACCTGCTCGAGCGCGCGACGGAGGACGTGGTGCGGGAACTGCGGCAGGCCCAGGCGGGGCGGCGCGTGCGCCCCAAGATGTACAGCCTGAACCAGCGGCTCTACAACGCGCTGGCCCAGCCTGGGTTGTTTGAGCAGGGGGAGATCGAAGAGGAGGTATGGGGGCGGGCACGCCGGGCACTGGAAGAGGTGTCGCTGCAGCCCTTCCGGCGTGATCCCGCGCTCAAGCAACTCCTGGCGGACCTGGAGGCCACCCAGGACCGGGCGGCGCTATTGCACGGGCTGGACGCCTGGCTGGTGGAGAACGAGTTGTACCGCGAGGTGACCCCGCCGACCATGCTCGCGCAGATTACGAAAGAGGACCTGCAACTGATCTGCTGGGAGGCGGTGGGGCTATAGCGCATGCTAAAGGTTAACCCACGCCCCGATTACCCCCCCCAAGGATGGCCGCTACGTCCGGGGGAACGACTTCTCCCCGGTCGCCGTCGCCATCGTCCTGAACTGCGAGGCCCACCCCTTCCTGTTCAACCTGCCGATCGAGTTCATTGAGCGCTTCCGCAGCCAGGTGACCCTGGTTGACGTTCAGTTTGAGGGGAACCCGGGCGTCATCCGGCAGGCGGTGTAGGCGTGTTACCAGGAAGCGCCGGTGGAGCTCCGTGGTTATTCCCTATACGACACTGAGTGTTGAGTCTACACACTTTTTGACATTGACATCGCTAGGCTGCCGGTAGGGCCAGGGCACAACGGTCACGGACAGTAGCTGGAGTGATCGTGATTGGCGGGTCACAGGAAGACAGTCCCCATCGGG
>Ga0307380_10007734_pt1 | contig 13899 bp, 3 predicted proteins | sample UN3MG_FD_202239 | JGI IMG/M metagenome (GOLD analysis project Ga0307380, IMG submission 202239) | Soil microbial communities from Risofladan, Vaasa, Finland - UN-3 | ecosystem: Environmental > Terrestrial > Soil > Coastal area > Acid sulfate soil | place: Finland: Risofladan, Vaasa | collected... | reverse complement strand
TATAACAATCTCCAGTGTCTAAGTCACAAACTTCTTTGTACCCATTACCTTTATCTTTCTCTGACACTCTTGTGTTTTTACCCAAGTAGTTGTCTAAAATTAATTTTGTATCCATAATTCTTTTTATTTATAAATATCTAGTTATTCAATAAAATTAATTTAATGAGTTATATATATCTATTGCCTGTTTTACTTTATTTTGTAATGTATTTTTATCTTGTTCTGTCATTTCAGTATAAACATTATCAGGTTGATTAATTGGATACTTTGTAACATACAATTTAACAATATCCTCTTGAGCAGTAAGATTTGTATTAATTAAAGATAATTTATCTTTGAATCTAGCAATTGCAAAATCTACAAATTTTTCAGCAGATATAAATGATACAATCGGTATGTTTAAATTAGTGCCTCTTGAAAGACAATAGTACTTTTTATTAGTTGTTGTGGCAAGTACCGCCCCATAAGTTTCAGTTAAATTAATTGTACTATAATTATTCTCATAAGCTTTCATTCCACTTGATGATGCGGAGTCTAAATAAATAAATGAGAATAAATAATAAGATAAATCTCTAAAAGTAGGATTAATAGTTGTTACACTATTACTTGTTGTTTCTTTTGGTACTCCACTTGCGACAATTCTATCTCCAAGTAGTTTTTTAAAGTCCTTATATGATATTTGAGTTGATGTTGGATTATCTAATGGTGTATATCCAACATAACCACTATTAATTTTATCAGAACAATCTTGATTTTTAGTTATTGTATCAGTACCAGTTACATTTGAAACCACATTATTTTTTTGGAATATTACGTTTTCAGGTGAAGATTTGGCTTTCTCCTCATTTGCTTTTACTTTTTCTTGTAATTTAGAAATTATATCCAAACTTAAAGATTGTATAAAACTATCAATTTTAGGTAAACTATAAAAAGGTTGTCTTATACCTTTAAATGTCGTACTAAATTCACCTTCACTAATCTGATGAGTTACCGAAGTAATCATATATGGTCCTGAGAACATAGGTATGTTTCTTACATTAAAATACATCATAGGTTGTATAAGAGCATTACCCATCATATCCACAGAACATTCGTAACTTCTATTTCTATATAAGTTATATAAAGATACGTTTTGAGAGCCTGTACTTCTATTTCTACTTTGGTTGGCCATTTGATTTAACATTTCCAAAGATTCTGCAGTAGGTTTCCCAACATCTTGACCAACACTAAAGTTTTTAAATATTTGTTGATTTTGATTACTAATATCAATATTAAATCCAACTACCTTATTTGATTTATCCCAATTCTTTTTGTTAGATTGACTTTCAACCAATGGATTATCACTTGCTCGTCTAAGGTCAAACGCATCGTCTCTAAATCTATAATCAACGTTGTCTTTCATATCCACATATTGACTAGGTTTGTTTGCATAATAACATAAAAACTTAGGTGATGTGTTTCTGTAATCCACATTTAAGAACGTACCCCAAAATGAGTTAGCAAATTCAGTTGATCCTTCACTTCTTGGTACAGGATTTTTCTCTGCGTCTTGTGCGTTATAGAAATTAGCATAAGCAGGTAATGGAAAATAAGTAAAATTATTTTGTGATAATATTGTTGACACAATATCTAACATATTATTTTTATATAATGAACCTTCAATCAAATCTTTAATTTTGAAGATATCAACATAAACTTTTTGTCCAACGTCTCTACTTGCCCTATCAAATAATAAAACATCTTCAAACATTGTTTTTGATTTAAAGTCACCACCTGCAACCCAAGTATCATTAAACGCTTTGAATGTTTCCCACATCTCAACTCTTGTTTGTTCTCCCTCAAGTTGTGACTTATTACCTTTATCACCTTCTATTGTAATATTTGGTAAACCAGCTCTCACACCTGTCATTAAATTAGAAATAACATTTTTTAAATAAGTTTCTGATTTATCAAGATATTCGTCCATAAGACCATAAAACTTAAAACCATCAACACTATTACCTAAATTTTGTACAATAGGAAGAGTGGTAGTAGTTGTTGTCACTTGTGAAGGAGTTACATTAACAATACTAATAATAAATTGTGGGTCATTAGGTGTTGACGCTAAACCCGTAGGGTATTGACTTATAATAATTGCATCAACAATAGGAGCATTTAATGGGTATAACGATGCACTTACAGGTTGTCCTGTAAATAAAATTGTTCCATTAGTGTCTTTATAAACACCATATTTTTGTGGCCCAAATTTATACACAGAAATTGTTTTAGTATCTTTAAGTGTCACAACCATTAATAGATCACCAGGTGTCTGAGGACTTGGTGCGGGTGTCGGTACAGGGTTTGGTATTACAACGTTATTTGTTGGGACTTTAAAATTATTAAGTTTCTGAGTTGCATATAACATAATCAACGGAGCAAAATCTTTAACATTTTTTTCAGTAAATTGTACATTCAAATCAATAAAGAAATCCGTTATATATGATCCATTATCAGAATACACTAACTCAGGTATTTCGGAAAATCCAACATATTTCTCCAACGTTTTCCATGTTTCAGGGTTTGCAATTTTAGATTGAGCTAATGTAATGGTTCCACCATTTGATGGTAAACTACCTGTTGTCCCTTGATTATATCCCTGATAAGATACAGGATCAATTAAGAATTTAGTGGAGAATGTTAAAAATGTTCTTCTATCAAACATAGATGGGTTACCCATTTTCAATACAACATTATATTCTAAGAAATTAGTTAGTATCCCTTGGAAAGTTGTTTTTTGTTTTTCTATAACAGAATTAATCATCCCCTCAGAATTAAGGGTTGTTGGTTTCTCAACAACTAATAACTCTCTCATTAATAATTGGAAGTTTTTATATGATCTTTCGGACTCTGTCTCAACATCTTTATCACTTGGAACTAATGTTTTATAATCATAAATTGATCTACTAAAGTTCAAGAACTCTTGTTCAAAGTAATCTAATACTTCCGTATCAAATGTTGTAAACATTTCCGATATTTTATTGTATTTTGTAATATCACCATTTAATGAAAAATTCTGTTGTGTTTTCTTATCTGTTAATATTTCTTTTAAATATGAATCAGGATTTGGTTTTGAAATTTTAGTATTATCAAAATAACCATAGTTTGGAGAACCCCAAAATAATCTAACTGATCCGTTAAAGACCGCAGGATTACTAGAAACCTCTACTTTCATTTTGTTATTTTTAAAACACTCCTCTTTTGTTTGATTTTTTGTATAACCAAAAGACGGCATTATAAAATATTTATCACCTTCAGTCGTTTTAACTATTGTTGACCAAGGTGTTATTTGTAATGATCTATCATTATCATTAGGATCAAAACCACTTATTTCAGTAATTTTACCTGATGAATTTGTTGTCATCACCATTTTACCATCATTAATTAATGTTTGGATTTCAGTTTGTGAATACCCCCCTGTTGCCGAATTAGTAACATAAAAAATATTTGGTGTAACCACAGTAAAGTTTTCTCCTGTAAGTGTTTGGGATATATCAACAACATATTGTCCAACACCTCCTGTAGTACCACTCACTTGACTAACAATTTTAGTTCCAAGAGCAAGAGTTGGTCCTGAAATAATTTGACCTACAGATAATGTACCACCGGTAAACGTTAAAACGTCCATTGTTGTTCCATTAACATTACACGTACCATTTAATATTGATGTATTTTGAGATATATCAACAACATATTTACCAACACCTCCTATTGTACCATTTATTTGGGATACAATTGTTGTATTAACATCTACTGTTGGTCCGGCTAATATTTCGCCAGGAGCCAAGTTATTATCATTAATAGTATAAACGTCTAATATTGTTCCAACAATACTACAAGTACCATTTAATTGTGTTGACCCCGAAAATAATTGTAATCCTTGTAAGAATACATTCATATCATCATACAACTTAGGGAAAAACCCTGTGTTCATAGTTGTTGAATTATATGCAACTAAGTTTGGTGTTGCACTTACTGTATTTTCTAAAACTATATTGTTTTGTAATCCTTCAATATTCAAAGAATAAACTTTTGTTGATGCTGATGTTACGGGATCATAATTACCTAAATAATCAAAATCTTTCCAAACCTCATCTAATATATCTACTCCAGTATCATTCCAAGTTTTATATCTATGCCAAATTGATCCGTATTTAACAACCCAAGCGTATGGTAATTTATGTACCGCTCCGAATTTTTTAATGGTTGATAAGATATAACTTAAATCATTAGGTTCGTTATATGACCTATATTTTTCTCTAAGACTTGCTAGTGGTAAACTATTCAAGAATAGATATGCCGCTTGTTTGTACGATGATAAATCATTTGGTTTATATCTAAAATTATAAACACCATTTTGAATTGCGTTTATAAAATAAGGTGTGTTCAATATTGAGGTCGTTTGAGTATCTGTAACAAACCCATCATAATTAGTGTAATTTAAATTACCTTCAGTCGTGAATTGTTCCTCAATTTTTCTAGTATTATAGAATGTTTTGAAATTAGAAGTGTCAATATTTTTAGTAAATACGTCTGCCTTATAATTAAAATTGGTTATAGGTCTTTTCTTATCATTAGTATCGTCGTTATTAAAATTACAAATTGTTTTATGTGTTGTATTGTAAGATAATACGTCTTTAGTGTTATAAGCTAAATTAACATTTTGAAGTGCCTTTCCATCTGCAAGATAATTCTGACACCAATTAAAATTAGTAATAGGATACATATCAGAAAAATCAAATTCATTACTAGAGGTTTGATTTCCTATGTAGTCTATTATTTTTGATTCTTCAGTTAATGAAACATTTGGTTGAGATCTTTCATTTGTTAGAATTTGTTGATTAAATAATTCAAAAGGTACGTTAGCGTTATTCTTAAGGTAATTTATTGTGAATTCTCCTCTTATGAATTTTTGCCAACTTTCACCTTCTCCTTGATTTGAAATGTGTCTTAAAAATGTTAAGAAATTATTTTGATCAATTAAGTATCGTTTTAGTTTTTGAGTTAAAAATGGATTATCATTACCTAAACTCTTAAGTATATTAATCTTTTCGTCTTCTGCCTCAACCATAAAGATACTCGCATCATACCCTGATTGTCTATTTAATTTAGAATAATAAGTATTAACCATAATCCTTTCATAAATCTCATAAAAGAACTTTATCTCTTCTTTGTTCTGAAATACCTCATTTGTTACCGGAAAATCTAAAGCATTTAAACTTAATCTATCTGGTCTTGTAAGTACATTAGACTGATCACCAACATCATCCTTATCCGCTTCCCTTTGAGTATAACCTTTAATAAATTCCTCAACAAATTCAACTTCAGGCCATATTTCAGGAATATACGCCTTTGTCATGGTTGAAATTGATTTGTCTCCGGGATAAACAATTTCAAATTTCTCTTGTTTATCATCACCTAAACTTTCTTTAATAACTTGAGGCCAAGGATAAATTGGTTCATTATTTTGGGTAGATGATTTAACATCCACACTCAATGCACTACTATTACTACCAAAAATTGCTTGTCGTCTGTATTTATTTTCCCTTAAATCCCAAGCTTTAGAATGAACATCATCCATTAAACGAATAAACGCCTCACCTTGTGCAAAGAAAACTGCCAATATGTTTCTAATAGATGGTTTAAATCCTACACCAGTGTCTTTATTACTTAATTGTTCATTAAGATTATCTGTAATTTTTTCTTCAATTTCTCTTCTAAGTTTTGATGATTCTTTGGCCGCTTTTTCTGTTATATCAATAAAGTGATCAGTACCTTCAAATACAAAGAACTTAGTTCCAGGTACAATTGAGTTAGTCGCAATAAACGTATCTAATTCAGTTTTTGTCTTTGCAGGTTTGCCGTTTCTTTCTTCATACGTTTTTTCAAAATCAATATCCGTAAGTGGGTTAATTTTTGAATAACATTTTTCTACAGTTGCGTTTATAGGTACTTCACTTTTTGTGATTTTACCACCAACAGTATAACTACCATTTTTCCCGGCAACACTATTACTTTCAAGTAATTTTTGGTATTCAGTAAAAATACCAGCCAATTTAGTTTCGGCCTCAGCTTGTTTGTTAGGATCCGAATAGTCTTTCTTATACGTATAAACAACTTCCTTAGTGTCTTTTAAACTATATGAAGTCGTTTTATCCATGTATGTTTCAAACCATGAATCACCATAAAAAAATACTTTTTTCTGAAATTCTGTTAATTGAGTTTGAAAATTATCTAATTCTGTTATTGAACCCAAATTTTCTTTGGTGAATTTTTCTAATATGTCTTTAATAAATCTATCTAAACGAGCCTTTAATTGTGTAATTGTTATCTCAGGAAAATCATCGTCAATTAAACCTTTTGATTTATATTCAGAATATAATTCTTTCATCTTTTGATAACCTCTACTAACTTGTTTTGCTGACATTTTATCAAGGTTAGACCCTGCAGGTGTGTTTGTACTTGCTTGTACAGTTGAAACAAAATTATTATACATATGAGGTACCGCCATCATAGCTCCCCAATTCACATAAGACATTACCGTATACTTATAACCAAAAAACTTCAATGTAATCTTAAAGTTACCTGTTGTATTATCAAAGTTTGATGTAAACGATTGTAACATTAATGGTAATCTAACTGCCTTACCGTAATATCCCTTTAACGTTAAATAAAACATTGGGTATGGTAATTGGAAAAACGCAGAATAAGGTGAATTGTTTCCACCTTCAAATAACGCCCTTCCTTTAACGTCTACTAAGTTAACCGTTACGGTAGGTAAGAAACTTGTATCAATAGCAACCTGTATGTCAGTTATTCCTAATAAACCATTGTCAACCGCACCAGGAGTACCATTTGAATACGTACTCTGTGTAAGATAAAAATCGTCAGATTTGTTTGGGTTTTGAACTGCATTTAATTTTGGTTGGTTTACCCCTTGACCCTGTAAAGATCCTTTACCGGTGATTTCATCGGTATATCTGTTATCCATGAACGTTTTGTTTCCAGGATTTAAAAAATTAATCTTACCAACGGAAACAGTTCTAACGGAATCATTCAATGCCGACCCTAAGGCTAATTTAGTTCTTGGTAATACATTACATTCAAGATTAGCATAAAACACAAGATTCTCATGTTTAACTAATCTATCACCAACTTTACCTTCACTATCTACAATTTTATTTGGGTCTATTAAGGTAATGTTATCATAATCAAATTCCACTAATATATTTTCACCTTTATCTACCATAATAGAAGTAATAATTTTCTAATTCGTTTTTATAATCCTGTAATGATTTAACAAGGGGGAATGGTATTGTTAAAATTGCTCCATCGGGTATGTTTGATTCCATACCACTATATTGGGGGTTTGCCATTTGTACTAACCAACCAAAATATGGTGTGTTATAAAATTGGAATGATACCTTATCTAATCTTGATTGACCAACCTTATATATAAAATTTTTATCAGTTGTTTTTGCAGGTAAATTTATGTATGGAACAACTGTTTGTTGTCCATTTATTAAAAACTCATTATATCTGTTATAATATTGTAAATTCATTTTTAATTAAATTTAATTTTACCATCAAAGGTTTTTTCTTTATTATCCACATTCACATTTGAATATAATTCTTTTACCGCCTTTTTTTGTGATGAGGTACCACTAACTTTTTTATACTTTAATCCAAATTTAATATCACCCTCAATTGGACTTTTAATTAAAGTTTTATATTCTGGTTTATTTTTAATTTCATCATATCTCTTTTTATTTAATTCGGTATATACGTTATATGCCGAACATTGAACAATAGCCATATCAACAACTTCAGTAACACTTATTGGATCACTATAATTTTGACCATTCAAAATAAAAGTTTTTAATCCATTTCTACTATTATCATCATTTAATATGTGAGCCATAACTTGGTAAAATCTATTTGCTGGTTTATCTGACATTAAACCAAAGGTAACACTTGCATTTTCAACTCCATCCACTGTAAATCTAGAATCGTCAAATGTGGATGATATTTTTGTATAATAATCATCGGCTAAATATAATAAATCATCACCTTCTACCACACTTTTACCTATTCCATAAAATTCTTTATGTTTAAGTGTTATTTTTTCTAAGTAATCCACCAACTGAGTAAATTGATCTTCCGTATCACCTGAAATATCATACACATCAGGTTCATTATTTGAATTCATTATTCCGTCAGTTTTTGATAGTACCAAATTTGCCTTTCTTATATATTGAATATAGTCCTGTTGTAATAAAACTAAATCGTTTACACTATTACTAACATTTGTGATAAAATCTGGTTTAATTCCTGTCACATACTCTTTTAATTTATTTTCAATTTCTCTCTTGTCGCTATTAGTTATTAATTGATCATTTGCTACAACCACTTTCATAAATGGATCATTTCTTTGTGATATATCAGTGTTAACTTTATTAAATAATTTATCCAATTTGTCTTCAATATTACTTGGTTTACCATAAATTGGAACTTCAATTACAGGTGTAAATTCTGCAGTACCTGTAGAGTAATCTCTTTCTGTAAATAATAAATCTAAAATACCTATGTTATAGTTTTTACCAATTGTTGCATTTGTATTGATATAAGCGTCAAAATATTCTTTAGTACTATTCCAATAATCAGTCACAAATTTAGTGTAATCAATATCCGTTTCACCCGATATTGTTCCAATTGCTTCTCCACCTCTTTTTGGTAGTTGATTTACAACATCCGCAGTTGTTGTTTTTGGTTGGTTAGATAATATCTTCTCAACCATGTATTTGTCTCTTGCCTCAGTACTTTCAGTTGCCGTCGCTCTTTCGTCATAAATTTCAGTGTTCGCATAGTAGTTAAACGATAATGCGTTTTGTAATTCTTCCACAGGTTCTTTAAGTCCATGACCACCAATAAAGTTAAACGCCAATGTTACTTTAGCAATCATTGGTTGCACACCAATACCCTCAGGATTTAAGTCAAATGTTATTGGGTCATAAACAATAGATAATGATGTTGGTACAATCTTACTATTATAGAAGTCACCCATTCTTAAAATAAGAATCGGAGGTGCTCCAAATGATGTATTTAATGCATCATTATATTTTGGTCTACCATCAGGTCCAATAACAGGAATTGTTTGACCAGGTCTCATACATTGGTTCAAGAACGTTAGTCTAGCATTTAATCCCTCAGGTGTTGTTGAGTGGAACGCAGGATTAAAGTACTTAATCTTTTGTTTGATACTATCATATATCATAGGATCACTTTCCTTAATAACCTCAAAGTAATCACATTCTGAGAATAAAAATCTTAATATTTTTTTAGATATACCTTCTTTAATTTTTTGTTCAATCCTTAAATTAGGTGATGGTTTAATTGTTTTAGATGGATCACCAGGGTTTTGAACTTTTGAAGGATCCGTTGTTGACGTATTTGTCGTTACCACAGGTGGTTTTTCCTCAGGTTTTTCAGGTGGTACCTTTGCATCAATTTTTGATAGAGCAACTCGTCTACACGCCATTGCAGGTACTGAATACCATTGTGCATTACTATTAGATGAAGCTCCCGCAATATCACCACCATCTGGTTTTGCAGATGGAGTTAAAGTTATGTTAGTCGTACAATCAATTGGGTCTCCATTACCACCATTATTTTTACCAACAGTTACAACTTCATTCTCACCTTGAGTTTCAACTATAATTTTAAATTGGTCTTTTAAATCACTTATAAGTTTATCCCCAAGTTTTTGTTTATTAAACCATTTTTGTACACTATCAACCCTCCTTTTTGATAAATTCAAGTTATATCCAACTTTTGCAGGAGCCGATGCCGATCCTCTTAAAGTTAGTACAACAGAACCACCTTTATCTATTATAATCTCTTTTAATTTTGTTAAAAACTCACCTTTTAACTTATCAAAGTTTTCTTTAATGACATCATTAAAAAATGTTTGTACTCCTTCTTTTTTAAATGGTTTGGAACCAACATAAACTGTTTCCGGAGATTTTGTCACATATGTGGTACTTTGTTTAGGGATATATGAATCATACCAACTATCAAATGGTTTTGATGAGGTTGTCGCATATGTACTATAACATTCAGGACAATCGTTTTCAAAATAAAATGCTTTATTTAAAAACTCATCTAATTCATTAGTTGGTATAGGATCTGATATTGCATTTTTTACCGTACTAGTATCCCCAACTTGAATTTTTTGACCATCAGTACGCGAAGCGTCACCTGTGGTATCTAACGTAGAATTAACAGGGATTTCAAACGCAACCTGACCCAACTCTTCATTTGTTAATCTTGGATTATTTAATATCTGTTGATATGTGAATAAATCTCTTGTTGGTATCGTGTTAAATTTAATACCTAATTCATACATATCATATTTTGTACATCCCGCAAAGAATGAATCAACAATTGAATCAACTCTTTGTTTTGCAACTCCCGCCAATTGTTTCTGAATAATTGTATTCATAATTGCAGGGTGGTCAACAACAATCTTCCAACTTATACTACCCTTTCTTGTTGTATTTTGATATGTATATATAGGTTCAGGTCTACCCAAGAACTTAGTTTCTGAAAAGTTAGGTGTACTATCATCACTAAATGAAATATCATATGGTGGAAACCACATGACTCTACCCCCATTTGGTCCTTTTTCACAAACAGGTAAATCATCGTAAGTAAATCCAGGTCTATCTGAAGTTCTCCACGCCAAATTCTCAATAGAGAACATATATTTTTTAACTTTGTTATCTACAATGTTTGTTGATCCAGGATTTTTAAGTGGAGCAATGTTAAGATTATATGTCTTATCCAAAACTGAATACGAGAATTTTCTACCTTCAGTTGTAATACCATCACTCTTTTGTAAGTCAGCATATGTAAAGTAAGGTGTGTCCTTTTGGAACACTCTACAATACTCAATACCCGCTTGAGACCCATCGGCTTGATCTGTATAAGATAATACCATAGAACCCTTTGTCATCTCTTTGTATCCATCGTTGAATACCTTAGACACTTGGTTAATTGCATTACCAACGTGTTTTAATCTTGCTTGACCTTGTACTTGATCAGCAGATTCAATAAGTCTTTGTGTTTTATCTAAGATTGAATCACCTTTGAAATCAATATCTGTTGATTGGTATCTACCATAATCACTTTTAATTGTTTCAAATTCATTATCTAACCTTGTAGGAACTCCACCAGGACCTACTTTAAATCCTGCGTTGTCTTTATATTTTGGCGATGTCCAAATAAATTGTCCATCAATACCACCACCATCGGTGTATGATTTTCCTTTTAAACCAAATTGTAATTGAGCTTCATTACCTTCATATAGAATACCAAGTTCTTGTGGTCCATAAACAATAGTTTGTACTTGTCTACCATTTTTCCCAATTGGAACTTGATTTGCCGGTGAATCAATCTGAGAAGGTTCAGAATTCGGACTACCTACGTAGTATCCACCACTTTGTGATTTATTTTGATCAAATAATCTATCAATTGCAGTTGTTGCTCCTTGTATGGTACCTCTACTGTATGCCGGTCTATATTTGTTATAATCTAAACTTGAAAATAATACCGATCTTTGTCCAAACCCTGTGTTTGCAACAAATATTTCAGATGGGTTCTTAAATTTATTTAAGATTGGACCTAAGAATCCTCCCGTTAAATTATTTGCAACATTTAATGCCGATTCAGTTTGTGGATTATCAATAAACGATTCATCAAAATAATCACCCGGAATAAATGATACAGGAAAATATGTTCCCGTTAATCTATTCGCTAATGTAACCGAAGCAGATATTGGGTTTTCAGGTACGGTAATTCTCCAATTTTTTGTAAAGAATGGTTGTTGACCTGTGGCAATCATACTTGCACTAAACGGATCTTGTAATGAATCTAAATTAACACTACCAACAGTTGCTTGTAGTATTTCACTTGCAATTCTTTCCTCAAATAAACTTTTAAGTTGAGCCGCACCAATCTTTGCTAAATACGTATCTTGAGATAACGGACCATTACTTCCATTTGGATTATTACTAAAAATTATCTCGTATGGTGAATATGATGAGGTTACAAATGTTGAGGGATCCCAATATGGTGTATACATTTTAGGATTACCAACTACATCGGTTATAATAACTAAATCTTTGTATCCACCTTCAGGTCCATAAATGTTTTGTACGTATGCCGCATCAATATAAAACTCATTAACTAAATCTAATACTGTATCAGTAGGTGCGTATGGACCTGAATTTGATTCCACAGGTAGTGGTGCTCCAGGTACAGAATATTTCCCATCATAACCACCTTCGGGTCCGTATTCATTGAGTGAATATAAACTATTTGCAAGTTGGTTTGTTGAAATTAATCCGTTTGGTGAGTCAATAACATTTGCCACAGATAAATTAGTTTCGTAATTAACACTATTACTACTAGGAGAATAAGATCCTGGTACAGAATATGGTTGTAAATTACGGGCTAATAATATATCCCTAAAATTTGACGAGGACGCAAACGATAATGTACTATCCGACATACTTTTTTATTAATAAATACCTTGAGATCTTTTTTATAGAAAACATAATTTTAAGAATTTTCTATTATGGTGTTGTAAGAAGTCCTACATTTGAGGTTCCGTATCTTTTTTCAAATTGTGTTTTAATCGTTGGGTCTGTTAATGATTCTAAGAAAAATTTATTAAATTCCGTCTGAGTAAGTGATCCAACACCATCTCCTTTAATATTAAAATCATGTGTTACATTACCACTAACCGTTGTTTTTGTTTCCACAGGTCCACCTGTTTTTACTTGATTTATAAACTCTTCAAATTTTTTAATGATTGGGTTATTTTCATCAACTTTTATATTAGTTGCTCCAACTAGTCCTGTTGAACTATATTGATCTGTTATTCTATTAATTGTATTTTGTCCGGAATTAATTAAATTGTTAGTTGCTCCTTGAGCAATAGCTGATAATGTTGTTTTTACATTAGTAGTTAACTCATTAACAACATTTGTTAATGATTCAAGACTAACATTACCTTTAAGGAAATCAATAACTCCTGACTCTAAAGGTTGTGTTACACCTTGATACCCCTCTCTAACGTTTCCTGTGTTAATCCCTGATGTTACCACTTTAACTGATTCTTCCCTAATAATATTCATTGTATTATAAAACCTATCCATTGCAGGTGTGGTTGCCTTCCCAAGATTAACTGCCGCTTTAGCGCCATTAATCCCTGCATCAATAGATTCCAAAACGTTTAACTGGTCAATTGCCAATTGTTCAATTGATTTATTTTCATTTGATTGTTGTTCTTTTAATTTAGTAATTTGATCCGCGGTTAAATCTTTAACGTTAATGTCATCCATTTTACCCGTAACATCATTTTTAATCTGAAGTACCGCCTCACCACCTTTCATTTGGGCCATATTGGCAATTAAAGTTTTATCCTCTTCCGATGTAGCTAAACTTGGGAATTTAATTTTACTCATCTTCATATCCAAATCAGCACTCTTAATTGACATATTTGCTAATTCATCTGCAGTCATACCCATTGCTGAAGCAACTTCTCTTAATCTACGTTTTGCACCAGGTAAAATTTCAAAACCTGAACCATCCGCCTTTAATTTAGTAAATTCTTTAGAAACGTTAATCATTTCTTTTTGTAATGCTTCAGGATCATTTTGAGCTAAATCCATCGCCTTCAATGGGTCTAATAGTGCACTACTTGAAACACCTAAACGTTGTAATGCTGCCGATAAATCAATTGCCTTTTCAGGTGACATTAGTTTTTCTGCCAATTCAAATGTGGTCACCATGCTAATA
>Ga0307380_10007733_pt1 | contig 13901 bp, 9 predicted proteins | sample UN3MG_FD_202239 | JGI IMG/M metagenome (GOLD analysis project Ga0307380, IMG submission 202239) | Soil microbial communities from Risofladan, Vaasa, Finland - UN-3 | ecosystem: Environmental > Terrestrial > Soil > Coastal area > Acid sulfate soil | place: Finland: Risofladan, Vaasa | collected... | reverse complement strand
TTTTGCCGGATTGTTCCTCTTTTATAACTTCGTCACCAATGGCGGTCCGTTTCGGATGGGACATATAGTCCGCTACGGCCCCAGCTATTCGGTCATCTTCGGTCGAGCGGCTACGCTCGACTCCGCCTTCACTCCCCTCTCCGGATCCGTCCAGATGGCCGATAACCTGCGCGCCTTGAACACGGACCTCTTCGGCTGGCCGGCCTCCTCTTTCCTGGCCATGCTGCCTCTCCTCTGGCTGACCCGATTGAATCCGAAGGAGAGGAAAAAGGACCTGCTTCTCCTGAGCGGCTTCGGCTGCCTTGTCGCCGCCTTTTATTTTTTCTGGGGAGCGTTCGTCTTCGTCGGCGCCCGGATGTTATTCGATGCCGTCCCCCTTCTTCTGCTGCTGAGCGCCCGGGGGATCGTCGAGCTCCCCGGCCTTGTCGCCCAGATAACCCGGAAGATATCCAGACCCATAGTCAGAAGGATGACCGCCGTTCTGATCTGCGCTTTTGCCACCTATGCGTTTTTCTCCCGTATGCCCCATAGACTCCGCCCTCCAAATGAAAACTGGTTCTTTGACCGCTACGACCACCGTTTTGCCGGGACGAGCGCCCGGCTGGGCCGGACCATAGACGCGCTCGACCTCGGCCGGGCGCTGGTCGTCCTCAAGCTCTGGCATCGGCCGCCGCCCTCTTTCCCCGAGGAGGGAGGCTGGGGTTCAGGCTTCCTTCACAATGGCCCCGATCTCGATGGCGATATCATTTATGTAAAGGCCGGGGACAAGAGCTATGCTGAGCTCTTTTCTTGCTATCCGGCCAGGAAAATCTATGTCTATGTCGGCACCCTTGACAGGGGTATGCTGATCCCCATGAAACAAAGTCAGGAGAGGATCGAGCGGGGAGAGCCGCTGCGGCCGTCCCCCCGAATTAGGAACTCCATCGCGATCGTCCAGGACCCGGCCGATATATTTTTCGGCTACTCCCCGGAGTTCAGCCGGTTCCTGCATCAGGTCTTCCGGGAGATATCTCCCCTTGAGATGAACGGGAAGGGGCTGGAAGCGCTGGGCGTTCAGTATCAGGGCCGGGACGACTTCGGGCGGGCTGCGTTTTGTTTCGAAGCCGCCCTCCAGATCGAGAACGATCCAGCCACAAGGCGCAACCTCTTCAACCGTCTCGTCCCCTGCTACCAAAAAACGGGCCAAGCGGATGAGGCCCGGAAGATCCTGAGTTTTATCGAAAGAGTCGATTTCGACGAGCGCCGGCTCTATAATGTCTTTCCGGAGAGGGGGTTCTAGCGAGTTTTCGGGCCCCGGCATGAAATCTTGCTTTTGCTGACTGCCTTTAAAAATATGATATAATCGCCCCAATGGAAAATCTTTCGATTGTTATCCCGGTTTATAACGAAGAAAAAGCCATCTCCGATACCGTTGCCCTCTTCAGAGATATGCTGAACAAATATCCGGGCATCGAAGTCATCTTCGTGGATGACGGTTCGACGGACCGGACCCGGCAAATCCTGAAGGACGGGCTCGATGCCCGGATGAAGCTTGTCGTCAACGACAAGAACAAGGGCTACGGGGCGGCCATAAAAAAGGGCGTACAGCTGGCCTCGCACGATCACATCGCTATCACCGATGCCGACGGATCTTATCCCAATGAGAGGATCATCGAATTCTTTCAAAAACTCGTGGCGGAGAGAGCCGCGATGGTTGTGGGGGCACGCACGGGCAAGATGGTTAAGATCGGAATCTTGAGGAAACTTCCCAAGCTTATCTTGACAAAACTGGCCGAGTATTTGAGCGAAAGTGAAATTCCCGACCTCAACTCGGGCTTGCGGGTGATCAGCAAAGAACTGATCCAAAAATCCTCAAAGTATCTTCCGCAGGGATTTTCTTTTACCACCACTATCACCCTGTTCCTCTTGTCTAACAACCATAAGATTCTTTACATTCCGATCGATTATTATAAACGGGTGGGAAAATCCAAGATCAAACCTCTCCGCGACACGATGAATTTTATTCAGTTGATTATCCGGACCGTCATGTTCTTCAATCCGCTCAAGGTCTTCTTACCCCTTAGCCTCTTCTTCGTCTTGATGGCTCTGGCCGTCCTGATCGTCTCCTATCTAATGGGGAGAGTCATGGACGTCACCACTATTTTGCTCTTCGTCACCGGGCTCCAACTTCTCGCCTTAGGCCTGTTGGCGGACCTTATCGATAAAAGACTGAGCAAATGAAGATCTTGCTTGTCAATCCCCCTCGATGGAACGAGCTTGTCGGGAAAAACCCCTCAATTATCGAGAAACACCGAGGCTTCAATCCACCCTTAGGCTTGCTCTATCTGGCATCCTCCCTGAAAAAGAACACACATTTCGAGGTAGAAGTCCTTGACACCCAGCCGCTCGAGTTGACCTATCCTCAGCTCGAATCGGTCCTTACCAGGAAGCCCTTTGACGTCGTGGGGATATCCGCTATGAGTTTCACTCTTCTCGATGCCGTTCAAACGGCCCGGGCGGTCAAGAAGGTCCGGCCGAGCGCCCTGTCGATCCTCGGCGGAACACATGTTCATCTTTTTCCCGAAGAGACAATCGGCCTGGATGGCGTCGATTTCGCCTTGATGGGAGAAGCGGAATATTCTCTGGTCGATTTCCTGAACGAATGGACACAAGGTGCAAAGGATCCGGCCCGTATAGCCGGCCTGGTCTTCAAAAATGGAGATGGGAAGATCATCAAGAACGAGATCAAACCGATCCCGGATCTTGACAGCATCCCCTTTCCCCAAAGAGGACTGCTCAATATCCGGCATTACAGCTCTCTGCTCAGCCGCGGCTCTCTCTGCACGACAATAATCAGCAGCCGGGGATGTCCGTTTAAGTGCGCTTTCTGCGATCGTCCGCTTTCTCCGGTGACCTCGCACTTTCGCGCCAGAAGCGCCAAAAATGTCGTCGATGAAATCCAGGAATGCGTTGAGCTCGGGATTAAGGACTTCCTTTTCTATGATGATACGTTCACGGTCAGCCGGAAAAGAGTGCTGACCATTTGCGAGGAAATCCTCCAGCGCCGGCTCAGGATTCGTTGGGACATCCGAACCCGTGTCGATCTGGTCGACGAGGAGATGCTCCGGATGCTGAAAAGGGCTGGCTGCCTGGCAATCCATTACGGTGTCGAAGCCGGGAATGACAATATCCTCAAGGTGATCAAGAAAGGCTTCAGTATCTCCAAGGTCAGGGAAGTTTTTAAGCTGACCCGCAAGCTCGGCATTGAAACTCTTGCCTATTTCATGATCGGCCTGCCCTCCGAGCGTGCCCGGGATATTCAGGATACTTTCGACCTGGCCAAGGACCTCCGAACTGATTATGCCCACTTCACTATTTTCTCTCCCTATCCCGGGACCGAACTCTATTATCTCGGGCTGGAGAAGGGGATCATCAAAACGGACATCTGGCGGGAGTTCGCCCGTGGTCCCCGAGAGGGTTTCAGGATCCCTGTTTGGGAAGAGAATTTCACGCGGGATCAACTCTATGAGATGATCGTCCAATTTTACAAGCGGTTCTATCTCCAGCCACGGTATGTATTCTCGCGCCTCTGGAAGGTCCGGTCTAGAGGGGAGCTGGCCAGAAAAGCCCGGGCGGGATTCTCCGTCTTGGCGATGAAGAAACAAAAAGTGGATAAGGTTCAGTGAACATCGACTATGCGCTATCCCGGGAAAAAAGGCCCGATTTCCGATACCGGCTGAAAAGGCGAACCGAGGAAGTGCTTCGGGCCATTGGCCGCTACGCGCCCTCTGCTCAAACCATTGTCGACCTGGGAACCGCTGAAGGAAAAATGCTTCGAGACATCAAATGCCGATATCCATCGGCTTGGTGTCTGGGCATCGATTATTCCCTGCCCCTTCTTCTCTTCGGCAGGAACACATCCCGGGATATCCCCTTGGTCTGCGCTGACATTCAGAAGCTCGCCTTCATAAAAAGTGGGACATTCGATGTCATCGTCGCGACTGCGGTAATTGAACATCTCCTGTCTCCACGGGACATGCTCAATGAAACCGTTCGTCTCCTTCGCCCAGGGGGGATCCTGATTCTCACCTCCCCACATCCTTTCTGGGAAAAAGTGTCCGGAACCCTCGGCTGGATAAAAGGCAACCACCATTCCGTTATGTCGCCGCGGCGTTTGGCGGACCTTTGCCGCAATGAACAGCTGATCATCCGGGAAGATTACGGGTTCATGATCTCGCCAGTCGGCTTTTGGGGAGAGAGAAGCATCGAAGCCGTTCTTAGGAAGATGCGAGTTGACCGGATTCTGCCCAACCATCTGTTGGTGGCACAAAAGCAGGACAAAGAGACTGGGCTGACGAATGAAGCTTTTATTATCCCTCATTAGACAAGTCCGCCTTAACCGAGAATTCCGGCTGATCCTGGTCCTTTCCGCTCTCGCTTTTGTTTTTAAGCTGTTCCTCCTCTCTCAAAGGTCGCTTTATATCGACCCTGATGAGGGATATTATCTCCTTCTCGCCCGCAATCTGGTTAACGGGAACGGTTACGGATTCAACGGTCTCCCGAATATCATCTTTCCGCCTTTTCTCCCGCTGGCTATCGCTTCAATTTATATCTTTATCCATAACCTCCAGCTTTCTTTGAATATCATCACGGCGCTTTCGGGCACCCTGCTTGGAGTCATTGTCTATCTGATCGCCCGAAAGAAGATTTCCCGGTTGGCAAGCTATGGGTGTTTCCTCCTGGCGCTCTTCAGCCAAGAGCTCAATGCGTTTTTGCCCGCGGCCCTCCGCTATACCGAAGTCCTTTACCGGGGCTCGGATATTCTCAACTGTTTTCTCGTCCTGGCCTCAGTTTACTGCCTAATACTATTGGTTGAAAAAGACAGATATCTTCCCGCAACGCTGGCGGGATTGACTCTCGCCCTCGCTTACCTCACCCGGCCGGAGGGGTTTATTCTCTTTGTCGGGTATCTGATCCTCCTCATTCTATTGAAGTCATTCTCCCTGATCGCCTTATCCTGGAAAAGGCTGACCTGTTTCCTGCTTATCTTTGTCGCCTTCACATTTCCGTATGTATTCTACCTCAGGACAATCACCGGGCAGTGGACCCTCTCGGGCAAGATCTCGGCCTCCCAGAGATACCGGACAGCCCTTCTCCAAGTCATCCTCAAAGAAAATTGGCAAGCTTTCGAAAAAACACACTATTCCCTAAACAGCGCCGCCACCGAGATGAACGACCTTTACTTTGGTTATCACCGCGAATCGGACAAGGTCCAGGATATGGCCGCCGAGCCCATCGACGAAAGAGTCTGGTCGAATCTGCGCCTTTATTGGATCATACCCAAGACTCTGGTCCCGTTGCAGTTCCTGCCGTTTTTTCTCCTCGGGCTCGGCGCCGGGCTGGCCAACCTGATCAAGAAGCGGTCACGGCCGGACCTCCTGCTTCTCAGCTTACTGCCCTACAGCCTGGTGATCGAAGCCCTTTCCTACCCGATCCCGCGGCACCACTTGTTCCTGGTCCCGGTCGTCATTCTCTATGGCGGACAAGGCGCGCTCCTCTTCTCCTCCTGGGTGTCCCGCAAAAATGAGGTCACCAAAAGAAAAGTTCTTTTCCTCGTCTTCGCCGTCTTATTCCTTCTGGGGATCAATGATCAGATCATTTATTCGAGTAAGAACCTCTTGAACAACCCCCTATTCGCTTCTGCACGAAAGATCGAATTCTCGGTGGCGCAACGCTTGAAAGAGGCCCGGACAGAAGTCGTTATGTCATCCCATCCCAACATTGCCGTATGGGCGTCATCCGATTGGCAGGTCCTTCCCCGAGCACCTTTGCCCGCCCAGATCGAGTTTGCCAGAAACAAGCGTGTCGACTACGCCGTCCTGACTAGCGAGAAAAAGCTGTTCTTTCATATCCTTGATTTCAAGAACTCTGATCTTTCCGAACGACCTGGGGAACCGTATGATTTTCAGACCGTCGAAGCCAGTGATTATTTCGACTTCATCCGGATCGTGAAGAGGAAATAAAAACATCAATCGAAAGGAGAACAGACGAAGTCCATGAAGAAACGAGACATCGTTTTTCTGCTTTTCCTCGTCGTCATCCTGTTCGGACTCTACTGGAAGATGTTCAATTACGAGCTGATTTGGGATGATGAGGTCTTTTTCAATTACAACCTGCTGTTTATCGAGAACCATCCTCTGAGTTCGGCCTTCAAGTTCGGCTACTTCAGCGAGCAGCTGGGGATCCATAATCAGGACCATTACTATCGGCCGCTGTTGACCGCCTCGTTTCTGCTGGAGAACAAACTGTGGGGCATACATGCCACCACACTGAGAATGACAAATTTGGTGATCTTCATCCTTGCTCTCGCCTTCCTCTATGCCTTCCTAAAGACCCAATGGGACAAAAACTATTTCCCGGAGATTGCCACTCTTCTTTTTGCTCTCTTTCCCTTGAATATCGACAACATCGTCTGGGTCGTCGGAAGGGGTGACCTCTTGCTTCTTCTCTGGGCGGCCCTGACCTTTTTATGCCTGGAGCGGTATCTCAGGAAGAGGAATCTTCTGTTTCTCGGCGGGTCCCTCTTTTTCTATCTTCTCGGGATGCTTTCCAAGGAGACCTTTTTGCTATTTTTTCCGATCCTCATCCTGTATGAATGGAGCCGGCGCAAAAAGATCACCTGGGTTTATCATCTGGGCAATCTGGGGATCACCCTTCTGGTCTTCTTTATCAAGAATGCCGTCCTGGGCATAAAGAGCTTGGCCCTCTCAGACAGCGCCTTTTCGTCCCAGAGCTTCATCCAAGTGATCGGGACGGCAGGCTATTATTTTCGGACCATCCTGTTTCCCTTTTCTTACAACATGTTTCTTCCTCTCGGCCGGATGACGGGCTTTTTTTACCTGGTCTTCGGCCTTCTGGCCCTGCTCTTCATTCTCTTTGTTTTTTTTCTGGCGAAAAAAGACCGTGGTCTCTGGCTGCCGGCGTCTATTTTCGGCGTCTTTCTGGCCGGGCATGTCCCCCTGATCTTCACCACCATCTATCCCTACCAGATCTACTCCCGGTATATGATGATCGCGGCCCTCGGGTTCATCTGGATCGTGGCCAAGCTTCTCACCCGGATCAAAGAAAAGACAAGATTCTCGATCGTTTTGCTACTGCTCCTGGCCTTCATGCCGTCCCTGATCATCAGCGCGAATTCTTATAAAAACAAAGCGACATTCTGGCAAAGAGCTTTGAAGTCATCGCCCAATGATCCCTACGTCCTGATGCAATCCGCGAAGACAAGTTATGAAAATAACGATTATCTTTCGGCGGAACTGGCCCTCAACAAATCCCTGTCCTTGAGCATGAAGAGAGAGACCGCCATCATGGTGTCGTCCCTCTACGCGGATATCGAATTGGCCCGGGCCGACTACGAAAAAGTCCTCCGCTGGCTCAACAGCATCGAAGAAATCGAGCGGGACCCCCAGGTCTGGATCGCGCCCTTCATCAGATATCAAGTCAACGCCAAGAAAGCCCAGGTCTATCTTTCCCGGGGAGATCAGGCCGCGGCGGAAAAACTACTGATTGACAATATCTCCGCCTTCAGTTCATTCAAAGAAGGATACTCTGGACTTTACGGTCTGTATACAACCACCGAACAGTGGGAGAAAGCGGCCCGTCTCGAAACGACCATGAAGGAGATCTTCCCGAAGTCCTTCGCCCGGATCGACACGGCCAGCATGAAGACCGAGTTCAGGAACCTTCCGTTCGAGAAAAAGATGACTCTCTTCATCCAAAACCGCAATTTCTCCGCAGCCGTCGCCCTCGTCAACGCGATGCCCACCCTGGACCTCGACCACCGGCTCCTGCTGGCCAAGCTTTTTTATTACCAGGGGAACGCGGAGGCCGGGGAGAAGATCATCCGCACGATCCTGGAAAAAGCTCCGGATGACCCGGAAATCCTGAATAAGGCCGGATATTTTTACCTCAGCAATCTCATCCGCGTTCGAGAAGCCCTCCCCTATTTCGAGAAGTCGCTCAGTCTCAACCCCGCCCAGCCGGAGATCAGCTACATGGTCGACCGGCTGAAAAACAACTATCTGTCCAACCTGAAAGACCCCTGGAAATAGGGCTACTCCCTATCCGGCTTCCGCTGAAGGCCTCGTAGCTCTCCTATCAGCTTCTGGGTCTGCCGGGAAGGGAAGATCTCATAGTCCTGGACATAGAGCGCCGCCGCTTTTTCATAATCCTTGATGACGAGATAAAACTTAGCCGCCCGGGTCAGGACAAAGTGATTCCGGGGAAAGGCCCGGAGCTTCTCCAGGATGATCTGCTCTCCCTCCTGAGTTCTTCCAGAAAAAGCGAAATAGTAAGCATAATTAAAGGTTGCATGCAGAGACAAGCCCGGCGGTGTTCTCATCAATTCCTGAAAATATTGTTCGGCCTTGGGGAAATCCTTCTGAAAGGCAAAATAGATCGCCAGCTCCTCATGCACCCGCGTTTTCCACATCCCGTAAAGGGGATGGTCCTTCTCGCCGAGGATGTCTTCAAATATGCGCAGGGCCTTCCCCTCGTCGAGCGGAAGATATTTGATCCCGGTATTGAACCTGGCGATGAGGTCTTCCCGGCGGAGGTTAGTGATCCCCAACCAAAAATTCGTTTCGTCCCGGCCGTAAAGCGCATTTTTGGGAACGATCTCGGCGGCATAGGCGATCAGCAAAATAATCAGAATGGCTACGGAAACAGCACGACGACTTGTTTTTAGGAAGAGCACATAGACAACCCCCGAGACAAAAACTGCGGAAGGCAAATACAGGAACCGCCAGGCCAGGAGAGAGATTGTGGCCGAGGAAAAGATGACGCCCGCAGAAGGCAGGAGAAAAAGAAAATAGACCGAGGCCGGGAAGAAATACGGAGCCTCTTTTCTCCTTCTTTTGATGATTAAAAAAATGGACAGCGCTAGAAGGAAGACAAGAAAGAGGCCGAAAATCCGATAAGCCGCCTGCCGAAAAACCGGAGAAGCGCTGATCGTCACACTCAGGTCGAAGGGGAAGACCATCTTCCATGCATAAAAGCCGATCGTTCCCAGGAAATCGGGAAGAGTCCTGCCTGAATAATGAAATTCTGAAGAGCCGAAGGCATTAAAGCGGAGAACGGCCCAGGTCAAGAAGCCGAGGCCGAAAGGAAGGAGGGGAAAAAGAATATCCTTCGCCATCCTCCTTTTCCGATAAAGTATGAGCAGATACAGCAGGGGCAAAAGGATGACATTTTCTTTCGAAAGGAGAGCCGCCAGGTAAAAGAGGGAGGAGACAGTCAGGCGAAGAAAGCCTTTTTTCTCCAGGAATCTGAGGAAAAACAATAGAGAAAGGGCGGCGAAAAGAAAAGAAAGGAGGTCCGTGCGGCCGGAAATCCAGGACACGTTTTCAAAGTGGACAGGGAAAACGGAAAAGAGCAGTGCGCCTGAAAACGATGCCGGACGGCCAAACCCGAGTCTGAGAAGAAGGCCAAAAAGAAGGATGGAATTGAGCAGGTGGAGGAGGATGTTGGTCAGATGAAAGGCGGCCGGATTTAAGCCCCAGATTTTAAAATCCAGCCAGTAAGAAAAAGACGTCAGGGGTCGATAGAACTGACGGCCCTGGCCGGCTTTGGGGCTATTTTCGTCAAACCCCTCCACTCCGCCGAAGGGACTGAACAGGAAGCGCTTCAAGAATCCCTGGCTCAGGATATTCTGGTTTTCGCTGATGAAATATTTATCGTCCCAGAGGAAATCGCCGGACATGGAGGGGAGGAAAATCAACAGGTTGATTGTTAAAAGGAGAAGGAAAAATATCAGAATAGAGAAGCGGGAGGCTCCAGGATCTTGGGGAGGTGAGCCGGTCAAAGGGCGTTCCTCGACGCGCCTTTCTTAACAAAAGACGCAGGAACTGTCAAATCGCGGTGCCGCCGCTAATTTGTGATTCTCCCCCGACATGAAAACGGGCGGCAAGGATATCCTTGCCGCCCGTTCGAGGTTGACTTCCTGATGTTCTCTGTGAATCTCTCGATCACGTCACATCAAGTGGTGCCGAGCTGAGCCGACTTGGGAACATGGATCCAGGAGCCGCTCCAGTTGACCAGGTCCTCGTTGAAGCTGGTCAAGCCCGTGATCGTGAAATAGGTGGTGGTCGGATCCATGGCATCAAAGGCGAAGGTGGGGCCATCTGCCTTGTCGCGGCCGAAAGAAACAACGACAAACTCGTCATCGGCGGATTCCGTGATGCCATAGCCGGCCCCCATGACAGCGGCTGATTGGCCGTAAACCAGGAAAGGACTTCCCCACTGGTCGTTCGTGGGAAGCACTTTGAGATAGAACCCGCTGAGATCGACGTAGAGCTGGTCCCCGGCCGCGATTGCTCCGTCATGGAGAGGAGCTGTGCCCTGGTCGGTGATGAAGTCCACCATCGCCGTGGCAATGGAATTAATGTCCTTCATCGTGCCCTTCTGCTTCGCCTTCTGGATGGCGGCGAGGGCGTTGGGGATGAGCAGGGCGGCCAGGATGCCGATGATGGCGACAACGATGAGCAGCTCGATCAGCGTGAAACCTCTCATTTTTTTAAGCATTATGTTACCTCCTTGAAATGCTTTACCCAAATGAGTTTGGGCAATTCTATTCTAGCAATAAACGTGCCAGATGGCAAAAATATAAGTTATTGATATTAAATAACTTAATAGCAATTTAAAGCGCCTTTTCCTGGGTTGTTAACATTTTTTGTCATTCTTTGCCAGAAAACGGCACTTTTAAAGAAGCGCCTTCAATCCCGGCCGCGATTCCACCCTCTCCAGTCTCTCGAGCTCTTTCAGGCCGTATTTCTCGATCAGATGACGCAAGGACCGATAGCTGATCCCGAGGAGAGAAGCGGTTTTCCGCAGGTTGCCGCCCGCCAGAAGCCGGGCCTCGGCGATATACTTCCTGGATATATCCTCGAGATAGGAGGTCAAATTGAAGCTCGGCGGGATCAGCAGCTGCGTGGCCTCTTTCTTAGGCGGGGAAGTGATCTCCCGCGGGAGGCTGGCCGCCGTGATGGTTTCCCGGTCTTCGATCGCCACCACGCGCTCGATGACATTCTCCAGCTCGCGCACGTTCCCGGGCCAGCTATAGCCCTCGAAACAGCTGATCACCTCGGGGGCGACGCGCTTCATCTTCCTCCCCATCTGCTGGCTGTACTTCTGGAGAAAGTGGTTGACGAACAGGGGGATATCCTCCGGCCTTTTCCGCAAGGGGGGCATCTCGAAGGAGATGACGTTCAGCCGGTAGTAGAGCTCCTCACGGAACTTCCCCTCCTCGATCCTCTGTTTGAGGTCCTGGTTCGTCGCCGCGATGATCCGCACATCCACCGGGATCTCCTCCGTCCCGCCGACCCGCCGGATCTTCCTTTCCTGGATAACCCGGAGGAGCTTCACCTGGGTCCAGGGCGAAGTCTCCCCGACCTCGTCCAGGAACAACGTTCCCTGAGTGGCCACTTCGAACATCCCCTTCTTGTCGGCCACCGCGCCGGTGAACGACCCCCTGACGTGGCCGAAGAGCTCGCTCTCCAGAAGGTTTTCGGGTAAGGCGGCACAGTTGATCGAGACGAAGGGCCTTTCTTCGCGCCGGCTGAGGAGGTGGAGAGCCCGGGCGGCTATCTCCTTCCCTGTTCCGCTCTCTCCGCTGATCAGGACCGTGGAATCCGTTCCCGAGGCCTTCTCGATCAGGCTATAGACCTCCTGCATCGCCTTGCTTTTGCCGATCATGTTCTCGAACGAGTACTTCTCTTTGAGGTTCCGCTTGAGGAGGATGTTTTCCTCCTTGAGCCGCCTCTTCTCGAGTTCCTGGGCGATGATGATCTTGAGCTCCTCGACGTCGAAGGGCTTGAGGATGTAATCGATGGCCCCGGCCTTGAGGGCCTCAACGGCCTGCTTCAAGCTCCCGTAGGCGGTGATCATGACCACCGGCATCCCGGGCCGGTTCTCCCGGACGTACTTGAGGACCTCCATGCCGCTCATCTGGGGCAGCTTGATGTCGCAGATGAGAAGGTCGAAATCTTCCTTGTCCAAGAGCTCGAAGAGCTTGGTCGGCGCCAAGCAGGTCTTGACCCGGTACCCCTCTTTTTTCAGGACCACGCTGAGGAGGTCGAGGAGGCTTTTCTCGTCATCGATGATCAGGATATTTTCCATCGTTCGTCCTCATCCGGGCAGCGGTCTCTCTCGTTCCCCCCTCATGGCGTCGCGGCCTCCTGGGAGACGGTTCTTGGCGGCGCCTCCCGCGCCGGGAAGACCAGGGTGATCTCCGTCCCTTTGTGGGGCTCCGACCGGACCTCGATCCGGCCGTCATAATCGTCGACGATACCGCGGACGACCGCCAGGCCCAGTCCATGGCCGTTCTCAAAGCGTGAGAAAAACGGCTCGAAGAGATGTTTCTTTTCTTCTTCCTTCAAGCCCCGGCCGGTATCGGCGAACCGGATCCGGACCGCCTTTTTTTTGTCCCGGGAGAAATCGACGCTCAGGGTGCCGCCCTCGGGCATGGCCGCGAGCGCGTTCTTGGACAGGTTCAAAAAGACCTGTTTGAACTGGTTCGGGCTGCCGTAGTAGCTCATCTCAGTGGAAGTGAAATTGCCCGCCAGGCTGAATCGTCCGTTGAGCTCCCCGCCGGCCCGAAGGAGCGCCAGCGTTTCCTCCAGGATTTCAGGCAGCTTGACCCAGGAAAAAACCTGCCGGCCCGGCGAGGCCAAGTCCAAAAACTGCTCGATGGAATGGGATACGCGCTCCGATTCCTTGACGACGATATCCATCAGGCTCCGCTGCTCTTCGTCGAGCCTGAGCTCCCCGCGGAGGACCTGGATCGCGCCGGAGATGGCCGCCAGGGGGTTGCGGATCTCGTGGGCGAGCTGGGCGGAGAAACGACCGGCCGAGGCCAGCCGCTCCTTGATCTCCAGTTCCTTCCGGGCCAGGAAGAGCGCCTCCCTGGCCTTGCGCAGGCTGTTCGTCAGATGGTTGGCCAGGAAGGCGATCAGGAAGAAAAGGCTCCAGGCCAGAAACATGGTGAAAAGGATGAGGCCCAGAGACTTCTCTCTGTACTGGTCGGGGCTGAAATAGGGGATAATCCCGAGATAAAGCCCGTCCACAAGGAGCCCGAAGAGGATGGCCGACAGTCCGGCCGTGAGGTAGGCGGCGCGATTGGAAATAACGATGCTCGCCGCCACAACGGCAAAGATATAGAGAAGATACAGAGAACCCGACAGTCCGCCGGAAATGTAGATCAAGGCGGTAATCAGAAGGAGGTCAATGACGGTCTGGATGTAGGCCTGAGCGGTATACTGCCTCCACCACAAGTAGAGGCCCAGGTAAACGAGCGAGAGGGTGTAGGCAAGAAGGACTATAAAATAAAAGGGGATGACGGGGATGAAATCGGAAGTCGAGGATTGGATGATCACGACCGCCACCAGGATGGAGGTGACGGCGATCGCCCGGATGAGGATGAACCAGAAAATATGCCGCTTTTGGGTTGTCATTCGACCTCAGAATTGCTGCATCAGGCTGAAGATCGGCAGGTACATGGAGATGACCAGCGACCCGACCATCCCGCCGACGGCGATGAGAAGGACGGGCTCCATGACGGACAGGAGCGAGGAGACCGAGGCATCGACCTCCTCATCGTAGAAATCGGCCAGCTTGGTCAGCATCTCGTCCAGGGTGCCGGTGGCCTCGCCGACGCTGATCATCTGGGTCAGCATGAACGGGAAATGTCCCGTTTCTTTCAGGGCATCGGTCAGGCTCTTGCCTTCGGACACCTTCTGCCTCGCCTCCATCATGGCCGCTTCCAAGAGCACATTGTTGGCCGTGGAGGAGGTGATCTTCAGGCTCTCCAGCATCGGGACGCCTCCGGAGACGAGCGTGCTCAGGGTCCGGGTGATCCGGGAGATGGC
>Ga0307380_10007732_pt1 | contig 13904 bp, 12 predicted proteins | sample UN3MG_FD_202239 | JGI IMG/M metagenome (GOLD analysis project Ga0307380, IMG submission 202239) | Soil microbial communities from Risofladan, Vaasa, Finland - UN-3 | ecosystem: Environmental > Terrestrial > Soil > Coastal area > Acid sulfate soil | place: Finland: Risofladan, Vaasa | collected... | reverse complement strand
GCCGCGCGACCGTGCTCGCGCGGGCGGGCCTGGAGCGGCTCGGGACGCTCGATGCCCGGATGGTGGCGCTCGAACCGGCCGTCGTCCTGCCGGCGGCGGGTCAGGGCGCCCTGGGCATCGAGTGTCGGGCCGACGGCGCGGCCGCGCGCGCGGCGATTGCGGCGCTCGACCATCCGCCGACGCGGTGGGCGGTCGCCGCCGAGCGGGCCCTCGTGCGCCGCCTGGGCGCCGGGTGCCGGACGCCCCTGGGTGTGCTGGGTCGCGTCGACGCGGCCGGTCGGCTGACGCTGGAGGCGTGGCTGCTGGCGCCGGACGGCCGGGAATCGATCCGCCGCACCGCCGCCGGCGCGGCCGGCGAGGCGGGCGCCATCGGCGCGGAACTGGCCGAGGCCCTCCTGGCCGACGGGGCCGCACGCCTGGTCGGGTCGGGGAACGGGGCGAGCGGTGCTTGACGGGCCGACCATCCTGGCGTTGCTGGGCGTGGGCCTGCTGGGCGGTTTCCTGGGCGGCTTTCTGGGCATCGGCGGCAGCGTCCTGTTTATCCCGATGCTGACGCTCTTCATGAAGTCGGACTATCACACGGCCCAGGCCGCGGCGATGGTGGTCAACGTGTGCGTGGGGTTCTCGGCGTCGCAGAGCCACATCCGGTCGGGGCTGGTGAGCCGGCGGCTCCTGACCATTCTGGTGCCCTGCGCGATGGCCGCATCGATCGTCGGCGTGTACCTGAGCAACCAGTTCACGGGCGATGCCGAGGTGTACCTGCGTCGGATTTTCGGTGCGGTCATGATTTACGTCATCGCGGCCAACCTCCATCGCATGGCGCGGCGGCGCTGGCCGCACGCCTGGGGCCACCGGCCGCGACGGAAACCCAGCCGGGGGGCGGCGGCCATCGGCCTGGTGGGGGGCGTCATGGGCCTGTCGACCGGCCTGCTGGGCCTGGGGGGCGGGTCGGTAGCCGTGCCGGCCCAGCAGGTCCTGCTGGGGATGCGGCTGCGGACGGCGGTGGCCAACTCGAGCGTGGCGATCATCTTCTCGGGGCTGCTGGCGGCGGGCCTGAAACATGCGACGCTGCCGGCGGGGGTCGACCCGGCCCGGCCGTGGGTCTACGTGGGTCTGCTGGTGCCGACGGCGATCATCGGGGCCGCGGCCGGGGCGTACTCGAGCCGGCGGGTGGCCCGGGAGTGGGTCCGGCTGGTGCTGGTCGTGTTCCTGGGGTGGACAGCGCTGAAGATGCTGACCGCGTAGTCCTGCCACGCCACGTATGGCGCAGCGGCCGGGTGTGCCAGGACTCGCGGGCAGGCTCCGTCCTGTTGGGTGGCATGCCCAGGCCGCCGTTGCCTGGGCATGCTCCTCGGCCCACGTGCGACATGCCCACGCGAACAGCGGCGTGGGCATGCCACCCCGGGTCGGGCGCTTGCCGGAAACTCTCGGCACACCCCCGGGGGCCGGGGTTTGCGAAATAGGAAAGCCGGGGGCGGGCGATTTCCGATAGAATAGACGCGGTCGACTGCGCGCCCGTCGGGCGAGGCCGCCCCGGCGACCGCGCGGCGGGGGCCGGACGGCGGTCGTTTCGCTTGTACCGGGGGCAGGACGTCATACCAAGGGAGATTTATGAGTACGCTCATCCATGTTACGCACGAGGCGATCCAGAAGGTCGGCGGCATCGGGGCGGTCCTCCAGGGGTTCTTCACGGCCAAGGCCTACAACGACAGCGTGGGCCGGTCGATCCTCATCGGGCCGGGCGACCGGGGCGTGGCCGACCTGCTGGCCAAGAACGGCCAGGTGTTGTACTCGAGTTTCGACGGGACCGACGCCGGCGGGTGGGCCGACAAGTTCCGCCCCGTCCAGCAGCGATGGGGCGTGGGCATCCTTTACGGCCGGCGGACCTTCAAGGACAGGGCCACCGGCGTCGAGAGCCGCCCGGAAGTCATCCTGATGGACGTCGGCCACGCCGACCTCGACCGCTTGGGCGAGTGCAAGCGGATGCTGTACGAGCGGTTCGGCATCCGGAGCGACCTGTACCGGACCTGGGAGTACGAGCATTGGGTGCGCCTGGCGGCGCCGGGCCTGGCGGCGCTGGACGCCATCGGGGCCGACCAGGACCGGCCGGCCGTCATCCTGGCCCACGAGTTCATGGGGATGCCGCTGGCGTTGGCGGCCATTGCCGAAAACTCCGGCCGGTACCGGACGGCGTTCTACGCCCACGAGGTGGCCACGATGCGGCGGATCGTCGAGGGCCATCCGGGGCACGACACCATGTTCTACAACGTGCTCGACCGGGCGATGGCCAAGGGCAAGTTCGTCGAGGACGTGTTCGGGTTGCAGGCCCCGTTCTTCAAGCACGCCCTCGTGTCGGCATCGCGGTTTTGCGACGCGGTCCTGTGCGTGGGCGACCACGTCCTTTCGGAGATCAAGTTTCTGGGCGCCGACTTTGCCGAGAAGCGCCTGTCGCTCGTCTACAACGGCGTGCCGGCGTACGAGGTGGCCTACGGCGACGTCATGCAGTCCAAGACGCGGCTCCAGCAGTACACCGAGAACATCCTGGAGTACCGGCCCGACTTCGTGTTCTCGCACGTGACGCGCATGGCCCTGTCGAAAGGCATGTGGCGCGACCTGAAGGTCCTCTGGCACCTGGAGAAGAAGTTCCGCGAGACCGGCCAGACGGGCGTCCTCTTCCTCCTGTCGAGCGAACTGGGCGCGCCGCGAAAGGGCCACGAGATTCTCGACATGGAAGGGCGGTACTCCTGGCCGGTCGCTCACCGCGAGGGGTACCCCGACCTCTCGGGCGGCGAGGCCAACTTTTACGTCCACATGCAGAAGTTCAACGCCTGCGCCCGACAGATCAAGGTGATCCTGGTCAACCAGTTCGGGTGGAGCCGGCCGTCGTGCGGCATGAAGATGCCGGCCGACATGGACTTTCTGGACATCCGCAAGGGCACGGACATCGAGTTCGGCCAGTCGATTTACGAGCCGTTCGGCATCGCCCAACTCGAGCCGCTCTCGTTCGGCAGCCTGTGCGTCATCACGAACGTGTGCGGCTGCGCGGGGTTCGTCGACAGGGTGACCGGCGGCCAAGGCGCGCCCAACGTCCTGGTGGCCGACTACACCGGCCTGCCGGACAACAACGCCGCGCTCGACAGCGTGCTGTCGGTCGGGCCGCGCGAACGCAACGCCGCCGAGGAGAAAGAGGCCAAACGCATCGCCGACATAATCCTCAAACGCCTGCCCGGCGACCAGAAGCACCACGAGACCCTCATCCGGAACGGCTACGAACTGGCCAGGCAGATGTCGTGGGAGGTCGTCGTCCGCGATTACCTCCTGCCGGTCATCAACGACCTGTCGTAAACGATCCGCAACGCGACCCGCCCGGTGCGCCGGCCAGACGGCCCGTCCGACAAACGACGCGCGGCCGCCCGTGCGCGGCGTGTCCCTGCTGAAAGGAATCCGATGTCCACACGTATTGCTGCACTCGACAAGGTGGTGGCGGGTCTTGGGCCGGAGGACCGGGCCCGATTCGACCGGATGTACGACTTCAGCCAGTCGGTGGCCCACGTCCTGCCGCCCAAGCGGATGGAGGCGTGGATCACCAAGGTCTTCAAGTACCTCGCCCCGACGCCGGAGGGCGTGATGGAGGCCATCCGCCACCAGCCCATCACCCACGTCGTGAACCGCTGGACCGGCCAGGCCACGCTCTACAACGCCGTCCGGGCCCAGCGGCCCATCGAGGCCAAGGACACCGCCGACCTCGACCAGGAGATCGCCAAGAACCTGGGCGACCCGTTCTGCAAACCGCTGGAGTTGACGCCCGCGAACACCTTCGGCCGCATCGGCACCAAGACGGCCGCCAACGTCGCCACGTACGACGGGTGGCACGGCCTGGTGATCTTCGAGGACCATTCGCCGCTGCGGTTCCGGACCGACGCCTTCCGGCCCGACGAGGTGGCCGACCTGCTGGCCACCGCCCGCGCCTGGGCCGACAAGGCACACGCCGAGGACGCCGAGGCCCGGTTCTTCCTCCTCATGTGGAACTGCCTCTGGAAGGCCGGGGCCAGCATCATCCACGGCCACGCCCAGATGGTCCTGGGCCGCAAGTTCCATTACGGCAAGGTCGAGCGTCTGCGGCAGGATGCCGCCGCCTACCGGGCCGCGCACGGGGCCGATTATTTCCAGGACCTCGTGGCCGTCCACCAGGCGCTGGGCCTGGCCGTCGACTGGGACGGCGTGGCGGCCCTGGCGCACCTGGTGCCCACGAAGGAACGCGAGATCGTGCTCGTGGCCGACTCGTACGACTCACCGGGCCTGGCGAAGGCCATCTGGCGGGCCCTGAAGGTCTTCGCCGCCTGCGACGTCAAAGCCTACAACCTGGCCGTCCACATGCCGCCCATCGGCCGGCCCGACCCCGCGTGGAAGGGGTTCCCGGTGCTCGTGTACCTGGTGGACCGGGGCGACCCGGGGGCCAAGACGGCCGACATCGGCGCCATGGAACTCTACGCCAGCGCCGTCGTCTCGAGCGACCCGTTCCAGGTGGCGGAGGCGATGAGAAAAAGTACCTAAGTACCTGCGGAATGAAGTAGCGCGGGGGTTCATCCCCCGCGCATTCTCACAATGCGTCGGGATCGAGATGCGCCTTGCGGAATGAAGTAGCGCGGGGGTTCATCCCCCGCGCCTTCTCACAATCCGTCGGGATCGAGATGCGCCTTGCGTAATGAAGTAGCGCGGGGGTTCATCCCCCGCGCATTCTCACAATGCGTCGGGATCGAGATACGCCCACGGCCACCTTTCACCGTCGCGGATGAGACCTTTGCGCACCGGGTTGCCGACGATGTACGCCGCGATGACTTCTGGTCGTTCGGTCGGCCGCAGGATCCGGTCGTGGAACCCGGTCTGCCATAACCCGCCCGGCCCGCCCATATCGCGGTTTGCCTTTGCGGCAAGGCTTTTCACGGCGCCTACGAAATCTGAAACCGTGCGGTCTGTTCCTGGAGCGCCGACAACCAGATGGACATGGTCGGGCATGATGCACCATGCCCACAACCGGAACCCCCACCGCAACGCCGCAGACTTCAGATGCTCCTGGATGGCATGGGCCAGTTTGCCGCACAGTACCGGCTTCTTGTCTGCTGTGCAGAAGGTGACCAGACAAGGCGCCGGGTTTGAGTAATCGTAACCCTTGAGTCGCAATGAGCGGTTGCGCCCCCACGTGTGATATGGGTCGCGATTCGTGCGTTCGTTCTTGCTCAGAAGACGACTCCCGTTTCGGCGCGGGGGATAAACCCCCGCGCTACGGTGCACGCGGTAAACCCCCGCGCTACGGCGCTCCCGTAATGAGACATGTAGCGCGGGGGTTCATCCCCCGCGCTACGGCGCTCCCGTAATAAGACATGTAGCGCGGGGGTTCATCCCCCGCGCCACAGCGCGCATCGAGCAGCCCCCATATTCGCCTACCGCCCCAACTCCCGTCCCCGGTCGCGGGCGGCCTGGACGGCGGCGAGGATGGTTTTCCGCAGGCCGAGGACGTCGAAGGTGCGGATGGCGGCCTCGGTCGTGCCGCCGGGACTGGTGACTTTCTTGCGGAGCGCCTCCGCCTCTTCGCCCGATTCGGCCAGCAGCCGCGCCGCCCCCTCGAACGTGCCGCGCGCCAGACGCCGGGCGTCGTCTTCCGACAGGCCCACCTCCACCGCCGCTGCGGCCAGGAGTTCCGTCAGGTAGAAGAAGTACGCCGGCCCGGAGCCCGAGACGGCCGTGACGGCGTCCATGAGGTCTTCCGGCACGCGGACCACCTCGGCGGCGGCGCCCAGCAGGCGTTCGGCGGTGGCCAGGTCGTCGGGCGTGGCCCGCGACCCCGCCGCCAGGCCCACCATGCCGCGGCCCACGAGCATGGGCGTGTTGGGCATGGCCCGGACGACGCGGGTGCCGGCGGCGAGCACCTCCTCGACGTGGCGGGTCGAGATACCGGCACAGATGGAGATGACGAGTTTGGTGGGTCCGAATCGCCCGCCCAGCGCGGCCAGGGCCGGGTCGAACTGTTGCGGCTTGACGGCCACCAGGATGACGGGCGCGGCCTCGACGACGGCGGCGCCGTCGGCGTGGCAGGCGATGCCCAGGTCCTGCTCGAACCGGCGGCGCCGGTCGTCGGCCGGGTCGGCCGCCACCATCTCGCCCGCCGCCAACACCCCGGCGGCCACGATGCCGCGCGCAATCGCCTCGGCCATGTTCCCGGCGCCGATGAAGCCCAGTTGGGCGTCGCCCATGGTCCGCTCCTCTACGGCCGCTCGGTCTTGCCTTCCTTCTTGAAGATGCTCTCTTCGCGCCAGAAGGTGAAGGTGCGGTCGAGCGTCTTGGCCGCGGCGCGGAGATCCTCGGTCAGGGTGACCAGGGCGCGGTGGAGTTCGTCGTCGGAGACGAGTTTGCCGAGGGTCCCCTTGCCGGCGCGCAGGTCGGTCACCAGACCGTTGGCGTTGTCGAGGACGGTCTTGGCGTGGTCGACGTCCTTCGAGAGTTTGGCCATGAAGGCGTCGGCCTTGCCGATGAAACCGTCGACCTTCTTGCCGGTCTCCTGGAAGGCCTTGCCGGTCTGGTTGAGGGTGTCGACGGCGTCGTTGGCCTTGGCGAGGCTCTTGCGAAGGTCCTCAGCGGCCTCGCGAGCGGTCTTCAGGAGGTCGCCGATTGCGCCGCTGGGCTTTTCGACCTGCTGCTGGACGGCCTTGGCGGTGACCTCGAATTGCTCGAGGGCGGTCGAGAGGTTCCGTCTCTTGCCGGCCTCGACGTCCTTGAGGGTGCGCGGCTCGGTCAGTTCCTGGACGTTGGCGAGGATCTGGTCGAGTTTCTGGAACTTGTTCATGGCGTCGCGGAAGTCGCTCATCACGTCTTCCGGCAGAAAGGCGGGCGCCTTGATGATGCCCTGGACCTCGGCGGTGCCGTCGGCGGGCAGGTACCCGGTGGGCTTGGCGGTGGTCTGGAAATCGAGAAACAGGTCGCCGATGGTGCTCTGTTGGGCCACGAAGACGGCCTCGCGGGGGATTTGTTCGCCGGGGTTGATTCGCATGGCGACCCAGACGCCCTCCCGGTCGGGTTGGCTGGTCTGGGCGTAGCGGACGTCGCCCACCTCGATGCCGTCGCGGTGAACGCGTTTGCCGGGCCGGATGCCCACGGCGCTGGGCAGGTGGCCGCGCACGGTGTACCCGCCGCGGATCAGGACTCCCACGCCCTCGAACCAGATGACGAGCGTCCCCAGGATGACCAGACCCGCCAGGACGAACAGGCCCACCACGACGTTCTTCCGGTCGTTCACGGGGTGCCTCCTTGCGGCGGCGCGGCCGAGAGGCTCGCGTTGCCGTGAATGAATCGCTGGACGCGGATGTCCGGATGGCGGCGGATGGCCTCGGGCGGCCCGTCGGCGATGACCCCACCTTCGTCCAGCATCACCAGGCGGTCGCCCACTTTGTAGGCGCTGGCCATGTCGTGCGTGACGACGATGCTGGTGGTCCTGAGTTCCCGCTGGCATCGCAGGATGAGTTCGTTGATGGTGTCGGCCGTAACGGGGTCGAGGCCCGTGGTCGGCTCGTCGTACAGGATGACCTCGGGGTCCATGGCGATGGCGCGGGCCAGGCCGACGCGTTTGCGCATGCCGCCGGAGAGTTCCTCCGGGTACAGGTTCTCGGTGCCGTCCATGTCGACGAGGGCGAGTTTCTGCCGGACGACCTCGCGGATGGTATCCTCCGACCACCGCTTGTGTTCGCGCAGGGCAAAGGCCACGTTCTCGTAGACCGTCAGGAAGTCGAACAGGGCCGCCCCCTGGAACAGCATGCCGAACCGCGTCCGCAGCGGGATGAGGGCAGACTCGCCCAGGGCCGTCACCTCGGCGCCGTCGATCCAGATGCGGCCCGCGTCGGGTTTCAGCAGGCCCAGGATGAGTTTGAGCATGACGCTCTTGCCCACGCCGCTCGAGCCCAGGACGACGGCCGTCTCGCCGCGGCGGAACCCCACCGTCAGGTCGCGGAACACCTCGTGACCGCCGAACCGTTTGCGGACGCCCTCGAGGCGAATGAGTACCTCGGCCCCGGGCCCCGCGGTTTGGGGCGGCTCGGCGGTGTCGGGCACCCGGCGGATTGGCTCGTTCGCGCTCATACGAAAATGCTGACCCGTCCCCAGAGGGCGTCGTACACCCCCTGGAGGAATAGGACGATAAAGAGGTCCAGTATCAGAATAACCATGAACGAGACGACGAACGCCTCGGTGGCCGCGCGGCCAACGCCCTCGGCCCCCTGCCGGCTCTGGAAACCCTTGAAGCACGAGATCAGCGCGATGGCCGCGCCGAAGAACGCGCTCTTCAAGAGGCCTGCGAAAATGTCGAAGTTCTCGATGACGTCGGCCGAGTGCATCCAGTACTCGTGCACGTCGACGCCGAACCCCCACGCCACAACGTACCCGCCCACGATGCCCACGAAGTCGCAGTAGATCGTCAGGAACGGGATCAGCAGGAAGCACGCCAGGAACCGCGGAACCACCAGGTGCCGGACCGGGTCGGCCCCCAGGGCCCGGAGGGCGTCAATCTGCTCGGTTACCTTCATGGTGCCCAGGCCGGCGGCCAGGGCCCCGCCCACGCGGCCGGCAATCATGACGCCCGCCAGCACCGGCCCCAGTTCCTTGACGACCGACAGGTTGATGATCGCCCCCGACCAGGCCGCTCGCCCAACCGCCTCGAATTGGGGAATCGACTGGACCGCCAGCACCATGCCCACGAACAGGCCCGTGAAGACGATGACCGGCATGCTCCGGACGCCCACCTCGTAGAGTTGCGGCCTGAGGAGCCGCCACCGCGTGAAGTCCGTCAGAATCCACCGGAGCATCCGGGCCGTGAACCGGGTGAACTCCCCCAGTCCGCCGACCTGCCCGGCGACGAAACGCCCCATGTTGGCCACCGGACTGATGAGTCCCACGCGAGGCCCCTTTGGATGGAGCCTATCGTAGTGGTCTCGCCGCAGGGATGCAAGCGTTCCGGCGTCCGGCCCGCCGGCCGCGACGCACGCGGCCTACCACTTCACGACCGTCTCGAACCGCAGGAACGAGGCCGGCTCGTCGCGCAGCCGGAGTAGTAGCATGTAGGGTGGGTGCTCCGCACCCACCGCTGCGCCTATGGCCGGCCGCGCCGCACACGGCCTACCACTTCACGACCGTCTCGAACCGCAGGAACGAGGCCGGCTCGTCGCGCAGCTGCGTGTAGTAGTCGCCCGGCCAGAACTCCTCGAACAGCACGTACATCGAGAGGTGCTTGTTGACCGTATAATCCACCTTGGCGGTCACCAGGTGGCCTCGCACGTGCCCGTCGGCGCTGAGGCCGGCGGCCCCGGCGAAGGGGTTCGCGGGGGCCATCAGCAGGTGGTAGTTGCACGCCAGTTTCGTCCGCTTGACGGGCTCGCATTGCCAGCCCACGTTGACACGGTGCATGTTGGTCCAGCGGCTGGTGCCTTCCTCCAGGCCCAGCAGCCTCTCGAAGAGGCGCGAGAACCGCGAGTCGCGGGCCCAGACCACGTCCCACCCCGTGTAGGGGCCCGAGTTGGGGTTGTCGCCCGAGAGGAACTCGTAGCCCGCGTGGCAGGCGTTCTTCAGGGCGTCGCGGAAGTGGCGGGTCACCCGGCCGTCGACCCCGTACGCCTCGTGCCGCACGGCGTTGCGGTGACCCGTCTGCACGGCCCCCTGCGCGGCATAGGCCCAGTGGTTGGTGATATCGCCCGTCGCGCGGCCGCCGTAGGTGTAGATGGTGGCGTCGTTGCCGCGCGCGGCCGTGCGGCGGTCGTTCTTGACGATGAGGTACCCCTCGATCTGCGTCTTCTCGAGGCTCTTGTTGGTCACGTACAGGATGGCGCCCGTCGAGTTGTTGTCGTCGTACCGGCGCCCGTCATCGTCGTCGAAGGGGCGGATGTACTTGGAGGTGTCGGAGTAATTCTGGATGTAAATGGCGTCGACAACGGTCTTCGACTCCTGGAGTTCCCAGGTGAGTTTGGCGGCGTTGAAGGAGAACGTGGCACTGCCGTCGGAGGGTGTCCCTTCCTGGATGAGCCAGGCGTCGCCGTAGTGGAGTTCCTGGCGTCCGAGGGTCAGCGACAGGGGCAGGTCGCCCAGGTCCTTCAGATGCACGTTCAGGGTGTCGAACGCCGCCTCGCGCTCGTCGAAGACCTCGCGGTGGTTCGGGTGGTACCAGGTGCGGAACTCCCACGTGAGGCGGGCGTTGACCTCCACCGTGGGGGCCGGCGTCACCTTAGCCCAGACCCGTGGCCGGTACCGCACGTAACTCTGTTCCGTGTCCAGCCGGTGGTTCAACTGGTAGGCGTTGGGCGAGTACTCGTAACGCAAGCGCAGGTCGCCGCCCCACTCCAGCCACGGCGCCGGGTTCTTGAGTTGGTCGAGCCAGTCCCGGGTCGGTTCGTCGGCCGGCGGCTCGGCCCCCGTCGCGGCGGTCCAGGCCAGGGCAAGGAATGCCACGGCCGGCAGGACGAAGAGGCTCGGTCTCATGCGGGTTCGTCCTTTCCGCCGTCAGCGTCCCGCCAGGCGTTTCTTGGCCAACTCGTAGCGCCTGGCGGCCTCCTCGGCGCCGATGACCCGGTTGTGGATGGCGATGCCTTCCAGCCGCCCCGCCCACAGACGCGGGTCCTTCCACTCGTCGCCGAACACCAGGTGCATGGGCCCCCAGTTGCCCAGGTCGCCCTGCACGCGGTCGGTGTCGCACGCGCGCCGGCCGTCCACGTAGCAGACCAGCCGGCCCGGCTCGTAACTGACGATGACGTGGTGCCTCTTGCCGGCGGCGAGGCGCACCAGGTTCGTCTGCGGGTTCATCGCGTTCTCGCCGGTCTTGGGCGTACGGAGCCTCAGGAGCAGGTCCGCGCCTTCCTGCGCCACGGTGAAGTTCCGATGGTACCCGTCTTCCGAGAACGTGATGATCCGGGCCGGCCCTTCCTGCGCGAGGTCCTTGGGCGTGATGAGGGCCTCGATGGCCAGTTGCCCCGCCTTGCGGCAGGCCGCCAGCAGCGCCTCGTCGACCCCCTCGGCCAGCATCCCGCCCTCGCCCAGCACCATGACGCCGCGCTCGTGGCCTTGCCGCGCGGCTTGACGGTGCACGTCCGGACGACCTTCCCGGCGGCGTCGCGGACCTCGTTCTTCCCCTTGGCGTCGGCCCAGACGAAGACGAGACCGTCGGTGTTACCGGGCCAGGTGCCGGTCATCCGGGGTGCCTTGGCGTCGTGCGGCGAGGGGCCCTGGGGTCGCGCCGGCGTGGCCGGCTGGGCGACGGACGCGTCGGGCCGGCCGGGCTCCAGGACCTTCGGCGCCGCCGTCCCTGTCGCGCGGCGTGACGTGTCGAGGCACACGAGGTTCCCCTTCAAGTCCTTGACCGCCAGGATGCCGTTGGCCAGGGCCACGTGCGGATAACACGTGGCGCGGAAGAGGCCCTCGACGGCGGCCAGTTCGCGGTACGTGTCGGCCAGGGCGTCGACGACGGCCACCCGGCCCGCGCCGAAGACGATGACCTTGTCGTCGCCGGCGGTCACCAGGCACGAGCCGTCCCCGAACAGGCCGCCGCTCCAGATTCGCCGCCCCGTCGCCAGGTCGAGGCACTTGGCCGGGCCGTTGACCAGGAACACGCGACCCTTGTGGATGACGGGGCTGCACACGCCCGCGTGGTCGCGGACCCGCCATCGCTGGCGGATGCCGCCCGCCGCCATCTCCAGCAGGGCCGTGTGGCTCTGGTTGTACGCCGACGTCACCACCACCAGGTTCTGCCAGACGGCCGGCGTCGGGATGTTGTTCGCAAAATCGGTCGTCCACGGGAACTCGGTTACCGCGCGGCCCTCGTGACCGCGGTCGGTCCGCATCACCAGCACCTTGTCGATGCCCAGGCTCACCAGGCACGGCGTCCGGCCGAGGACCGCCGGCACCGGCCCGCCCGTGTGACCCGCAGAGCCTTTCGACTCCGACGCCCACGCCCGCTTGCCCGTCACCTTGTCGAACGCCACCACCGTGCCGGCGGCCGCGCCCACCTCGACCACGATCCAGTTGCCCAGCACCAGCGGCGACCCGGGATGCCCGTAATCGCGCCGGCCGCGTCCCACGTTGGGCCGCTGCGCGATCTTGAACGCTTCGTGCAGGTTCACCGCCCACACGGGCTGGCCGCCGCGCGTTGCGTTCCAACAGGCCAGGTACCCGTCGATGCTGAGCGTGTAGAGGTGCCCCGTGGCGGCCTCGACCGTGGGCGTCGACGACGGGCCGCCGTAGGCGTTCTCGTCGCCGGTGGCCAGGCGGCTGTGGTATCGAGATGGGTAACTCCGCTTCCACACCTCGGCCCCGGTGCGGGCGTCCAGGCACCAGACCGTGTCGGTCCCCGTGCCGCGCTCCTGGCCGTGGAACCCCATGACGTACAGCCGCCCCCCGGCCAGGACGGGGCTGGTGCATCCCGTGCCGACGTTCTTCTTCCAGAGCGGCGTGGGCGGCCACCCGTTGGGGTACCCGCTCTTCTCGGGCGAGATGTCGTTGTGCGCGGGTCCGCGCCACTGTGCCCAGTCGGCCGCCGGCGCATCGCAGGCAAGCGCGCCAACCAAGGCGGCCGCCAGGATGCTCGCGCCCCACAGGGCCCGCCGACGAAGTATCGGTCGTCTCATGGCTGCCCGGGCGACCTCCACAGATGATCCGCCGCCGTGCCCCCCTTCGGCGTGTGCCGAAGCATACCCGCCCGCCCCGGCGATGGAAAGCGCTCTTTGGGAGACTCCAGTGCCGTTTTCAGAAAGGCCGCATCACTCTTGGCGGGGTGCCGGGTGGCATGGTCATCCCGAAGGGTGACCATGTTCCGAGCGCTCGTCCCCCTTGCCTACGGCGACCTCTGCGTTAAGGTCTTTCTCTTGTCGGGCACGCGCTTGACGCGGCGCGGGGCGGTTGCCATCATGCGGGCGCACCAGGTCCTTGGAACTACAGCGCCACTTGCCGCGCGGCGGCCTTCCCAGGCCGCCGCGATCGGGTCTGATGCATGTTCCTGGCGGCCTGGGAAGGCCGCCAGGCGGGAGGAAGAGTGCAGGATCAGTCCGGAGACCGACCATGGCCAAGCGGCTGCTCGATAAGATCTTCCGGCCCGTGTACCCGACGCCGGCGTGTCTCATCGTCAGCGTGGCCGCCGACGGCACCCCCAACATCATCACCCTGGCCGAGACGTTCAACATCTCCATCGGCATCGCGGGCGTCGTGACGGTGGGCCTGGCCATCGTGCCGTCGCGGTACTCGTACGAACTGATTCAGGCCGCCGGCGAGTTCACCGTCAACATCCCGACCGCCGACATGGTCGACCAGGTGGACCGTTGCGGCACGACGACCGGCCGGCGCGTCGACAAGTTCGAGTACGCCGGCCTCACGCCGCTGCCCTCGACGCGCGTCCGGCCGCCCATCATCGCCGAGTGCCCGGTGAACCTCGAGTGCGCCCTCGTCGACATCACCCCCGCGGGCGACCACGACCTCTTTCGCGGCACGGTCGTCGCCCAGCACGTCGACGAGGCCCTGCTCGACGCCCAGGGGGCCATCGCCATCGACCGCCTCAACCCCCTCGCCTACGTCCTCGGCCAATACTGGAGCCTCGGCCGCCACCTGGGCGACCACGGCTTCACGCGGCGGGAGAGGTGATACCGGGCGCCTTGCCCTTTTTGCTGACCGGTTGGGGCCGGGTCGGTTGTGGAGCCCGAAGGGCTCGAACATTCTCAGCCCTTCGGGCTGGACGACGCCCGGCGCACGTAGCGTTGTGGTATCAGTTGCAGCGTGGGTGCGGAGCACCCACCCTATTCATGAAAGGCTGCCCGATGTCAAGTGGCGTTTTCGACCGCGCCTCCGGCGTCTGTGGTTGTGTCGGGGCGACGGACTCCCCGCACGGCGTC
>Ga0307380_10007731_pt1 | contig 13904 bp, 12 predicted proteins | sample UN3MG_FD_202239 | JGI IMG/M metagenome (GOLD analysis project Ga0307380, IMG submission 202239) | Soil microbial communities from Risofladan, Vaasa, Finland - UN-3 | ecosystem: Environmental > Terrestrial > Soil > Coastal area > Acid sulfate soil | place: Finland: Risofladan, Vaasa | collected... | reverse complement strand
ATCGACGACACGATCGCCCGCATCCTCGACCCCGGGCCCGACACCGAGGCCACACGCCTGCGAGCCCGACTCGAACACGAACTCCGCCAGTGCGACAAGCAGATCGCCAAGTGCCGCGCCCTGCTCGACGACGACGTCGACCTCGCGACCGTCTCGGGCTGGCTCAAGGAAGCCATCGCCAACCGACAGATCGCGGAGCGCCGGCTCGATGAGCTGCGCCGGGAGGCAAACAGCACTCTCGCAGACCGCGACGTTGTCCGTGAGGCCATGACCGAGATCGGTGGCATGACCGGACTTCTCGCGAGCGGTGATCCCGCCGAGCGGGCACGCTTCTACGACGCAGTCGGCATCAGCGGGACCTACGAACCGCAGGTCAACCGCTTGATCCTGACCACACACCCTGTTGGGCATATGGTTCGTGTCGGAGGGGGGACTTGAACCCCCACGCCCATAAGTAGGGCACTAGCACCTCAAGCTAGCGCGTCTGCCATTCCGCCACTCCGACGTGGTTGTGGGTCAGAGACTGTATCCGGCCGCTGCCACGACTCCACTCAGTCCATGAGGAACGGCAGCGCCAACACGGTGAAGATCCACACCAGCGCGAACACGAACGTGATGCGGTTGAGGTTGCGTTCAGCAGCGGACGAACCGAGCGCTGCACCGCCACCGCCGCCGAACATGTCCGACAGTCCGCCTCCACGCCCGCTGTGCATCAGAATTCCAGCGATCAGGGCGCCCATCGCGACCACGTTGACCACGAGGGTGATGTAGAGCATGACGTCGCGCACGGTCAGCAATGCTACCGGTCAGACAGAGGGTTCGAAGCCCGCTGAAGGCGCGATCTCGACCGAGACGTCCTCGGGGAAGTGACACGCAACCGGGTGTCCAGCACCACGATCGATCAGCAACGGTTCGTCGTCGGCGCACAGATCCTGGGCCTTGGGGCAACGCGTGCGAAATCGACAGCCGCTGGGTGGATTGATCGGCGACGGCACGTCACCTTCGAGCATGATCCGCTGACGGGTCCGTTCGGTCTCGGGATTCGCCTCCGGCACCGCCGACAGCAGCGCTTGTGTATACGGATGCGACGGCCGGTCGTACAGTTCGTCTGCGGCGGCAATCTCGACGATCTTGCCGAGGTACATGACCGCAATGCGCTGGCTGATGTGGCGGACCACCGAGAGATCGTGGGCGATGAACAGGTAGCTCAAGCCCAATCGCTCCTGCAGATCCTGAAGGAGGTTCACCACGCCGGCCTGGATGCTGACGTCGAGGGCCGAGACCGGCTCGTCGAGCACGACGAACTCGGGGTCGAGCGCAAGCGCGCGGGCGATACCGACACGCTGGCGTTGGCCGCCAGAGAACTCGTGCGGGAATCGTCCTGCGTGGTCAGGCGACAGTCCGACCAATTCCAGCAGCTCGGCCACGCGTACCTTGTGGTCGCCGTCGACCTTCTGGATCCGCAACGGCTCGGCGATCGCCGATCCAACGGTCAAGCGAGGATCGAGGGAAGCTTGCGGGTCCTGGAACACGATCTGCATCTGGCGCCGCACGGGCATCATCTGCTTGCGATTCAAGTTCGCGATGTCGGTGCCCTTGAACTCGACCGAACCAGAGGTCGGCTCGATCAGGCGAAGCAAGCATCGACCAACGGTCGTCTTTCCACTACCGCTCTCACCGACGAGACCAAAGGTTTCACCTGCCTCGATGTCGAACGACACGCCGGACACCGCCGATACCGGCACCTTGACCGAGCGGATGCCCTTGGTGGTCTTCACTTGGAACGTCTTGGTGAGCTCTCTGACCTGGAGCAACGGCCCTGCGACATCGCCACTCACGCGGGCACTCCAAGCGTCAGTTCATGGGCCCGGATGCACGCCGACTCCACCTCGCCAATCGATTCCAGTTCGGGAATGTCTCCCGCACAGGCATCGACTGAATACGGACACCTGGGACGAAAGGCGCACCCGCTCGGGGGCCGCAGCATGTTGGGAGGTGAGCCGGGAATGGGCAACAGCCGCTGCTGACCAAGCAGGGGGATCGAACGGAGCAAGCCCTCGGTGTAGGGATGTGTCGGACCAGAGAACAGTCGATCGACGTCAGTCTTCTCGACCGCACGTCCGGCATACATCACTTGAACGCGGTCGGCGATGCGGGCGATGACACCGAGGTCATGGGTGATCATCACGACGGCCATGCCCATCTCTGCGCGGAGCCGATCGATCACCTCGAGAATCTGGGCCTGCACGGTCACGTCGAGCGCTGTGGTCGGCTCGTCGGCGATCAACACCTGGGGGTCGTTGGCGATCGCCATCGCGATCATCACGCGTTGACGCATGCCACCCGAGAACTGGTGCGGATACTGGTTCGCGCGCTCGCTCGGCTGCGGGATGCCGACCATGCCGAGCAGATCAACCGATGTTGCCCACGCAGACTTCTTCGACACAGACTGGTGCCCGCGGATCATCTCGACGATCTGGTCGCCGACCCGGTGGACCGGATTCAGGGCCGACAGCGGATCCTGAAAAATCATCGCCACCTGCTTCCCGCGCACCGAACGCATCGTCTTCGTCGCTGCTCCGACGAGTTCGGTGCCACTCACGACCGCCGAACCAGTGACCTGAGCCGACTTGGGGAGCAGGCCGAGCATGCCGAGAAACGTCACCGACTTCCCCGAGCCGCTCTCCCCGACAACACCGAGAATCTCACCGGGTGCGAGATCGAGGTCGACTCCTCGAACAGCTTGAACCTTGCCATTCGGCGTATCGAACTCGACGCGGAGATCGCGCAACGAGAGGGCCGTCGCCTTCGGATCGCTCACCGGCCCGAATCCATCTTTGGATCGAAGGCATCACGGAGACCGTCGCCGATGAAGTTGATGACGATCGCCAACAGGACCAACGCGCCACATGGGAAGACCACCAACCACCAATTGCCCTGCGTGGCCCCGCCCCGCGACAGCAGCACCAAGTTGCCGAGCGATGTCGAACCCGAGCCGGGCTGAGGGCCGAATCCGAAGAACGCAAGCGTCGACTCGGCGACGATCGCAGCGATGATCACCAGGGTCAACGCAACCAGGATCGGGCCGATCGAGTTGGGTATCAGGTGCGAGACGATCACGCGACGTTCGGATGCTCCGACCGCACGTGACGCTTCGATGAACTCGCGCTCCTTCAACGAGAGCACCTGGCTGCGAACCAGGCGAGCGACACCCATCCAAGCGAACAGCGCCAGCAAGACGATGACGAAGCGGATCGACGACTTGTCGCCGATGACCGGTTCGAGGAATGTCACTCCCCCGAGGAACTCACGCACCACGATCACAGCGACGAGGAACGGAAATGCGAGAAAGACGTCGGTGACCCGCATCACCACGTCATCGAGCCGTCCGCCACGAAGTCCCGCCAGCGAGCCCACGGCGGTCCCGATGATCACGGCGATGACGCCCGTGGCGACACCGATGAAGATCGACGTACGGATCCCATAGAGCAACCGCGAGTAGATGTCTCGACCGATGTCATCCGTGCCGAACCACGCAACGGATTGCGGTTCGAGGAACTGGTTCGGACCTTCCGAGATCGGGAACACGGCGTCGTTGACCCCGTATCGAGCGAACACCGGCGCAAACACGACCATCACCAGCAGGATGCCGAAGATGACCGTCGAGATCATTGCCGCCTTGTGCCGGCGGAACCGATGCCACGCCATCTGGCGCGGCGTCAATGTCTCGACGTCGAGTCCCTCCATTTCGGAGACCTCGTACAACTCGTCGAAGGACTCGAACTCCGAGCTCTCATGGACTGGCTGGTAACTAGTCAAGGGTGATCCTCGGGTCGAGATAGGCGTAGGACAGGTCGGCCAGGAGGTTGAAGATCAGCACGGAGACCGTGATGATCACCAGGAACGGCATCAGCCGCGGGAAGTCGCCGTCGTTGGCAGCGTTGATGAAGAACACGCCCATTCCCGGGTAGTTGAAGATGTTCTCGGTGATGATCAATCCGCCCAGCAACGCCCCGATGTCGATGGCGACCACTGTTGCGATGGGAATCAACGAGTTGCGGATGGTGTGGCGGCGGAGCACCTCGCGCTCGCTGAGCCCCTTGGCCCGGGCGGTGCGCAGATAGTCGGCCGACGACACGTCGAGGAGCGATGCCCGCATGTAGCGCGTGTACCCGGCGATGGTCTGGATGGCGACGACGAACACCGGGAGCACCATGTGCTTCGACATCAACCACGGGTCGAAGCCCTGATGGCCGGGGGGGTAGATGCCCGCTGCGGGCAGCCAGCCGAGCTGGACGGCAAAGGCCAACTGCAGGATGACTGCCGACACGAATGGCGGAATCGACCCGACGAAGAACGCTGTGGTGTTCACGATGCCGTCGATCCAGGTGCCGGGACGCTTGCCGGCGACGACGCCGAAGAACAGGCCGATGCCGATTCCGAGAACAGCGGCCGTGCCGGTCAGCCGGAGCGTGTTGAACAACGAGTAACGCAGCGACGGGTAGACCTCGCCACCGCCCTTGATGCTGCGCGGCCACTGATCGGGCCCTTGCACGAAGGCCCACAGCCACTCGAAGTAGCCGCGGATGTACCCTCCGAGACCGTCGTACAGACCGTTGACCTCTCGGTACTGCGCGATCTGTTCCTCGGATGCGCGTGGGTTGGCTCGAGAATAGGTCTGTACCGGGTCCCAGCCGACCCGGACGGCGACATACACCAGGAACGTCACGAACAGGACGGTCGGGATGAACCAGAGCAGTCGTCTGACGATGAATCTCAGCATGTGGGCCGTATCGAGAACTGGGAAGCGGAAAGAAGGTTCAAATTGCAGGAAACCGTGGGTGGGGGCCGGAACGAGTTCCGGCCCCCACCCAATTCACTTCAACTATTCAATCTCAGAGTTCCTCGATGACCGGCTCGGATGCGAGCATCTCGCTGATCTCGAAGGTCTGATCATTCGTGGGGTCGAACGGTGAGGGCATCGCGTTCTGCGCTGCCGCCCACAGGTACCACGATGATCCGGCGCACTCGTTGATCGGGTTCGAGCAGGACGGGTCGGGGAACTGCTCGGCGCCGATGACGATCTGGCCGTCTCCATCGACGTCTTCCCACTGCCACCAGTCGTTGAACGCCCGGTAGTTGGCGATCTGGCCCAGCACGTTCGCCACCTTGTCGGTGCGGTAAGCACCAACATTCGGGAACTGCAGCGTCGGAAGCATCACGGCATCTGCCGCTGTCAACTGGAGCGCTTCTTTGACCAGCGCGGCACGCTCGGCTTCGTCGAGTGTGACGTCTGCCTCGCGCAGGAGCGCCGAGGCATCCTCGTTGCACCAGCCGTAGTAGTTCTGGCCGAGGAAGTCGTTGGCCTCACCCGGGATGTTCTCGCAGAGGAACAGATCGCTGAGGTACTGCGGGTCAGGGGACACGACGTCGATGTACTGCGCCATGTCCCAGTCGAGGCCCGGCAGGCGTGTCTGGAACACGCACGGCAGGGCTTCACAGTTGTCGGCGACGACGTTGAAGCCGGCCTCCTGCAGCAGCGGGATCAGGTACGCCTGGGTGCTCTCGCGACGGGTGTTGCCCGTGTTGACCATCCAGCGGATCTCGGGGACCTCGCCGTCCGGGCTCTCCCAGAAGCCGTCACCGTTCTGCGTCCAACCGGCGTCGGTCAGCAGCGTTGCGGCCCCTTCGGGGTCGTAGGTGTCGACGAAGGTCTCGGGATCGCAGTACGGTCCCGGGGCGATCGCGCCACAGGTCAAGAGGCCGGCGCCCTGAGCGAACGGTGCGTAGATCTGTTCGTACACCCCGTCGAGGTCGATCGACATCGAGACTGCCTTGCGGAAGTCGTCGTCAGCGAATGGACCTGCTCGGTCGTCGTCGACCTGCATGAAGCGGAGCGCCTCGAACTGGCCGCTGAGCGCCGTGTCGAAGTCCACGTTCGGGTCGTCGAGTTCGGCGTCGAGACCGGTGTAGGCCTGCGGGTAGATGAAGTCGACGGCACCCGACTTGAGCAACGTGGCGCCGTCTTCGGCGGGCACGATGACGATGCGGTCGGTCGTGGGAACCTTGCTGCCCGTGTAACCGGGGTTCGGGACCCAGACTGCCTCCTCGGGAGACCAGCTCTCGAGGATCCACTCACGGCCCGAGAACGGGATGCCGCCGGCGAAGGAGTCGGTGACGTCGTTGCAGTCGTCGATCGCGGCGGCCTTCACCAGTTCGTTGTCGAACAGTGTCTTGTACGCGGCGTAGACCGTGTCCATCTCGACCACGATCTGGCTGGGGCTGTCGCCTTCGCTGATCGACGTGATCGAGTCATATCCGACGCTCGAGAGCGAGCCCGGCGTGCCGAGCGTGGCCAGACGGGCGCACTCGAAGTCGGCGACCGAGATCGGCGTTCCGTCTTCCCAGACAGCGCTCTCGGACAGATCGTAGGTGATGCGGAACACGGGCTCCCCCATCGCGTCCCCACCCCCATCCGTCGTCTCCGTCATGTCGTCGGTCGTGTCCGGGGCATCGGTGCCCTCGGTCGCTTCCTCCGTGGTATCGGTTGCGGAAGTGTCGCTGGATCCACTGTCGTCATCGCTGCCACAGGCGGCGAAGATCACAGCGGAGGCGGCGGCGAGCGCAAAGATTTTGCGACCTCGTCGTTTGGTGTTCACGTGGTGTCCTCCTGGATTGGGGTCAGAACGGGAGGTACGGGTGGAACGGAAAAGCCCCCGGCAAGATGCGGGCGTCCAACCGAACCGAACACTTCGACCCCCTCCCTGCGGATCGAAGATCAACCGACCATAGCAGTGAGCCCTACCGAGGGGTAGCCAACCAGGTTGCGGCCGTGTGAAATGTCAGATCGGGAACGTTCGAAGACGGTTGGGGTCAGACCCCTACGGTCAACGGTCAGGTGCCGAACTGGACGACCTTGGCGAACTCGTCGGGGTCGAGGCTGGCACCGCCGACGAGGGCACCATCGATGTCGGGTTGCGCCATCAGCTCGGTGGCGTTGGCGCCCTTCACGGAGCCGCCGTACTGGATGCGCACTGCGTCAGCGGTTGCGTCGTCGGCGAGCTCGCGGAGCTTGCCCCGGATCGCCGCGCACACCGCCTGCGCGTCGTCGGCGGTCGCGGTCTTGCCGGTGCCGATCGCCCAGATCGGCTCGTAGGCGATCACCAGCGAGGCGATCTGCTCGTTGGTCCGTCCAGCGAGTCCTGCTTCGATCTGGCCGAGCACCTTCGACTCGGTCTCGCCCGCCTCGCGTTCCGCCAGCGTCTCGCCGCAGCACATGATCGGCGTCATGTGGTGCGCCTGGACGGCGGCCACCTTCTTGTTGACCATCTCGTCGGTCTCGCCGAAGATCTCCCGGCGCTCGGAGTGCCCGACGATGACGTACACGACGTTCAGTTTCTCGAGGAACGCCGGCGCGACCTCGCCGGTCAATGCTCCGGAGTCCTCCCAGTGGCAGTGCTGCGCACCCAGGTGGAAGTCGAAGTCCTCCGTCTCGATCACCGTTTGGATGCTTCGGATGTCGGTGAACGGCGGATGGATGCTGACGTCGACATCCTCCAGCGTCTCCTTCGGGATCAGGTAGTGGAGCTTCTGGACGGTCTGGATGGCCTCGAAATGGTTGAGGTTCATCTTCCAGTTACCGGAGATCAGTGGTCGACGGGTCATGAGATTCCTTGTCGTAGGGCAACGAGGCCTGGCAGATCGCCGTTCTCGAGGAGTTCGAGGCTGGCACCGCCACCGGTGGAGACGTGGTCGACGTCGTCGTCGAGCTTGAACTGCGCGAGCGCCGCGGCGGAGTCTCCCCCGCCGACGACCGTGAATGCCTTGGTGTCGGCCATCGCCTGCGCGACCGTGCGCGTGCCGGACGCGAACCGCTCGTCTTCGAACATGCCCATCGGGCCGTTCCAGAAGACCATGCGGGCGTCCATGATCACGTCGGTGAACGCCGCTGCGGAACCCGGACCGATGTCGAAGCCCCTCGCTCCGTCGGGCAGCCGGGTGCCAAACGTGGCGTACTCGCCGTCGGCGGTCGTCCCGGTGATGTCGTCGGGCAGGTGGATGGTCTTGCCCTTCGCTCCCGCGTCGGCGAGAAGCCGCTTACAGGTGTCGACCTGGTCGGGTTCGAACAGCGAGTCGCCGATCGGCTTGCCCTGCGCTGCGAAGAACGTGAAGCACATCGCCCCGCCGATCACGAGCGAGTCGACCACTTCGAGCAGCGCCTCGACCACGCCGAGCTTGTCGGAGATCTTGGCCCCACCGAGCACGGCGACGAAGGGGTGCTTGGGCGTGTTGCGCAGGCCGAGGAGGACCTCGACCTCCCTCTGCAGGAGGCGCCCCATCGCCGCTGGAACGAACTGTGGCGGCCCGACGATCGATGCGTGCGCATGGTGCGAGGCACCGAACGCATCGTTGACGTAGCCATCGATGCCCTCGACGAGCGTGGCGACGAAGGCCGGATCGTTGGCGGTCTCGCCCGGATCGAACCGGAGGTTCTCCAACAGCTCGACGCCTGGCGCCAGCTCAGCGAGGCGAGCACGGACGGGATCCATCGAGTACTTCGGATCCGGCGCACCCTTGGGCCGCCCGAGGTGGCTGGCGGCGACGACGCTCGCGCCGCGCTCGGTCAACCATTCGATCGTCGGCAGCGCCGCACGGATCCGGAAGTCGTCGACGATGTCGCCACCATCGAGTGGGACGTTGAAGTCGGTGCGGACGAGAACCCGCTTGCCGTCGAGGCCACCGAGGGCCGCCTCGAGATCCTCCAACGTCGGGATGGAGGCGTCGCTCACGGCGCTCAGCGCTTGACCTTGGCGCCGGTGAACAGCGTGAGGTCGACGAGGCGGTTCGAGTAGCCCCACTCGTTGTCGTACCAGCCGTTGATCTTCACCAGTTTGCCCATGCTCATCGTGAGCCCGGCGTCGAAGACGCACGAGTGCGGGTCGGTGACGATGTCGCTCGACACGATCGGATCCTCGGTGTACTTGAGAATGCCCTTGAGTGCCTTTTTGCTCGCGTCCTCGAACGCTGCGTTGATCTCCTCGACGCTGGCAGCCTTCTTCAGATTGACGGTGAAGTCGGTGAGCGAGCCGGTCGGTGTGGGCACTCGCAGCGCCGTGCCGTCGAGCTTGCCCTTCATCGACTCCATCACGAGCGACGTCGCTCGGGCAGCACCGGTGGAGGTCGGCACGATGTTGATCGCTGCGCCACGGGCACGGCGCATGTCGCTGTGCGGCCCGTCGACGAGGTTCTGGTCGCCGGTGTAGGAGTGGATGGTGGTCATCAGGCCCTGCACGACGCCGAACGCGTCGTCGAGCACCTTCACCATCGGCACGAAGCAGTTGGTGGTGCAGCTGGCGTTGGAGATCACCTTGTGCTTGCTGATCCGGAAGTCCTTGTGGTTGACGCCGTACACGATGGTGATGTCGGCGTTCGAGGCCGGCGCCGACACGATCACCAACGGTGCCCCACCCTCGAGGTGGGCACTCGCAGCCTCACGGCTGTTGAAGAACCCGGTCGATTCGATCACGACGTCGACGCCCAGATCGCCCCACGGCAGATCAGCCGGATTGCGCTCGCTGAGCACCTTGAGGGTGTCGCTGCCGACCTTGATGCTCGACTTGGTCGCCGTGACCTTCTCGGGAAAACGTCCGAGCACCGAGTCGTACTTGAGGAGGTGAGCCATCGTGTCGATCGACCCGAGGTCGTTCACCGCGACGACGTCGATGTCGGCGCCACTCGCCTTCGCAGCGCGGAAGAAGTTGCGTCCGATGCGTCCGAAACCATTGATGCCAACTCTGACCGTCATGACTGTGGTGCCTCCTGAGGCTGGGGGGATCGACGTTGTCCACGACCGACTGTAGTTCGTCGCCGACCCGAGCTTCCCAACCCCCGGCCAACCACGTTTGCGTCGAACTTCGGGTGGGACGGGTCACCCAGAACGCGCCACAAACGTTGGGTGAGAGGACGCTTCACTCGTGCTCAGCGTGCGAGGTCGCGGTGCGCTGCGGTCACGGCGACGCCTCGGCCACGCAATCGCGAGGCGAGCTCCTCCGAGATCGCGACCGAACGATGACGTCCACCAGTGCAACCGATGGCCACCGTGAGATAGCTGCGACCCTCGGCTTGATACTGGGGCAGCAGCGTGGCGAGGAGCGCGTCGAACTGGTCGACGAAGCTCGAGCCGACGGCCGTCTCCAAGACGTAGTCACGCACCTTCGGGTCGTGACCGGTGAGCGGTCGAAGATCGTCCTGCCAGTGCGGGTTCGGCAGGAACCGGACATCCATGACGATGTCCGCATCGAGCGGCAGGCCGTGCTTGAAACCGAAGCTCTCCACGGCGACCTGCAGGCGCGAGCCCGTCGGGGCGTCGAAGGCATGGTCGATGCGCTCCTTGAGCTGGTGCACATTGAGGTCGCTCGTGTCGATCACCAGGTCGGAGGCATCACGAACGGGTGCGAGCATCGATCGCTCGAGTTCGATCGACTCGACCAGGCCGTCGACCTCGTCGGCGAGCGGATGGCGGCGGCGCGTCGCGTCGTAGCGACGGACGAGCTCAGGGGTCGACGCGTCGAGGAACACGATGCGCACGTCGTGTCCGTCTGCGCGCAGCTCGCCCACCCTGCTGAGCACCTCGGTGTGTTGGCGGCCGGCGACCAACGCAAGCCGCTCGATGTCGCTGTTGGGCTTCGCGGCGAGTTCGACGATCGTCGCGATCAACGCGGTCGGCAGATTGTCGACCACGAACCAGCCGAGGTCCTCCAACACGTCGGCGACGCCGGATCGGCCCGCGCCGGACAGCCCGGTGATCAGCACGATGTCGGCCACCCCGCCACCCTAACGACCCGCTCCAACCCCCTCAGCCATCCCGAGCGATCAGCCAGCCCAAGCGATGAGCCAAGCGACCGCATACGGCGGTTTCGCTCATCACACGCCGACTGGACCCGGTTCCGATGAGCCAAGCGACCGCATACGGCGGTTTCGCTCATCACACGGCGGGTGCGAATGTGGGATCAGGTTCGGCGGAGGCGGAGATACAGCAAGCGCGGGATCGCGGCCGCTTCGGCGTACTCGTAGGCACGATCGAGAAATCCGTCCGGCGGCGCAGGCTCGACCATGCGTTCGAGCACGAGGCCGTGGTCGGCGAGCGCGTTGAGGTAGCGCGACAGCGGCCGATGCACGAAGCGGATGAACACACCCTGTTCGACCTGCTCGACCGAGTCCTGTTCGACGAGGTACGGCCCGATCCGCCAGTACTGCTCGGGCGGATCGACCGTGTGGTCGTCGATCCAACCGCTCCCTGGGGTCTGCAACAACGGATGGTTGAGGAAGAACGAGAACTGTCCGCCGGGGCGCAGGACTCGGGCAACGTCGGCGATCGCCCCGTCGACATCGTCGATGTGTTCGAACACGAGGCACGCGACGACGGCATCGAACGACTCGTCCGGAAACGGCAATTCGGCTGCCGCCGATCGGGCGAACACCGCTCCCCCGCCCCGCTCGTGCGCCACCCGGATCTGGTTCCACGTCGGATCGACGCCGACCACTCTGGAGCCGGCGGTCGCCAGCAAGCGGCTGATCTGTCCGTCGCCGCATCCGATGTCGAGCACACGGTCGAACCCATCGAGTTCGGCGGCGGCGAGCGGCAGGATCTGCTCGACGTACTCGGGGTCTGCGCCCTCGGTGAAGCCCTCGATCCACCAGTCGGCGTGCGCCTCCCACAACTCGTGGTCCCGCGGTTCCCCCAGCCCGGATCCCGGGGAACCACCGCGGTCCGGCGGTTCCCGGGTCGGGTCGGGGTCGCTGGTCACAGGGGCAGAGGTTACGGTCGACCTTCATGAAGTTCTCGATCTGGCCGAACCCTGAACGCCCGCCCGCCGAGGTGCTCGATCTCGCCCGCATGGCCGACGCCGAGGGCTGGCACTGCCTCTGGTACGCGGACCACTACATGCCGAACTCCGCCAGCGAAGACGTCCTCCCGGGAGACGTCCACGAGTGCTGGGCGATCCTGCCTGCGATCGCCGCGGTCACCGAGCGGATCCGGATCGGCTCACTGGTCGCACCGACGTCGGTGCATCACCCAGCTGTGCTGGCGAATCGCGCTGCCACGATCGATCGGATCTCGAACGGACGCATGGTGCTCGGCATCGGCGCCGGCTGGCAGATCAACGAGCATCACGCGTACGGCATCGACCTCGAGGAGCCGGCGGTCAGGGTGAGCCGCTTCGACGAGGCGATCCAGGTGATCCGGTCGCTGCTGACGGAGGACCACACCGACTTCCACGGCGACTTCTACGACATCACCGACGCACCGGCGAACCCGAAGCCGGTGCAATCACCGCTGCCGATCCTCGTGGGCACGGGCAGCCCTCGCATGTTGCGCATCACGGCGACGCACGCGGACGAGTGGAACACCTGGGGCGCTCCGGAGATGGCAGGCGGTGCACTCGACAAGTTCCATGTTGCATGTGAGCAGGTGCAACGCGACCCGGCGACGATCTGGAAGTCGACGCAGGCGCTCGTGTTCATGTCCGACGACGCAGATCTCGCAGCGAACATCAAGGAGGGCGACATGGGCCCCCGATCGATCATCGGATCGAACGCGCAACTCGTCGACGAGATCGGCAGATACGTCGACATGGGATTCGACGAGTTGATCATCCCCGACTTCACGCTCGGGGCCACGCCCGAAGAACGCGTCGATCGCTACACCGAACTCAGCGCAGAGGTGATCTCGCACATCTCCTGACGTGGCACCTCGGCGTGCTCCGTCCGAGGATCAAACTGCGGGAAATCGACGTCGGAGCTTCGACATCGCGAGCAGCACGAGCCCGAGCAGCCCGAGCATCATCGCCAGCTGGACGATGCCGCCGTTCGAGCCACCGGTTGTCGGCAGGCTCGTGGATGGGAGCGCCGGCACCGTCAACTCTGCACCGTCGGTCACGGACGGAACCTCGGGACCGCCACCGCTTGCCGTTGCGGTGTTGACCACGGTCGTGCCCGCCGGCGCCGTGATGTTGGTCACGAGAGAGATCGGCGGAGCGGTGGCGCCCGCCTCGAGTACCTCGGCGTAGGAGCATTCGACACGCCCCGCCGACTCGGAGCAGATCCAGCCGAATCCGCTCGCCGAGACGTAGGCCAGGCCGACTGGCAGTTGATCGACGACGACGATGGGTTCGACCGTCGCATTCGGGCCGAGGTTCGTCACCGACAGCACCCAGTTCGCGACGCCGGCGTTGGTCCCGCCGAGTGTCTTCACCAGTGCCAGGCCGATCAACGGCTCGACCGTCGCCACATCGGTGGCCCGGTTGTTCGTCAGGTCGGTCTCGGTCGACGGCGTCCCGACGACGGCAGTGTTGGTCACGGAGGGGTAGGCGGTCGCAAGCACATCGGCCACGATCGTCACCGTCAACGAGCCACCGACCTCGAGCGTGTTGTCGGCGCTGCACGACACGAGCTGCAGGAGGATCGCGCAGGTCACGCCGGGGCCACTGGCCGACACCGGAGTCAGCGAGTCCGGCAGGTCGTCGGAGATCGTCACCGGACCCGGGTCGGCCGTCGGCCCCTGGTTCGTCACGGTCACGGTGTAGGTGATCAGACCGCCGACGGCCACGGGGTCTGCGTGAGTCTTGTCGATGACGAGATCGACCAATGGCGGTACCACGACCGTGTCGGTCGACCGGTTGTTCGACGGGTCGAGATCGGTGGTGTCGGTGGCCACCTGAGCAACGTTCTCGACGGACGGGTACGCGTCGGCGAGCACGGTCACTGTGACCACGATCTGTTCCGCTGTCGCAGCGGCCGGCAGCGGCCCCGCGAGCACGCAGTTCACGAGTGGGGCGACACTCAGCGAGCAGTCCCAGCTCGACGGGCTGAGCTGGCCGGCGGCCGACACGAAGTCCAAACCC
>Ga0307380_10007730_pt1 | contig 13907 bp, 28 predicted proteins | sample UN3MG_FD_202239 | JGI IMG/M metagenome (GOLD analysis project Ga0307380, IMG submission 202239) | Soil microbial communities from Risofladan, Vaasa, Finland - UN-3 | ecosystem: Environmental > Terrestrial > Soil > Coastal area > Acid sulfate soil | place: Finland: Risofladan, Vaasa | collected... | reverse complement strand
AAAGGCATATATGTTGGTAACGGGTTAGATTATTACGAAGATTTACCTTGGTTAGTAGAGAAAGGCTTTACAGCATTTGTTATCGGCGGAGATTTAGAGAGTATTAAAAATAAAATACAATATGCAACGCAATGGGAAGTAAAGACAACTATTGTTGATATTGCAGGCGGGAATTGGAAAAGCATTGTAGATGCTGTTGATTCTAAATACTATTATCATGACGAACCATATCTATATAAAGTACCAGAAAGTCTGTTGATTGAAAAATTGGATTATATTAAAAGAGAACGACCTAACAGTAAATTTGTTATTGGTGACATAAGAGCAATACAAAAATGGAATTACAAACCAATAAACAATTTATATTATACCTATACATCATATACTGATAATTGGTATTTACCGCTGTTAGGTATTGCGATACCAATAGGATTGGGCAATCAAAGTCCATCAATTAGAAGAATACATAAGAAAGTTGAGGGCAGAATTCCATTTATCTGGGCATATGGTCAGAATAAACTTTTATGTCACCCAGACGAATATCACAAATTAAGAAAAACGTGTGACAAACTGGACATTGATTTGATGATATTATATTTAGGTGATGGTTCTGGTAAATATGAATTTAATGCAATATCAGAGGAACAATTATTACTTAATATAGACCATTTTCTTAATGATACAAAACCATATACAACGTCAGAATGGTGGCAAAGATTGAATGAAAGACTTAGATTAAGCATAAACGAATTATTAACTAATTGGAATTTTAAGGAATTCATAGACCATTTATTCTAATGATTAAATTAAAACAAATATTAAAAGAAGATTTTTTTATAGATAATTTTGATAAAATAAATACTATTATAAAAACAAATGCAAAACAAATAAGAATTTTATTAATTGGTATGTTTCCTTATGCAAAAGAAATAATAGATTATCATTATAATGATGAGGATAAAATAATAAATATACCGTTTGCGGAATGGCGACGAAGAATATTTGAAATAGATAGATTTATTTTAGAAGGACCCAAAATAATTAATTCTTCTAAAATAAGATTAGATAAAGAAGATATTAAAGATAGACGAACAAAATATGAAAAATATATCAAAGATAAAGATAGCGGCAAACAAGCAAAATATTTTAGAAATACTGATGCAGACCCAAGAAATATTGATTATAAAAAACTTCCTCCTGTAACATTGGTGGATATGGATACGTATTTTGAAGCTGATGATGGAGTACATAGAATATTTTTAGCACAAATGAATAAAAAGCAGTTACGAGCATTTATATGGAAAGAAAGTCAAAATACACATGCAAATGTTAAAAAGATAAAATTTCTATTTAAAGGTATATAATGATTAAATTAAAATACATATTACAAGAAGCTATGGATAAAAAAGAATTGTCTTTAGAAGAAGCGGTTGAGATTTTCAAGAAAAATAACAAATCTTATACTGGTTATCGCAAACACATATTTCGTGGTACACGAGGTCTATTTGCAGACTTTGCTTATGTAAGACCTTCTGCATCTGAAAGGAAAAGTGCGAACACATCAAATTATTATACTTTATTAATGAGCAACTTGCCTTCTTGGGAGAAGTATCCAAAAAGAAATAGAAGTATGATATGTTCGACAAACTTCCATAATGCAAAATCTTATGGAGGCGAAGATGATAATGTATATCATGTTTTTCCTAAAGATGGAGCAAAAATTGGAGTTTGTCCAGAAAATGATATTTGGTGGTCATTTGCATTACCAAATAAACATAGACAAGATATGCAAATTACCAACGATTATTTTGAAGATATTGTTAGAGCATATAATGAACTCAGTGGATTTGATATATCGGCGTATGAATTCACATATGATAATTTATTACAAATATTTAAGTTTATTACAGAAAATAGAAAAATGTTTGAATATAAATTGAAAGAACAAAATTATGTTTTTTGGGAATGGATTAATGCATATCCAGAAATGTCATTTGAAAAATATATTAATGATATATTTCTAAATCCAAAATTTAATAGATTTCAATTAGTTATTTATGGTCCAAAATTTCCTGAATTGGATTATACTCATGAAGTTTGGACTGATGCTGATTGTTTATTAGTTCATGAAGACAGTATTAAAGAATTCAAAAAAGCGGTGGGATTATTCTAATGATTAAATTAACAGAATTACTTACTAATCAAAAATACAAAATCTATTCGGATTTAGACACCGTACTTTCAGATTTTGATGCAGCATTTAGAGAAATTGCTGATGTTAAAACAAAAACTGGATGGGAATATAGAGATAGATTTGGCGAAGAAAAAGTTTGGGAGATTATAAGAAAAGCAGGCCTCTCATTCTGGTCTGATATGTCTTGGATGCCAGACGGCAAAGAATTGTGGAATCATATAAAAGATTTCAATCCCATAATTTTATCTGCGCCATCAAGAACAGATGTGGAAGTCTGTAAAACAGGAAAGATTATTTGGTGTAAAAGAAATTTAGGACCACGTGTACAAGTAATATTAGAAAAACAAAAATATAAATATGCAAACCCAAATTCTATATTGATTGATGATAGAGAAAAAAATACTGTTCCTTGGGAACAGCATGGCGGAATTGCTATATTGCATACGTCGGCAGACGATACAATAAAGAAACTTAAAGGATTAGGATTGTGATTAAATTAAAACCAATAGTGTTATCAGAAGGAAGAAGCAAAAAAATAACTATAGATGAAGCAATTCAGATTATAAAAAAAAACAATCCTTCTGGAATTTCAAAAAATTATATATACAGGGGCATCGGAAATACAAATTTTTCAGCGGGATTTGTTCAGCCATCTAAATATAATAGAAAAAGCGCATATACAATAAATACATATACAACACTTTTTGATAATTTACCGTCATGGCAAAAATATCCAAAAAGAAGTAAAAGTATAGTTTGTACTACAAGGTTACATTATTCATCAAACTTTGGTAATTCATATGTAATATTTCCAAAAGAAGGTAGTAAAATTGGCATATGCCCGGACGCCGATATATGGACATCTTTTTTTGACTTACATGACAATGGCGTGACAATGGACGATTTCAATTATGAAATGAAAAAACTTTTTAATGCGGCAGGTAATCATTCCGACGAAATTTCATATCCTAAAATGCTTAAAATGTTTGATTTTATTTCAAGACACAAAGCGGAATATAACCGTGAAATTGGCAATGAAATTTTGGATATATGGGATTCAAACGAAGAATTTAGTAAATTACACTTTTTTAATTTTCTTAATAAATTTTTATTAAATCCAAAATATAATAATTTTAGGTTAACATTATATAATAGTAAATTTAACTATGATACTGAAATTCCACATGAACTTTGGACAGACGGCGATTGTGTAATTATAGAGAGTGACCACATGCATGTATTTCTGAAAAAGTTGAGAGCATATAAATGATTAAATTAAAAGAAATGGTCTCAGAAACAGAACTACAAGAATTTCAAGTAGAAGGATTCGATTTAGATTTGTTTCTTGATATGAATTCGTTTGCATCTAAAATAAGATATGCAAATGAAAAATTAAGAAGAATTGCACAAGGAAGTGCCAGAATAATATTTGAGATTGATGATAAAAATGTATTGAAACTTGCAAAGAACGCAAAAGGTATTGCACAGAATGAAGTTGAAAGAAGTTTATCAAATGATTATATGGTACCAAAAGAAATAATAGCTCAAGTATCAGAATCAGATGAAAATGATAGGTGGATTGTAATGGAACGTGCAAAGAAAATTTCAACTGGAAGATTTAAAGCTCTCATGGATGGAGTTAGTTTATCAGATTTTTATCAGTATATGAAAATACACACAGACAACAGATTAGGCAGAGGATATTGGGAGGTCAGTCCTGAAGTTGAAGAGAAATTAAATGAAAACGAATTCGCACAAGATATAATAGAGATGATACAAAATTTTAATTTAGAGACTGGAGATTTTCGTCGACCGAGCAGTTTTGGTGAAATAGATGGAAGATTAGTTATTACAGATTATGGACTAACTCAAGAAGTTTATAAAAAGCATTATGATAGGCGTTAAAATGATTAAACTCAAAGAAGAATTAAAAAATATAAACAGCAATAAATTAAATAAAATTAAAAAGATTGCTGAACAAGTTCGTTTAGAATTGGAAACTCATTATGATTGGGAAGCAGATAAAGGATGTTTTAAAAATACTTGTAGTCATGTGAGTGAACAACTTGCTGATAAATTAAAAGCTGAAGGAATTTATTCATATTCAGTACACGGACTTTATTATGGTGCGCCAGATGAATATGAACCTGATATGGATGATTGGTCTGGTGATGAAGTAGATGAATACTTTGACTCAAAGGGCTATGGAGAACCCTTCGGATTCAATCATTGGTGGGTTGTGGCAGACAATAAATATATCCTTGATATAACTTGCGACCAGTTCCACCAAGACGAACCAGACGAATATAGGGTGGTTATAACAGATATTGGCGATTCTGACTATTCAACTTGACATTTAGTTTGTTTTTACATATATTTCAGATTGAAAGACTACATTTTCACAAAATATAGGAAAGTTATGATGAAAAATACGTTTAAATTTCTTGGAATTTTAATTCTTTTATCCACATTATTTATTTCTTGTAATCAGCGAGGATTTGATGGCGATATTTATGATACTCATAATGATGCTGTGAATAAATTAAATATGAAAATTCAAATAGATTCCGTATTTAATGTAAATGATTGGCAATATGATTCTGGATACAGATTGGATTTGAAATTTATGAGCAAAAAGATAATAAAATATGAATTGTGGCACCGTGATAACGTCAGATTTTCCGAAAAATTTACCGTCTCATATTTTATTTCAATAAATGCGAATGATAAACGAATAAACTCAGTATGGATACGATAATAAAATTGAAGTTTTTATGAAAAATTTTATATTTATAGGTATAAATTAGAGGTAGTTACGTGAGTACTGAAACAGATAAAAAAATTGAATATTTTGTTAAGTGCAACTGTTGCAATCAATTCCCATGTATAAAATATGATAAAAAAATAGCATATAGTAAAATTATAGGCACAATAGTCGAGATAAAAAAATGACATATTACATAATTCTCGAAGGCGAGAATACTGAAGTTGCACAATACGATTCAGGAATATTAGGTGAGACTACAAAAAAAATGTTTTATCCAAACAAAGGATTTACTCGTTTCACTAAGATAGTAAATGAACATCCAGAATTTCTTGAAGGCATACAAATTTTAGATGATAATAATAAAAGTTATACACCAAATCAATTTTTAAAAAAAATAGAGAACTTAAAAATTGCAATTCAATAAACAAAAAACGAAAGGAATAAAAATGAAACAACTATTGTTTTCTCTAATAGCATCAGTAATACTTTCTAATGTTACATTTTCGCAACCCATGTATTTAAATGCAACCAAATTAATTGTTACAATATTAAATACTGAAGAATCACAGACCAGTTATATTGATTTAAATTTCACACTCACTGATTATTCATTAAAATGTACAAATTCTGCGAGTACAATAAAATGGACATTTACGAGCAGGACAATTAAAACGTCTAACACTCAATTTTATGTGTACGCAAATGATATGGACGGTGTTAGGTGTAGAATTTGGTTTGAAGCCGTATCAACAAGTTCAGCATTAGTTGGAATTGAGTATAAAGATTTGGGCATAATTTATTACATGACAATTAGATAAAGGAACAAAATGAAATATATAATTTACATTCTAACATTATTGGTGTTGGTTTCAACTGTTGCACTAACACAAATAAAGAGCTTTCATGCTACCGAAGTAATTATACAAAATGTTAAAACAAAAGAAATAAGAACTGTTGAGGTCGATGTCAATATAATTTTTAGTAAATATGACGTGATATTTGTGGAACTTGGACGGAAAATAACATTTAACAGTGGGGATGCTCTCACAGAGGGAGATATAGTATATAGATATGGCAAAGATGATGATAATATTCAATGTGTCGTTTTGTTTCAAGACCTTAATGGCGGCAACTCACTAATAGGAATTGCATATTCTGATGCAATATTTGTATATTCAGCAAATTTATTAATCAAAACAAACGGGAGATAGTCAATGTCACGTTCTATTAATTACAACCAATTGGTTGGTGATTTAGAAAATATTGAAGTGCTATTGGAAGAAAAAGAAATACCAACAGCTGGAATTAAAAAGATTAAAAATAAAAAGAAAAGATTTGATGATGGGACGTCAGTTAAACAAAACTATAAAAAAGAAAAGTTATTGAGATTCCATAAAAGGGACTGAAAATAATTTTCCTCGATATTTATTGATACACAATAATATGAGGTAAATATGTCAAAAATACAAGAGATTGTTTCTGAATTACGATTACTATATCCAGATTTAGAGATAATAGTTTGGCAAAAAGATGCTAAAGCAAAATTACTTGTTAATGAACGAGTTATATTTAAATTCGAGCCAGACTTTATGGAAAAGCATCTACAACGATTTGGTGACGATGCGTTAAAAGAAACAATTAAAATATGGGCAGAGTATATACACCTTCGATATATAAAGAGACTGAAACGATTTAGGAAGGAATCTGGTAGACCTGCGTTAGCCTTAACAGAATCACAAATAAGGTTTGCAAGGTCAAATACAAAGTCTAATAATGCGGCCGCAAAGTTTTTACATGTATCATTTAATACATACAGGAAATATGCCAGTATGTATAATATCTTTGAGTCGTATAAGAATCAATCTGGCAAAGGTATATTAAAAGGTGGCAGACGAACCAAAGTTCCTTGGCAAGAATTGTTTGACAATAAGCATCCAAATTATGACTTAACAGGTCTTAAAAGAAGATTGTCCGAAGAATGTATTATAGAAGAAAAGTGTGAGATTTGTGGGTATAGTACACGGCGAGACTTCGATGGAAAAATCTGCCTCGTTCTTGATTTTAAAGATGGCAATAATAAAAATATGTCCAGAGAAAATATGAGATTTATTTGTTACAATTGCAAATTCAATACTGGTACAAGATTGAGTAGCAAAGTAACTGCCGAATTAAAAGAAGCTTATGATTCTCATAAAAATGAAGAAGAAAAACAAAAAACTGGTGAGATATGGGATAAATTAAATCCGGAGCCAGAGAAAAAAGATGAAAATGTTATTATTCAAACCAATAAAAATGAAGTTGATGATATTTGGAAAAAATTTAATCAATAAGTTATGAAAATAGACGATTATACAATGAGAAAACTCAAAGCAACTTTGAATATATCCGACGAGGTTGTTGATAATATAATGTCCGACGTTTCAAATAATGTGGAAAAACATGTGACTGATGAATTGTCAAAAAAACTCGCAGAGGCTATAGATAGAGAAATGCTTGGCGAGTTTCAGGGCAAAGTTTTATCTGATAATAAGATTGATATGGACCCAGAATACCTTCATAAAATTAAAGAGAAAGTAGAAATGATATTATCTCAAATAGTTAAGAAGCATGGGTTACAAGACTGCCTTTCAGAAAAATATAGATATAGAGTTGATACTGGAAAATTATATGCATCAAGATACCATAAATTGTTTGAGGAAAATAAAGATATTGATGGTAAGATTTTGAGGCGAGGTTACGAATACATACCGGTTGACTTTGATGATTGGATGAATATATATGTGCCAGATTATGTTGAAACGGCAAATATATATAGTGAAATGTGTGGTTCGAGGAGAATTAGAAAAGAAGATTTGATTTACCTTAATAAAATAGCTAAGAAATATAAAGTTACTTCCAATGAATGATAATTTTGTAAATATTATTAAAGATATAAATAAAAAGTTAAATGCATTGAATTCTGATATAGTATTTTATTATTATATGAAATATAAAACTATGGAGTTTAGTCCATTTGTAGATATAAGTAAATCTATAATAGATTTTAAAGGTTACTATTATTCTATTGACGAGCCAATGACCGACGAACAAAAATTTGATTTTGTTGCAAAAACATTTCCATATTATTACAAATCATTAAATTTATATGCACATTTAAATGCCATACTGGACCTCACCGATATTAAAAATTTAGCAAGCACATATTTAAATGTTATTGGAAATTTTGTTGCAAATGGAGATAATATATACGAATGTACATCGGAACTGATAGAAGATGCCAAACTTACTTTTGATTTTACTCCTTCTACTGAAGCTGCAATGCGAGATATGAAAAGAATTAATTTAGAGTTGAAGATATTAATGAGAAATGCCAATAATTTACACAAAGATTTTAAAAAGTATGGCGATGATATTGAAAAATTTCTAAAAGATTCTAAACTTGATGATTATTTGTATTTGTGTAACGAGGCAGAAGAAAAAAATAAGAGAAATGCCAACTTCCGAGACATGGATGATGATGATGATACATGGAGTATGGGCCAACAAATAAAACAACCAGAAACTCACCCAAGCATAATACCATCAGCAAATACTTCATTTGTGATAAAACCAAAAACGCTTGATGAAGAATTACAAATGATAAAGGATTTATACGAACATAGAATGATGTCGAGAGGTGCATATAAAAAAGCATGTGGCAAACTTATTTCACAAAACAGGTCCAAGAATTTAAATAATATATCTCTGCCACCAACCCAAGCACCAAAGTACCAGTATAATAAAAATGTTGAAGATATGTTTAAGAAATTACAAACACTTTCGGATTCTGGGTTAGATAAAGAAATGATAAAAAAAATGTTAGGAGATACCATAAATGACTAAAGATATAGAATTTAAAAGGACTCTGGAAAAAGTAAAAGAAGCTGCAGATAAAATAAATACTCTGATTGAAATATATGCTGAGAAAGAAGGATTACTACCGTATTTGTCCAAAAAGACTGTTGCATTTAAAATTGATGTTGACGGAATGTTAATTGATATTAAAATGTATAGAATTGAAGTCACCAAATTTTGTTCGGAAAGCATTGACATATTAATGCGTGAATATTATGAGATATTGAGTTCCTTTGCTTCCAACACAGAATTAGAAGACCAATTGGCAGCAAGATATTTACCAGATTATTTGACAATGAAAAATATATTTAGTATATTGTTATATGAGGTTCCACGAAAAATGAGAAAGTCGGATTTGGAACACTTAAATAAATTATATAAAAAATATAACGTGAAATTTTTATGAGACTGAAAAATAAAAAGAATAAAAAGATAGATACAAACATATTATTGGCGTTGTTACAAAAAACAAATGATTTTATAGTGCTTACATCAGTTAGATATTCCATTGAAGCTGGTGTATATACAACAGAAAAAGAAATTGTAATACAAGACCAGTTTTTCTCTTATATTCCTAAACCAAGGACTTTTAATTTAGTTGTATTAACAGATTATCTTTTTAATAACACAATTGAGAAAGGAGAAAAACAGAAGATTGCTGATGTTAGTAAACTCGTGGGATATGTACGAGAGTATTTAATTTACAGTTTGCAAGGTTTGAATGATAAGCTGGATTACTTGGACAAGAAAGTAGTAAATGACTCAATGAAAAAAATGAATATTGAATATAAATTGTTTTTAGATGAAATAATCCAAAATAATAGGATGGGAGATTTTTTATTAAAAAAACAAGTTAAAGAGAAACTTTCCGGTCGGGCTCAAATAATATCTCATCCTTTTATTTATTAATATGAAACTAAATATGAAAAGTGGGTTGGAAGTTAAAAAATATTTTGCTGTGGTTAGTGAAAGTCAGACGAAGATAATGAAAATATCTTCGTTGTTAATGAATATATTTACCCTGATGGAAAGTTTATGTTCCAATTATCAATGGACTCATAACGTAGTTCCTGAAATAGTTGGGTATCGCCAATATAAGTATATCACAGAAAAAGAATATAAAGATGTATTAACAGAGTTGACAACTGATGGCGTATGTGATTTCTCTGTAAATGCAACAACAGATATATTACTTGAATCAAATGATGCATCAAACTCTATTAAAACTCGTGCCGAGAAATATGCAAAAATTATTGTTGTTCCTATTGTATTGCCTACACTTACAGATGTCTCCGATGAGTTACAATTGGAATTTACCGAACTATATAAACATTATGAATATATATTAAATGTCGTCATAGCAGATGTATTAGATTCTGGAATTTCTATGACTAATTTCCAAATGGCACAACTTAATTCTATAAATAAAGAAATTAGAAAAAAAAGAAAATGTTAATAACATTTTATATATACAAAGATGCAGTAGCAAGACACATGTATTTTGATAATGGCGACATAAAGTATGATGTAATTGCATTATTTCCAGATGATATGCGACAAGATGTTGCTGCTATTGTTGAAGCGTATGCAATTAAACCACTGGAGTATGCTATGTTTACATCGTTGCCAATTAAAGAGTCCTCGTTTGCGTATGATTATGGGTTGAAATGAAAATATCAGTTTATTTATATATGGATGGAATAGCAATACATTATTTTGATGGTAGACAAACAGTGAATTTAGTACATACTATTAAAAAAATACGTTTTCCGAGTTTTATGAAAAAAAGTGTATGTAACTTGGCAAAAAAATATAAAGGCCTACACCCAGATTTTGATGTAATAGATTCAACCATATTACGACTGAAACAAGATTTATGACCAGAACGAAAAATAATATGAAATATATGAAATGGAAATCTTTTACAAAGTTTCCAGTTATGATTAGCCATTTTAATACTGGTTCTTCCATTTATCCATATCATACTGTATTTGAGCATTGGACTATATTATTTAAATTGTGTGGACTATACCAAATGTTGTACGATATATTACATACTATTAAAAAAAATCATACGCATGACTGCCACCATGAATATTCAATTGCAATTCGCAAAGAGAAAGGTGGTATGAGGTTACGTTTCTATAAAATTTTAATGTCGTTTATATTGGAAGAAGACCTGAAAGTGGATGATAATATGTTTGTACATATTAATGGAAATGTACTTAGATATACGACAATATATACATATTTTAAACGAGTTAGAGACACCATAGATATAATTGTTATGAAACAATACCAACTGACAGAAAAAGATATGAGAGATTTTAATATTATATATAAACTTATTGTTGAAGAATAATGCCAGTTTCAGCTATAAAAAGGTCTCCATATGACAGAGCATATTATAGTGTGCCAGATAAATTCAATATGAATCATTTCCGAAAATTTGTCTCCCTGTATAATTATGTTGTTATGCAAGGAAATATACCACATGATGCCGTGGAGGTACGAAATGCGTCTGATGATGATATGGCGATATTGTTTGAAGTTTCAGACAATATTCCAGATAGATTATGTCCAACAGAATTTGAGTACCTTAAACGATTATTGAAACAAATCAAAGATAGTGAATGGGAAATAGGAATCAATATATACCAAATGACACAATTAAATAAATTATATAAGACAATGAAGAAATAGAAAATGATAATTACAAGCATAGCAATATACCTCTTTAGAGACGCAGTAATGGTCGTACAATGGACAAATAATAAGTTCGCTAAACCCTTGAATACAATACGATTTCCAGAAGATATGAAAGAAGATGTTAAATATTTGATAAGAAAATATATGAAACATTCTAAAATGATGTTTAATGATAGTGGAGAAAATATAAGCATTAATGCTTGGTCAGGTTTTAGTTGAGCACCAAAATTTCACATATGACAGTATATCTATTTAAAAATGGACTTGTTATTAAAGAACATACCGTTTTAGTTAATGGTAAAGGGTTAACTTCATCAGAAAAAAATATGAAAATTTTATACCCAAAATCTATGTTGAGAGAAGTGAAGAATTTAGTCTATTCCTATGCCGTAGAATTACAATACATCCATAACCATGATGAAATAGATATTAAACATTATGATTCCGTGAGTGAGTTAATATGAAACGACCAAAAATTACAGTGAATATATTTAAAAATGGCATGATTGTTAAAACCTTTTGCAATAATGGTCTACCAATAAACCAGATAGTAAAGTATCCGCAATCAATGTTAGATGATGTTAAAGAATTAGTGTTAAAAAATTGCTGTAGATACAGATTGTATAATAATGTTAGCATACTTGTTATCTACCACGATAAATTAGATATTAAAGGTGAAATATGTTGGATGTAATATGAATATTAGATTTATACTATATGAAAACGCCTTTATTAAACAAACTGTTGGTATGGCAGATTATGACTTGATTTCCAAATTCCCGAAATCAATGTACAAAGATGTTAGATGTATTGCAGAAAATTATCAGGGTATACACCCAAATATGGAAGTGATTATATATAGTTGTATTTCATTAGAAGAAGTTATACAAAACAAACCAAAAATAAAAGGTAAATAATGAATATGGAAATTAAAATACAACCGAGTAAAATTAATAATATTAAGCATATTGAGAAGTTAGTAAATGTGTATAATTTAGGAGTATATTTGTTTAATATGCCATATGTAAATACTATATTTTTGATTTGTGATGATACCAGACTTCTAATTAAAGACCCAAGATTTAATCATGATTCGTTCCCAGAAATGAATATTCTATTTGATATATTACATAAAATAGTCTATGTGTGTTATGATAATCCAGATTCCGGAGATAAGATTGGTATTACAGAAGTTGAAATGAGAACCATAAATGAAATAGCATTGTTATTTAGAATTATCAAGTCAAATACGCATCCGATGCCCGACGAAACCGTACAATCAAATCCGCATCCTAAGAATTCGGACCATAGCGTCCACCTTAACCGCTTACTGCAGACCGCTAAACTACAAGAGCAGACCGCTAAGCTAAAAAATAATACGCAATGACCAAATACCATAGAAATGCATACTCCAATATTGATTTTAATGTTACATTACCAGAAAACCTTAAAGTGGGCCATATGATTCATTTTCAGAAATTCTCATACGTCTATAATGCCTTAGCTAAAATAGAAAATGCTAATACTATATTACACCGCTATACCTATGGTGTGTTGTTTATCCATGTTGATAAAATAAGTGAAAGTGAACCTATGTATAGATTTACGCTTATGTTGCAAAACCTACATTCGATGTTAGAAAAATTAGAATCGACAAACTTTGCAAATGGCCTTACAGCCGATGATATGAAATTGATAAACTTTGTTTATCGCCAGTTACGCTTGAGAAAACAAATAGAGAAATCAGAATGGTAATAACAGCATGAATAATAGACCTCGAAAATTTGTATCCGATAACTTTAATATGGAACACCTTATAAGATTCTGTAAAGTGTATAATGCTATTGTACAATACTATAACTTTGAACATTGTTCCATAGAATTAATTAATAAACAAGGTATCGCTATATTAAACCTATTGCCAGAAAATACTACTATAGATGAAATAATAGATGAATTGGTAACCTTACACCATTTATATTTTACGCTTATTAAGTCTGATTTTATACCAAGTGGCTTTACATTACATGAAATGAAAACAATTAATAGAATATATAAATCTCTGATTAAACACGGTATTATACCTTCTTCTAAACGTAAGATAATATATAATGACCAGCTTGATGTTAGAAATTTTGAGAATGTAAATTTACATTCTTTTTATGATTTATTGATTTATGAAAATGCAAAACAATTTAATATGAAGATGAAACCTATTATAAAAGTTAAAAGAAAATGATACCTGGTTCTATTACAGCCTATATATATAAAAATGGTATGATTCTGAAAGTGATACAATCAGAACCTCCACCAAAATGCCCATATACCCCAACATATACATGT
>Ga0307380_10007729_pt1 | contig 13908 bp, 10 predicted proteins | sample UN3MG_FD_202239 | JGI IMG/M metagenome (GOLD analysis project Ga0307380, IMG submission 202239) | Soil microbial communities from Risofladan, Vaasa, Finland - UN-3 | ecosystem: Environmental > Terrestrial > Soil > Coastal area > Acid sulfate soil | place: Finland: Risofladan, Vaasa | collected... | reverse complement strand
TGGCTGACGATCATGTCATAAGCCTGTGGTGCATCTTCGAGAGCGAACTCATGGGTCGTCAAATAACTCAGGTCGATCCTGTCGCTATGGACAAGCTCCTGAAACGCCAGCATGTTCCGCTTCTGCGTCCAGCGAACATAAGCCGCCGGATAGTCGATTCCCTTCTCTTCATACTCGGGGTCGTAGCGGCCGGGACCATAGGAGCATGACATGCGAAGTTCCAGTTCCTTCTTGTACCAATAAGGATCTCGATCGAATCCCGTGGGCACTGCTCCTACCACGACGACTCTTCCGCGTTTACGGGCTAACTGCCCTGCACAATTTATTGGATCAAGACTGGTAGTACCTGCAGTAATAATTACCGCGTCAACGCCTAATCCACCAGTTTGACTCTCAATCTTTGAAGATAGGCCTGGTGATTGACGAATCCATGCTTTATCGCAACAATGTTTTGAAGCTGTTTCAACAGCATTCTGGTTAATATCAATTCCGAAGGTTCGGATCCCGCTGGCACGCAACATCAAACAAGTCAATTGTCCCAAGAGCCCAAGACCTATAACTGCACAGCTTTCACCGAGTCGCAAATCTGCCTGCCTGATGCCCTGCAATGCAATCGCACCAAGTGTGTTATAGCTGGCCTTCTTCAGATCCACATCTTCTTGAAGCTTCACACAGAGATTTCGTGGAACACATATAATCTCGGCATGATTGGCATAGCCAACACCCCCGCAGGCCACTTTGTCACCGACAGAGATATCATGAATGCATGCTCCGACTTCGATTACCTCGCCAGCGGAACTATAGCCCAGGGGTGAATACGCATCCAGTTTCTTCATTACTGCGCGGTATGTTTGTACAGGGCCTTGCGTTTTGAGGGTATCGAGCACCTGTTTGACTTGTTGTGGCCGCTCTTTAGCCTTGCCGATCAGACTCTTACGTGCGGTCTTGGCAGTAGAACCCTCCGTCCCGGCGCTGATCAGTGAATAATGATTACGAACTAGGACCATTCCTGAACCTACAGTGGGCCAGGGAAGTTCTTGTACAACTATTTCACCAGATTTTAATTGCTGCGTCACTTGTTCCATCTGTGTATATCAATCCAATCTCAACCAATATTGCTATATCAGGGTGCATTGTCCTTGTTTGCTTTATTGATGCCAAAGCGTTTTATATGCTATTTTACCCTATGGAAGAACTCGGGATATTGTCTCTCTTTAAGATCCTTTTTGTTAATTCCCCTAACGTGCTGAAGCGTACTCTACCCTTGCATTCCTTCTTGATAAACCTAAAAAACATTTCAAGATTCCGGTCGTTCCAAAAATCCTTGCTATGTCCCAGCATCACAACTGGAGTGCCGAGGCTATTTCCCCCCGTTTGGTCGCTTTTCATTGCGTGCCGCAGTTCCCGAATCATATCCCCGGTACTTAACTTACAGAAGTCGTACTTCAGGGGCTGCAAAGTGCCCAGTCTCCTCAAAACCTTCCCTGGAGATTCCGTGCTTTGTCGCGCTTCCATCATGCCGTTACCGTGCGTATCAGCTCTCTCCACCCGCCGCCTCTTGAGAGTGGCACACAGTTTCGTCCATCGGAAGTTGCACACAAAGGGTCTCATCCTCGAGTAAACCGGGAACTCAATAATGTTTTCACCTGTGGGTCCGGATTGACTTATGTCGTCTTCGCAGGTCCACCAATAACCATTTGCGGACTTTGCTTGACGATAATTCGTCGGCACTGGGGTAGTCTCGTGTAAACCTTTAATAACAGATGAGTCTGCTGCCAGACCAACCCTTTTCATACCCATTATTAGTTCTTTTGAGGGTTGTCCCCAAAACATAGCTGCCCGATATATGAGACACTCATATTCAGGACAGGTTGGATTAATAATAGCTTCCAGAGTGTTTTTGCCCTGGCGTAGGACACCAAGAATTGAGACTGGGTCGTTTTCAGAGCCCATGCCATGGGGTAAATCAGTAATTCGAAAATAATCCGGATTTAGCTGCCAGTTGTTATTCTTGAAAGTAGCTCCAATCCACCAGGGGTGTAGATGCAATTGCACATCATGACCACATTCAACCGCGTTTTGAATCTGCTTTTCAATTTCACGTGAAGGTGAATAATCAAGATGCAATGAACCTGCCTCTTCTGCTCTTTTTATGGCCCAATATTCTCCTACCTCAAAAAAGATCGTGGTCTTCGCACCGTATTGATCGCACAGCGTCAATAGGCGATCCGTAGGTTCAATCATATCCCGTCGGACATCACCAGAGCCATTGCCAAAAATCTCGTAATCAAGACTTAGAATAAGATGTATCAAAGCATCCTCTTATTTTTTACCTGATTTGGATTTTCTGATCGCAATGAGCACAAGTACTCCAGAACTCAGAAAAGGAGGCAACTCAGCAATGTCTCTGTAGTCTCTTGTGCCGGGCAAAAGAAACAGTAGTCCAAGCAGGAGATCATTAGGCCCTATACCTCAAGTCAACAACGGGCCGTGTGAAACCTTGACCAGACCTCTTGAATTGGACCCACGGGCCGTTTTAAAGCAGTTTGATCGTCTGGTCGTTCCTGTCAGTTATTAGTTGAAAACTTGCTCCAGAGTAGTGTTTATCTGGGGATTATTGAACTTATCATCATACTCACCGGACAATATGAGCTTCTCAAACAAGAGCAGGTAAAGAACCTTCAGTAATGAATTGTAGTATTGTGCAGGATTGGTTTCTATTCTTCTGATCTGCCCAGTTGATAATATTCTGTTGATAAATCCGGAATGTAAGACCTTTTCCAGCCAGTGACTATTATCTTCAAAGAGATTGTCTGTATCCACACATGCATAGCTTTTCTTTAACACACTGGAGATATCTGGGCCTAAATACTCCTTAACCTTTTGCTTATAGAGAGACTTATCACGGTTCCACGGTCGGAGAGGTTTTGCACAGTAGACAGTATTCATATTTATGAAAGGATACAAGCCTTGTATACCAAAACTGTTCAGCATCAACTCGTGCATCTTCATGTTATAGTCTATCTGAGTATTATACCTTTCCCGAAAACCCGGGCGGAGACATTTCCTCTTAATCCAGTTTTCATCGTTCTCTCTCTTCATAGCAAAGTATAGATCTCCTATGGTGCTCTTTATGCAAAGGTTACGAACCGTCTTCTTGAGTTCCCGTATAACATCAAAGCCAGATCGATTGGAATAAGGCTCATATACCACATTCCCGCCGGGGCCCATCTCGCTATTTAGTACGGGGTCGGCACCGGAGCCCAGGAACACTGAACTGCTTCCGATATCCCGTACTAGCATAGATAGAGCATATCTCAGAAACATTCCTGTCTGGAACATATAGCCTTCAAGGATCCATACAATATTCGGCATAAAATCAAATATTGAATTTTGGATTGTGTGGGTATAATATTGCACTCTTTCTTTTGTATAGAACTTCAGCACATGCTCAACAGCCGGTATTTCGTTTGTAGTTCCGCCACCGTTGATCGTTACTGCATTGATTCTATTCGGACCTGCATTATTGAGAAACGACAACATTAGGTTACTGTCCCAACCACCGGTCAACGTCTGTGTATAATCCTTACTTCTTAGTTCTCCAGCTACCTGTTTGATCTTATCACCAATGGAATCAAGGAGTTGACTTTCCGCCTCCGATTTGGTGAGTATTCTGTCTCTGGGTTTGAAAGATTCAATGTCTCTCTTTGCAGATCGAACGTCAATGGTCATATTCCTGTGGGTTACAAGTTTCTCCACACCTTTGACCAAAGTATATTCATTTGGTATTATCTCACTGTAGGACATAAAATCCAGAACAGATGGAAAGTGAAACTCCCGGGTGATACCTGTTTCCTTGAGCAACGTTTTCATACTCGTACTAAGCACGAATTTCCCAGATACGTTGGTATAGTAAATAGGAAGGGGACAACCAAACTCCGACTGGTTAAGATAGACCTTTTCCTGCTTCTCATCATAGACCAAGGCAAAATAGACCCCGTCAAGTTCATCCCAAAAAGACAACTTGCCTTTGCTGGTGGCGGTAGAGTAGATTCTTTCGAGTATCTCCACATCATTTATCTCATCAAGTCCATAACGATCACGGATATCGTAGATATTCGCAATATAGCCCACGATAGAGACCAATACGCCTGTTTCGGGATTATAAAAATAGCCGGCTCCATCATAGGCAAATATGTTTGTCCTTTCTACAGAAAGTTCAAGATGCGAATGGGAAAAATTCTTTTTCTCGATTATTAATTCTTTCTGTTTTTGGTTCCAGTGTATTGTTGCGATTAGTCTATTCATGTTTTTCTGTTCTTCTGCTGTAGTTTCCTTGGAATCCTCTGGTCAACGTATATCGCCTTGCCCCGGGGAGAAAGGGGGATAGCTTCGGTGAGTTCGATGGTAAATGTGAGCCGGTGATCGAGTTTGTGTCCCAGGTTTCGATCTATTCGGTCGGCATCATCTTCGCCGAATCCATCGGCAGGCACGATACGCAAAACAGCCCGCCCTGGCGTCTCTTGAAGAAACTGGAACTGCCTTACACGCAGGAATGTATCATCGTGCATATTCAAAGCTGTCCACGGAATTTGGGAGCCATCGGCGGCGATTAGGACTTCTTGAGTCCGGTGGCCTCGGATATCTCTGATAATAACATGTTCCCGTCCGCACGCTTCGCATCGATCGCCAACGTAAGTAGCCCAATCGCCGGTCCGATAGCGAATGAATGGCATTACAGTATTTATAAAACCGGTTCCTACAATCTCTCCACGCTGGCCTGGTGTTATCACTTGGTTACCATCTTCATCAAGAAGCTCAAAATAACCATAAGTCGGCCATACATGATAATCGTCTGACTTTTCGCAACCTGCGGCAAGGACAAGCTTTTCCGAATGACCGTAACACGAAAAAAGGCGACAACTGAACACTTCTTCAACCATCCGCCGCTGCTCAGGATAAACGATTTCAGACTCAGCGATAATTCCCTGTATATTGTTAGGAGCTTGTCTGTCATTACGAATTATGAATCTTGCCAAGGCGGTTACAGTCGAAGGATATACATGCAGAAAACACGGCCCAATGGTGGATATATGGTCCAGGTATCGTGCCATATTTTCATCGGACATATAAAAGCTGCTATAATAATGATGCCGGAGAACTGGATCATATTCATGACGTAATCCATTTCTATCCGCCTGCACCACTCGACCGCGCAACACAACCATCGGCATCCTAAGCTTGTAGCTCTCTCGTTCCCAGCTTGTCGTAAGATAAGCATATTCAACAGATGAACGATCCGCGTTCAGATAAAAATGTAGTGGAGCACCACTTACGCCTCCAGTAGACACAAAATCAACATCACTGTTAGTAATATTTTTTTTGCACATATCAGAGAGGTTGTCAATTACAGTTTGCTTGTCAATCGTAGGAAGCTTACCTATACAATTCAGTGATTGAAAATCGTCCGGATGAAATCCAACTTTATCAAACATACGATGGTAGAATTTCGTCCTTTCATAAGCGAGCTTTAGAGCATCATGTAATCTGCTTAACTGGTATCTTTGGGTACGTTCCGCTGGCCACCATTGTGCTTCTTTTATAAATTTACAGTTCTCTCTGAAACTTCTACCTGACAACCATGATAGAGGTACCAATCCCAACCCTCTACCCAATGTTGACTTTATCCACGAAGGTGTTTTTTCCCACAAGTTCTTTTTTGATAGTGCTTTTTTCATCGGAAACGATAACCACTAATCTTCGCTGATCCTCACTAATGTTAAAACCAACCAATATTTCTTTGTTAGTGTCAATTAGTACAAATTAGTGGTTCATTATGATTCTTTTCCATTCGAGTTTTTCAGTACATCCGAAGTTTAGAAGATAACCTATGGGCTTCTCTGTTGCTCTGAGGTAATTCATGATTTGGGCAAAATGTTCTTCTGAAAGCTGTTTAACCGCTTTTAGCTCTACAACAATGCCATCATACAAATACAGGTCAGGTATATAGTACTTTTCCAGTTGTTTGCTTTTGTAGCTCAAGATGAGTTTTGGATGAGACTGAAAAGGTATGTCTCTCAACTTTAGCTCAATTTCTAAGCATTCCTGATAAACTTCTTCGAGGAAGCCGTGTCCCAATGTATTGTAAACCTCAATTGCCGCACCGACTAGATTGTATCCTTCCTGTTTGTACATCCTTGTATCCTACCACTATTTAACCACTAATCTCCGCTAATCTGCACTAATCTTAAAAAATAACTCATCTTCATTAGTGTCAATTAGTGTACATTAGTGGTTGCAATCTCTTTTACTCTGTGTCTCCGTGTCTTAGTGTGAGTTCTACATGCCCTTTCCATCCAAAGTGGGGCTTAAAGGCCAGGCTTGTTCCATCGAACTCGGTTAAAGGTCTATCGAATTGCGGATCGTTCGATTTACAGATAACCTTATCATATTCAGATACAAAAATTGGTAAAGAATGTTTAACCATCGCCTTGTACAACACAGGTAGCTGCTTATAATCAAAACCCATTAAGCGAGCACAAACTAAATCAACTGCTACCGGATTCATTCCTGCCAGTACTATCCCTGCCGGTTTTGGAGTCGGATCCAGCGGGCCATTACCTTCGCCACCAATAATGCCGTCAACAATACAAAATATTCTCCTTACAGGAGTGTCTTGAAGGTGTCCGTTTTTATCTGCATACATGAGTATTCGATTCAAATCTATCACCATCCGCCATGCAGTGTCATTGCCATACCAGTTGCCGGAACGAATCGTATTGGTATTCGTATCGCCGAAGATGCTCGTACCGAGGGCTTTTAACGGCTTGGCCATAACTCCTCTCAAAGGACCTAATAATGGAAAAAGACTCCTGAAGCAGGCCATAGTCTTTTGTTCGATTCGGTGTTTTGCACTGTCGTCAGCAAACTGATCCCCGCCCTGAGCAGGTGTGCCTAACCGATGGTGCGGCAGCCAATTTTTGTTTCCGTTTATACCTACCAGGTTCTTCATAGATACTGTGATACCGGTTTTCTTATGGGTTTTGAGCTTTGGCAGGTTAATTACACAGTCGGCTTCCAGAACAGTCTTCGAGATCAGGTATTCGTGAATGCCATTGGTATGGTGGCGACGAATCTCGCTTGTATCATAGTCCGAACCATAGACCAGGTGGCAAAGCTCCTCGATCTCAGCAAACATCGAATTATTACCAAGATCCACCTTGACGTATCCGCTCTGGTCGCCTGGTAACCGCTCATGACCCACGATAATTCCATCGACCTTATTAGCACACTCAGGCCGCAAGTCGTATACTTCAACTTCAAAATTTGCATTTTGGCGGTAGAATTCCCGGATTTCATCCAATCCTGCAATTAGTCTAATTTCATCGAAATCTGCATCATTCTGCGGAGCATCAGCAATGATGATGCGGCCTTTACCCTTAAGAGCAATATAGACATAGTCGAGTGCCGCTCGAATAACCGCACCGTGAGTTATGACACAGTCTTCGAGGCCGAGTCTTGTCTCCCGAAAATCCCGAATAAAGTTCGGCTTTAACACCACTGTATCACCGGGATGGACAAACTCGCCCATCGGATTCCAGTCCTTTTGATTGTAATGCTCCGCATCAAGCTTCAACAACCGCAGCGCATCACGAACTCCCTCATAAGCATGATTAGTCTCGCTCGCTAAATCCTGTGTACTGAAAAGATACTCCGGATATCCAATATTGGGCGAATACGGTGAATTAGAAGGATATTTCTCTTGGCCAGTTGAGATCGAAACTTCTGTTGAGCTTAACAATTCAGTCATTTAAAACATCCTGAGGACAACAACCTGATGCTTGATACACAGTATCATGTAAATGTTGCCTCCACTTTCCAGCTACAACTTCAATATCGCAGTGCCTTCTTGCTGCATCAATAGCACAGCGAGAATATTGAGACCATAACGAATCATCCCGTAACAATGCTAAAATTCTATCTTTATACTCTTCAATATTGTTAGGTGAAACCAAGTGACCATTTGTACCATTGATCACAAGATCGCCGAGATCACCAACATCAGCGACAACGGGAACTACACCGGCAGCCATGGCCTCAGCCATGGCAATCGATAGGCCTTCGGATTTTGAGGTTAAAACAAAAATCTTCGAACGTGCCAGTATTTCTTCCACATCCTTTCTCTTACCGAGAAACTCGATATTATTCATAATACCAAGCCTGCTTGCGTATTCCTTCATTTCTGCCATTAGGGGACCATCACCAACGATTGATGCCTTAACAGAGATTATAACATGGGAAACTGCTTTCACAATTTTGATAAACTGATCAACTTGTTTTATTGGGGACAATCGGCCAACAAAAATTAGATGAATATCACGGTTGTTCTTGGACAATAGCTGGCCATTCTGTACACTGCCAGTAATAATAGCTACTGGACGTTTGATGTCATGAGAAACGAGATATTCCCTGGCTTTATTGCCACGAACAATAATTAAGTCAAATAAATTGACAACGGCTAAGGCCATCATTTCAATTAATCTTGACGGGCGGCCAAGAGGTGCGCCAATACCTTCTGCCGCGTTAACTCCCCCACCTATTATTTCGACTGGCCCACCAGTCATCTGGTAACAAGTTGGCCGCCCCATTAGTTTCCCCGCTAACAGTGCTGTGCAAGCTCCAGGTCCAAGATGGTATCCCATATATAAGTCAGGTCGATAGCGAATACCGGCGAAGATCATCCAGATTGCCCTTGCACCCTGTCGGCTAAATAATTTTGAAACCCAATGCGGCCAACATATAAACCTGACTCCTTCAAGCGGCAATTGAGGCTCATCAACAACTAAGATTATCTCCTGCACACCGCTACGAGATAGAGGAGTTATATGCGATAAGTACCAGTTGGGATTGAAAAAGGTTCCCGTGACCATGATTCGGCCCGTCGGTTTCCATGGCCGACGTGGAATCACACCGCACACCATGGCCACAAGCCATGTGAAGCCGTAGACACTAACCAACAGGATATAGGCAGCTACTTTTCGAATTATGCTCATGTCAATCGTACCAATGAGACCATGTGACGTTCATGAAGCACTCGCAGAAATCCGTCTATAGACGGCCCTGGTTTTCTGAGCTACAACGTGGGGATGGAATCGTTCCAAAGCCACTTGGCGCCCTGCCCGGCCCATTTGTTTACACAACTGGTTAGAGCCAACCAGTTTGGCTAAACGGTCGGCGATCTGTTCAGTCGATTCCGGTTCAATCAGAAAACCCGTCTTGCCCTCTTCGACCATGTAGGGCATTCCACATCGATTAGAAGCAATGACCGGAATGCCTGCCGCCATCGCCTCAGCAATCGCCATCGGCGCGTTCTCCTGTCTCGAAGGGAGAAGGAGGACACTTGCTTTGGCTAGTTCCTCCATCAATTGCTCATGGTTGATATGCCCCAGCATCTCGATTCTGTCGGCAATCGCATGTTTTTTGATGCTTTGCTGTATCCGATTGAGGTATTCGGTTTCTTTTGCCTCACCGGCGATGATCAGCCTCGCCTCAGTAAAACAATCCGCGATGTGAGCAAAAGCTTCCACTGAACCCAGCGTGTTCTTCCGTTCGTTGATCCAGCCAACACATAGAACTCTTCCAGGTTCGGGACACTGCGTGATCTTGAAATACCGCTCATCCACGGGATTATCTATTTCGTAGATATGTGCACGTGTCTGTGGCTCAATCATCGTTCGTACATACGGAGTAATGGAGATGATATGCTTTTGCGTAGACAAGCCTCGCCGCTCTGCTTGTTTCCATAATTGCGATCGTAACCATGCGTGTTTCGCCGAATTAGCTATGAGATTGGCGTGATCAAATCCATGAACCGTAAACACATGCGGGATAGAAAGCGTCCCAAGCCCCAGGCCGAACGTTTCATGCGTGTGCAGTATATCTGGCTTCAAATCCATGATATAGTGCACTATCCGCCTTCGCCCAGGACCGATAAATATATCCAGTATCTCCGGCCAATGGGACCGGGGCAACCGATGGACTGTAATAGCACCATCTTTTTCGACTGTGGTCTCTTTCTTATTATACTCAAGCGTAACAACATGAACATCAAGATCATCAAGTTGGGCAAGAGCTTTCACGAGAACCACCGTAACAGATTCCACCCCACCTATGGGATGTTTGGAATTGTTAGGATATCGACTGAATACTGCTATTTTCAAAACGGCCCCTCTTTGATCATCATATCTTCGGGAATTCTAATGAAGGCCAGGGCAAGGATACACTCGGTCGGCCTGTGTGATCAGTGTCGTTACATTTAAGACCGGTGATTTTCTGTCTATTTATTGTCAGTCGAGTTTTTTCTGGCTCAAGAACATAGAATGTCAGACCATCCAAGTCAGCGTTGGATAATTCACTAACAGGACCTTTTAATTGTGTATTGATATCTATAGATAGAGTTTCCCCATCCCAGCCAGTGTCATAGCTAATCTTGCGGATAGCACAACAATATCCCAGTAAGCGCCTGGTAGTAGTAACAAGAATCCTCTTTCTATGAAACTCATCAGTTAACCGGCGAAAGGCCTCGACCGCTTCATGATTAAATGGGACATTTGGATCATCAATCTTTCCAAGATGCGTATATAAAATACATGTTCCTCCACGGTCAATAAGGCGATTCAGGAAATCACTGGTCAGCACTTCGCCAATGTACCTGCCCTGATCGCCAGAGCCAACACCACGCCAATGCGGATTACACCTCATAAATTCGTATACAGAACTTCCATCACGAAGAACTGAGGGATGCAATACATCGTTTGTTAAATGCATAGCATATTTTTCATTGCCAATTTGCGCTAATCTCCGCTTCGCAACTTCCTTAAACAGCGTCCGGCCTGAAACTGCAGGATGATTCCAATTGAATATACCACCCGATCTCGGTGGTGTATCCTGCCCCATGATGCTGGTCGTTCGTCCGCGCCAGACATACTGTATGCCGTAGTCGATTGTCAAGTCGGCATGATATGCTGGATGGCCCGCTTCATCGCCATGGCCCTGCATGATGTCAGGGCCGAAGTTCGTCACAGCGCTGCCGTGGTCGACCCAGACTTCAAGCTTGCAGTCGTAACGGGCCAGTTCATCAAGGGCTCGCTTCGCCTCATCACGTGTATAAACACGTTCACCAAAGGAATGCAAGCAGTCTATATGGCCGCTATGGATAAGTGTTCGCACCATCTTGCGCCCGACGTCATCAGTGTCCCAGTAGGAAAACTGCGGCGGTATCGCACGAAAATGTATCGAGTTTCCCACCTCTAATCCCACTCCCTGCCCCATAGCAGTCGCCTCAGTCGTGTTTAGAAATCGCATGATCTCCAAATAGACGTGCCTATCCAGAGTGCTATCGAGATCGCTGCAGATTGCCAACATTGCACGATACGGATATGGAAACTTTCGGAGTTGCACATCTGCATTCAAGGTATGAATTTCCCCTGTTGAATTGGTCTTCACGTTTAATCAGTCCTGCATTCTGCTACCTTCAAAAGTAACTGTTCAAACCTTGGCAAGCACACCTCCGGCGTATGATACTCATGATAATATCGCCGAGCTATGTTAGAACGGCTTACGCGCGAACAGAAAAACGTCCTCAAGACCAATTGCTTTTCCGCATATAGTTCGAAACGCCAACCCAGGTACGAGCTTAAGCAGAGCATCTTGAATCCATTTAATGCATCCAGGAACTCGAGAAATCTCATATACCAAGGCAGCCCTCCGAGCCAGCACAGGTGGTGCAAGCAGACCCTTCACTTGGCGGAATCCTGCTTGCTGAAACTCTCTAAGGAGTTCTCCAACAGACCACTCCTTCAGGTGTAATCCTTGCGCTACCCTTGTGAATCCCCGTGATATGTCTTGAGGACCAGTCGTCCGATTTGGCGTCTCGACAGCAAAGATTCCACCTGATCGAAGCACACGGAATGCCTCTGCAAAATGACTTGGCACATCCTCAGGATGAAGGTGCTCCAACACTTGCTGGCTGAATACGAGATCGAACGATGAATCAGGGAATTCTAGTTTGTCAGCACATCCATCAAATATCCTAACCTCTTTGGAGCATAATTCAATCATATCTACGGACGGCTCTATGCCGGTACAGCGATGGCCAAGCCATGCTAATTCAGCCAGAACGTCTCCTCTTCCGCAGCCGACCTCCAGCACATCTGACGGTGTTTTCAGCAAAGGAGTAATCATACCCGCTTTCAGCTTTCCAATCCTCTTGCGTTGTTCATCGGGTATAAAAACAGAGTGATCCGGAAATGTTGAAAACAAATCTGCGTAGACTAACCTGTATAATTTAGGTCTATCGTTCTTGTTTGAATTCAGAATTCGATCTCGCAGCATTCGCTCGTATTCGAATTGTTTTCGGCGTTTCTCGTTCTCGACCATATAAATCTCCACATGGTAACTAAGATCAGGTACGACCACTGATTTCTACGAATATCGATTCGAATTTCGGCATTACTACCTTGACAGAATGATTATCTATATAATACTGCCTGGCAGCTTTTGAAGCCTTTCGCCAGATTTTCGGCGATTGTATTATTTTCCTCAAGCAAGCCACAATCCCCTCTATATCTTGAGCCACCCATCCTAGACCATTCGAAACAATCACACCATCAGGATCAAAAGTTGATACCACCGGCATCCCAATAGTCCAGGCTTCCATGAAAGTGTTCGGGAAGCCCTCGTATGTGGATGTACAGCATAAAATATTACATTGTTGATAGTATTTGGCTATCTCTTGGTATGGAACGTAACCGTGCATCTTTACATTATGAATTCCGGTCGCCCGCTTCATTAATGATGAACCATAAGTAGAGTGGATTCTTGGCAGACCAACTACTTCAAAGAGAATGTCGGGACACTGCTCTGCAACATCGAGAAGCCACTCAAATCTCTTTTCCTCGCTGATTCGACCTACCCAGAGCACACGAAGTGGGTGGTGAGCATTAGTTAAAGGCTGCTCGCACAAAGAACCATCAGTCAAATCCCAACCACAGTTGGGAACTAAAAGACTATCCACTTTCATATTAGCCCATAATAGTCTTTGTTGAGTCGCCGTCTGTGCAACAATAGTATCCGCGAGTCTCAGGCCAATACGGTACAGTGTCTTTTCTCTCCATGATTTCAACACAAACAAAGAAGGACCGCAATCTGGATCACTTGCTGCCGCAAAGATAAATTTCCGACCATGTAAGCGACACCACAATGCTACCTGGCCGGTTTCAGCTTCAGCGGAGCGCTGATAGTACACATCCGCATTCGCTCGAGCCATAGCGGCCCAGAGGCCCGACCAGCGAGGATGGACAAAACGCAGTCCGCGGACGCCAGCGTCCTTTGCATACGCCTTATAAACCTTGATACCATTTATATTGACACCGTCGGGCTGAACATGATCAAGCGTCACAAAACTGACGGAGTAGCCTTTTTGCACGAACCAGGAGGCTATCTGTAATTGCTGTACCTCCGCACCACCCGTATGATTCATGTCTTCTCGGCCGGAAATTACATTGTATGCGTTCAATGCAACAAAACAAATGCTTGGTTTACGATTCGTTCGTGTGTTTCTTTTCACAGATACATCCACTGTTCTTTTGGGACAATCTATCGATATGGGCGATGTATCAAACAACCACGCTCACAGAACGTGGATTTGCTTAAAAACCCCCTTGAAGGGGGCATGCGTATCTACGGTCCGCCTATTAGATAGGTTGTTCTGCAAATTACGACTGTTCACGTTATTTCGCAAACGCTCGCGTACATTACTATTTGATAGGTTCTTGTTTATTGTCAGTTCTGGATTCAATCGCAAAACGCAAGAATGATCCCTTCAGGCAAACCCTGACGAACTCTGAC
>Ga0307380_10007728_pt1 | contig 13908 bp, 8 predicted proteins | sample UN3MG_FD_202239 | JGI IMG/M metagenome (GOLD analysis project Ga0307380, IMG submission 202239) | Soil microbial communities from Risofladan, Vaasa, Finland - UN-3 | ecosystem: Environmental > Terrestrial > Soil > Coastal area > Acid sulfate soil | place: Finland: Risofladan, Vaasa | collected... | reverse complement strand
GTGGCCGACGTCGAACGCGGGTACTGCGGCGTGCGGGAGAACCGCGGCGGCGACTATAAGACCCTGGTTTACGGAAACCTCTGCAGCATCAACGTGGACCCGATCGAGAAAAAGCCCCTGTTCCACTACCTGCCGGGGACGCAGGCCCTGAGCGTCGCGACGGCCGGATGCAACATGGAATGCAAGTTCTGCCAGAACTGGGAGATCAGCCAGTTCCGCCCCGAGCAGGTCCGCAGCCTCCTGGTGCCGCCGGAGAATCTCGTCCAGACGGCCGTCGCGCGAGGCATCCCCACCATCGCCTACACCTATTCCGAGCCGGTCGTCTTCTACGAGTACATGCACGACACGGCGGCGGCGGGGCGCGCGGGGGGCGTCGGCAGCGTCATGATCTCCAACGGCTTCATCCAGGAGGCGGCGCTTCGGCAACTGTGCAAGCACCTGACGGCCGTCAAGGTCGACCTGAAGGCCTTCACCGAAAAGTTTTACGAGGACCAGTGCGCAGCCCGGATGGCGCCGGTCCTGGAGGCGCTCGAGGTCCTGGCCGACGTGGGGATTCACACCGAGGTCGTCGTCCTCTTGGTTCCGACGCTGAACGATTCAGAGGCCGAGGTCCGCGAGATGGCCAAGTGGCTCGTCAAGGCACTCGGCCCGGACGTTCCCGTCCATTTCTCGCGGTTCCATCCGACGTACCGCATGAAGAACCTGCCGCCGACGCCCGTCGAGACCATCGGCCGGGCGCGCAAGGTCGCCATGGACGCCGGCCTGCGGTACGTCTACGTCGGCAACGTCCCGTTCCACGAAGGGGAGAGCACGTACTGCGCGTCGTGCGGCAAGCGGGCCATCCACCGCGTCGGCTACCGCGTGGACGCCTCGGGCATGAAAGACGGGGCATGCGCCGCCTGTGGGGCCAAGATCCCCGGCGTCTGGAGCCGGGACGGGGCCCTTCGATTCAAGCCGAAGCCGAAGGCCGCACCGCCGCCCCCGCCGACACCAGAAGCGCGCTCAGCGCCTTCATCGTCACCACGACGAGCAGCGTCCCGCTGATGCCCAGGACCGGCACGAGGGCGACGCCCGTCACGAGCGCCCCGGCGCAGGCGCCGACGTGGTCGGCGGCGTCGATGACGCTGGCCGCGCGCGCGATGCCCGGATCGTCTCCGAGCCGAACGGCGGCCGCGAGCGGGAAAACGAGGCCGCCCAGGACTCCCGCGACGGCGACCAGTCCGAACGTCGCCAGTTGGACGGGCCAGTCGGCCGACGAGGCGCGCAGAGCCGCCAGGATGAGCACCAGACCCGCCGCGAACACCGTCACCGCCAGGTCCAGAGCGACCAACGACCGCAGCCCCGGCCGGTCGCCGCGGGCGACTCCGACCCGCCCCAGGCGCCGGTTCGCCAGAAAACTCCCTGCCACCAGCCCGAACATGAACACGCCCACCACCAAGCCCACCATGCTGTACACGTACCCATACAGGGTCTGGAAGGTGTAGAGGAGGACGATCTCGACGGCCATGCCCGCGAAGCCCGTCGTGCCGACCGACCAGAGAAGGGCGGTGCGGCCGAGGGCCCGCCTCCCGCGCGCGAGGCCGGTCAGGGCGGCAAGCAGTGTCGCGGCGGCGATCGCCCCCGCCGCCCACTCGAACCGCAGCGCGAGAATCGCTTCGAGGAGGCTCGACCGCCTCTCGGCCGGCGCCTCGGGTCCGGCGTGGGCCGCCTCGCTCGTCGTCGCCCAGTAGCGCATGTGGTAGATGGCCGCCGCCGGTTGCTCGTCGGTGTTCAGGTGCGCCGGCCTCTGGACCGCAATCGCCCGCCGAACCTGGGCCCGCTTCGCGGGGTCCAGAAAATCCGACGCCCCCTCGAACCAGAGCGGATCGAAGTACGGCGACTCGATGCCGCGCTCCCGGTAGCGCGCCGCAAGCGCCTCGCCCGTGGCGGCCAACACGCCGTCCGCCTTGGCTGCAAAAACGTGCACCGGGTCGCCGTACGAGAGGAGCGTGTCCGGGAAGACGTGCGCCAACGGGATGGCCACGCTTCCGACGTACTCGGACAATTCGGGGCCCCACGCTCCGACCGATCCGGTGAGCGAAATCGCCAGCACGCCGTCGTCCGAAAGAATCCGCGCCAGTTCCGCGAAAAACTCCTGCGTGTAGAGCCGCGCCTCGAGCGTCGAGGCGGGCGGCGGGGCCGCGAGAACGACGAGGTCGTATCGTGGGGCGGCGTCGGCCGCAAGCCGCTTCACGTATCGCCGCGCGTCGGCAAAGTGCGTGTGCGCCCGGAGCCGCTCGGCGGCGAGGCGGTCGGCATCGTCGAGGTGCGCGACCACAGCCGCGTATTCCGCGCGGTCGAGCGTGACGTAATCGAGGCACTCCGGCTTGTGCCGCTCGAGTTCCTTAAGGAGCCCCTCCGCGCCGCCCCCGAGCACGAGGATCCGCTTCGGGTCCGGGTGCTCGCACGCCGCCAGGTGGGCCTCGATCGCCAGGTCCGTGTGGTTCGGCCACGTCGCCGCCACCGTGCCGTTCGTGTAGAGGCTGAACTGGTTCCCGAGCCTGCCGACGGCGATGTTCTGGTACTTCGAGTCCACCGACTCGACGAGGTCGAGTCCCGGCGCGAAACTCTGCCATCGCCACTGGACCGTCTTGGAGTCGAGCCTGCTCGTGATGCCTCCGACAACGAGTCCCGCGAGGATGACGGCGAACGCCAGGAAGATCGCGGCCGCGGGCCCGCCTCGACGGCCGGCGAGGCCGGCGGGCCGCCACCGCACCCGCTCGCGCGCGATCGCCGCAGCCCCGGCGGCAAGAAGCGCGCCGCCTCCCGCGGTGAGGGTGAACGCGCTGACGCGCCCGACGAGGACAAAGGAGAAGAGGGCCCCGCCCACCAGGCTCCCCGCCGATTCGACGAGGTACACCCAGCCGACCGACCTCGCACGCTGAGCGAGGCTTTGAGCGTCCGCGCCCACCAGCGCGCTCGCCGCGGGGAAAGCGAGGCCCACCCACAGGCTCACGGGCGCGGTCGCAAGGAGCGCAACCCATGCCATGTCGCCGAGGCCGACGTACTCGCCCGACCCGACGCCCAGGATCGGCCGCGCCGCGCGCAGCAGCAGGATCTCGGCGGCAAGGATGGGTGGCATCGCCAGGGCCGACGCGAGGAGCACGATCCACGGCCGGCGCGAACGCGCCAGAATGCGCCCCGACACCTGCGCTCCGACGGCCACCCCCGCCAGCCAGAACGCCAGCACCAGGCCCCACGCCAGTTCCGACCCGAACAGGAGGACCTGGGCTTCGCGCAGGAGCGTCGCCTGGGCGCCCACGGCATAAGCGCCCAGAAGGAAGAAAAAGACGAAAACCGCCGTTCGCCCGCGCATATCAGCATCCTAGAAGCATCGGGGCCCTGCCGCAAGTCCGCAAGTTTAGCCGCCCGCCTTGTCCCTGTCCATGTTGGACCCCTTTGGGGGCGGGCGCGTTTTTCTGCCCACGTTTAGCCGTCGGCGGCACGCCGACGGCTGTAACTTTTTTGTGGTGCAGCCCTTTCGCTCGGCGAGGTTTTCGCGTACAATGTTGTTGTGCGACGGACGGCAACTCGCTCACGAGGGAAGGAGGCGGTCATGGACCTTTTCGAGGCGATCGAAACGCGGGCCAGTGTCCGGGCCTACGACCCGGTCGAAATCCCGGAAGCGGACCTGATGAAAATTCTCGACGCGGGCCGGCACGCCCCCTCCGGCGGCAATCGCCAGCCGCTCCAGTACGTCCTCGTGCGCGACCCGAAGACGCTGAAGGCCCTCGAGCGCGTCCAGACCTCCTTCGCCAGCGCGTCGGCGGCCATCGGCATCATCGCCGACCCCGCCGTCTCGCGATGGTGGCTCGAGGACGCCGCCGCCGCGGCCGAGAACATGCTCCTGGCGATCCACGCGCTCGGCTACGCGTCGGTGTGGGTCGAGGGGACGCTCCTGAAGGAAGAGGAGTTCGCCAGGACCCTCCTCGGCGTGCCGAAGGAGAAACGCTTCGCCATCCTCCTTCCGATCGGCAAGGCACCCCAGAAGACGCCCCAGGCCGACAAGAAACCCTTGAAGGAAATCCTCTGGCGCGAACGGTACGGCAAGAAGTAGCGCCGCCGGCGTCCCGCGCGAAACGATGAAGCCCACGGATTCCAATCTGTGGGCTTTCGTTTGTAATCCACGCCGCCGCGCCTGCCCCGGCGTAGTCCCCGCCGCGGCGGGGACGAAGCCGGGCCGGGCGCCAAAAGGCAAAGCCCAGGGGTGTGAACCCCTGGGCTTCTGTTTTGAATCGTCACCGCCCGCGCCAGACGCTCACGGAGACTGCTTGACGTTCACCACCGCGTTCCATCGCGGGTCCTGCCGCAGATTCTCCAGGTCCGGGTCCTGTTGCATGTATTCCAGGTCGCGGTACCCGAGCCGGATCGCCTTGCGAAGCGACAGGAACGCCCGCGACGTTTCCTTCAGAAGCGCCAGCGAGCACGCCAGGTTGTAGTGCGCGATCGGGTTCCTCGGCTTCAAGACCACCAGCCGGCGGTCCACCGCGAGGCCGTCCCGATACCGCCCGGTCTTGGTGTACAGGTGCCCCAGTTGCGCGAGGGCGTCGGCGTCCTCGCCCAGCCGCGCGAGCATGTCCTCCAGGAACCGGATGTCGAACGCCTCCTGGTCCTCGCGCAGGCGCTCGCTCGTCGCCTCCGCGATCGGCCGCCCGAACCACGATGTCAGGTCCCAGTGATCCCAGTTCACCCGGACCCTTTCGACCCGCGCCATGGCGTCTCCTTCCCCCTTATTATACGACGCTCCTCGCGAAATGCGAGTTCACTTCGCTGCACCATCAAAGCCCGGGGATGAGCGCAGTGAATCCCCGGGACCCTTTTCACCTGCGCCGCACCTTTTGTTGCGTCGCCCGCGCCAGGCCGTATAATGGTCCGAGACCCGCGTCCGTGCCGCCAAAGGGGAACCCATGAGCGACCTGGAACGACGTCTGGCCGGCGAAATCCTCGCCATCCGCGCCATCGACTGCCACAGCCATGTCCCCCATCAGGCCCCCCACGCCCGCTCTCTCGCCGACCTCCTGGGGTACCACTATTACACCGAGTTGGCCCACTCGGCCGGAATGCCCGCCGACGCCGTCGACCCGCGCCGCTCCGAGGCCGACCGCATCGCCGAACTGGTCTCGCGCCTCGCCGCCTTTGACAACACCGTTCAGCACAGTTGGCTCGTCGAGGCCGCCAGGGAACTCTTTGCTTTTCGCGCCCCGCGCCTCACCGCCCAGAACTGGACCGAACTGGCCCAGGCCGTCGCCGAGGCCGGCAAACAGGTGCACCGCTACCGCACCGTCCTCGCCAAGGCCAACCTCGAAAAGGTCTTCCTCACCAACCGCTTCGACGAGGACCTCGCCGAGGTCGACTCGACCGTCTTCGTCCCCTGCCTCCGGGCCGACGACCTCGTGTTTCAGGCGGGCGACGCCGACGTCCGCCGGCGCCTCGCCGTCAAGACCGGCACCGAGGTCGCCTCGCCGAACGACCTGCGCGACGCGGTCGGCTGGCTCTTCCGCTATTTCACGGGGCAGGGGGCCGCCTCCGCCGCCATCAGCCTGCCCCCCGACTTCGCCCCGCGACGTCCCGACGAGAAAGCCGCCGCCAAAGCCCTCGCCCGCGCCGCGCGCAGCAAAGACCTCTCGCACGAGGAAGCCGACGAACTCGCCGCCTTCGCCTTCGAGACGGTCGTCCAGGCCTGCGCCATCGTCAAACGGCCGATGCAACTCATGATCGGCGTCCTGCGGAACGTTTACCCCGAAGGCGTCGAGGGCGGACGCGACCTCCTCTCCCACCGCGGAAGCCTCATCGCCTACGCCGACCTCTTCCGCCGACACCCCGACGTCGATTTCACCGTCTCCGTCCTCTCGGCCGCCTGGAGCCACGAACTGGCGACCTTCGCCTGGATCTTCCCGAACGTCAAACCCTCCGGCCACTGGTGGTACGCCAACATCCCGGTGCACATCGAGAACGAGTTGCGGGCCCGGCTGGAAGCCGTCCCGAAAGTGAAACTCATCGGATACTATAGCGACATGTACAAGGTAGAGTTCGCCCTGCCGAAGTTCAACATGTACCGCCGCATCCTCGCACGCGTCCTCGCGAGGGATTTCGTCGAGACCGGCCTCATGACCGAACCGCAGGCCCTCGAGGCCGCACGCCTCCTCCTGCGCGACAACCCCAAACGCCTCTTCAACGTCTAGCGCCGCACGCTCCCCCGCGCCCGTAATTCATTTAGCCCCCGGTGAATACACCGGGGGCGCCTTTCCCGCCGCGATTCGTTCCCCACGTCCCCCGCCTCACTCCAGCACCGGCCCGAAAACCTCCGCGTACAACTTCTCCACGTTCGCCCGCGTGTCCGCGCGGAACGGCAACCCCGCCATCCCCTGCGCCCGCGCGATGTCCCTCGGCAAATCCAGGCGGTACTGGCTCGCCGCATGGAACCATCCGCGCCGCGCGTAATACCACGCCAGGTACTCCTGCTCCGTCTGGCCCGGCGTCGGAATGAAGAGGGCCTTCTTCCCCAGTTCCGCGAGTTCCATCACCGTCGTGTATCCGCTCCGGCACACGGTCAGTTTCGCCCGGTTCATCATCTCCGCTTGCCCCGCGCGGTCGAGGAATCCGTGTACCGTGATCCGCTCCCCGATTCGCCGCGTCTCCTTCACCTCGGGTTTCCCCAGCGTGACCACGATGCGCTTCCCCGGACACTCCTGGACGCGCTCAAGGACGATCCGCTCGAGTTCCGTCCGCTGCGGCTCCGGCCCGGAGATTGAGATGAAGACGTCCACGTCCTCTGCCACGTCCATCCGCCGGACGCTCGACAGAATCCCCGCGTAATAAATCCTCCGCCGGCGCGCGAACCATAGGCCGTGCGCCAGTTGCCCCGAAAGGTTCTCCACCGGGTCCGCATAGTCCGGCACAATCACCGCGTTGAAGTGCCGGTGGTAAAAGTAGTTGAACAGTTCCGTCACCCACTCGAAAGGCCGAAGGGCAGGGGGGGCGTGAAACCGCAGTTGATGCGATACCAGATAACTCGGAATCTGCCGCGAGCACACGTTGAACCGGTTGTCGCTCAGAATCAGGTCGAAATCCCGCTCCGCCAGAAGGCGCCGCACGTTCCGCGCCTCCCGGTGCATCGCGCGGATCATCACCGGGGCCATCGCCAGGAACTTCGGCACGAAAAACCGCGTCGCCGAGTAAGGCGTCGGATAGTCCGCCAGTTCCACAAACTCGCACTCCGGCGCCTCGTGCCGAAGCAGCGCGAGCGCACGGTCCGACGCCGCGATGGTGACGTGATGGCCCCGCTCCAAAAAATACCGGACGATCGGCAAGTCGCGCGTCGCGTGACCCAGTCCCCACGAGAGCGGGCTGACGAGAATTCGCTTCACTCTCTCCCCTTCTTTCGCCCCTATTGTCGCTTTCCTCTCTTCCCCACGCAAAAACATTCCACGCCGGTTCCCCCCGCGCCGCCTGCCCTCCGTAGCCCCGGCGCGTCGGGGGCGAAGGAGGGTTCCCTCTCCCTCGATGGGCGAGGGCTGGGGTGAGGGTGAAAATGCTGTAGCGCGAGGGCTTGTCCCTCGCGCCCAAGACCGCTGGATCACAACGTTTGCGGCCGGCGGAGCTCCGCCAAGAGATCGAAAAAACAGCCATGCGGTTTTCCCAATGGATTTCCGCGGCTTGTGTTGAAACAATACCCAGGTAGGAGGAGCCCCTGGGGGAAATAGGCACCCTTTCCCCGGGAAACCCCCAGGGAGGGTCTGTTCGCACCTGCTCCAAAGCCCCTGCCGACGCCCGTCCCGGTTAGGATCACGGCCCGAAGGCAGGCAGATGCAGCCTTGCCAGGACCGAAAACGGCATTGACAGGGTCCGGAGTCAGGATAGGATCATCGGAAAGACCCATGGTGGTCGTGGGCGCGAGTCTATACGGAAAATCCGATCTTAGGGCCATTGGTGTGTGTCACCGGAACTCCCGTGTACCACAGACGCAAGGAGGACAGATCATGTCCGACACGCCAGTCAATCGACGCCGTTTCCTGGAGCAACTGGGCCTCGGCTCCCTCGGTCTGACGATGGCCGGCACCGTCGTCACGCAGAGCCTCGCGGCCGTCCAACCGAAGAAGCAGAAGGCGTGGGAGCCCGTCTCCGACCGCAAGATCCGCTTCGGCATCGTCGGCTACGGTGTTTGCCGCTTCGGCGCCGCCTTCGGGTTCCAGGACCATCCGAACGTCGAGATCATCGCCGTCAGCGACCTGATTCCCGACCGTCGCGCCGGACTCATGAAAGCCTGCCGGTGCGAGAAGGCGTACGAATCGCTGGAAGTGCTCGTGAAGGACCCCAAGATCGAGGCCGTCTTCGTGGCCACCGACGCCCCCAGCCACGCGCGGCACTGCATGGAAGTCCTGAACCACGGCAAGCACGTCATGACGGCCGTGCCCGCCACGTGGGGTTCCATCGAGGATGCCGAGCGGCTCGTCGAGACCGTCAAGAAAACAGGCCTCAAATACATGATGGCCGAGACCAGTTGCTACCGGGCCGATTGCCACGCCATGCGCGAGGTCTACCGTGCCGGGGGCTTCGGACGCCTCGTCTACTCCGAGGGCGAGTACTACCACTACACCGCGAAGCCGATCGACTCGTTCAAAGGGTGGCGGATCGGCTCGCCCCCGCTCTGGTACCCGACCCACTCAACGGCCTACTACGTGGGCGTGACCGGCAAGCGGTTCACGAGTGTTTCGTGCGCGGGCTTCCGCGGCGACTTCCCGGAATACAAGAAGGGCGGCAACCGGTACGACAACCCCTTTTCCGACGAGATCGCCCTGTTCCGGACGAGCGAAGGCGGCGCGTCACGCATGTTGAAGATCAGGGCCGTCCGCGGACGCATCATCGAAACGGGACGCGTCTTCGGCGAACGCGGGTGGATGGATGGCACCGAGTACCACGGCGTGGCGAAGGACCTGCCCGACACGACGCGTCCGCCCCTTCCGCCCGGCGTGCCTGCTGGCGGACACGGCGGCTCGCACGGACCCCTGGCCCACGAGTTCATCACCGCCATCCTCGAAGACCGCGAGCCGCTCGTCAACGTCTACGAGGCTCTGGCCATGACGGTCCCCGGCATCATCGCCCATCAGTCGGCGCTGAAGGACGGCGAGACGCTCCAGGTGCCACAGTATGACGCACTCAAGGCCTGAGCGGGGTTACATAAGTTTTGCGCGGCGGGGTCGCCACGGGGCTTCCAGCCTTCGCAGTCCCGACAAGTCGGGACTGCTTCGGCGGAGTAGGCTGCCCCGCGTCCCGGCCCCAACGGGGCAGGCGCGCCGGGACTACGGACGGACAGGTAAGGGCACGCCACAGGGGCCCAGAATCTTTTCCCTGAATACCGTCGTTCGCTTTGATGATCGATTCGCGTCGCGTGACCCAGTCCCCACTAGAGCGGGCTGACGAGAATTCGTTTCACTCTCTCCCCTTCTTTCGCCCCTATTGTCGCTTTCCTCTCTTCCCCACGCAAAAACATTCCACGCCGGTTCCCCCCGCGCCGCCTGCCCTCCGTAGCCTTGGCGAAGGAGGGTCACCCCGAGCGAGCGAAGCGAGTCGAGGGGTCTCGCCGTGTGCCGCTTGCCACGGCATCTCGTCCCGGCGCGCCGGGATCCGCCAGTGCGTTTACTTTCCCCGCGTCGGAGCGCAGCGAAGCCCTGTAGCACAATGCTACAGGGCCGTTCACTCCGCTACCTGCCCGCCGACCCCGAATGGTCACTCGCGCGCCGTCAGAAAAAGGACGATGTTCGTCGCCACCGCTTCGGCATCCCGCGGCGCGTAGCCCTTGCAATTCCAGGCCTGATAGGGAGTCAGGCTGAAAAGCACGTCCAGCGGCGAGTAAATGCCGACCAGCCGGTCGCCCTCGTAGAGACCCAGAAAATCGGCGTGCGGCCGGCCGATGCGCGCGACGCGAATCTCGCGCCGAAATTCGACCTCTCTCGCGAGATCGTACCCCCGTGCGGCGCCCAGGTTCCCTGTCATCAGCGGATGCTCCGGCGGCAGAAGTTTCAAGTCCCAGCCCATCTCCCGGGCGAACCGCCTGACCGAGTCATCGAACTCCGCCGATCCCTTCGCCGCCTCCAACCAGAGAAAACCCCCCGCCGCACTGAACGAGTTCAGCGCCTCCCGCTCCTTGGCCGCGAGAACCATCGCCTTCGTCCCCGCCAGGTATGCCACGTCGTAGCCCGCTCGCCCGGTCGAGTCGCCCTTGGCGACCAGCTCAGTCGGCGCGACGCCGCCTTCCGTGACCGGCATCTGCGTCGCCTCGGTCACTTCCAGTACGAGGCCGGCCTTCTCTTTGAGTCGCTCGGCCAGGCGCGCAAAGCCGCCATAGTTCGCCCCGACGCTCCAATCCCCGCCGTGCCGGACCCGCGCGATCCGCAGGGTCTTGCGCCCGCCTGTCTGGATGGGCCCTTCGTACTTGTCGGACTTTTTCTCCTCCCCGTCGGCAAGTTTCATCCTCCAGGGCGCTCCGTCTTTGGCGTATGTGCAAAGGTTGAGGCCCCACTGGAAGAGGCCCCTCTTCTGGTCGAACGCCTTCATTTGCCAGAACGAGGAAACGTCTTCGGGCAGGTAGAACACCGCCGTCCGCGCGCCGTCGTCAATGCCCATCACCTCCGGCCTACGTTCCCTGATGGGGTAGACAGAGTTCCACACCCCGTGGTCGCGCGGAAGCCGAACCAGCGCCCACTCGGGCCATACCTCCTTCGCCAACCGCCGAAACCACGCCTTTACCTCCGGCTTGGCGCCTGTGGCTTCCACCAGGATCGTCCCGCCGGTGTCCGTGAAGGCACGCAGTTTCTTCTTCTCCTCGTCGCTCCACTGGGGGACGCTCCCGGCCGAGATGAACAGGATCGGCGCGTCGTGAAGTTCCTCAAGCGGCGCCCGCAGGCTGATGAACTGCCAGTGAAATATCTGCTCCCTCATCCGCTCCATGTAATACATCAAGGTGTCGATGTCGCGCCGGTGCGTGTTCCAGGCGCCCTCAAAACAGAGTTTGTTAAACACCACCGGCGCCCCCCCGTCTAGAAGGAACAGCGCTGCCAAGCAGGTATTCTCCAAGCTGCCCCAACTGCCGTCCGCCTCCTGCGAGTTGACGAGGAGGCGGGCGCCTTCCGCGTACCAGTCGTGGCTGCCGAAATACTTGTAACCGGAGGCCCGGGCCACCCGCTCGACCCAGTAGAGCCAGTAAAACACTTTTCCCCTGCCGGCCCCGCCGACCGCCTCGGGATTCTCGTCGGTCCGATAGTGTTTGCTGAGCCAGTCCAGGGCGGCATCCATCCGGCGGTCCATTTCCGATGGGCCGCTCTCCCCTCGGACACCCTTCCCCGGCCCCGCCTCGGCCGGTTCCAGAAAGTCCTGCAGGGTATACAGGGACGCGAGGCCTCCTGCCGTCATGGAACCGTAAGGTGGTTTTAGTCCAGCATAGTTCCATCCCCCGTCCGCCTGCTGTTCGCGGAAGTAAAGGTCCCTCGCCCGGACCAGCGTCTCGTTTGGTATTTCAAAACCGACCCGGGAGGCGTCGTCCAGCGCATGCACGACCCAATTCGTCACAGAGAAATCCCAGTCCGACGCGTCCAACCGGTATCGCCAACCCCCCGCCGCAGACTGGCCCTTCGCAATCCTCAGGAGGTCCGCCATCATCTGCCTGCGGACGAGGTCCCGTTTCTCGCCCAGCAACTTGTATTGAATGTGCGAGAGGCCTATCAACCGCATCGGCACGCCGTAGCCTTGCAGACCGCCGAAGTCCTTGTCCGTGTCCGCCCCGAGCAAGCGCTCCAGCCCCCGGAGCATCACCTCGCGGTTGGGACGCTCCCCCATGCGGGCCAGCGTCATGAACACGAGCGCCGAGGTGCCGGCGTGGTCGCCCCACGACCCGTCGGGATTCTGCCGGCTGATGAGGTGCTCTCTGGCCATCTGGAAGGCGGCAACGACCTCTTTGTCGGTGACCGGCGGAAGGCTCGCCAGGCGCGGAAGGGCCTTGGCGGTACCGCCCATGCCCTCTTCGCCGGCCAACCCCGCGTGCGTCGGCTCGGGCGGTGGGCGGCCGGCGGGCCGTTCCCCGCATCCGGCCGTCACCGCGGCGGCCGCAAGGCCGAGAATCGCCGCAACACCCAGCCAATCGCGCTTTCGCATGTCTCCCCCTGTCGCCTCGCGCGCCCCTGCCCGCGCCCCATTAAAGCCCGGGGATGAACGAAGTGAATCCACGGGACGCCTTCCGCCGCCCGCGACCTTCGGACGCTCCCTTCCTGTAATCTACTCCCCTCGGCACGCTGTTGCAAGTTGCCGCTGCCGTTCATTCCCCAATCCGCGATGAACCCGACCGCCTCCTCGCCCAACTTTAAGCACGCCTGGCCCTCGACTCCGGCGACGAAAAGACCTGCCGCAAGGAGGCCGGAATTGCCCGCGAACGGGCCCTCTGCGACGGCCCGGGGCACTCGTACAAACCGGCCCTCGACGAGGCCGACCGCCTCCTCGCCCAACTTAAGCGCGCCTGACCCTCACCCCCGCCGCATCAACGGCAGGCTTGAGGCCGCCAGGCCTCGCGGCCTGTCGAGCCCGCGGGCTGGAGGCTTGAGACCGCAGGTCGCGAACGCCGCTTTGCCGCCCGCCGCCTGTCACGTCTCAGGCACTCAGAAACTCAGGGAGGCCGTTCCCTCCTCCTTCTCTGCGTCCTTTCGGTGGTTTGGCTTTGCGCCGTTTGTCGTTCACCAATCCGCCCCTTTGCGTCCTTGGCGCCCTTTGCGGTTAAACCCCGGCCTTCAAATACTGTTTCTTTGTCAAATGCGAGATTTGCCCACCCTGCCTCAGGCACTCCCTGGCAGGGCGAGCCTGCCGTGGCTCGACCGCAGGAACCCAGGCACTCGCCGTTCCCCCATTCCCCCTCTGCGTGCGCAGTTTACCCGCCGTGGCGGGCGCCCTCTGCGTTGAAGGCTGTGCCGTTTCGCCTTCGCCCCTTTCCCCCAGTCGCCTCTGCTGTTTCTTTGTCAGATGCGAGATTTTCCCCGCCCAATTCCGCCGTGCTCTGCGCCCTTGGGGTGGTTTGGCCTTGCGCCGTTTGTCGTCCCCCGACTCTCCCTTTGCGTCCTTGGCGCCCTTTGCGGTTAAGCCCCGGCCGTCAACCACTGTTTCTTTGTCAGATGCGAGATTTGCCCGCCGACCCCGAATGCCCCGCCTCCGACTTCGACTTGCGCGCGTCCGGCGGAAGTTATGCACATAAAGGTATGCACATGACATGGATGGAAAGAGTGCGAAATGGGGCCCAAAAACCGGTAAAAACCGCACCAAAAACGCGAAAAAATGCGAAAAAGGCCCTAAGTCCGCGCTAGCCCATCTTACCAAAGGCACCCCGTCCGCCGAAAAATCCCCCCGGACGCCAGCGCCAGGGCCGGTGGCTTGCAAAAAATCGCCCCAAAATACCCCCCAAAACTTCCTCCAAAAAGTTATCCACAATCGCCGGTCGCCGTAAGTGTAAGCGTCGGCGGTTCCGAACGTGACCGCGACCTTCCGGTCGCGGCTCGAACGGCACCGGGCGGCGGGCTCGGCAAGGACTTCCTTTTGAGCAGCGAGAGCGGTATACTGGCCCGCGGTCTTTGAAGCGGAAACTGCAATGCCGGTACAGAACTCCATCACGCAGATTCTCGGCGAAATGAGCCGAATGCTCGGCCAGGTCCCCGTGGAGGGCCTGGAACGGCTGGCGGAGGAGGTCCTGAAGGCCGACCGGATTTACGTGGCGGGGGGCGGGCGGTCGGGCCTGATGGCCCGGGCGTTTGCGATGCGTCTGATGCACCTGGGCCTGGTGACTTACGCGGTCGGCGAAACGACGACGCCGGGCATCCAGCGGGGGGATCTTCTGCT
>Ga0307380_10007726_pt1 | contig 13911 bp, 11 predicted proteins | sample UN3MG_FD_202239 | JGI IMG/M metagenome (GOLD analysis project Ga0307380, IMG submission 202239) | Soil microbial communities from Risofladan, Vaasa, Finland - UN-3 | ecosystem: Environmental > Terrestrial > Soil > Coastal area > Acid sulfate soil | place: Finland: Risofladan, Vaasa | collected... | reverse complement strand
GACGGCATGAGCGTCGAGGCTTGGTGCGACCTGCGGGTCGCGGATGTTGAGCAGGCGATCCTCGAGGCTGGGGCAGACAAGGTCGCCGCCTTCATCGCCGAGCCGATCCTCGCCTCCGGCGGGGTGATCGTGCCGCCGCCGGGATATCACCAGCGGACGCTGGAGATTTGCCGCAGATACGACGTGCTTTATATCTCCGACGAGGTCGTCACCGCCTTCGGCCGCCTTGGCCATTGGTTCGCGTCGGAGGATGTTTTCGGCATCGTTCCGGACATCATCACCTCGGCCAAGGGCCTGACTTCTGGCTATCTGCCGCTGGGGGCGATGATTCTGTCGGACCGGTTGCTGAACGACATCACCAGCGACGACCGGGAACACATCATGTTCTCGAACGGCTATACCTATTCGGGCCATCCGGTTTGCTGCGCGGCGGCGCTGAAGAACATCGAGATCTTCGAGCGCGAGGGCCTGCTGGAACATGTCCGCTCGGTGACGCCGCATTTCCAGGCCCGGCTGCGGGAAATGGCCAAGTTCGAGATTGTCGGCGATGCGCGTGGCATGGGCCTGATCGGTTGCATCGAGGGCGCGGCAGCGCCGGGCATTTCTGGCGCCAACCGGTTGGCGATCGACACCGAGTTTGGCGCCCGGGTCGATGCGAAATGTGAGGCGATGGGCCTGATTGTTCGACCAATGATCAACATGTGCGTGTTCTCGCCGCCACTGATCATCACCGAGCCGCAGATCGACGAGATGTTCGATATCCTTGAGACCGCCGTCGCCCAAGTGCAGAATGAGATGATGTAACCACTGGGAGAGGATCGGATGAGTGACGACTGGATGATGGATCGCGCCTTTGCCGCCTCCAGCCCGTTCGGCGTCGGGATGGAGAATACCTTCGCCGGTGCGCTCAGCCTGTTCCGGCGGCGCTATACCAAGGATCCTGCGGGCGCCGATGTCGCGATACTGGGCATTCCGTTCGATCTGGCGGTCAGTAACCGGCCCGGCACCCGGTTTGGCCCGCGAGCGATCCGTGCCGCCTCGGCGCAACTGGCCTGGAAGGGCGGTGCCTGGCGCTGGGGTTTCGACCCCTTCGCCCGGCTGCATATTGTGGATACCGGCGATTGCGAGGTCGACTACGCACAGCCGCAATGGTTCCCTGAGACATTGGAAGCCCGTGCCACCGTGCTGATGAATAGTGGCGCGAAGCTGCTCAGCCTGGGTGGCGATCATTTCGTGACCTATCCACTGCTGAAGGCTCATGCGGCGCGTTACGGGCCTTTGGCGCTGGTCCAGTTTGATTCGCATTCCGACACCTGGCGCGCGACCGAGAAGGGCCTCAACCACGGCTCTATGTTCTTTCATGCGGTTCAGGAGGGCATCATCGACCCGGCGCGTTCGGTGCAGGTCGGCATCCGCTCGGGTAATTCGGAGACGCATGGGATCACCATCCTCGACGCCGATTACGTCGCCGACCATTCCCCGGCCGAAATCGCGGCGCGGATGCGTGAGGTGGTCAGTGAGGGTCCGGCTTATCTGACCTTCGATATCGATTTCCTCGATCCGGCCTACGCTCCCGGCACCGGAACGCCGGTTTGCGGTGGCCCATCCACCAACACAGCCGAGCGCATCCTGTGCGGACTGAGCGGGCTAAACGTTGTTGGCATGGACGTGGTTGAGGTCTCGCCAAGCTATGACGTGGGCGAGATTACCGCGCTGGCCGGCGCGACGATGGCTCTGAATATGCTGTGCCTGTGGGCGGAGGCGTGCGGCGAGCGCTAGGTGGTTTAAATTTGTTTGAGCGCTCAAAATAACTTGTGACTTACGGTGAGCGCTCATACTGTCTTCTCAGAGACACCCGAAACGCGCAAAGTGGCGGGTGGGAATCGCAGTTAGGGAGGTTTGCGGGCGGGTGTTCCGCGCGGCAAACGCAAAGGAGAGAAAAATGAAAAGACGTTCTATCATTTCCGCGGTCGTTGCGACGACCGTGTTTGCGACCGCAGGCTTGTCGCTGGCGGCCGACCCCGAGTTGGTGGTCTTCGACTGGGCTGGGTACGAAGACCCCGCATTCTTCCCGGCATATAACGAGAAATATGGCGACGACCCGACCTTCGCTTATTTTGGTGACGAGGAGGAAGCATTTCAAAAGCTGCGCACCGGATTCAAGGCCGATCTCGCGCACCCGTGCTCGCAGTCGGTTGTGAAGTGGCGCGAAGCTGGATTGATCGAGCCGATCGACACCTCACGGATCAAGAACTGGGACGGCCTGATGGCCGGGTTCCGCGACATGCCGGGCTTTTCCCATGAGGGCAAGCAATATGTCATGCCCATCGATTGGGGCGGAACGTTCATGACTTATCGCACCGATATGGTGGACGCTGCCGATGCAGCAACACTGGCTTCCTTCGCTGATCCAAAGTTCCAAGGCCGGGTCTCGATCGGCGACAATGTCGACGATGCCTATGCGCTCGGCTTCCTGGCGACTGGCGTGACCGACTGGACCACGGCGACCGACGCGCAGTTCCAGGCCGCATCCGACTTCCTGCGCAAGGTACATCCGAATGTGCGCGCCTACTGGCAGGACGGGGCGTCGTTGGCGCAACTTATGGCCAGCGGCGAAGTGCAGATTGCCTGGGCCTGGAACGAGACTTCGGCAACGATGCAGGGCGAAGGTCATCCTGTTGCCCTGACCCGTGACACTGCCGAGGGCTACTCCACCTGGGTTTGTGGTTACGTGAATCTGGTGAACGGCGCCGGGTCCGAGGACAAGCTGTATGATTTCCTGAACGCCTGGAACGAGGATCGTGTGGCGGAGTATATCGTCACCGCCTGGGGCTACGGCCATGCCAATGGTGTCGCGATGGCCAAGATCGATGCGGAAACCCTGGCCAGCATGGGGTTCGACAATTTGGACGCCTATGTTGACAAGACACTGTGGCAGTCGCCGGTGCCCTCGAAGTTGCGCGAGAAGATGATCGCCGAGTTCGAGAAGATCAAAGCGGGCTTCTGAAGCGGCGGTCCGTCCTATGTGATCAGAACGCCGCCCGCTCTTGGGCGGCGTTCGTTGGGCGGGAGGCGGCAAATGGCATCCGGTGGTGTGATGGAGACCCGGTTCAACGGGTTGACGGCGGCGCAGCCGGCATTGCCCGCGAGTTGGTATTTTGACCCCGTGCAATACGAGCGCGAGATGCGTTCGATCTGGCAGCAAAACTGGGTCTATCTGTGCCGCTCGGACACCCTTGCCGGGCCAAAGGCGTTCCGCACCTTCACCATCGCTGGCCAAGACCTGCTGCTGGTGCGCGACGAGGACGATGTGCTGCAGGGCTACTTCAATACCTGCCGCCATCGCGGCTCGACCCTGTGTACCCACGCCTCCGGAACGCTGGAGCGGCCGCTGGTCGTCTGTCCCTACCACCAATGGGCTTACGATCTGGGCGGGCGGCTGCGGGCTACCGGGCCGATGCGCCGGGTCGGTGGTTTCGACCGCACGGAATTTGGGCTGCACCGGATCGCCGTGGCCGAGTGGGGCGGTTTTGTCTTCGCCAACATGGCGGGCGACGCGGCGCCGCCGTTCATCCAGCAGTTCGGCGACGAGCTGTCGCTGATTTCACCCTGGCCGCTGGCAAATCTGGTGGTCGGGCATCGCTACCGCAAGACGCTGAACTGCAACTGGAAGCTCTTCTGGGAGAACTTCAATGAATGCCTCCACTGCCCGGGCGTGCATCCGGAGCTGTGCGAGTTGGTGCCGATCTATGGCCGCGCGATCATGGCCCGGCGCGACGATCCGGACTGGGAATCACCGACGCGAGGCGATGCGCCGATTTTCACCGGCGGCTTGCGCGAGGGGGCGGAAACTTGGTCGATGGATGGCCGGGCGCAAGGCATGCTGCCCGGCCTGACCGATGCCGAGCGGGTGCCGGGCCAGCGCTACGGCACGGTTCTGCCCTCGGTCTTCATCGCCGCCTATATCGACTATGTGCGCTTGGTCCGCATCCTGCCGCTGGGGCCAGATACGATGGAGCTGTCAGCAGAATGGCTGTTCGACCCCGAAATGCTGGCGCGGCCGGACTTCGACATGCGCCGGATCACCGATTTTGGCACCCTGGTGATGGATCAGGACGGCGCCGCCTGCGAGCTGAACCAGGGCGGCCTGCGCTCCGCTGCATTCAAACAGGGTGTGCTGATGCAGGAAGAATACGAGGTCTTCCTGTTCCAGGACTGGATCCGCGGTCAACTGGACGAGCCGACATTGGGCGAGCCAGCCCCGAGCCGGGCGAGTCGTCGGGCGGAGTAACGCGTTCGCTACTCCAGCACCACGATCGCCTCGGGGCTCCAGCCGACGCGGGCTTTCATGCCTTCGCGCAGGATCCGCCGTCCGGCGGTGTTACGCATGGTGACGGTGGCGAGGGCTTCCGTCCCCGGCAACTGCACCTCGTAATAGGTCAGGTCGCCGTAGTAATTGGCGTCGCTGATCACACCCTCGACCTCGCGTGGCGACCGGTCACTGTCCTCGAGAAGGATGGTCAGCATCTCAGGCCGGATGCCGACGCTGATATGGCCGCCGTTGGTGCCGCCGGGGGCCTGCGAACGGGGCACGTCGACCCGGCCCAATGCGGCAACGTCGAGCGACAACTGATCTCCTTCGCCGCTCACCAGTTGCGCTTCGAGGAAATTCATCACGCCGATGAATGATGCGACCCGGCGGTTCACCGGGCGGCGATACAATTCCTCCGGGCTGGCGAGCTGGGCGATCTTGCCGTCAAACATCACCGCGATGCGGTCCGACATCGTCAGCGCTTCCTCCTGGTCGTGGGTCACCAGGATGAAGGTGATGCCGACCGCCCGCTGCAGGTGGCGCAATTCGACCTGCATCTGTTCGCGAAGTTTCTTGTCCAGGGCCGACAATGGCTCGTCCAGCAGCAGCACCTTCGGGCGCAGCACCAGCGCGCGGGCCAGTGCGACACGCTGGCGCTGGCCGCCGGAAAGCGCGTGCGATGCGCGCTCGCCATAGCCGGCGAGGTCGACCATATCCAGTGCCTCGGTCACCCGGCGGTTCATCTCCGCCTTGTCGAGGCGCAACCTCTTCAGTCCATAGGCGACGTTCTCGGCCACATTCAGATGCGGGAAGATGGCATAGGACTGGAACACCATGTTGGTCGGACGGTGGTTCGCCGGAACCCCGGCCATTGGTTTGCCGTCGAGCATGATGGAGCCGCTGGTCGGCTCGTCGAACCCGGCGATCATGCGCAGCAGCGTGGTCTTGCCGCAGCCGGATGGGCCAAGCAGCGAGAAGAACTCGCCCGCCCGGATACCGCCGCTGACCCCATCCAGCGCGATGACCGGGCCAAAACGTTTCTCGACCCGATCCAGCTCGATGATCGGTCGCCCGCTGTCGGGGCCGGTGGTGGTCTCGGTCACATCAATCCTCCGGTTGCGGCGCCTTGGGCTCCGGTGCGGGTGATCGCCCGGCGGCGGAAGTATTCGGCTGCCAACAGCAGTACCAACGAGAGCACTAGCAGCAGGAACCCAAGGGCCATCACGCTCGGCAGTTTCGCAGTGAACCGCAGCTGGCTCCAGATATAAACCGGCAATGTCGGCTCGGTTCCGGTCAGGAAGAAGGCGATGATGAACTCGTCGAGCGAGATGGTGAACGAGATCAGCAGGCTGGAAATCACGCCCGGCGCGACCAGCGGCAAAGTAACCCGGAAGAAAGTGCCAAGCCGGGTCTCGCCCAGATCGAGCGATGCCTCCTCGAGGCTTCGATCGAGATTTTGAAAGGCCGAACTCAGAATCGCAATCGAAAACGGGGTGCAGACCAGCACGTGGCCGAGGATCACGGTCGAGAGCGACAGGTCCAGGCCGAGCTGAATTAGGATCACCAGCAGCGCCACCGCGATGATAATCTCGGGCAACACCAGGGGCAACATGATGAAACCCATGATCCCCCTCTTGGCCGGAAAGTCGAAACGCGCCGAGGCGCGGGCGGCGAAGATGCCGAGGATCGTCGATATCGACGCGGCCGAGATCGCCACATAGAGGCTGTTGCCGACCGCCCCTTGCAGCACCGGATTGTTTACCAGCTGTTCGAACCACTTGGTGGTAAAACCCTTCAGCGGGAAACTGATGATCGTGCTGTCGTTGAAGGCAAAGATCGGCAGCAGCAGTACCGGTCCATACAGAAATGCCAGATAAACGACGGCATAGGTCTTGAGCCAGCCTCCCGCCCCGCGCGCGCTCATCACGATTGCCCACGCATCGAGCGCCGGTTGAGCCAGACGATCATGACGGCGATCGACGCGACAATGAACATTGCCGAGATTGCCAGCGCGGCGCCCAATGGCGCGTTATTGGCCTTGCCGAACTGCACCTGGATCATGTTGGCGATCATCAGCCCATCGGTGCCGCCGACCAGCTTCGGCGTCACATAGTCGCCGACGGTGGGGATAAAGACGATCAGTGTCGCGGCAATCACGCCGGGCATGGCCAGCGGCAGAGTTACCCGGCAGAATCGGCGGATCGGGCCATCTCCCAGATCCTCGGCCGCCTCCAGGTAGCTGCGATCGATCTTCTCCAGCGCCACGAAAATCGGCAGGATTGCAAACGGCGCCCAAGCATGGGCCAACGTCAACACCACCGCATTGGCATTATACAGAATGAAGGTCAGCGGCTCGTCGATGATGCCCGTGCCCAGAAGGCCGCTGTTCAGCACGCCGTTATAGCCGAGGATGACCTTCCACAGGAACACCCGCAGCAGATAGCTGGTCCAGAACGGGATGGTGATCAGGAACAGCCACATCGCCTTGCGCTGTTGCGGCACATAGAACGAGACGTAGTAGGCGATGGGAAAGGCCAACAGGACGGTGGCGACGGTCACCGCGCCGGAGATCGCCAGCGATCGCATCATCAGCAGTTGGTACAGCGGCTCGGTCCATGCCTCGATGTAGTTCTTCAGTGAGAGATTGCGGTCGAAATCCAGATAATCCTGGGTCCAGAAGCTGATAACCACCACGGTCAAAAGCGGCGCCGCCAGCAGCAGCAGCGCATAGAGCAGTGTTGGACTGACCAGGATCAGCCCGCTGGCGGAATCTGTCTTCAACCAGCGACGCCAGCCGATAGGTGGAGCTTTCGCTTTCGCTCCGGCGATCTCGACGCCGGCGTCGATGACGCTCACTCTGGCGGCCGATCAGGTTGTGGCATCCCCAGGTTCTCCCCTGTGCCGTCGTCTACCGCGCCAACAGGGCGGCGTTGCGTTCGGCGACCGTGCCCGGTGCCGGCTCGTCCTGCAGATTGACCACGGGCAGCACGGCGCGCAAGTGGTCATGATGGGTCCGCACGCCATATTCGAGATCGCTGAGAATAATCCCGTCATAGCCGCTCGACTTGGTCGCCTCGCAGGACCAGATGGTCAACATCTGGTCCTCGACGGAGGTTTCAAGATCGATCCGGCCGCTGAGGTAGCGCGCCGCCCGCAGCTCACGGCTCTCGTCCGGGCGGCGGTAGATGGCACCCCTAAGCCGGGTGTTGCCGACCTCGTCCGGCAGTTCCTGATAGAAGGTAACCGAATCCGGATAGACACTGATGACCGCATTCGGGAACAGCCCGAAATATAGCCACGCCTTGCGGTGGCTTTCCGGTAGCCAGGTAGCCTCCGGCAGGATGGATTTATAATTGCGCACGCTCCACCGCATGCCCGGCCCCTCGTTGAAGCGGCCGATCGTGCGGGAGGCGCCATTGATATATGGCTCGTCCATGTAGTCGTGGCCATACAGATCCTGCAGCCCTGGATGGGCCATCGCGACGTGGTAGCCCTCGTTGTCGACATCGCGCACCGACTTCCAGTTGACCGCGGTGGAATTAGACCAGCCATCCTTTGTCGCCGGGAGCATGGTCTCGATCTGATAGGGTTCGATCTCGGCGTCGAAGCGGGCAAAGATTTCGGCTATCGGCGGCTGCTCGCTGGGCTTGAAGCGGACAAAGACAAAGCCACGCCAGATTTCGATCTCGATCGGCTTCAGGCCCCATTTCACCGGGTCCAGTGGCGGCAGCGTTTTTGGCTGGGCAGCCCCGCGCAAGGTGCCATCCAGGTTGTAGGCCCAACCGTGATAAGGGCAGATCAGCGCTGATTTGCAGCTGCCCGATGTGTCGGCGACGACGCGCGAACCGCGGTGACGGCATACATTGTGGAAGGCCCGCAGCACCCCGTCACGGCCGCGCACGATCAACGCGCGCTCGCCGACAACATCGAAGGTGGTGTAGTCGCCGGGCTCGGGTACGTCGTTTGAATGGCAGGCGAGTTGCCATCGCTTGCGAAACAGCTCTTCCTTCTCCAGCTCCAACAGCTCGGGGCTGAAATAGGCCCACCCTGGCAGCCCGCTCCGGTCCCAATCCAGGGGCGGCAGCAGGGAGTTTGTTTCGAGTGGCATGATTGTCTCCATAAATTTATTTGAGCGCTCATATAAATTAAACTATCGCCAAGGGGAATGGCAACCGGAAAATTCGATGACGGTGTGGTATGGAAAATCCAGTTGCTAGGCTGGCCCGGATCGCCGGTCCTGCCGCGAATCCTCCAGCACCCGGCGAAGATCACGTGCGATCGTGTTCGCCACGACGTCGGCGCTGTAGTGGGCGACCACATGAGCGCGACCCTTTCGGCCCATCCTTTGGCGCAACGACCAGTCGCCAAGCAAGATGCGCAAAGCAGGCTTCCAATCGCCACCGGGCTCAATCAGAAAGCCGTTCTCGCCATCGATAACGACGTCGCGGTTCATCCCGACATCGCTCACGACGGCGGGCGTCCCGAAGGCGAGGTATTGGATCGCCTTCAGAGCGCATTTCCCACGCGCCCATTCGGTGTCGGCGAGAGGCATCAGCCCGATATCGATCAGTTTTGTCAGCGCGACCTCGGTCGCCGCGGACCAGGCAACGCAGCGTCCGGCCAGCCCGTGTGCATCGAGGTCGACTTTCGCCCCAATGACCAGCATCTCGAATAGCAACTCGCGCTGCAGCTCGCCAAGAGCAGGAAGGATCATCTCAAGGTAATGCGCGGTGGAATGGCTGCCGGTCCAGCCAATCACGGGAATGGCCGCCTCGTCAGTCTCGGCTCGCAAGTCATAGCTCTCGGTATCGACAGTTGTCGGCCAGAGGACGACATTGTCGTTGAAGCTCCGCATGTAGTCACAGAGGTTTGGGTTGCCAGCCCCGACCAGTGCCGACCTGGCGCCGATGAAGCCGCAACGCCAATCGCATCGCATCAGGCGCAGCCAGAAATTGTCACCAACCTCGGGGGGGCGATAAATCGCGTCGTCGAGATCGTAGACCAGTGGCTTGCCGAGCATTGCAATGATTGCCTCGACAATCGGCGGGCCCGTGAGCGCCGCATTCCGGTGCACCACGACCAGATCAGCGCGCCAGGCCGCGCGAAGCGCCTCGAACATCCAGGGAATATACCGCTTCGTGAACAGAAAGGCGCTGCGCAAAGACAATCCCTTCCGCCGCGCCAAACCGATTGCTGGTGTCGAGCATGACACCAGATCGATTCTCAGGCCCTCCGCCTCCAGATGTCCGGCCCATTGTTCCCAGCGATAACGTTGGCTGGGTCCTGTATCGAGCTCATAGGGAAGAAGTATGGCAATCTTGTATTGTGACATTCGTTTACCGTCGTGCTCCGATGGACGCATTCGATCGGGTCATGGCTGACTTACCTTGAGTTTGACATCGGCTGCGGCGGCAACGCTGTCATAGACCTGCCGATACTTTGCCAAAGCGACCGGCATGTCGTGGATCGCCTGCGAGCGTTCGCGCAGATCGGCGGGATCGATCGTCAGGATTTCGTCCAACCGCGAGACGACACCGTCCATCTCCGCATCCGACATTGTTGACAATACGGCCCCTGCGCCAAGTCCTTTGACGATCTCGCTGACATCGCCGACACCGTCATTGACCACGACCGGCAGGCCGCAGGCGAGATATTCGCCGAGCTTGGTTGGGGAGACTCCTAGGCTCGAGAACTGCGATGCGATCAGACACAGCGCCAGGTCCGCCGCTGCCAGCCAGAATGGGACCTTGCCATGCTCGGAGAATTTCAAGCGAAGATCGTCTACGCCGAGCGTCACACCCGCCGAGCGCGCCGTGGCGATCAGTTGATCGGCCGAGTGCTCGCCAATGAAGAGAAACTTTGCGCCAGGCCGGACGCGTCGCAGCCTGTCGAAGAAACGCAGCATCTCCGGCAGAAGATAAACCGTGCCGACTGATCCTAGGTAGGCCAGGACCGTTGCATCCTCAGCGATATCGAGCCGGGCGCGGGCTTCGGCGCGGGTCTGGGCGGACCGCACCGGGAACGCCTCATGATCGATGCAACATGGGATCACCGTGATCGGCTGACCGCGATAGCATGGCCAAGATTCGATGACCCGGCGCGCTGTCGCCGCCAATACGATGATATGATCGGCATTCGCAATGAAGTCCGCCTCCTTCGCCTTCCAGCGGTTATACAATGCGCGATAGAATGGGTTCGACTTCGGCCACCGGTTGCCATCTCGTCGCTGGTCGATCAGAAAACCGCGGGTGTCGAAAATGAACGGCAGGCCGGAACTGCGCTTCAGCTTCAGCGCCGCGTCGGCGGCCGGATACGATCGCGCATGGGCGACGTCGAAGCGGTCAGAGGCCGCCACCCGTCTGGCCGTTGCAACCATCTCGCGCAGGTCGAGTATTTTCGCAAGGACCGGCGGGCGTGACCGGAACGAGCATGGGTGCCACGAGACCGTGGTTTCGCCGACATCGCGGGCGACCGTGTCGCCTATCCGATCAAGCCGGTCTTGGTGCTCGAAAGTAATCAGGTCGAACTGGTGCCCGGCGGCGGAAAGCCCGCTAACATAGGGCCAGACCTGACTTTGCCCGATCAGACTGGTGAGGCCATCGTAGGTCATGTACAGAATGCGCACCGTTTCGCTCCCGCGCATGGCCAATGTTGGCGCTTATCGCCGGTCGCTAAACAGTGGTCAAGATGCGCTACTGTGCTTTTTTGCGCGACCGTTCGTGTATAGAGAGGTCTTCGGTGGAAACACCGCAGCCCGGCTGATCCCCTTCTGAGGCGCCCATAGCGCATGACCCGACCGATCCTTGTCATTATTCCATCGATCGCCACAGCAGGCGCGGAAATTCATGCAATGATCCGGCTGCGGGAGTTGTCGATGCGCGGTTATCCAGTGCGGTTGATGGTGTTGTCCGATGTCATCGACCCGGCCGTTCTAGCCGAAGCGGGGTTGCCAGAGGAACATGTCCTCAGGCTTCGGAATCCGAGTGTGGTGGTTGATGTGACGTTCTTGAAAATGCTGTGGCGCGATCTCGGTCGCGCCTCGATGTTCGCAAGGTATCAAGATGTCGGGACGGTCATCGCGCATCTGCCGCCCAGCCATTTCTTCGCCCGGCTGCTGTTCCTCGCCCTGCTCCTGCGCGGATGCCGGGTGCGGCTGGTACAATACCATCATTCTCTCGAACACAGGCTGAATCCGCGCGACACAGTGGCAAAGCGGCTTTTCTTTACCGCCAACCAGCTTCTGGCCCGGATCTGCGATCACGCGCATTGGCACGTATCCGAACAGGTTCTGGAGGATGTCCGCCGCGGGTTCACGCGCAGAAATGCGGTCATCCACAACTCGTGCGACATGACATCCCTAGGTGATCTCGACGCGGCCAGTCGGCTGCTTGCGCCAATCTGTGCGCGGGGCGATCCGTATTTGTTGCTTGTGCCGGGGCGATTGATGTCAATGAAGGGGCATGTTTTGTTTCTACATGCGCTTGCACGTCTTTGCGCCGCTGAGAAAATTTCACCGGGGCAGCTGCAGGTCATTATTGTGGGCGAGGGTGACCAACGCAATCTCATCGAGGCGTCGATCGATGAACTGAAGCTTCGCGAACGGGTCACGCTTACCGGTAGAATTGGTCACTCCGTTCTCCTGGCGCTTTACCGCAAAATCGACCTTGTCGTCGTGCCGTCTCTTGATGAGGGGTTTGGAAACGTCACCATCGAGGCAATTTCGCGTGGCGCCCTGGTGCTCGCATCTGATGCCGGTGGCCTGCGCGAGATAATGCGGGATGGGGAAAACGGGCACGTGTTTGCTGCCGGCGACCAAGATGCCCTCGTGCGTCAGCTGAGTTCAATCTGGCGCAATCGCCATAAGGTGTCGATCGACATGGAGGCCGCCCGCAGCGATTGCGCCGCGCGTTTTGGACTCGACGCACATGTAGACCGGGTGTCGGCATTGTTATCTGCCTGAACGAGCCCAGCAGAACGTGCGCTCCCTTTCATCGGCCGCCCAACTACTTGCGATGCACCGGCCAGCCAAAAACCGAGGGATCAAGAAAAAGGACCCGCCGTGATTTGTACCAAAGAAACAACGACATCAATGTAGCGCCGAAAAAACTGCCCCATGCCGCGCCATCTGCGCCGTAGGTTGGGATCAGCAGCGTGGCAATTGACGTGCCGACTACCAGCGAGATTGTGAAGCCGCCCGCCGCGATCCCTTCGCGCCGCACCATGTTCATCAGAACTGTGCCGGGTCCGAACAGCGCACGCATGGTTTCGGCCGCACCGAGTATGATAATTGTGCTCAACGCGGCCACGAACCCAGCTCCGAAGAGTGTATCGAGCAACACATGCCCGCCAAAAATGATACAAACCAGCGCCAACCCGGCCACGGCGCTGCTGGCGCGGGCGATCTGCGGTAGCAGCCGTTGCAGGCCATCAGTCTGACCGCTCGCGTTCAGCTGCGCGATATGAGGAGCGGAGGCGATATATGCGATTGACGTGCCAAGTCCGACAAGGCTGGCGGCCCGCTGCGCGATCCGCAGCAGCCCGACATCCGCGGTGCTCGACAAGATACCAGCAACCAACAGAAGGACCTGCCCCTGGCCAACTTGAATGCCGCTCGAGACGCCGAGGCGGAGTGTTGCCATGCTCCAGGCGCGCCATGAAATCACCGCCGACCTGCGCCGCAAATCGTTTGCGAATGAGCCGATGAAGAATAACCCGCCTACGGCCAGCGATACCGTCGCTGCCGCCAAGTGCAACGCCATCGCGCGCGTTGGTGTCAACCAGCCTGGCTCCAGCAGCGAGACAGCGCCGAGGGCGATTGCAAAAATGCCGGGGCGCACCAGTCGTTGAGGAATCAAACCGCAGATGATCCTTTGCTTGCCAGCGAGGGCCGCTCCGATGGTCTTGCCAAGCGTGGTCAATGGAATCAGTCCCACCGCGGTCAGCAGAATCGAACCATCGGCGGCGCCGAGCGCAGGTACCAGCGCCCCGCCGAATATCAGGGTCAATGGGATGACGATGACGCTCATCATCCCAATCGTGACAAAGGCGAAAATCAGGACTGCCTTCGCGATGCCGCTTTCCCGATCGGAATTGTCATGTGCGATCTCGCGCATGACCAGGTTGAGAAGGCCGAGTTCCACTGGTATTCCGGCGATCACGACCACTGCCAAAGCCAGAGAATAGACACCAAGACCCTCGACACCCAGGGCACGCGCCAGCTGAATCGCGATCAGAAGGCCGAGAACGAGTTCAACCGCGCTCAGCCCGCCAACACCAGCGAGGCTCCGCAGAAAAGCACTACGCCGGACCTTCGCGAGTCGAGCTTCAAGCCATTGGGAAAAAAGAGATTGGTGGATCACGCGCCTTGCCCATCGAGGGGCGCGCCGAGCACGCTTCGAGGCCTCAATATGCGAGCCGCGGCGTTTAACGCGATGCAATGGAAAGACGTACGCCGCATATGGCCCCCTAGCCGCCACTCTTAGTTTGGCGGAGGTTTATCCGATTGATGTCCAAGTGGGAATAGACGCGTCGTGCGGCCGGATCTTTCGGTCCGGCCGCTTGATGACGCAGGCCCGCCATTTGGCGATAGTTAGATCAAA
>Ga0307380_10007725_pt1 | contig 13911 bp, 6 predicted proteins | sample UN3MG_FD_202239 | JGI IMG/M metagenome (GOLD analysis project Ga0307380, IMG submission 202239) | Soil microbial communities from Risofladan, Vaasa, Finland - UN-3 | ecosystem: Environmental > Terrestrial > Soil > Coastal area > Acid sulfate soil | place: Finland: Risofladan, Vaasa | collected... | reverse complement strand
TTCTGATGCAACAGCTATCATGGGGGCAACTATAACAGCGTCACAGTTGTGTGTCCCGAAAAATCTTTAGAAATGTTAAAAAAAATTGAAAGGCACTAACGAGATTCTCGAATGTTCACAATCGCATAAGCCTCTGCTGCCTCGTAGATACTCAGACAAATAACAATGACCTAAAACTTTATCATCGTTCTTCATACCACGCATCGTCTTTACGCGAATCTTATAGTCCAAACCAAAATAAGCCTGCAATGGTTCATCCCTTCGGCCCTTAGGATCCAAGGTGTGTCACAGAAGGGGCATTTCATTCTTTTTTGGGCGATGGCTGTAATTTTTGTATACCGTAACCACACTTTTTGGGACAGTTACATTCATAAAACTTTAGGATTTTCTAATAAGCTTCTCCGTAACAAATCCCTGCGAAATCCAAAATATTTGTTTATTCCTTCGGTTACAGTATCTCACACCGAATATTACGAAGAAGATGGACCCAACTCACGAAGCTGGGATTATAGCCAGTCACCAGCGGGTATTTGATCCACCGCATGGCGCAAGACAGGATCAACATTCGTATATACCTTGTTTGTCAGGTCCGGTGAAGAATGCTCCAGTAACTTCTGTGTAACAGCCGTGGAAATTCCGTTCTGAGCAAGAATCGAGCCAAAGGTTTTTCGTAAATCATGAAATTTGAAATCACCCAAACCAAGATTTTCACGTATCTTGTTCCATCTGTATTGCTTGAAACAGTCAGCGAATATTTTCTCTTGTTTAGAATCTAATCCTGAGACATACTTCTTAAGCTCAGCCATAATCGGAACCGGTACGGGCCGTGAGCCCATGCTCTTTCTGGTCTTTTTGCTTCTTGTAGTAACATAACTATCTGGAGGATCTTAAGGAGCACTTGGATGAGATCGTAAGTGTCGGCGGCAATTATGTTCGAAATACCATGAGCCAACAAGAAGGGCTCGACCTGAAACCTCACAAAAGACTTGCCAATGGAAAATTTGACCTGAACCTGTGGAATACAGTGTATTGGGACAGGTTTTCCAATTGTCTTAAATGGTGCAGCGAGAGAAATATCATAATTCAAATAGAAGTGTGGGACAGATTTGACTACTCCCAGGAAAATTGGCAAATAAGCCCCTGGCGTCCTGATAACAACGTTAATTACACAACAGATAAATCCGGATTGTCCAAGGACTATCGGCCCCTGCCTGGAGAGACAAGCAACCTTTCTTCCATACTATCCCGGGTATGAGCCTCTACAAAAAACAATATGATATTATTCGGCACTTCCAGGAAAGATTTGTCGCCAAAATGCTCTCGCATAGCTTGAGTTATGGGAACAGGCAATTGGGCACATAGGACGACCATCACCGGTGGCAAAGTCGTAACAATCAACGCTCCGGACAAAGGCTCATGGGCGGCAGCGATAATCAGGCAATAAACAAAACTGTTCATCATAGCGCGAATTAGCTGACGAATCGGAAGAAAGAGCTCGATGTTTCCTGTACCATAATCAATGTTTTTGGAGTTCTAAACAGAAGGTTTTCAGTGTATAATGCCGGATGGCAGGTCCACACATAGGAATTTCCTGCCGCAGAAACTATTTATATGAAGGAGCCGAATCATGACGTACCAGCGATATCCAAATCGACGTGACTTTCTTGGTATGGTTGCTGTTGGAGCCGGGGCAACTTATTTACATAACTCCAGTTGGAGCAGGGAACCGGCCAAGACGAGTAAGGAAGAAAGAACGCGGCCGAACATCATTTTTATAATAGCCGATGATATGGGTTGGGCTGATATCGGCTACCATGGCTCTGAGATTCAAACGCCGAATCTTGACCGCATGGCCGGGCAAAGTGTTCGCTTCGATCAACATTACGTGATGCCTACGTGCACTCCGACGCGCGTCGGTTTTATTAGCGGTCGCTACCCGAGCCGATATGGGGTGACATCGCCGGCCTATGGTAAGATATTTGATGATAATACGGTGACGCTCGCCATGGCGCTTCGAAATTGCGGGTACGACACCAGCTTGACCGGCAAGTGGCATATGGGCTCACCTCCTGAGTGGACGCCGCTGAAATACGGATTCGATTCTTCATACGGATATTTTCACGGCCAGATCGATCCCTACACGCATTTATACAAAACCGGTGTTCGCTCCTGGCATCGGAATGACCAATACCTGGAAGAGAAGGGCCATGCTACTGATTTGATAACAGATGAGGCCGTCAGAATTGTAGGATTGAAACATGATAAACCGTTCTTCCTTTATGTTGCTTACAGCGTACCTCATTTTCCCCTCGATGAACCGGATAAGTGGACTTCGATATACAAAGGAAAGATCAAGGAGACATCACGTCTTTGGCTTGCAGCGAGCATTACCCACATGGATGACGGGATTGGGCGCATTGTGGATGCAGTTAATCGCAGGGGGCTGCGGGAAAACACGCTGATCATTTTTGTCAGTGACAACGGCGGCCAGAAAAGCTGGCACGACACCAAGGAGTATAAAGGCCGATATGCTGAAAAACCGCACACCGTATTAGGCAATAATAAACCCTTGCGCGGCTGGAAAGGTGACGTATATGAGGGTGGCATTCGTGTACCTGCGTTTGTCAACTGGCCGGGTGTACTCAAGCCGGGCAGCCTGGCCGCTCCCGTACACATTGTTGACTGGATGCCTACGCTTTGCAAATTAGTCGGGTATGTGCCCAAAACTGACCTGGGATGGGATGGAAAGGACGTCTGGCCGTTGATATGCGGTCAGACTGCTTCCGGTGAGCCGCGATTATTATATTGGAAGACACCCGGGGCGGCGGCAATCAGGCAGGGCAACTGGAAGCTTATAGTCGACAAGAAAGGAAAGGAAGCCGAACTTTACGACTTGGCTGCGGACCCATATGAAGAGCGCGATTTGGCCCAACTGCATCCTCAACGCGTCGAGGACTTGCGGCGATTGCTTGCCAAGATATCTGCCGATGACCGGTAAAGGGATCGGCTTAATATCTGAGTCATTTTGAGAATGATAGCAGGCGGAGATTCTATTTTGCCGTGCCGCCGAGGCAGATGAGATGGCTGTCCGTTCGAAGGTACATAATCTCATCAGCTACGGCAGGTGTTGCGTCACTTTTTTCACCAAGGGAATTGACGGCAAGGAGTTTGTATTCAGGTGCTGCTTTTAGTACGACGACCTCGCCTTTTCTGGTTATACAATAGATTCGGCCGTCCACCCAGACGGGCGAGCCGTAGAATCTGTCCGCCGGCTCTTCGCTCCAGAGTATCTCGCCCGATGCGGCATGGCGGCAGAAGATTGTTCCCTTATCGTGGAAAGTAAACAGCAGTCCGTCTTTGTAGAGTGACGTCGGGACATAAGGGGCTATAGCGCGGTCATCTGAACTATAAGCTACTTCCGGGGTGGCATTATCCGAACCGGGCGGTTTGATCGCAATAATTCGTTTGCCGCTTCCGCCCTGGCCGCAGGTTCCCAATATAAGGTCTCCTGCGATGACGGGGGAGCTTACTACACGGGATATGAATGCGGACTTGGCCTCCCACACAATACTGCCCGTGCCCGGTTCGACTGCGGTTATGCCGTGTGCCTGGCTCGTGAAGATAAGCTGTTCGGAATCTCCCTGCGGAGTGAACAAGCAGGGAGTAGAGTAGGAGATCTCTCCATTTTCTCTATCGACAGTCCATCTCGTTCGGCCGGTTTTGCAGTCCAGGGCCACCCAATTGCTCTTCAAGGAACTATTACCGCTTTTTTGTTCGCGGCTGAAGACAACCAGGTCATTGATGACAACCGGCGATACACCAGGACCGTGACTCGACGTTGTGGGCCCGAATTCCTTTTTCCAGATTTCATTTCCTTCGTGGTCGAGGGCCGCAAGCAGCATCTCTTTTGCAGTCGACCAGAGAACGAAAACGTAGTCGGCTGTTAGGGCGGGAGTGCCTGTTGCGTAGCTGTTGAGGCTGTTCATTTTATAGCGAGAGAGGGGGTATTCTTTTTTCCAGAGGATTTTGCCCGTTTTGGCATCGACTGCAACGAGTATACCTTTTGGGGCGTTCGGGTCGGCACAGGTGACGAAGACCTTATCGTCCCAGATGGCTGGGGATGAAGGGCCGGTGCCGGGCAGCTCGATTTTCCAGTTGTAGTCGCTTTCGGTCCATTTGACCGGAATCGTTTTTGCGTCACTGATTCCCTGCCCATTGGGGCCCCGGAAACGCGGCCACTGTCCGGCGAATGTGACCGAGACCAGCAGCAATGGAATCGTAGCGACGGCAATGAGGTTTCTGTGTGCCTGTGTGGTGGCAGACTTATGTTTTTGTCCATTCATACGTTTACTCCTATAAAGAAGTTACCAATAAGGTGTACCAAGTTAATTGTACAAGTATATCAGATTCACGCCTCAAATACAATAGTCTTTGCGAAGGAACAACTATAGGCAGGTCATTGGACGCGGTGGTTTGGTTGTTTTGAACGTTTAACTAACAACAGGAGATCGCTCTATATCTTCTGTTCAGGCAAAGGGGGAAGGAATCTTTATTCTCATCACCGGAATATTCTGCCTAACTTGTTGAAGGTGCTGACAAAACAGAGCTTGTGAAATGAACAGTTTTATCGAATTGGTGGATAGAGAGATGCTCATTTGCGGCACGGTTCCAAGAATCAAATCGCGAATATAATAGTGATACCCTACTACTTCAGCAACAGCACGTCACCTTCGTCGAGTCTGGGCAATTCCACGACAATGTTGTCACCCGATTCAGTAAACTTCAAGGTCTGTCGGAGCATACAGGAAACGACTTGCTTAGTTCTTTCGGTGGCTCGGATTGTGATTTTAAGACCTTCGGCCGGCAGGTGCTTTACGATCGCGGATCGGCGCCCCGAAGTGTCCTGTCTGATTGCCGCCACCCCGTATGCCCAGTTGGCCAGAGTCACGGCCCGCTTGCCGTTTCCTGCGTTTTTCATCAGGACGCCTTCGACCAACGGGTCCGAAGCGTTTACAACCGGTCGAGTCAACTCGAGGGCCGGGGCTGCAATGGCAAGGCGTCGCACGGTATCCAAGTCGCGTCGCATGTTGAAATCGAGTCGTCGAATCGAAACGCTGTATTCCAGGCCGGGAAAGAACCCAACGACGTAGACCTGTCCCTTGCCGTAGCTGTGGCGGGTCATTGCGGCGGTACCGTCGGCAAAGCGGGCGAGAATTTCCGTGTCACCTTCGGGTCCGAGCACTTCTCGTCCGACCACCGGCGTAAATGAGTCTTTGATTGTATCGCCGGCTGCTATTTTTGCCCCGGAGGGAACGTTGGCCAGCCGATTGTCCGGCTCGTCGTATGACTCGATGCTTGTTGCACCATAGAGGCTGACGCTGTACCACATCTCCGGTTCCTGGCGATCTTGAAGTCCGAGCACGGGTTGAAGGGCCGTCAACGGCTGATTGGCCTCGTCACGGACAAGCCCCCATCCGCTCGTGTAGAGTGTTCCGCCGTCTTTAACATATCCTGCCAGAGCCTTGGCCGCCTTTTTAGTGATGTGAGATCCGCTGACGTAAATTATCTTGTATTGAGAAAGGTCCTCTTCGGCCAACATGATCTCGTCTATCGGATCGACCGGAATGTGGGCATGCTGAAGCGCCGAATAGACCCACTTTGCGTTCTCCCAGGCAGCCGTCAGGTGGGGTGGATTATCGCTCAGGTTCATCCATCGTTGGGTTGTCTCCGGCTTGACCACGGCCACCTCGGCCGGAATAGCCCAGCGAGATCCGTAAAGGGCGTCTTCGGCCGCACCAAGCAAGTGTGTAGCCTTGCTGGTCAGTTGCAGGGCTTCCGCGTCCTGGGAAAAGCTGTCTCCCTTCTTATAGTCCGGTCCATAAGTGTACCAATAGAGCATCGTGTTACCCCGGCTCACTGCAGAAAGCATCCGCTGTACGGGCGCGCCGCGATGTGGCTTGATATAGATGCCACGAGCCAGATTCATCTTTGTCGCTACCACTCGTTGCACATCGCAGAGATAGCTGTCCCAGCCCCAGATACGGGGGCCGCGGTTAGAGGTTTCGTAAACGATTGCGTTGTCCGCCAGGCGATAGAAGTCGAAGAAATCGAGGCTGTGACCCTTCATTAAAAACGTATTGCCGCGGAGAGCATACGAATGAATCCAGGGCTGCCGTACTTGCGGACTATCCGGCTCGCCGCCACGAGCCAGCGCGGCCCGCTTGGCTTCATTGGCTCGGGCAAAAGCCTCTTTAAGGCTGGTGAACATCATTGCCGTGACATGGTTGTTGAAATCTCGAGTATAATAGGCCGCCAGCGCCAGACCGCGATCGCGCATCCAGGGTCTATCGCTCTCGGAGTCCCAGACATTCAGCGGGCGAACGCCGGACCAGTCTTCGACGCCAAAGTCCGAAGGCTTAAGCCCTTTGCGTTTGAGCCACTCTTGAAATCCCCGGATGCAGCGAGGGCAAACGGACAGATGAGCCTTTTTCTCACGTGATCCGTCAACCACCGTTCCAATTTCATCGACCGTCAGTCCCCAGACTTCTTCCACCGGAAGTGAGAGAACGTTTTCGAGCGATTCCTTTACCAGCTGTTGAGTCCGGGCGGCTACGTTTTCACCGAACGGGCACCCGGCATGAGGATCTTCATTACGTCCCGAACGATACTTGTCCACGGGAAATCCCATGATATTGGTAATCATCGCACGATTCCACTTCTTCGCCTCCGGGTCGTCTTCTTTAAGCATCTGAAGTACAAAGTCCGGACCGCCGCGAAAACCGTTGACACCTAACTGGCGAAGGCTGCGCAGTTCGGCGAGGGTAACCGCGCGGTCGGTCGTACGAATCCCGTAACCGGAACCGGTGCCATATCCTCCCACGTTGTTGATGATAGCGTATTTCCCGGGCAACGGCCAATTTGCCCAGGGCAGATTTTCCAGAGCTTCCGCTCGACGTTGCGCATATCCCAACACATCGGTCAGCTCCTCGATGAATTCAGGCGAATTTGGCCGAACACCTTCAACCAAACGGTAAACCGGAACCACAATCGTCGCCGTACCGCCGTCGGGACCTGCCGTGGTGAACTTCTTAACCACTTCGTCGCCGAAACGAAACTCGAATTCGAAAGTGACGTCGGTCGAGTGTCCCTCGCGCCTTCCGGTATTTCGATCCACCGTCTTGCCCGGGTTACCCGCCGTAACTGTAAGAAAGAACTTTTCGGAGAATCGCTCGGCCAGAGAGACAATCGGCACCGGTGCCGACCACTCGCCAACCGGCAGCGTGTGGGCTTCGGGAGGTGCATCCGCCGGAACGCCGACTTTCGGAAAGACGCCGCGAATTACTTTTCCGCCTTGCCCTTCTCCACCGTGGCGCCACTTGATGGAAGTTGGATTCCCGGGTTCAATCCCTTTAAGCCGAATCCGAATGGTCAGATTGTCCGGTACCCGAAATGATTGCGATTGGACAATCGGAACATCGATCTGCTCTGTATCTTGTTTGGCGAGAGCACACATTGGCGACAACAGCAGTGAGACACATGCCAGGACTGTTGCGAGTCCGACACCACTGATTTGACCATTCTTATTACTCATCGAAAATCAATCCTTAGTTCAACAAGTCTAATCCTCAATACTCGGGAAACACTTGGTGTGGAGGTTTTGCATTACGTACTTCGGCATCTTTTCCGGCAGCGGGTGCGTAGAACATTACGGGCCCGGTGATGCCGCCGGTTCCAAGCTCGTTGAGCGTTGTGTTATTGACACACATAACCAAGGTGTTCGGGCCGCCGGGCCGGACCGCTTCGGTCGCGTCCATCTCGAATGGCGTAAAGCTTGCTCTGGGGCTTATGCCGATTACCTGCCCGTTGACCCAGACTTTGGCCAGCTCGTCGATCCCTCCGACCCAGAGGAAGATTCGTTTGCCGCTGTATGCTTTGGGAATCTGGACGGTTTGGCGATACCACGCCAGGCCCTTATAGTAGCGCAAACCCTGGCTGGACCAGGACAGCGTAGACGTCTTCATTGGCTTCCAGTTTCCGCCGGTGTTTTCCGGTCGCCACCAGCCGATATCTTCGCCGATTTGTTCCGGATCAATCTGAAACATCCATGTATCGTCAAGACCAACGATGAATTGGTTGCCCTCTCTCGTTCGCTCGTAGCCTTCCAGAGTGGCCTTGCCGAAGAAGCGATTCATATAGCTTTCTGCGTGCCGGCTCATCAGTGGTGGATCATTCGACAGTAGCTGTTCTCGAATGGTAGTAATCTGGTCCAGAGCCTGTTTCGATGTGACAAAGTCGTGTGCCGCCCTGCTCTCCAGCATCGTGACGAATGCGTCCAGATGGTCAAGCGAACGGGCATACATCAACACGCGTTTTTGATAAGGAGAATCAGGAGCCAGTTTCGCGGCTTCATCCAGCGCCTTGCGTGCCTGGGCGCGAGTCGAAGGATTATAGATGTGCGGCACATCCCATGAAGAGCCGGTGTGGTAGTCCGCCCCGCAGAGCGCTTCGGTCATAAGTTCGATGTATCGCCGCATGGGTTGAGCGGCGGGGCCGAAGAACTTCTCGTAGAAATCCTGCATCAGCCTGGTCACGTCGGCTTTATGGTCCCACATGAGCTTACAGGCGATGTAGCGTGACGGATTACTTGCGGCCCATTCGGAAGGAGCCTCCACCCGCCAACCCGCAATCCCCAGTTGCTTGCCGAGCGGAACTTCTCGCTTGATCCGTTCGATCATAAAAAAGGGCAGACCCGGGTCCGCCAGGTTGAACCAATAGCCCCGGTAATACACTTCCGGAACAAGCTTGCCCCATTCGCGAATGATCCACTTCTCGTAGCTCTTTTCGGGACATACAGGATTGTCCATTCCGTGCAGCCGGCACAGAGTAATCAGGGCGACCGCCGGGACAAGACGCGGATTGGGTTTCACCTTAACCGGCGGACGGTTGTAGATGGAGTAAGCGTAGAAACCCAGTCGTTTGTCAGGAAACTCGTCCTTAATCTCTTCAAGGATCCGGTTGAAAAACCATATGTAGCGGTCGGTCATGGATGGAGCGTGTCCGAACGGGTCGTAGTCACCCCCATCCAGCTTCCTGCAGTTTTCGCACTCGCAGAATCCCCGACCGTCGTTGGCCCCAATACCCATGATATCCGCCTCAGGATGCGAGCGGAAGTATTCCCTGGTGGCCTCTGCGGCAATGCTGAGCACTTGCGGATTCGAAAGGCACAGTTGTCGCGTTTTGCGCTGGCCGTCGATCAGTGAAAAATACTCCGGATGTTGGGCAAAGAGTTCGTTGCTCCCTCCACGTCCGAAACCCGGCGCGCCGTGGGACGCGGGAAAATAGGGGCCGCCCAGACGCATGCGCCGCTCCCAGTCTGGTGTGCTTACTCCCTGGAGGTGCCTGGCGTTGAACGATGGCACTTGAATCGTTCTTTGCTTTTTGATCTCAACCGTATCGCTTTCAGGGACGACCAAACCGATCTCGCCGGGCATAAACCAGCGAACACCGACTTGTTCTAATAATTCATAAACCCCGAACAGGGTGCCGGACGGGAAAAGACCACGTATCATTATGCTCTCATCGCCTGCCACAAGGGCGAAAGACCCGGGGTCATTACTTTGCTTTCTTATCTCCCGGTCCAAAGTGACATCAGCGGCCGAACCGATAAACACGGGGAGCCTGCCGTCCAGCGGCTCGCCGACGGTGATGATTTCCAGCCGTGTACCGCTCATCTTCTCGATGTGTGTCTGGATCTCCTCGGCAGCAAGTTTTTCGTTGGTAACCGGATCGATGGCTATCCGTTTTCTTCTTGTAGATTTCTGCTGAGTCGTTGTTCGAGATGCCTCCTCCGAGAGCACCAGCACTGCGCCGGGGCGACCGTCCCGAACTAATTGCACAATTGCAGCCGGAGCAGGCGTGTCCGGAAAGGTCAAAGCAGCAGCGACCAGCATAATACAAACTGCCCGGACCGTTCGATGAGTGGTGCGAAGGCAAGGCATACCTGAATGATTCAAGATGTTCATAAACACAGACCTCCAAGAGAGTTGATTACTGAGATTTCACATTTCAACAAAATCGAGCACTCCCACACACTTATGCTTCAATAATACCGGGTCCCCCCTGCTGCTTCAAGTCTTTCTATTGTCGGTTTTGCGATCCGTACTGTCAATAACAGAAAACTTAATGTATATAACTTTTATCTCCATGCGGCAGGCGTGGTGGAGTACTTATCGTGTAACCTATCTGTCAATGGACAAAAGCCGCAGGTTTCAGCGTGCGGCGTTCGAAATCTTTTGAAATCCTGCGATGATTCTGCTAAATTAATGCAACGCAAGTTCAGGGACGTTGCCAGGTAATTCGTGTCGGACCCGGAGTTGATGTATGAAGAGTAAGACAAAATATGTTTCTGCCATGTCCAATGATTCAAGACAACTTAGCCGACGTAAATTTCTGCGGAGATCGGCTCTGGTGCCATTGGGACTTATCACTGCCGTTGCTTACGCAAAACAACCAAATACGAAAATTAAGCATATCGACCTGTTTGCCGTGCGCTATCCGACAGAAGGATACTTTAAGTTTTTCACAGGGCCGCGCGGCACGTACGGTCGCGGCGCGGTTATAGTCAAGATTACCGCCGATGGGGGTGCAATCGGTTGGGGTCAAAGCATACCTTCTCCAATGTGGAGTTACGAGACTCTGGAAACAACCACAATTGTACTTCGAGATTATCTGGGTCCGGCTCTGATAGGCCTTGATCCATTGGACATTGACGGGGCTCACAGAGCAATGGACGGTGCTCTGGCACCGGGCTTTTCTACCGCAATGCCGATAGCCCGTTCCGGGCTGGACATAGCCTTGCACGATTTGGCAGGCAAGTTAAAAGGTCAGTCGCTATCGCAGATGTGGAATCGGCCAAGAGGTGGTCCGTTGACGCTGAGCTGGACGGTTAATGCCAGAACGCTAAAGGAGGCGGAGGCGGTTATCGACGCCGGTTACAACCGCGGCTACTCAAACTTCAATATCAAAGTCGCTCCTGACCCTAAGTTCGACGTTAGTCTTGCAACGCTGGTTCGTCGGCGCTCGCCGGAGGGATTTTTGTGGGCAGACGCTAACTGTGGCTATGACCAGGCGACAGCCCTGGAAGCCGCGCCTAAATTAGCCGCTGCTGGTGTCGATGTGTTAGAAGCACCGCTGAGGCCCAATCGCATCAGTGGGTACCAGGCCCTGAAGAAGCAGGGAGCTTTGCCTATTCTGATGGACGAGGGTGTTGTCTCCCCAGTCGAACTTACCGAGTTTATTCGCCTTGAAATGCTCGACGGAGTGGCAATGAAACCGTCTCGCTGCGGCGGGCTGCTGCCGGCTAAACGGCAGATTGAAATCCTTCTGGACGCAGGGCTTATGTGGTTGGGCAGTGGGCTGACAAACCCTGATATCTCTATGGCTGCAGCACTGGCGCTATATGGTGCATACGGCCTGACAAAGCCCGCTGCACTCAACGGTCCGCAATTTCTTATTACCGGCGTTCTCGCCAAACCGTTGGACAGTGAGAACGGTTCTGTAAAGGTGCCGGATGGTCACGGCCTGGGTGTGGAGGTTGACGAGTCAAAGGTTGTAAAGCTTATGAAAGAAACAACCAGGTCCGAACGAATTGAGATATGACAAGCAGTGCAAAATCTCGAAAACTGAAGATCTGCACGACTTGATCGACGGGCGAGTTACGCAACGACGAGGAAATACGAACAGGGCCCATACTGAATCAATCAGTACAGGCCCCGAAATGGTGCAAAATCAACGGCTCACCACGCCGCCCTGTATTAACGCTCTACCGCTACGACCACAGTTGCCCATCAAGCTGTCGCCCCGCTGGTTCGACACAGACCACGCTATCTTTCAGTCTGTCAGAACGGCTTGTCAAACGGCGCAATCCGGCCGGCAAGCCACGCTATCTCATCTGGCGACAACGCCCGCTCATAGATGCGGGCATCGTCGATCGATCCGGTGAAGTACCGGTCTTCGTGGGAGGCACGCCGGCCGATGTTGACATCAGCATCTGCCGTGATGTTGTAAATATTGTCCGAGCCGGAGCTGGATAAGACCATATCTTGCTGGCCGTCCAAGTATAGGATAGTATTCGGAACCCTTAGGTTCCCGCCCTCGGCTACGGTTAAGGCCACATGGTGCCATTGGCCGTCGTTAACGGGGGTATTACCCCTGATATTACCGTCGCCATGCTCGGCACGCAGTGTAGCCTCGTTGATGCGGAATGAGCAGTATTGACCGCCTGCGGGAGAACTATCACTACTTCCCCAGGTCACCATATCGCCTTCTGCTGAGATTGTCTTAATCCAACAGGTAATGCTGAATGCAGGCTGGACATTGTCAACAGCGGTGATGCCCTTATAGCCGTCAATGTTGACGTAGTCGCTGAGACCATCAATGCTAATGGCCTGTCCGACCTTGCCGGCTACAAAGACAGGATTGCCCATGGCAGTGCCGTTGCGTGCATTGCCGGAACTGTCGTTGGTAGTACCTTCAAATTCATAGTGTGCCTGCAGACCAGTTGTGCCAGGCTCTGCCGGCGTGGTCAACTGACGGTCATAAGAATACAGCCTGATACCGTCGAGTAAAATCATTCCCTGGCCGCCAACCGCTCCAATACGCTCAAAGCCAATGGCCAGTTCAGTGACATTGCTTAGGTTCACGCCGATCGAGGCCAGGTCAATATACCACATCTGCCAACCTGTGCGTTTCAAGTTCTCGGCATCACCTTCGTACGCTAACCTGGAGCCGTTGATCTTCACATACATCTGCTGCGCAACATTGTTCGGATCGCCAAAGAACCGAAGCGTCAGGGCTTTAATGCCATGCCTGTTCCAATCCCGGTCGGCCTGTAGATCAGCGATATTAGCTGTGACCTCTGAATAGGTGGCCACGGTGTTGTCGTAGAAAAGGGGCACAGACTGCTCGCCGTCATAAAAAATCGAGGTCTCTATTGTGGGCTGGAACGGTACATTATAACCTATGGTCGATCCGTTTACCGGATTCTCAAACCCGTCTACCCATGTCCCATATACTAAGTTGCTGCCCTCTTCCCCGATTGGAATATCATTGTAGGACTCGAAATCGTCCACAACAAGATACTCCTGTGTCGAGAGGTTCCAGATGTCACCTTGCCAGGTTGTAGGAATCTCGGCATCGTTCACCTCATCAACCCGCCAGTAGTAAGTTCCGGCTAAATCAAGAGCGGGAGCATAGCTGGTCTCGGTCACGATGGCAACAGGGACATTGCCGTCGATAACAGCCTGCTCGTCGGCGCCAAGATACACATCGTGCGAGGCGGCCTCTCTTCCGGCTCGGAAGCTGAGAATCGCATCCACACCCACGTCTGTTGCGCCGGAATTAGGGTCGGGCTCTCTTGCATAGACAGGTATGGAGAAGAAGCGCACCTCGCTCAGGCCATATTGGGGAAAGAAGCCTCCCCAGTTGCTGTTAGCTGTAAGCCTGATATACTTTGCTGCCGCACCACTAAAATCAACAGTAGTATTATGTGCATAGTCGGGCGTTCCGGGCGCCCGGGCGAACTCATGAGTTGTACCCAATGTCGCATAGTCGGTGCCATTGACTGAATACTCAATGGTAACATCTTTGAATCCTACACCGATTACCGCCTCCAGACTTTCATTGGAGTTCCAAACCCACATCTCATGAAGTTTATAGACTCCGTCGAACTCGAATTCGATCCAGGTCGGTTGTGGTCCTGTAACATCGCTCAGCCACATGGTATCGTCGCCATCTTTGCCATGCAATAGACCGGTTTCGTCAAGCCCGGAGCCATTGACGGTGTTTTCAGGCCCTTTAAAGGGTGAACTGCTGGAAGCTGTGGCCGTTATATTTTCACCGGCAATCGGATAA